>ERZ1106976.88-NODE-88-length-94306-cov-7.738496_pt1 | contig 94306 bp, 79 predicted proteins | sample MGYA00403687_ERZ1106976 | MGnify/ENA primary metagenome ERZ1106976 (study PRJEB35170, sample SAMEA104062446) | human gut metagenome | biome: human gut; feature: human-associated habitat; material: faeces | place: Denmark | collected 2013-02-22 ... | reverse complement strand
TGGATATGGCAGGGGCGGTTTCCGGTTGCGGTCCGGCGTTTGTGTACCTGTTTCTGGAGGCAATGGCAGACGGCGCAGTGGAGTGCGGCTTGCCGCGGGAAAAGGCATTGCTTTATGCGGAACAAACCCTGCTCGGGGCGGCGAAGACGGCGCTTGAGAGCGGTCGGCATCCCGGTGCGCTCAAGGACGCTGTTTGCAGTCCCGGCGGGACCACCATTGCGGGGGTGCATGCGCTGGAAGCGGCAGGTTTTCGCGCTGCCGTCATGGACGCAGTGACCGCCGCTTACCGCAAAACCGAGGAGATGCAAAAGCACTGAAAACGGCAAGCAATTGAAAAACAAAAATCAGGGCATCCGCACGTCAAGTGTGCGGACGCCCTGATGCTTGTTTTCGATCGGAAAGTGTCCTTAAACAGACTTTTTCTCGGTGACTGCTTCTGTGGTTTCCTCTGTTTTTCCGGTCTCGGTGCCGTCAGGCTTGGTTTCGGAGGTGTACTTGGTGCCGATATACGCATAGTCGCTGTATTCGTTGGCTTTGTTCTTGTACTCAATCCGGTACCAGCCGTCTCCCTCGGCAACGACCTTGACGGCAGTGCCCTTGGACAGATAACCAACGATATTGTTGCTTGCCTCAAAATCCGGTGAAGAACGCGCCTTCAGACTGCCGGCGGTGATATAGACGGTTTTCGGTGTCTCCAAAACCTTTTCCTCTACCACCAGTGTGACAACTTTGGCGCTGATATAATAGGTACCGTTATCGCCGTCCAGTTTGACGCGATACCACTCACTGTCATAGCCGGTTCTGGTCAGCACCGTGTCTTTGGTGACCTGCTTATATTCGCTGTCTTTGGAAACAACCGTATCTTTACGCAGGTTCGCCGCATCGGCAATGACCTTTACTTTGTCGTTTACTTCCTTGAAGGTGCGTTCGTTGGCATGCTTGACCTGTTCGGGCGCAGTCGTGACTTCACCGGGATCCTTGGTTGCCACGTTGTCGGCGTAGGTGGTTACTTCGCCGGAACCGACGGTGGGCTGTTCTATAGCGCTTGTTGTTTCTTCAGGGTTTTTGTCTTGGGAGCAAGCGGGGAGTGCTACCAATAAAAGAGCCGCAAAGATGGCGATCAATTTGTTCTTCCTGTTCTTCATTTTCTACTTCTACCTCCGTTTTTTTCTATATCATAGAGAAAGTGCATATGATTCATCACTTAAGATTATAGCATATCCGAATTGCCTTTGTCAATACGCAAATAGTTTTTTTTGCGTTTTTTTATCGCCCGTTACCGACAGAAAACGTGCATAATTCCGCTTTTTGGGCACCGATGTGCATTTTGCTGCATTTGTCGGAAAACAGGGTGCGAATGCGTTTTCCGAACGGTAAAAAAAACACACAATCCCCCCTTTACATTTGCTGAAAAATGTGATAAAATATCTGTACCTTTCCCGACGTCCGTTGGTACAACCTGTACGATCCCGACAAAAAACGGTCAGGTGACGGGAAAACGTAACAAAGCACTTTGCAGAGAGAAAGTGCATGCGGGAGGATAAGCCATGAAAAGAATCAAATTACTGGTTTCCGGGATTCTGATAATTGCAATGCTCTTATCGCTTGTTTCACTGGTTGCCTGCACACGGCACGATGGCGAAGAACAGACAACAGCCGGGACGGATAGCCGCGGGGAGTCGGACCGGACATCTGCCGGAGGCGATGAGGAGACCGGCTCGGAAGACACCACGGAAAGACCGCAGCCGGGCGAGGATACCACGCGGGCGCCGGAGGATACAAAGGAACCCGATCCGCCGGTCAATTCCGATGCTTATGCGGGAATCGTGATTTCCAAGGTGTACGGAAACGGGGGAGCCGCAGACGCGGCGATGCGTTACGGTTTTATTGAGCTGTATAATACCACAAAGAAAACAATGTCGCTTGCCGGGCTTTCGGTCTATTACAGAACGGACGGCGCAAAAGAATATCAGACATTTGATTTCGATAACGATGTGCGTATGAACCCGGAGAGTTCGCTATTGATCCGATGTCGGGAAGGCGGCAAAAGCGGTCAGGCGTACAATACCTCGTGCGAAGTGATTTCTTTGAACGCATACGATTTTGTCTGGGATATTAAGATCGATAACAAAGACATCCGTCTTTTCCTTGCACCGCGCGGACTGCATCCGGACAAGGAAACCATGCCGTCGGCATATGATGCGGCGGTTTCCTCCTTCACGGCAATTGTCGGCGATGCAACCCCGCTCAATGATGTGTTTACCGTGGACGATCTGTCCAAAAATAAGATGGCGGTGCGCACGTCTCTGACAGTGCACAGCGGATACCATCTGGTAAACCTGACCAAGGCAAATTCTTCAACCTTGCGCACGATTGTTCCGCACACGGCGAGCGGAAAGGAAAACCGTGTCGTGGCATCCCGCCTGAATGAGGTTGTCTTTTCTGCGGATGCAGGCTTTTATACGAAGGCAATTCAACTGACACTCAGTGCCGGGGATGGGTACACCATTTACTACACGCTGGACGGCTCGGATCCATCCACTTCTTCCACAAAGAAAACCTATACGGGCGCCATTTCCCTGGAGGACACCTCCGCAATGTCGACGGGTTCTTTTACCCAGTGGGTTGTCCGTCAGATGGGAAGCGGATATAAACGCGGCCCTATGATCGGTGCTCACGTTGTCAAGGCATATGCCACCAACGGAACGGATGAAACCGGTATCTATACGAATACTTACTTTATTTCCTCGGACATGAGTGCCTTTGGTGTGACCGTTATGTCGCTTTCCATGGATAAGACGAGTTTTTGCGGGACAAACGGCTTTTATAATAACTACTACGGTGGAGCGAACGGAACCAACACACGCGGCGTAGGGTTGATGGAGGTTTTTGACAAAAACGGCGTCCGCCATGGATATTCCAATATTGAATTGGCAATCAGCGGTCACGGTTCCTCGGGATTCCATATGAAATCCATGCGCCTTTACTATAAAAATGTCAACAATCAGGTTTATGATCCGCTGAAGGCAGAGGAAAGCGGAAAAACGGAAAAGGATTACATGGTCAAACAGGAATCCGGCTTTTTCAATGACCTGTATTACGATCTGTTTGACGGCTATGCGAAAAACGAAAACGGTCAGGCAATCACCGATTTTTCTCGGCTGTTGTTGCGCAATTCCGGCAACGACTGCGGCGAATCCTATATCCGGGACGCATACATGCAGAGAGTTTGCGCGTCACTGGAGGTGGATACCATGGCATATGCGCCGGTTCTGCTGTTCATCAACGGAGAGTTCTGGGGCGTTTACAATGCGAGAGAACGCTACAGCCCGGAATATGCGGAATCCCATTACGGTGTCGGCGATGATGACGTAGCGGTGATCGAGAGTGACTACTCCAAGGTACATACCAATACCAATGCGGATTTTGTCCTCAGTGCGGGAGTGGAAGGGGATCAGGATGATTTCAATGACCTGACCCAATTTGTCCGCACACATGATCTGTCCGTGCAGGAAAATTATGATTATGTTGCCGCAAGAATCGACCTGAATTCCTTCATTGATATGTATGTGGCACGGTTGTTTTTCAACGCGCGCGACTGGCCGGAGAATAACATCAAAATCTGGCGCACCCGTACCGCAGATGACCCTTCCGGTGTAGAGCAGAAGTGGCGCTTTACTTTGCTTGATATGGACATGGGAATTTCCTTCTTTACCGATAGCAACAACACCACTGCCACCGCAAATTTCTTCGGATGGTGCGACGCGACTGGGTGTGTGATCGGTACGTATATGCATCAGTTGCGCCAGAATACCACGTTCAAAAACCGCTTTGTTGTTCGTTTCTATGAGGTGGTGACGGAAATTCTGACTTCGCAATATATGGAACGGGAATTGAACGCATTGGTGGAGCAGCGCAGTCGGGTCATGGAACTGCAATATGAACGTTGGTCGGCAGACGGGGCAAACTCGTGGAGCTATGAAGAATCCGTTTGGCAGATGCAGAAGTTTGTCCGCGAGCGCGGCGAAATCGCTTTGCAACAGATGTATTCCTATTTCGGAATCAATGAGGCGTACGTGGTGGCACTCATGGATAACAGCGTTGTCCTGAATTGCGATGACGACCGGGTGAGCGTGCGCGTCAACGGTGAGTCAGCCCGGAACGGGGAGAAATTCCGATTCAAAGAAGACAGCGCCGCTTTTACGGTAGAGGTCTCGGTCAAGGACGGATATGAGCTTTCGGAGTTCACATTTACGGATGCCGGCGGGAACGTGACCAAGGGAAAGAATGGAAAGCTGACGTTTTCGGCAACCCGCTCCGGCACAATCTGCGTTGTTGCCCGCAAAAAGCACACGGGGGAACCGCTTTCGGTGCATGCCGGCATTGTTGCAAGCGGATACTCCATGTACTTTTTGTCCCCGGAGGGGAAGCTTTATTCGTGGGGCTACGGCGGCAGCGGAATTTTGGGCTATACGGCAAGCGGTAATGTGAACCGTCCGCAGTTGGTGATGGAGGGTGTCGCGAAAATTGCGGCTTGCCACAGCAACGACTGCGAAAACGGAAACAGTGAGTCATCCATTGCCATTCTGACGGTTTATGGGGAAGTCTATACAGTCGGAAGAAATGATGCGGGACAACTGGGACGGACGACGACCCCGACGACCCTTGCGCCGATCGCTTTTAGCGGCAATGTTACGGACATCAGCATGGGGTATGACCACCTGATTCTGATTGATGATGAAAAAACACTTTGGGGCACCGGAAACAACAGGTACGGACAGCTCGGAAAAAGCGGCTACGGCAGTTCGGTATCGAAATTCCAGAAGATCGCAACCGGCGTCAGAACGGCAACAGCCGGACGCAGAAATACGGTTTATGTGTTGGAAAACGGCGATTGCTATGTGCTGGGGGATGGGCGTTGGAACAAGTATAACGATTCCGATGATGCAATCACAACGCCCTATCTGGTGCTGAAAAATGTAGCATATGTGGAAAGCGGCGAACACCAGACGGTTTTCGTGACGGCAGACGGGGATCTGTATTACGCCGGATGGCGTGACCTTGCCTCCTTTAACAACGGAATGGGCGGGGGCGGAGCCGTTTATCTGACAAGCGGCGTTTCCAAGGCAACCATTCACTTTGACAGTATGCTGATCTTAAAGACCGACGGTTCGGTGTTTGGCTACGGCTTGAATACCGGAAATGCAATTGGAGGGACTTCCGTCAACCTCAAGTTGCGGTCTGTCCTTGCAACCGGTGTAGCGGACATTGCAAGCGGATATGCTTTTTCCGCATTTCTGATGAAGGATGGCAGTATCCGGACGCTGGGCGATTGTTCTTACGGGCAGGCGGGGAACGGAAGCGAAACGTCCAAAGCCAACATGATTTCCATTACGATTAAGTAAAGACGAAAGGGAATTCGCACCTGCGTCATTGACGTGTAGTGTGCGGGAAAGAGAGGACACAAACAATGAAAAAAAGGCTACCGCTGATTTTGGCGCTGCTTGCATTGCTCCTTTTGCTTTTTGCCTGTACAAACGGGCTCAAAGAAGAGGAGACGAGCGGCGAGATGACAACCAAGGCAGAGACGGACCGAACTGAGGAAACGACTGCGTCCCAGGAGACGGGAACAAGCGAGGAAACCACCGCACAGCCGGGTACCACCGGGGAAGAGACGACCACCGGTGACGGGGAAGAAACGACTGTTCCGGAGCCGCGGCAGAGTCCCACGCGGATTACATTTGATCCATCCCAGGACTATAAACGGGTGTTGACTTTCCAGACCCAATGCGACTTTGAGGTTGTGTCGGATCCGCAGACCGGTGAAGGAATGCTGAAGCTGAGCACAAATGATTCGACCACCAACGATCCTTCTGTGTTTTTCAATTATGTACAGTATTGTAAACTGATTCTCGGTGAGAAGCAGGCGAGTGCAGACGATTACAAGTACGTTGTCATTAAGCTGAAGCAGGAAAACTGTCAGGGGTCGACCTTTGAGCTGTTTTACTGCGCGGGAAATGTGCGCACGACAGCAGGGGACTGTGTGACAATGACTGCTTTCGATAATTCGTCGTCCGAGTGGCAGTACATTCTGTTTGACTTGTCCGGCTTTGAAAAATGGAAGGGCAAGGTGAACGGATTCCGCCTTGACTTCATGAACACCCCCGGCGGAGGTGCCGGAGAAACCATGTATATCTCTGAGATTCGCCTGTTGGAATCGGATCTGGATTACTATCGCCTGATCGGTGCGGATGTGAACGGACAGGAAGAGCGAACCCTGAGCGAAGAAGAACAGAAACGGGTGGATGAACTGCTGGACACGAAGGATCCGGCAAAAGATGCGGCGGCTTCCGATTACAGAAAGCAGGATGCAGCATTTGAAGACGATGATCTGACGTTGTTCTTTGCCGATCTGGTACAGAGAATTGCCCGGAACAACAATACGTCAACCGGAAAAGACACCTACCAGATGCGTATGGCGAAGAATGAAATCGAGTGCTGCCAGGCGATTCTTGCAGCCTCTTCGGCGAAAAACGGCTTGAAGGTGTATCTGACCGATTTTACCAACGCAAACGGCGATACCCTCAAAGCAGAACTTCTTTGGGGATATTATTTCAATGTTGACGGGCAGGACATCATTGATCCGCTCCCGCCTGTTGTGAACCGTGAAGACCTGCTCCCCGGCGCTCTGGACTGGAATAACGGCGGCAATCATGCAGGAGCGATCATTCCCAACCTGCAAAGATACGATGGGTTTGACATTGCGGCTGGGGAGAATCAGACTTTTGTGATCAAAGCCCATACCACGCCGGATTCCGCGGCAGGGGAATACAGCGCAACCTTTACCGTGAAGGATGCAGAGGGCAGAGAGGTCAAAAAAGCAACCGTGTTTGTCTACGTGTGGGATTTCGCATTGCCGGAAAAGACCTCCTGCAAGACCTTGGTGGACCTGTCCTGGTGGTCATTGTATTCCTATCACAAATGTTTCGGCGGCGATGACAGCCAGCTTTACAAAAATTATTATGACTATCTGCTTGAAAACCGCCTGTGCGCCTACACGCTGCCGTACAGCGAAAAGGGAGCTTTTACCGACAGCCGGATTGATGCCTATCTGAACAACCCGCGCGTTACGGCGTTCCAGGCGGTCGGATGGACTGTTCCGATCACTGAGGAAAATGTCACCAGTGCGTACCGGTACCTTTCACAGAAGCCCGAATGGTTGGAAAAATCTTATTTCTATCCCATCGATGAGCCGAATGTGGATCTGAACCCCAATATCCTGAATGAAGTGAACCGGTACGGAAAGCTTTTGAAGGAGAATTTCCCGGGTTATAAGCTGATTGTTCCGATGCATGTCAACAAGGCGATCAACGGCGGTGACTATTTTACCACCGTTGCCGAATATGTAACCGCATGGTGCCCGCATACATTTTTCTTCAACACCTTCTCCGAGTACCTCTCAAACCGCAAACTGACCTATCGCCTGACTCCGCAATTGGAGCAGAAATACGGGACGTTTGTTGAGCGTATGCAGAAAGAACAGGCAGGCGGCGATGAGGTTTGGTGGTATGTCACGAGATTCCCGCAGGAGCCTGAGATTACATTGACCATGAATACCGCTTCCATCAATTATCGGATCCTTTTCTGGCAGCAAAAGCAGTACGGTGTCGACGGATTCCTGTATTATTCCGTCACGGACTGGTATCAGAATCCGGACAATCCCGATATTATCGGTATCAATGCCAAGCACGAAACAGACGCTTCTTATCCTTACGATGTATACGGAAACGGTGTTTTGGTCTATTGCGGTCAGTATTTCGGTGAATACGGCGCAGTTGGCAGTTACCGTTTGGAAGGCGTTCGCGACGGTATTGAGGATTATGAGTATCTGACGCTTCTGGAAGAACGTTACGGCAAAGAAGATGCGGATCTTCTGATCAGACAGATCACGACTTCTCTCACCCGGTATACCGATGATGCGGATTATTTTCTGCGCGTCCGCACTGCAATCGGCAATTTGCTGGATGCAAAATAAGGATGCAACATAAAAAGCAGTAAAAAATCCCTCCGCGCGAGCGGAGGGATTTTTGGCTTAGATTCTATTATTGTCTGTTTTCGGGAATATCTTTGAATCCCTTGCCGTTTTTATATGCCTGGAAATCCTCGCTGTCTTCCGACCAGGAACGGAAGTTGTCCGGCGTCAGGGTGGTGCCGCTGATGTTGTCCTTAAAGGTAATGTTACCGTAAGTATTGCCTGCTTCCGCGACCTCGTCAATATTGTCGGTCCATTGGGTGGAGTTGTAGAAAACAGAGACGAAGCAGAACGGCTTCTTGAGCGTGTAGCTGGAAGACTGGCAGTAGCTGAATTCCATGGTGACGTCAAAGGCGTTGCAGTTTTCAAAGTTGGAAGCGCCCATCAGCGTGGTGCCGTCATAACCGACAAAAACAGCCAGGTTGTGGAAGCCGGACAGATAAGCGGTTGTTACGTTGCAATCTTTGAAGTATGCTTCACTGTTTCCGAAAAGGACTGCGATGTAGCATGCGGTACGGATGGTGAAAGCACCGTCCATCGGCATACGTCCGTTTACCGTAATGTCTTCCATCGAGACATTTTCAACATTGACAACTGCGCCGACGTTGTCGTCGTCCGGATAGACACCGCCTACCAGGATGGCGCAATGCTTGTTGTTGGCTGTCAGCTCTGCGGTATCGAATTTCAGATTCTTAAAAGTGGTCTCGCCGCCGTAAATGTTACCGATAATTCCGTATCCGTGATCGTACGCGGCATCGGTTCCTCTCTCAATGTCGGGAATCCGATCTTCACCGGGATCGATGATTTTCAGATTTTTAATGGTGTGGCCCTTTCCGTTGAAGGTAACATTCTGAATAAAATGTCCGTCCATCGGAATCCATTCGTAGCCGCTCATGTCAATGTCATTTTCAAAATAAATGGTGATGCCGTCCAAGAATTCAACTTTTTTTATATCTTCGTCGGTTTCGGCATTCTGCCATGCAGCCATCTGCGCGATGACGCGCTTGTTCAGATTGATGAAATCTTCGGCGGTCTTGATGATGATATCGCCTTCCTGAGGCTGACCGTTATCGCCGGTGGTTTCTTCGGTGGTCTCACCGGTTGCCGCATCGGTTGTTTCGGTTTTATCATCGGTTGTCGTCTGCTCGTCGCCTGCAGTTGTAGCTTCGCTGGTCGTTGTTTGTGCGTCATTCTTGGTGCCGGCAGCCGTTGTGGATTCATCCTGTTTGTCGTTGTTGCAGGCAAGCAGGGTGGTGCAAGTGCCGAGAATCAGGATGGCACACAAAAGCATGGATAACAGTTTTTTCATGTTTTTTTCCTCCGTAAAAATTCAGGGATACCTGATTACCAGTATTTTACCATTCTTTTGCGGATTTGTCAAGCAAAGAATTGTGATATTATGTGATTTTCCTGTTATGATTCGGACATCTTTCCGTTACGGAAATTCCTTTCCCGGAAGTGAGGCAGGAATTCTCTGAAAATGCCGCACTTAGCACCATTGTGACATATTTCTGTACTGTAACTGGTCGTTTCAGCCAAAAACGGCAAAATGTCTATTGCAATCGGTGTGCGGTTATGGTACAATACTACTATCGTTTGAGTTTATATGAAGGGGGGGCTGTTTTTGCCGCAGTTTACAAGAAATGCGATTATTGAATCTTTTATCCGCCTGGCGACACGGAACCCACTGGAAAAAATCACCGTTAAGGATATCGTGGATGCCTGCGGGGTGAACCGGAATACATTTTATTACTATTTTCAGGATATGTATGCGCTGGTTGAAGATCTTTTTCACGCTGGACCTGCTGCGAGTGACCCCGGTAAGGTGGCAGACACCTGGACCGAGGGGTTCGTCCGATTGGCACGTTTCACACAGTTGTATCCGCGTGCGGTCAGAAACATCTACACTTCTGTCGGATATGATGTCTTTGAAGGATATGTAGACGACGTCATCGGTGAACCGATTTTTGCCGCTTTGAAACGGGAAAGCGAGAAAATGGGGTGCCCTGATATCGATCTGAATTTGCCAGCCCTTTTTTACCGTCAGGCATTGATGGGAATTTACTCTCTGTGGTTGCGTCACGACATGAAGGATGACCCGGAGCGAATGGCACTGCAGTTGATGGAAGTGCATGAGGGCACGATGCAAATGACCCTCTCCAATTGCTGGAAAACGGTGAAAAGGTGAGTGGCAAACAGAGTGGCAAGGAAATGTGTGGAAGGAACGGTAACGGAATGAAATTCAAAGAAAAACAAGAGATAGATATTGTCAGACAGGCAAAACTGATTTATATTATTTGCGCGGGTATGATGTTTCTTTTGGGAATCGCGCTGCTGCTTTTCCCGGAACAGATCGTAGGGGATCTCCGATGTTACCTGATTGGAGGGGTCTTCTGCCTGAATGGCGCAGCACGGTTGTTGGGGTATTTTGCAAACGATCTGTACCGGCTTGCCTTCCAGTTTGATTTGGCGTTGGGCGCGTTGGTCTTGCTTGTGGGAGTGATCCTATTCATATATCCTTCCAATCTTGCGGGATATACCGGACATCTGGTTGCAATCTCCGTGTTGGTGGATGGTCTGTTCAAGGTTCAGACCGCACTGGACGGAAAAAAATTCGGTATTCACAAGTGGAAGATCATGATTTGCACGGCGGTGCTGACCTGTATACTTGCGTTTGCAGCGGAGTTGATGATGTGGGGGCAGATGCCCGGTGCGCTTGCGGGGTCCTGGGCTTGGTTTGTGCCGGGTGCGATCCTGATTGTTGACGGCGCGGAAAACATTTGGCACACTTCCTATACGGTTCGGGTGCGTGCAAAGAAGAAAGGCGTCGAGGATAAATACAGCGATCTGTTTTCCAAATGAACAGTGCTATATCAATGAATAAAAAGCGGGAGAAGTACGAATGACTTCCCCCGCTTTTTGAAACCTATATTTGTTTTTTATTTGTCTTTCTTCTTGCGAAGCATCATGCCTGCCATGAGAACAGGAACGAAGATTGCAGATGCAGCGACGATACTACCGCAACCGCTCTTGGAAGAGGATGTTGCAGTGGTCGTGGAATCCGACTTTGTAGTGGCAGATGTGGTTACTGCATCGGAACAGTCTACCTTATCGGTGGTATCTGCCTTGGTATCGGAAACGGTGGTTACATCGTTCTCTTTGGTGACATCATCTGTTGTCTCATTGGCACCATCATCCGTAGTGATTTCGCTGGGATCCTGTGTAGGAGTACGCATTTTTACAACTTCCTCTGCGGCTTTGGTGGTCAGACCGACGGCGTACAGATATGCGTCTACAGCTTCACTTTCGGAAACAGTGCCCTGGTCCACAAGATATAGAATATTGTTCTGGATGGTTGCATAAACAAACTGATTGCATTCATCCGGTGCTGCGATTGTGGCAAGCTTTGTGCCTTCTTCCACATTCATGACGGTTGCGCAATAACCGGTATTTCCAGGCTTTTTAGCAGTGATGACCGCATATTCTTCATATACTGCGACCGCATAAGCGCTTTCCATTTCAATCGTGTTGAGCATCTGTCCGTCGGGCGAGATCTTGACCAGTCCGTAGGAGAGGTCTCCGCCGTTCAGTTCGGCTGCGAGGTACACGGTACCGTCAGCAGTGCAGTCCATGTAGTTGGCTTCTTTTACAGTTACGTTGTTGCCCTTGTCAGTGGTGACGGTCGCGGCGCTGTCCTGGAAGTCCAGGTAGCCGTTCGATCCGAACGTGGAAACCAGCGTCGGGTTCTTCGGGTCTGTGACATCGTACTTGTACAGACGGTCAACTTCGTAGTTCACAGCAACATACAGGAAATAGTTGTTGCCGACCTTTACGACATGTACACCGTTCACGCCCATCTTGGTTCCGTCGGAGTCACCGGGGGTACCCATGCTGCAAACCTCAATCGGTTCCTCGTTCACTGCCTTCATCTTCTGGTTTTCGTAGTCGACTTCAACAATGTCCAGGTTGACAATGTTGTAGTTTTGGGCGAAAGCCAGACCGACATAGAGGTATCCGCGGTCGTCAACGGCAAGACCCTTCTGATAGTAATAGTCGCCGTTGCGGTCCTCACGTGCATAAGTATCAACCGTTTCACCGCCGTCGGCAAGTTTGATCATGTAAGTTGCGGACGAACTGGCGCCCGGGTTAATGGAGCCGCCGTTCAGGAATCCGGCAAACGCATATTTGCCATCCGGGGAAATGGCTACGCCTCTCCAGTTTACAAAGGCAAAACCTTCTATATCGTCGGTCAGATAGTTGTCATTGTCCGGGTAGTAGTCGCAATTATAGTATGCATTTGCACCGTCCACCGTGATGTCCAACAAAACGGAAAGCTTCAGGTCATTCCAGGATTCGTCCAGTACGCGGTCGGAAATTTCCGCGCTCACAAAGATCGCTCCCAATCCCGCCAAAAGGCAGAGACAAAGGAGTGCTGATGTCAGTTTTTTCAACATAATAAAATCCTCCTCAGGTTTGATTCCAAATGAAATCTTACAATATTATAACAAAGCACACTCAAAATATCAATCGGCATAAGTGCCAATAATGAGTTCTGAATTTATGCATGTTGTACAATTCGCCCCACCATATTTTACACACTCCGCCGGATACCGACAGCATGTCCGATCATTTCCTGTCCGTTTTTCTTTTCGTTCGGGCATAAAACAGCGCGGAAAAGAGAAACATCCCCATAGGCAGGTAGGACAGACGGGAACCGCACCCGCCACCTGCATCGGTTGTGTCCGGAGCTGTTGCGGCAGGTTTTGTTTGGAATATGTTTCCCGGATCGGTTGTGCATTCGGTCGTATGTTCGGATATGGCGAGACTGCCGGGTTCCGGTGACAGAGTTGCGGTATCAGGCACTGTCGTGCTCAGGTCTGCCGTGGCGGATCCGACGCTCTCTTCGCTTGTGGTGTCCGCCTCGCGCCCGAGAAGGGCAATGAGCCCGGCATGGGCAGACGGAGTTAGACCGGCGGCATACAGGTGAGAAGCGGTACGGTCGGTTCCGCTGTCTACCAGGTAAAGAACATCGTTTTTGACGGTCACATAGGAAATCGCCCCGCATTCCTGCGGTGCCGGAAACGACGCTGTTTGCGTATAGCCGTCCGAAAGATGCAGAACCGTTGCCATAACACCGGATTGTGCGGGATTCTTTGCCGTCACAATGGCATAAGAACCGCAGATTGCAATCGCATATGCATCCGCCGCTTCCGTGACCGATTCCGTTTTCCCTTCAGGTGAGATTTTCAGAATGCCGCAGGGAAGTGTACCGCCCTTGATTTTTGCGCATAGATAAACCGATCCGTCTGCGGCAGCGTCTATGTAGTATGCTTCCTCCAGCGAAACGGTATTTCCGCGGTCGGAAATTGCCGTTGTGCCGGGTGCCTGAAAATCGAGATATCCGTTTGTGCCGAAAGAGAGATCCTCTGTCGGTCGATACGGGTCCGTCACGTCAAATCGGTACAGACGGTCCACCCGGTAGTTGACCGCAACATACAGGTAATACTTTTCGCCGACCCGAACCGCACAGACGCCGTTGATTCCCATATGTGTACCTTCGGTGTCGCCCGGTGTTCCCGCTTCACATACCGTGACCGGTTGTTGCGTCACCGGCTCAAGGCATGTCCGCTCTTTGTCGATTTTTTGAACGTCAAAGCTCACCAGATTGAAATTGTTGGAAAAAGTAAGACCGACGTACAGATTTCCGCGGTCATCCGTGGAAAGTCCCTTGGGCTGCGCATATCCGTACGCATCCCTGTAAATGCGGGAATCGGTAACTTTTCCGCCGTCTTTCAGGTCAATCATATAGATTACCGCCCCTGCACCGCCGTGCAGATAACCCGCAAAAGCATATCTGCCATCCGGTGAGATAGCGGCACCTCTCCAGTCGGCATATGCGTAGCCGTCCTTGGAGAGCAGATTTTCCGCGTTCCCGTCCTGATCCCGGAAGCTGCCGCCGTACTGATCCAGGACGGTCAGAAAATGCGGATTCTGCAACCGGTCTTCCGGAACGGCTTTTGCCGACGGACAGACGGCGCATAGTGACCAAAGAAAACAAAGCAGGACGGCGCTTAGCAATGCAGAAAATAACTGTTTCATAATCCGCCTCCCCATGATCGGGTCAGAAAGAGGTTCACAGGTGCGACTTGGCAGATGCCTTGCGGTTCAGCGCACGAATATAGGCAAAGGTTTTTTCCTCCCCCTCGGATGCCAGCATCCGGAGCCATTTTTCCAGTTCCTGTGCTGTTTGCGCATGCATTTTCTTTCCTGCATTGCCGTGTAGAAAATATGCAAGCGGTGCGCCGTCCGTGTACGCGTTTCCTTTGTAAATCTTACTTGCGGCGACACGGTCGCAAAACATTTCGGTCAGAAAACGCAGGGGCATCTGCACTGGTTCATATTGCTTGGTTGCTGGATTCAGATCCCGCCAGTATTCAAAGTGGTGTTTGTTACGCCCCTTGTGGTGCATCCATGCGGAAGAATATCCAATAACCTCCCGTTCCCGTTCATTGGGACTGCGTGTGCCCTGATAATAGCGGACACCGGGGATGAATTCCGCTGGACTGTATTTGGAAAGGTCGTGCAAAAGCCCCTGAAAGGTAATGCCGGCTTTGATACAGTGCGCGATGACCAGATGGCGGTGACGCGTAATGGTTGAAAAATGGGCAATCAGTTTTGGCATGGAAAAACACCCCTCTCTCTTTCCTTCATTATACCCGTTTCGGGATATTTTGTCAAGTAAATTGTCAGAAAATGGCGTGTAAATGGGTATAGAAAGCGAAATCCGGCAGAAAATATGCAGGGAATACAATACACATCGGAACAAGGAGAACGGTATGCAAGGATTGATCGGTTTAGGTGCGGGGATTCTTTCGTGTGCGAGTGCGGTCGGAAAAAAAGAACGCGAGGGACCCCTGGGAGAATGTTTTGATCTGTCGGACGATCAGGACAGATTCGGGCAGAAAACATGGGAGAAAGCTGAGAGCGAAATGCAAAAGCGGAGCTTTGCCTGCGCCATGGAAAAAGCGGGGATGAAGACCGACGGCGTGGATATTTTAATGGCGGGGGACCTTCTGAATCAGTGCGTCGGCTCGGCATACGGACTGCTCTCCTACGATATTCCGTATATCGGCTTGTACGGCGCCTGCTCAACGGCAGCGGAGGGACTGCTTTTGGGAGCGGCGATGATCGGTCACGGCATCTGCAAAACCGCCGGTGTTGTGACCTCCTCTCACTACTGCGCGGCAGAACGGCAGTATCGGCTTCCTGTCGAGTACGGCGGACAGCGACCGCCAACCGCCCAGTGGACGGTTACGGGATCGGGAGCATATCTGTTGGGTGCTCCCGCTGCAAAAGGGGCTGTTCTGACACGGGGCATGGCAGGCATTGTGGTTGAAAAAGGTATCAAAGACGCAAACAATATGGGGGCTGCAATGGCACCCGCAGCGGCATCAACACTGCTGCGCTTTTTCGGGGAAAGCGGGGAAACGCCGGAGAATTATGACCTGATTGTCACGGGCGATCTCGGCTATGAGGGCAGCGCCATCCTGCGTGATCTGACCGCAACGGAGGGACTGATTCTGCCGGAGCATCTGTGCAATGACTGCGGTATGATGATATATGCGCGCACGCTGGATGATACGCATGCGGGCGGATCCGGATGCGGGTGCTCTGCGGTTGTTCTTGCTTCCTATCTGATTCCGAAGGTGGTCAGCGGGCAGATACGGAGAATGCTGTTTGTCGGGACTGGGGCGATGATGAGCCCGGACAGCGTCAAGCAGGGGCAGACAATTCCGGCGGTGGCACACCTGGTCGAGATTGTGCACGGGAAATGATATGAAATGAAATTAAATGTAGATAATGAAACAAAAGATTAACAAAGGAGAACCCGGGTATGCTGATCTATGTGCGTGCATTTTTGGTGGGCGGAGCATTGTGCCTGATTGCGCAGCTTTTGATTGACCTGACCAAACTGACACCGGCGAGAATTTTGGTATGTTATGTAACGGCGGGCGTTTTTCTGGGGGCAGTCGGTGTATATAAGCCGCTGCTTGATTTTGCCGGCGCCGGTGCGAGCGTACCATTGACCGGTTTTGGGTATCTGATTGCGGATGGCGTCAAAAAAGCAGTCACGGAGCGGGGACTTCTGGGCGCTCTGACGGGTGGATTGACTGCTGCGGCGGGCGGCACTGCCGCGGCGCTTGTTTTCGGTTATCTGGCTGCTCTTGTATGCCGGGCGAAGCCCAAACGGTAAAGACAGGTCGGTGTCTGCCAAAAAACATGAAAAACAGAACCCGCATCCCTTGTTGCGGCAAAGGGTGCGGGTTTGTATTGCGTGGTTCAACCGAGCAGGGCAGCGCGTAGTTTTTCCAATGCGCTTTTTTCGATTCTGCTGACATAGGAGCGGGAGATTCCCAGGCGCTTTGCAATCTCTCTTTGGGTCATTGCCGGCATTCCGCAAAGACCGTAGCGCAAAAGAAGCACCTGACGTTCCCGCTCTTCCAGTAAGCCGCTCAGGAGCCGCATGGCACGGTCTGTCATGAGCTTGCGGTCAATTTCCTCTACCATGTTGTCGTCACTGCTGATGACGTCGATGTAGGTGAGCGGATTTCCGTCCCGGTCGATGTCAATGGTATCATTGATAGACACCTCACAGGCGGATTTTTTCCCGGAGCGGAAGTGCATCAGAATTTCATTCTGTACGCATTTGGCGCCGTACGTGGCAAAATGAGCGCCGTTGTCCGGATTGAAGGTGTCGATTGCTTTGACAAGACCGATGGTGCCGATGGAGATCAGATCCTCCTGATTCCGGTTTCCCGCATAGTATTTCCGGACAATATGTGCCACCAGACGCAGATTGTGCAAAATCAGGCGCGAGCGTGCCTCCTCGTCACCGTTTGCACGTAGCAGCGCAAAGTAATGCTGCTCTTCCGTCGACGAAAGCGGCGGGGGAAAGTTCTGCGGTGTTCCGACTCCGAGCACGACACAGAACAGATGCGATATGGCGAAAAAAAGGGCTGAGAGCAAACAAAACACCTCCTTCACGGCAAATTGCCGGAATGCAAAAAACATTCTGCTTTCATTCTATGCGCGCCCGCTGCCCGGTAGCACCGCATGACCGAAATGCAAATGCGAATTTTTTATCCTTTGCGCCGTGGTATGATGTTTTCCGATTCTGCTTGCGGACACAAGGAGAAAGGAGGGGAGCACCCAAAAGGTATTGACAAGAAAGGAATTGTATGCTACAATAAACAAAAGGGCGAAACCGTCCAAAATCACCGAAACGGAGAGAACAACCGATATGAATATCAAATTGAAATTGTTTGCCGCGATTCTTGCGGCAGCATTGTTCTGCGGGGTGCTGAATGCCTGTTCCGCGGGACTCGGAGCCATGGGAAATTTCAACGATCTGTATAAGTCCAGCTATACAGAGGAAAAAATGCCGGATCAGTTGGAGGAGGTCGCCGCGCTTGCGGGATATACCATGGAGAGGTCATCCGGAAATCTGGGGCTCTTCTATAAGGATGCCGGCATGCTTGGAAAGAATTATCTGATCTATAACTTTGACAATAATGCGGTGGTCAAACAAAAGACCATTGCACTGTCCGACACATCGGAAAATACGCTGACATTGGTACAGGGGCAGATCGTGGAGAAAATGGGAGAGTCGTATACACTGTACGATCAGCTCGGCAACGTCCTTGCTGCAAATTCCGACCGGTACGGCACAACTCAGGACTTGATCCTTGTCGGAAATACCGTTTACAGAATCAATACGGATACCTATGCCAAAGCAGAGGAAATACCATTCAGCACGCTTTCCGGAAGTCTGCCCTCCTTTGATGAGGCAGCAGGCGGGTATTACTATCAGTTTGAGGATGATTCCCTGGCGGTCTTTAGTCATAAACTGGAGTACATTGCAGGATATACGGTTCCACAGGGCGCAAAGCAGTTCGAGTATTTTGCGCTGAACAGCGGAAATGTGGTTTTGCAATATCTGGTTGGTGTCGATAGCACGGAAACCGAATATGACCTGATTGAAGAGGGTACAAAATACCTTCTGAAGACAGTTGTATTGGATGTGCAGACCGGGCTTGCGGCGGAGCAGACGATGAACTGCAAAATCATTTCTCTTTTCAGAAAAGACGAGAATAAAGAAATGCGCTATCTCAACGATAAGGTTACACAGGCTGTTGCGGTTGCAAAAATCGAGAACTACGCCCTTTCGGGTACCACCGTGTATGCCATTGCCGAAGACGGCGTTTTGGAGTCCGAGCTGAATCCGCTTGCGGATCTGTATGATTCCATCGGTCCGTTGACAAGCGGTTATTACTATGCTGTCAAAGGGGATCGTGCCTACCTGCTCAGCGGAGGCGGCAATTACCTGGGAGATATTACCGGTACGAAGGGCTATAACCGGTCCATGATTGCTACCGAGCATGAAGTGTACAATTATAATATGGAGCGCATTGTGTCGGTCGAAGATACCGAGGGAGAAATGCGCTATCAGACCGCCACGGCTGACCTGATGTTCTTTGCAAACGCAGACGGAAAGTGCATTTCCGTCAGTGCAACCGGTGCGAAAACGGTCGTTGCGGACGGTGAGAATACCTTTTTTGCAGGCGTGATCGGCGAAGGCATATTCGGCATCCGCGTGAGCGGTGCGGCAGGTGCGGCGGATACCTACCGTTATTACGACAGCACCGGAAAAGCATTGCTTGGCGACGCTGCTTCAGAGGCAGAATATACAAAGATCAATCAGGCGAAGATTCTGTCCGTGACGGATGCGGACGGAACCGTGCGGTATTATCGCCTGTCGGTGTCCGGAGCCGGCGCTTCCGAGACGACCAAGAACAATAAAAAATAATTGAACGTGAACACAGACGGAAACGGTTGTCGGCTCTGCTTCGTACAGCCGTTTCTGTTGTGCGTATACGGGTTTGAGCGAGAATGAGAGGGGAAGGATTTGCCGATGCGGTTTGTCATTGATCACGATTTCCATATACATTCGTTTCTTTCCGATTGTTCCAGAGACCCTGCGCAGACTTCCGAGCGGATTCTGGACTATGCGCGGCAGAACGGTCTGCGGACAATCTGCCTGACCAACCATTTCTGGGATGAGAAAATACCCGGCGCGTCCGATTGGTATCGTCCGCAGGGAGCGGAACATATCCGTGAGGCGCTGCCGTTGCCACAGGCGGACGGTATCCGGTTCCTGTTCGGTTGTGAAACCGATATGGATCGGCATATGACATTGGGAATTTCACCCGAAACGGCAGAGCAGATGGATTTTATCGTGATTCCGACAACGCACCTCCACATGATGGGATTTACGCTTTTGCCGGAGGACGATACCATTGAGCGGCGTGCGGAGCTGTATGTACAGCGCCTGTCCCGGCTCATGGACTACGATCTGCCGTTTGAAAAGGTCGGTATCGCGCACCTGACCTGCCATCTGCTGGCGCCGAGAAAGGACGATTATTTGCGGGTATTGTCCCTGATTCCGGACAGCACGCTGCGTGAGTTGTTTACAAGGGTGAGCAAAAGGGGCGCGGGCGTTGAGTTGAATTTTAACTCCTTTGCACATGAAGGGGAGGCATTGGAGCAGGAACTGCGGATTTATCGGATTGCCGCCGCCTGCGGCTGCCGTTTTTATTTGGGGAGTGACGCACACCATCCGGCACAGCTCGCCGGTGCCGTGCGGAATTTTGAACATATTGTCACACTGCTTGGTTTGACGGAAGAGCAAAAATTCAGGATCGGAGAGAAAAAAGAGTATGTTAAAGGGTAATGCAATTGTAGGACAGTCCGGCGGACCGACAGCGGCGATCAATGCCACGCTTGCGGGAGTGATCCGCGGCGTTGCGCAAACGGACGCAATCGGGGTGCTGTACGGAATGCGCAACGGGATTGACGGATTCCTTGCAGACCGTCTGGTCAATCTTTCGGAAGCGGTCAAAGGGGACGAGGCACTTTCGCTGTTGGAAAATACGCCGGCAGCCGCGCTCGGCTCCTGCCGAAAAAAACTGCCCGCACCGGAGAGCGACGGCGCGGATGCGGTTTATGCGCGGCTTCTGAAGCAGTTTCGGACATACAATATCCGTTATTTCTTCTACATCGGCGGAAACGATTCCATGGACACCACCGCAAAGCTGTCCGCCTTTTCCAAGCGCGCGGATTGGGAGATGCGGATTATCGGTATTCCGAAGACCATTGACAACGACCTGATGGGAACGGATCACACCCCGGGATTCGGCTCCGCGGCGAAATATATTGCAGTGACCGTGCAGGAGATTCTGCGTGATACGGCGGTTTATACCGTTCCCGCAGTGACGATTGTGGAGATTATGGGACGGGATGCCGGCTGGCTGACTGCCGCCTCCGCACTGGGGCGCAGCGCAGGGATGCAGGAACCGGACCTGATTTACCTGCCGGAGCGTGTCTTTTCCATGGAACAATTTTTAGGGGATGTCCGCACGGCGCTCTCCCGACATCCCAACGTGGTTGTCGCGGTTTCGGAGGGAATCCGTTTTGCTGACGGCACCTATGTCGGGGCGGGAACACAGAGCGGTGCGGCGGATGTGTTCGGTCATAAGTATCTTGCGGGAACGGCAAAGGCGCTGGAGATGGCTGTCAAGGCGGAAATCGGCTGTAAGGTCAGATCGGTTGAGCTGAATCTGCCGCAGCGCTGTGCATCCCACATGGCATCCGCGCAGGATCTTGCGGAGTCTGTGGCAGTCGGAAAGGAAGCGGTCCGTGCCGCTGTTGAAGGGGTCAGCTGCGAGATGATGACCATTCAGCGGACAGGGAATGATCCGTATACCTATCGGATCGGGCATGCGGACGTAGAACAGATTGCCAACCGGATCAAATATGTTGACGATGCGTTCATCAACGAGGCGGGCAACGGTGTCACGGACGCGTGTGTTGCCTATCTTGCCCCTTTGATTGCGGGGGAATGTTATCCGACCTATCGCAACGGTCTGCCGGTTCACTTTATCATGCCCTGAATAGAATCGGATGTCTGCGGAAAACTAAGAAAAGGAAAGAACAGATAAGGGGAATGTCAGGTTCGGAGGAAATCAGATGAAAATTGCAGTGGTTACCGGTGCGTCTTCCGGAATGGGACGCGAATTTGTATGCGCATTGGATCGACAGACCGCCTTTGATGAGATCTGGGTGATCGCCCGCCGGCGCGACCGGCTGGAGGCGTTGCAGGGGGCAGTGCATGCAAAGGTGCGCCCGCTTGCATGGGATCTGACCAAGGAGGAAAGCTTTGATGCCTATCGGTCATTGCTTGCCGAAGAGCGACCGGAGGTGTCTGTTCTGGTCAATGCAGGAGGTTTCGGCGTGTTCGGCGCATTTGCGTCACTGTCCGAATCGGAGCAGTTGTCTATGATTGATCTGAACGTCAAGGCATTGATGCGTATGACCCACCTGACGCTGCCCTATATGAAGGCGGGCGCGTGCATTTACCAGTTGGACTCGCTGTCGGCATTTCAGCCGGTGCCCTATATCAATGTCTATGCTGCCACCAAGGCGTTTGTCCTGCACTTTTCACGTGCGCTGAACAAGGAACTGGAGCCGCGCGGCATTCGGGTGCTGGCTGTTTGTCCCGGTTGGGTGCGTACAGAATTTTTCGACCGCGCCGTTCGGGACGATACCATCACCTATTACAATCAGTTTTTTACCGCCAAAGAGGTGGTCGACCGGGCACTGTCAGATATGGCACGAGGAAAAGACGTGTCAGTCTGCGGTTGGCGAATCCGCGCGCAGGTGCTTCTGACCAAACTGCTTTCTCACCGGATCGTGATGGACATCTGGTGCCGGCAGCAGGGAATCGGAACGCCCCGCGCCGCAAAAAACGGCGATCGGCAAAAAGAATAGTCCCGGATCCTGCATCCGGGAAGCCTTTGCGCGGGCAAAAAGAGACCAAATAAGAGGAGTTACCGATCACAGAGAGGTTCGGTAACTCCTTTTTTACTTGGTCTGCGGTATTTTTCCGTACCGGTCAACGAATCAACCGCTTGAACTTTGCAACCGTACCGGAGATGCGCGTGTAGATTTCCTTGTCAAAAGGCGTATGCAATCCGGCGGTATGCAGTGCCGTCGTGAAATCCGTGTCAGGGGAGACATCGGAGAGGCACAGGTATGCGTTGATTGCCGTATCCATATTCTCCGTTGCGATGCACGCAATTTCAATGGAGGGCAAGAGGGACATGGCGTAGCTGATATAGTAGCCGGGGTTTTCAAGGGTGACACGGTGCCAGTAGGAGATCAACCCCTCTCCCATCATGTCGAGCAGAAACTCGCTTACACCGTAGGAGGTGCAAATATCAAGAAAAATTTTGTCTAGATCCGATGCAGTGTAGTTGTCATGCGTGTAAACGTACAGCTCAAAATCATTGATGCACAGGCAGAGATAGAAAGATGTGATGTCCATCAGCAGCTTGTAATCAAAGTAATATGCAGCAGACCGGGATGTGAGTGTTTCGGTTCCCAGATAAACAGCGTACAGCCACTCGTTCCCCTGGGAATGCACCTCGGAAAGATCGAGGGAAAACTGTTCGGATCCCATTTTGTCGATTGCGTAATAATGACCGAACTCATGTAAAAGGGTGGTTGCGGATTGGTATGCGCTTCCGCCGAAATAACAAACCGGATGTCCGGCGCCGGACAGGTACGCGGTAAACGCCCCTTCGCGTGAGGCGTCATTGAATGCCAGTGCGTAATTGCCGTCCTTGAAAAGCTGATTGTAGGCGGAAAGAAAATTCGGGGACACCCGTTGCAGATATGCGGTGATGTGTTCCGACGACGGGGCGGTGCCGTTAAAATCTTCCGAAATGACCGGCGGATGCATCAGATAGGGCAGCACATTTTCTGTTTCTTCCTTTGACATGCCGTCTTGCAGATTTCCGAGTGCGGAAAAAAGTCCGGTGGTTGTCGCATCGAGAAATCCGGTTTGCTGTATCAGGGAGAGGATGGAATTGACATCATCCGGGGTATATTCGCGGTGGTAAACATAGTCATAGGCGTAATCCATGTAGTTGTCGTACCCCATCAATTGTGCCATCTGCTTGTTCAGGCTGATTGCCTGCATGTAAAGCTGCGCGGATGCAGACAGATAATTTGCGTCGTACGGCAGCGCGGCATAGGTCACCGTCAGTTCGGTATATGCGTTGCTCAACTGTTCAAATTTATCCGTGCTCGCTTTTGCGCTTTTCAGGGCGCGCCGGATATCTTCATCCGACCATTCTGCAAAAAAGGAATCCTTGTATGCGGAGTCGTTGATATCATCATACAGTGCGCAAATGCGCCTGGATGCCGTGGTCGCGCGCTTCTCCATCTCCAGATACTGTTGCTTGACAGACTCATTTTGTAAGTCAAGCGAGAAAAGAATATACGCAACGGTTTTCTGATCATCCAGTTTGGAAAAAGACCCTTCTTCCATCTGTTCATACAGCTCCAGAAAGCCGTCCGGATCATTTCCTGCTTCAAAGAGCCGGTACCATTGGTCAATTTCCGACTCCAATGCCCGGTAGTCCGCTTCGGAATAGGTGAAGGTCAGCGTGTCGTTTCCAAGGTAAGTCTGCGGCTTTTGTGCCGTTTCCTCACCGGCTCCGGAGTCCTGTTCGCCTGCGGATGTTTCCTGCGTTTTGGTTGTCAGTCCGGAGGAATCCGCAGGAGAGAAAGAATTTTTGCACCCACAGAACCAACAGAGAGACAACAAAAACAGAAGAAGTATCAAAAGTCGATGCAGTTTCATTTGACAGCCAGTTCCTCTTCTTCTGCGGCGTTTTCACGTGCTTCCTCAATCAGACGGAAGCCTGCAGTTGCCGTGACAGGGAGCGAGAACACAATTGCCTTGGCGGCTGTGTGCGCCCCGGCATTATCCATAATTGCCTGCATGATACCGTCTGCGCTTGCCGCGTCCGCAACGATGAGGATGGTTTCCTTCTCGTCCGCGATGGACACCTTGAAAAATCCCGCAGTGCGCTTGGGGCGGGTTCCTTTGGTACGAACCACCGTCCCTCCGCCGGCGCCGGCGTTGCGTGCAACGTCCATAACGGTGTCCGCATTGCCTTTTTCCGCAATCGCAACCAGTAATCTGTATTTGGTTTCCATCAATGTTTCCTCCCGTTCTTTCAGTGGTGCACCTTCGGATAGCAGTTCCAGGGTGCTTTCGCCGCCTACGCCGTCGATCGGCAGTGCCAATCCAACCCCTCTTCCCGGCAAGTCAATCTGCATATCCGTCGAAAGATGCCGGATGACGGTTCTTAGTTTTTCCTGCCGCAATACGCATAAAAGCAGTGTTTTTTCCACTTCTTCCACACCCAACAGATCCAGTGTTTTGCTCTGCGCGGTGCCCTCGCAGTTTGCGGTCAGTACGGTCCGTACGCCGTTCTTTTCAAAAAAACGCACAAATTCGTCGGTTTCCTTCCTGCGGATGATACACAGAAAACAGTTCAGTTCTTTCATTCCTGTCGTATTCTCCTTTCCCCGGTATCAAAGCCGGATAACGGTTTCCCGCACACGGGCTGTGGCGGTAACGGTTTCGCGCATGGTGCGCTGTCTGCGGATTTCGGACAGCCCTCCCAATACCTGAATGGCAATCAGAGGAGTCATGGCGACCATAGCGACCGTGCCGAATGCGTCCGTGGCGATATTGCCGCCGACGGCTTCGCAGGCGCCGATTGCAAGCGGCAGAAGAAACGCCGCAGTCATGGGACCGGAGGCAACGCCGCCGGAGTCAAAGGCGATGGATACGAAAATGTCCGGTACAAAGAGCGAGAGCAGCAGTGCAATCGCATATCCCGGGATCAACAGGTACAAAATGGAGATGCCGGTCAGAACGCGCATGAAGGAAAGTCCGACCGAAACCGCCACACTGATACAGAGCGTGTTGCAAATGGCGGTCTCACTGACGGCACCTGCGGTAATGGTGTTGACCTGTTTGGTCAGCACATGTACGGCTGGTTCCGCTTTTACCACGAAAAAGCCGATCAGCATCCCGATGGGGATGATCACCCATTTCCCGGCATCGTTGGATGCCATGGCAAGTCCCAGTTCGCGCCCGAGCGGGGCAAAGCCGACATTGGCGCCGGTCAGGAAAATGATCAGTCCGACAGTCGTGTACAATGCGCCAACCATAATACGCCCCAGCTTGACGGGAGCTCTTTTGCGGGTGATGGAGCTGAAGATCAAAAAGAAAACCACAATCGGTGCAACGGAAACGGCGACTTCTTTCATATACCCCGGCAAAGCCTTCAGATAAAACAGCGAAAGCTCTGTGGTGGTGCTCGGCGGAATGGCGCTTGCGGCAGGCGGCTGCGGCGTTCCGCTTGAGAAGAGCCCCAACAGGAGAACAGCCGCGATCGGCCCGATTGAGCAAAGGGAAACAAGACCAAAGCTGTCGGAGTCTGCGCCTTTATCCGAACGGATGGAGGACACACCGATACCGAGTGCCATAATGAACGGTACGGTCATAGGACCTGTTGTGACGCCGCCGGAGTCGAAGGCAACCGCCCAGAAACCAGCCGGAACAAAGGCGGCAAGCGTAAACAGCAGAATGTAGAATCCCCAGAGCAGGTACTGCAACTTGATGCCGAAGAAAATGCGCAGCATGGCAATAGCAAGGAAGATACCGACCCCGGTACCTACACCCCAGATCAGGAGTGTTTTGTCGATGGAGGTCACATATCCTGCCAATACCTGCAGATCCGGCTCCGAGACGGTAATCATCACACCGACCAAAAAGGAAATCGGCAGAATAATCCATAGCTTTTTGGTGTGTGTGATCTGAGCGCCGACGTACTCTCCCATTGCCGACATGGAAGAATCGGCACCGATGTTGAACAGCGTCATACCGACGATCAGCATCAGTGTTCCGAGCAAAAATGACAGAAACATGCCGCTTGAGATCCGTACATATGTAAAGCACAGAACCAGAACAATCAGTGACACCGGGAGTACCGATGACAGAGATTCGCGGAATTTTTCTTGCAGGGTGGTTTTCTGAAGCAATATTTCACGCCCCTTCCATTTTGAGATTTGTTGTTATTGTAACATATTTTGCAACCCCTGTCAACCGTAAAATGCGCTTTTTTATAAACAGGAAGATTTTTTATGCCCGTATGGAATCCCGAAAAGAAAAAATGCAAAATCGGTTGACAGTGAGAAATCGTTTTGGTATAATGAAATCAGCGATATTGCAACATTATATTACAACGGGAGGAAGATTTATGTATCAGTTTCCGATAGGTGCAATCGTAGAGTCTTTCCGGACCGATACGGTATCCGCGGTCAAAAAAGCGGCGGAAATGGGTATTGACGGATTACAGATGTATTGTACATACGGTGAACATGCACCGGAAAACATGACCCAGGACGCAAGACGGGAGCTTTTGGACATTGTCAAATCCAATGGACTGGTATTTTCGGCAATTTGTGGGGATCTCGGTATGGGATACGGGGATCCGGAAAAAAATCCTGCACTGATTGAAAAATCCAAACGGATTTTAGAGCTTGCGTTGGAATTGGAAACCAACATTGTTACCACGCATATCGGTGTTGTGCCGAGCGACCCGAACCACCCGCGCTATGCGGTGATGCAGAAGGCATGCGCGGAGCTTGCCGCATTTGCCGACAGTATGGGGGCGCACTTTGCCATTGAAACCGGACCGGAGCCGTCTGCGGTGCTCAAGGCATTCCTTGATACGCTCGGTTCCAAAGGTGTGGGTGTCAACCTGGACCCGGCAAACCTTGTCATGGTTGCGGGGGATGATCCGGTTGCGGCAGTCCACAATCTGAAGGATTATATCGTGCACACACATGCCAAGGACGGAATCATGGTCAGACGCGGAAATCCGGAGTACATTTACGGTGTGGTGCACCCGGTGCCCCAGGAATTCCAGGGCGTGGAATATTTCCGTGAAGTACCGCTGGGACAGGGAGGGGTTCATTTTGAAACCTACCTGCCGGCATTGGAAGAAATCGGCTACCGCGGATTTTTGACGATTGAACGCGAGTGCGGAGAGGATCCCGTCGGAGATATCGGAATTGCCGTGGAACATCTGCGTCATGTCATGAAAGGAGCGTAAAAATGAAAATATCTGTCAGTGCCTATTCTTTTTACCAATACATCAATCAGGGAAAAATGACCCTGTTGGATACTGTTTCCAAGGCGCATGAGATGGGCTTTGAAGCCATTGAATTTCTGGATATGCCGGGAGATACCTGGGAGGAGCGCGCGGATTTTGCACGGCAGCTTCGTGCCGAAGCAGATCGGTTGGGGATGACCATCAACGCTTATACCATCGGTGCCTGCCTGTATCAGCCCTCGCCGAGCACTTCGGATATAGAAGTGGAACGGCTCTGCCATCAGGTGGACATTGCCCGTATTCTGGGGTGTTCCGTCATGCGGCATGATGCCTGTTACAGTTTAGGAAAGACCGGAACCTCCCGCAGTTTCGGACTGATGTTACCTACGATTGCGGAGAACGCGCGCCGTGTTACTGCCTATGCGCAGCAGTTCGGAATTCGGACCTGTGTGGAAAACCACGGTTATGTGGCACAGGACAGCTACCGTGTCGAGCAGCTTTTCAATGCCGTTGCGCACGATAATTTCGGACTTTTGGTGGACGTCGGCAACTTTGTGTGCGCGGATGAGGATAATGTGCTCGCCGTTTCGCGGGTTGCTCCCTATGCGGTGCATGTGCATGCAAAGGATATGTACAAATCGAAAAAGCCCGCTCCCGGGTTCGGTGGTACCCGTGCGGGAAACTATTTTAAGGGTGCCATTGTCGGTGAAGGGGATTGCAATGTCGAACAGTGCATTCGCATCATCCGGGGCACGGGCTATGACGGCTATTTTTCCATTGAATTTGAGGGAAGCGAAGACTGTATCGAGGCAATTGCTAAGGGATATAAGAATCTGCAGGCAATGCTTTCCTAAGGGAATATCAGTGCAACAGAACAAAGGGGAATGTCAGGACGAACCCGGACATTCCCCTTTGTTTGCGCCCTCAGAGCTCTTTTGGGCTATCGGTGCTGTGCGCACTCAGAATTTCATCCGGACAGATGAAATACTTTCGGTTGTATACGCACAGAATTTTTTGGCTTTTCGGGTTGATGATCAGATAAAAGGTATCGCCTGCTACAGAGGTGTTGAGCATCCCCTGTATGCTCAGGCGCAGATCTTTGCTCCACCGGTAATTGTCGGTTTGCGCTTTGTAAGCGCCGGCTCCGAAGCGAAGGACGTTGTGTTCGGTAGTGATCAGTGTATCTTCCGCAATCATGTAATACGGTACATGACGGACCCATCTCTGCTTTCCGTCCCAATCCATTATCATAGTAACTGTGAGATACACAGTCCACGTGGCAAAAGGAAAAAAGAGAATCCACCATTTGTGAAGCAGGAAGGCAAGCAGGATACTGACAACGGTTATGACCGGATTAATGATATAACGCATCCACAGATAGGACTTTCGGAAGTTCGTTGTCTCTCTGTTGTTCAGGATATCCTCCGCGATGTATTGTTCTGTCAGTGTTTCCGTATGCATGTTTTTTCTCCTCTGATGGTGTATTTGTGTTGGTTTTGTTTACAGAAAAACGGGGGAGCCGGTGTCCTCACAACCATCCGAATGACCGTTATGCGGAATGTGCGTCCAGGATTTCGCCGGGGCAGGTAAAGAATTTCTCATTGTACACGCATAGAATGTCTTTGATTTCCCGGTCAATGATCACGTAAAAGGTGTTGCCCGTCACGGAGGTGTTGTACATCCCCGCCGCGCTCAGACGGAGATCTTTGCTCCATCTGTAATGATCATGCATAATCCGATAGTCGCCGACACTGAAGTGCATCACGAAAATGTCTTCCATCATACTGCGTCTGCCACGTGTGCTTGCAATGGTTTCAACGGTTATGGAAATCAGCGTATCCTGTACGATTGTGTAGCGCGGTACAGGATCGGGGTGCTTGCGCTTCCTGATGGCGTTCCCAAGATAGAAAACGGGGATAAAAACCGCAAAAAATGCAAGAGGGAAAAGAAACAGCCACATCTGACGGGTAAGGAAGGCTGCCAGCATGCTGCCAAAGAAGAGAACCGGCGGTGCGACATGGATCAGCCATATGTCGGCTTTCCTTTCCTTTTTGAACCTTGTGCAAAGCAGGATGTCCTCTGCGATATGTTCTTCTGTCAGTGTTTCGCGGTGCATGTTTTTTCCTCCCGATTGTGTTTTTGCATGAGCTGTCTCTTCTTTGAGTATACATCAAAGCAGAGATATTGTCAAGGGTTTTTGTAGGAAATGTAGATTTTCGCAGGACAGACAAGAGATTTATGGTTCTGAAATCCAAAGGAACCGTCGGCGGGTGTTTTTCAGGATTGTTTTCTCACTTTTTTCGATATTGAATGCACAAAAAAGCCGAACCATCTTCCTTTTCAGAAAACGTCCGTTTTTTTGTATCAATCGCCCACATGCGAGTATATTGTGGCACAATCTTGTGCTAAATTCTGGTTATGTTTGTTTCATGGTCGTTATCGAGTTTGATTCTTGATACCTTGTATGAGTGTTTTTTGTAACGAAAAATAAAAAATTTGGCTGATGTATTTTGCAGCTGCAAATGTATTATAGAGGTTAACCCTGACAACGCGAGTCATCGTTAAAAATTAGATTTTTGTATTGCTTCTTTCAATTGAATGTGATATAATACACAAAAGATGAAATAAGGAGTGGAGTCTTGATATCCTATCTGACCGGGGAAGAACAACTGGCACTTGCAGACATCATGGAAGACCTTGAAGTAACACCGTCCCTGTCGCAAGCCGTCAAGTTAAAAGACCTCAGTGCATCACATCGGCTGGATCCCGATACGATGTATGAGGTCATGGAGAAACCGAAAGCGAATCAAAGAGACACCGTCAAACTGGATGCTGACACGCTCCGTCGCTTCTTTCCGGATTATACACCGAAACAGATGGAAACCGCCATTCTGCGGATGCTGGAGGAAGCGGAAAGAGAACGCCAACGGCAGAAAATACTCCGTAGATCAAGAGACGATGCGAGGTGATGCGATTGACGGTCTGGAAAATACTCAAATACAAAGTCAAATATTTTTTGAAAGAGGTTCTTCTGCTATATGTCTGGTTGCAACATGACCGGAGTGGAGAGTATAAGCCAAGTTCAAGTGTTCCGAGGCACGAGATAGAAGCAATCGTTCATACCTTTTATCCGGCGCTTGCGGCTTTCTTTGAATCGGAAGAAGGCAAGCGGGAGTACGAGGAGTGGAAGGCTAAACGGGAAGAACGAAAGGAAAAGAAAACACCTGCCGAACAGTCGGCATAACCAAAGCCCTTGCGGACAGTGGACATTCCACCGCCGTGGACATTCCACCGCCCGCAAGGGCTTCTTTTATTTCTTTGCATTGAAATTCGGATATTCGATAGAAACAAAAAATCCGAACGCCTCTCCTATTCGGAAAGTGTTCGGATTATTCGTATGTGGTCGGAGTGACTGGACTTGAACCAGCGGCCTCTTGGTCCCGAACCAAGCGCACTACCAAGCTGTGCCACACCCCGTTTTCAAGACCTGCTTATTATAGCATATTCCGATCGGCTTGTCAAGGGCTTTTGCAAAAAAAATTGAGGAAATTGCCGCTCCTCTTTATGTCTGCACCGAAAGAGATCACCGATTCCGCTTTACCGGGAATCGGTGATCTGCCAGTTTTCAATGCCGCGCTGCTCCGCGGTCTCGGTGAGCTCTGCCGTTTCTTTGTCCAGAAGCAGGCGCATGGAAAAGCGGTTGATGTCATACTGACAAAGATCAAAGATTTCATCATAGGTGTACGGTGTGCCGTCCGGTTTGACACCGATGCCGGAAACGCGCAGATCCAGCAACAGAAAATCGGAAACACTGCGCACCGCAGCGGCAAGATACACGCCGTTCTGTGTGCGGGAAACCGCATCATAGGACAGGGAAACGCCCAATGGGCAATCGCCGATTGCGATTTTGACACGGTAAAGAAAATCTTTGACAGCGGTTATGTTCTGCTCGGTGATGTAAAGATCGGTCAACACGATTTCATCGGCTCCTGCCTGCGCCACCTCGCGCAAAAGCGCAATTTCATAGGCTTCCCGAATGTCGCGGATACCGATGTCCTCCTCGGAGGTTGCGGTGGCGGAAAAGCAGAGACTGACATATTTGCCGTCACTGTGCAAATCGGAGAGCGCGGCGGCGAGGTCGGTTCCGTTTTGTGAGGCAAAACCGACTGCGGTCTCGGTCGCCGAATTCCACAGAAGGGTGCCGTCTTTTTGGCGCACCGTTGCGGACAGTGCCTGACCGTACCGTGCCGCAGAGGCTCCCAGACGGTATGCCGACGCCTGTATGGCAGGGACGTCCGTGTGGATAAGTTCCTCTTTCGGGGGCATGTACTGCTCCAGACGCTTGGATTCCCGGTATGCCTCTACCTTTCCGGCAAGAATGTTGCCGCAAAGGACGACCAATCCGGTGAACAGCAGAACGCCAAGCAGGATAAAAAGGGGAATGGGTGGTTTGCGGCGCTTCCATGTTCCTGTGCGCCGTGCTCGCCGTCGGATATGCATAGCCCTTTTTCTTCCTTTACCGGATATCCGTCAGCTTATACTGCTTTCCGGTGTCGTTACAGGTGAAGGTGAGCGCATTGCGGTAGGCATCTTCCACCTTTCCCAGCGTGACGGACTGATAGTTTTTGAGCAATGTTTCGATGTTTTGTTCTACATACAACTCTTCCAGCGGCAGGCGGATAATGACATAATATCCCCCGCTGGTCTCAACCGGATTGCTGATGCCGTACATATCCAGGGCGAACGCCGCCTCTTCATATGCCTCGTCCATTTCGCCGCGGGTAAAGTAATAGCCCTTGGTCGTGGTCATGGACAAGTCGTCGTTGACCGAAGAGCCGAAATACTGGCGGAATTTGGAAAACCGTTCGTTCTTGTCCTGAATTCCCTGCAGTTCAGAAGCGATTTTGGCTGCGGTTTCCCGCTTTTCGGTTTTATCTGCCTCGGTTTTGCAGGAGAGATAAACAGCGAGTGTGCGGCAATAATTGGAATCGTTGAGCACATAGCTCTGAAAATCCTTGATATTGCTTGCGTTGTATTCAATATAGAGTTTGTTATCTGCCATTGCGTAGAAGACGGCGGATTCCAAAAAGTTATTGGCAAGCAGAAAGCGCAGATAGTGGTCGGTGAGGTTGTTTTCGGCAAGAAATTCCTTGTATTTGTCCATTTTGCCGCCAAAATCATTTTCTACCATATTTTCCAGATCGGACTGCACCTGTTTATCGACGTCCTTGGATTCGGTGTCGATTTCGTAGAATTTGCAAAGCTGGAGGATGGCGTAGTTATTACGCAGGTTGGAAAAGACCGCATCCTCCAGTTCTTTTTCGTGCGCGGCTGCAAAATCCGCGTCCTGCCAGATGGCAACATCGTCGTGACCGTAGGTTTTGGCAATACTCTTCTGGTAGAGAAGCGTCACATAGCGGAATTCCTCATAAAGAATGTCATAGCTGTTTCCGGCATCGTCTGTGACCGTTCCGACCACTGCCAGCTCTTCCTTGGTGCCCTTGATGGGACTGACTTTGGTGCCGCATCCGCCAAGCATGCCGGCAAGCAGAAGTATTGCCAACATCGCCACCGCCGAACGTATCCGTCTGTATGCTTTATTTCCGATTTTTGTATTCATATTGCCCTCCGCATTATTACAACTTGCATCATTGTACCACATGATTATGACCGCTTTGTGAATACAGGCAAAAAAGTTGTGTCTGTGGGCGATTTGGGAGGGCAAATTGTCATACGGAGTCAGGGATCGGGGTTGCAGAAGGTGCCCGACGGCAGACGGACAGGCGTTGGAACGGTTCCGTAGAGAGCATTGGCGGCAAGTGCGCTTTCAATGCGCAGCAAGCGGTTATATTTTGCTGTGCGGTCGGTGCGGCAGGGAGCGCCGGACTTGATGAAGGGCGCATTGGCTGCGACGGACAAATCGGCAATGGTGGTATCCTCCGTTTCTCCCGAGCGGTGGGAGATGATAAAGGAGTAACCCGCAACCTGGGCGGTGTGGATGACTGCCAGCGTTTCCGTCAGAGTCCCGATCTGATTGGGTTTGATGAGAATGCTGTTGGCTACACCGAGTGAAATGCCCAGCGTCAGGCGGGAGGTGTTTGTGACAAAGAGGTCGTCACCCACCAGCATGATCTTTTTGCCCAGGCGTTCGGTCAGCAGCTTCCATCCGTCCCAGTCGCGCTGGTCAAGACCGTCTTCAATGGAGTAGATCGGGTATTTGTCTGCAAGTGTCTCCCAATAGCCGACCAGCTCCTGCGCGTGCATCTTTGTTTGCCGTTTGGGCATCAGATAGGTGCCGGTCTTTTCGTCAAACCATTCGGATGCGGCAGCATCCAGGGCGATCCGCACCTGGTCCGTATCATAGCCCGCGCGGCGGATTGCGTCAATGATCAGGGCAATGGCATCCTCGTCCGAGGCAAGGTCCGGTGCGTAGCCGCCTTCGTCCCCGACCGTGGCACTGCGTCCGGATTCGCGGAGCAGATCGCCCAAGGCGTGATAGATTTCGCTTCCGATGCGCAATGCATCCGAAAAGGAAGCCGCAGCCACCGGCAGAATCATAAATTCCTGTATCTCCACATTGTTGGAGGCATGCTTGCCGCCGTTGAGAATATTCATCATGGGGATGGGCATACGGTGGGAATCAATGCCGCCAAGGTATCGGAAAACCGGCAGACCGTACCAATTCGCAGCGGCGCGGGCTGCGGCAAGGGAAACCGCAAGCGTTGCGTTGGCGCCCAGGCGTGCCTTGTTGTCGGTCCCGTCCAGTGCACACAACCGGCGGTCGATTTCCGCCTGTTCACTGGCACTGCTTCCCGCGAGTGCCGGGGAGATGATTTCGCAGATATTTGCGACTGCTTTGGTTACGCCCTTGCCGCGGTAGCGTGCACCATCGCCGTCGCGCAATTCGTGTGCTTCAAAAATACCGGTCGATGCACCGGACGGGACACTCGCGACACCGACCGTGCCGTCTGTCAGTACGACCGTTGCCTCTACCGTCGGATTGCCCCGCGAGTCTATGATTTCTCTGCCGCAACAGCGGACAATTTGTGGTTTTGTCATTCAATGAGCCTCCTCTGCGTGTGTTTCAAAGCCCTTCCGGTACAAAAGCCGAAGGGATACATGCATAGTTTGGCGCATTTTTTCCGGTTTCATGCGGAGGATTATGCGATAGAGGCACACAAGCGATGTCCTTCAACGGTGCTGCACCGCAAGATCAACACAAAGGACGCCGATGAAAGTGACGGTATAGAGTGCAACAATGTGTTCCATGGCAGGTATGTAGACCAAATACAGTGTGAGCGAGTCTTTGGGAACCACGCGAAAGATGCCAAACAAGAACCATCCCAAAGCAAAACAAAGCAGCAAAGTGCCGATCAGCAGAACGATGCCTGCGGGGGCACTGTAGTGATGATTTTTCAGTTGGGACAGTGTTGTTTTGATTTTTGCGTGTTTCATGTCTTTCGGATCTCCTTTTGTAATACTAATAGGATACCATAAAACAGGAAAAAGTGCAAGGAACAATCCCTGGCAAAAGGGGAGAAAAAAGGAAAATTCCGCTTTTGTCGATTGATTTTTGCCTGGTTCTCCGGATCTGCATACACGAAAAACGCTGCGGGACATTCGCCCCGCAGCATGGTTGTGTGTAAAAGTTTAATCGTTTTCTTTCTTTCTGCGCAGTAGCAGTGCCGCCGGCAATGCCAGAAGCAGCGGCGTAACGGCAAGCAGAGAACCGCAACCGGCGTTGTTTCCGGCATCGGTGGTTCCTTCTGCGGCAGTTGTTTCCTGTGCGGTGGTTTGCTCGGTTGTGTCCTGCGGCGCTTCGGTTTCCGAGGAATCCGATGTGGTGATCTCTTCAGCAGTGGTCTTTTCCACGGTCGTTTCCTCGCCGGACTCGTGAGAATTTTCCTTCGTGCTGACGAAGCTGTATTTGAAGCGTCCGCCGGGCATTACATCACCGGAAATATAGAAATCCATGATGTCGCCGGAGAAGGTGGAGTAATCTCTCTCGTCGTGTACATTGTCGGTCCATGCAAAATTGACCGTGTAGTCATCCCCGGAAATGCCAAGATCCGCCTTCTTGACCTTAATGGTCAGGTATCTGCCGGACAGGGTGTAGGCGCATTCCGCAACCTTTTCCGTCTGATAGCCGTCGCCGGTGAACTTTTCCAGCACGACCGCATTTTCGGATGCTTTGGACTTATTGATGACATAATCAAAGGTCTCCCACCCGTGTGCATTCTGATCCGTGTCCAGATACAGTGTCATCCACAGATTTTCCTCGCGTCCGACAATATCGGATGCACATTCGGCGTGGAAGTACAGATACTCGTCATCGCGTGCGACCTGTGCACCGATCAGGTCGTTACGACCGGAGGTTTCCTTATAGCTGTACCCCTTATAGCCCACGTGGTCACGGTTGCCGATGTTGTTGGCATATGAAGCATAGTAGGGAGCAACATTCATCCACTGCGTTTCTCCTGCGCTCATATCAATGGTTGTGGCAAAAGAAGGCGTGGGAATGGGGTTGACGCCCTTATATTTGCGTACATAGTTGACAAACAGATAGTAGTAGTGGTCTTTCAATTCCCCCTTGCTCGGTTCCAGGTCGCGGCTGAATTCGTTGTCAAACTGGTCGACCAGTGCGTTGTTGACCTGGCTGTTTGTGCCGCCCCACGGTGCCGGCTGGCGCCATGCGTGCCATTCGTTCCAACCGGTCACAAAAATGACGGAGGGATCCTTTTGCAGTGCATAGTCGAACTGTTCGGAAAACTGATAACCGTAAAGGGAAGCGGAAGCCCCCTCTTTTTCATAGCGGTCGGGGTAATCCTTGGTGTAGGAACGTCCTATAACGTGCTCACCGTTCATTGCGGTGATTTCCTTGGTGACATAGTTGTGGTTGACCGCTACGCCCACCGTGATCTGTTCCGGCATCTTCGCGCGGACATCCGCGCTGGTTTTATAGTAAAGAGCCTGCGGATAGGTGGACAACCAGCCCCATGTACCCGCAACCGTCGTTTTGGTCGTATAACTGGGCTGACCGCCGCGGAAAGTAAAGAAATCAAGAATGTTTGCTTCACTCTGTGTCAAGGACTCTTTGTGCGCGATCAACATCGGCTTTCCGTCCAGATAATACCACTGATCCTGATAGGTGCCGTCCTTGTAAATATCGTTATACAGGGAGATCAGTTGTTTGCGGCTGTCGGCGTTTGCGCCGAAGGGAAGCAAAAAGGAGATTTTCGGGGTAGTAACGCCGTCTTTGCTGGCGTTGCCCCAGCTTTCAAACAGGGCGCGGTAGCCGCTCCGCCAGGTCAGGTTACCGTTGGTATTGTCGTTGAAAACCACGTCCACTCCCGCGGCTGCGAGCAGTTCAGCCTGCTTGCGCAGAACCCATTCGTCGCTGGTGCGGTAGAAACCGTAAATCGGTTCGTTCCAGAAGCAGTAGAATCCTGCGTTTGCCCATGCGGGATGATTGTAATTGTTTTTCGCTTCAGGGTACTTTTTCATCAGCTCGGTCGTGTTGGTTGCGCCTTTTTGACCCAACTCCTCGTGCCAGTCCCAATAGAAAAGAGCCAGCGTCTTGCCCTCACGAACGCCGCCGACGTCCGCAAATGTGTAAGAAATGCGCCCCAGACCGTCCGTGAAGACCCAGGTGTCGGGCATTGCCTTATTCTGATGGAACAGACTGTCTGCCGGAATGCTGGTGTCAATGTCAGTGGAGTTATCCTCTGCGGAGAGCACGGTGAAGAAATTACGGGGCTTTCCGGTAAAGTGAACTCCCATGCGCAGGTCAATGGCTTCCTCTCCGGCGGTGCCGTAGAAAAAGCTCTTGGTAATGCTGTTGTCGTCCTTTGCCCAGACGCCAACCCTTCCGGAGGTGTTGGTCAGGGTCAGGAAATACTCGCCGGCGGGCTGTGCGTCAAAGGTCAGCTCCACCAGTGCATTGTCAGAAAAGCCGTCTACCGATTTTTCTGCAATCGGAGTTCCTTCAACCGTTTTTCTGTGGTTCTTTTCCCACTTGTACAGGCGCAGAACACCCTTGGAGTCTGTCGTGCCCCAGGTGCAGACCGAGAGAGAAACGGCATCAAATTCGCCGCCGAAACCGATGCGTACGCCCGCAGTTGCGGACTCGGCGATTTCAATGGCATGTTTGTCGGTTACGTCTTGCCCAAAGGACTCAAAGGCATAGCCGGTGCCTTCTGCGGCGCCTGCGATCAAAATCCCGGTCAGAACCGAGCCGAGAACCGCAAGGGCAAGCAGAAGCGTCAATAAATGGTTTTTCTTCATGAGAAAATTCCTTTCTTACTGCTTTGTTGTATGGGTTTTCGTATCATTTTTTTGCGTTTTGGGGTGTTTATCGGTGACATGTTCGACGGTGCCGTCCGGACGGACAATCACGGTGTGCTCTAAATCGTTGGTCAGTGAAGCACGGATTTCCCGCAGATATTCACTGCGCAGGTCCGCACGTTCCCGCAGCTCATCGTCGCTGAGCGTTTCTCCGTTCCGAACGCGGCGGGCAAATTCATTGATCGTGTCAATTTTCTTTTGCTCCATTTGGTAACCTCTCCTTTTCAGTCGGAAGTATAGAGTGCATACAGCTCGGCATACAGTCCCCCCTTCTTCATCAGTTCGGCGTGACTGCCTTCTTCTTCAATGCCGGACGGTGTGAGTACCAGAATCCGATCCGCGTTGCGAATGGTGGTCAGGCGGTGCGCAATGGTGATGGTGGTACGCCCTTTGGCAAGGCGTTCCAGAGATTCCTGTACCAAACGCTCGCTTTCATTGTCCAACGCACTGGTCGCCTCATCCAGGATGAGAATCGGGGGATCCTTCAGAAATACACGGGCAATGGAGATGCGTTGCTTCTGTCCGCCGGACAGCTTGACGCCGCGTTCCCCGACATATGTATCGTATCCTTCAGGCAGATCGCGGATAAAGGCATCGGCACCTGCCAGCTTTGCGGCAGCTTCAATTTCGGCGTCGGTGGCATCGGTCTTTCCGTAAGCAATGTTTTCGCGGATGCTGCCGGAAAACAGGTAGACATTCTGTTGGACAATACCGATCTGCCGACGCAAGGAAGCCAACTTGATTTTTTCGATGTTTTGTCCGTCCAGAAGAATTTTTCCGTCCTGAATCTCATAAAAACGGGGGATCAGGGAGCAAAGCGTGGTTTTTCCGCCGCCGGACGGTCCGACAATGGCGACATTTTCGCCGGCGCGGATATGAACGGATAATCCGGTCAGCACATTTTTGCTCTCGTCGGTGTAATGGAAGGTGACGTGGTCAAAGACCAGGTCGCCCTTGCAGTCCTGCACCGCAACCGCATCCGGGGCATCCTCAATATCCGGCTGAATATCCATAATTTCACAAAAACGTTCGATACCGGTCATTCCCCGCTGGAACTGCTCGGTAAATTCCACGATACGACGGATCGAGGTGAAAAGAACCGAAACATACAGGAGGAAGGCGGCGTAGTCCGCGGCGGTGATGGAGAGTACGTGATCGGCGGGCAGACGCAGAAAGAATGCGCCGGCAACCACGACAATAATGTACAGCATTCCTTCAAAGAAGCGGGTCATGCATTGGAACATTCCCATGACCTTGTAATTCTGGCGTTTGACCTGCAGATAATTCTGATTGCCCTCCTCAAACTTTTCCTCTTCGACCGGTTCATTCACAAAGGAGCGCACCTCGCGCACGCCGAGCAGGCTGTCTTCCACCTGCGCGTTCAGTTCGCCGACGCGCCTGCGGGATTCCCGGAAGGTTGCCTTCATTTTGCTGTTGAAATGAAAGAGAACAATCACCATGACCGGAATCAGTGCGAAAGTAATCAGGGTCAGGAGCGGGTTGATGGTGCAAAGAATGATGCACGCCCCTACGATTTTCACCGCGGCAATGAAATATTCTTCCGGACAGTGATGGGCAAACTCGGTAACATCAAACAGGTCACTGGTAATGCGCGACATCAATGTGCCGATCTTGGTATTGTCGTAAAACGCAAAGCTCAGCTTTTGCAGATGTGCAAAAAAATCGCGCCGCATATTGGTTTCGATTTTGCAACTCATCACATGTCCGATATTTGCCATATAGTAGTAAGCGACCGTGTCAATCAGACGCATGATCAGATAGGTTACGCCGCAGGTAACGATCAGACGCACGGTCAGGGATTCGGCGCCCCCCTGCGCTTTGCCGGTGATTTCACGCACCAGCATCGGCAGAAGCAGTTCTGACCCGGTTGTCAGGAGCGCGCAGAACAGATCAAAAAACAGGGTTTTCCGATAAGGGCGATAGTAGGGGAGAAAACGGCGGATCAGTTGCCGGATATTGGTTTTTGATTCCTTTTGCTCTTTCATAAACTCCTATCCCTCACTTGATCCCGAACCGACACAGCAAAAAGATACCTGCGCACCACAAAAGAGTGAAGAAGGGCACCAGCACATAGCACTGCCAGTGTTTGGTTTTGTGGCGGATCCCCAGCATGGTCAGAAACATGGCAAGTCCGCCGCCCAAAAGGGGCAGGATGACAAACAGTGTTTTTTCCGGAATACGGAGCTTTACATCGCCTTTCTTGGAAACCTTTTTGTCATAAATACAGACGCAAAGGGAGATGATCGAAATGACAAGGAGCCAGATTGTCAGCGCGGTACGTACCGGATAGGTGGCGATCAGATCAGGCAGTGACATGCTCAGCCCTCCTTGAAGCTGTCCTTGAGGGACACGGTGCGGTTGAAGGTGTTCTTGTATTTGGAATCCATGCAGAAGTAGCCGCAACGGACAAACTGGTAGCGATCGCCCGGTTTCGCTTCCGCAAGCGCGGGCTCCAGCTTGGCGTGCTCGTAAACGCGGACGGAATCGGGATTGATATAGTCGGTATAGTCCTTGCCCTCCTCGCGGTTTGCGGGGTTCTCCAGGGTGGTCAGATTTTCAAAATAGCGCAGCGAGGCATCAACGGCATGCGGTGCGCTGACCCAATGGATCGTGCCCTTGATTTTTCTGCCGTCTGTGGGGTTCCCGTTCCCGGTTTCCAGATCGGCGGTTACATGAATTTCGCGGATGGTTCCGTCTTCGTTTTTGATAATTTCACCGCAACGGACGATATATGCACCCATCAGGCGCACCTCGGCATCCGGCTTGAGACGGAAAAACTTGGGAGGCGGAACCTCGGCAAAGTCGTCCGCATCAATATACAGCTCACGGGTGAAGGGAACGGCACGTGTCCCAATTTCCGGGTGCTGCGGATGGTTGGGAAGGTCAAAATATTCGGTCTGATCTGCGGGGTAGTTGTCCACGATGACCTTGATCGGTTTGGTGACGGCAATGCGGCGCGGCGCAGTTTCATTCAGCTCATTGCGGATGCATGCCTCCAATTGCCGGATGTCCACAAGGGAATCGGACTTTGCAACGCCGGTGCGGGAGATGAAATCCAAAATGGAGGATCCGGTATAACCGCGTCGGCGCAGACCGCACAGTGTGGGCATACGCGGGTCGTCCCATCCGTCTACGCAGCCTTCCGTGACCAACGTGCGCAGAAAACGCTTAGAGAGTACCGTGTAGGTGATGTTCAGGCGGGAAAATTCAATCTGCCGCGGGAAGCCAGGATGGTTCTGCGAGCCGGGAATTTCCACATGATCGCGTACCCAGTTGTAAAGCGGGCGGTGGATTTCGTATTCCAGGGAACAAAGCGAATGTGTGATTCCTTCCAGGGCGTCCTGAATCGGGTGCGCAAAATCATACATGGGGAAAATGCACCATTTGGTTCCCTGGCGGTGGTGTTCTACATACTTGATCCGGTAGATGACCGGGTCGCGCATGCAGAAGTTGCCGGATGCAAGGTCGATTTTTGCACGCAGGGTGTATTTTCCTTCCGGAAATTCGCCGTTCTTCATGCGCTCAAACAGATCAAGGCTCTCCTCAATGGGGCGGTCGCGCCACGGAGAAACGGCAGGATGCGTCAGGTCGCCGCAATATTTCGGATCGCGGAATTCCTCCGCAGACAACTCACATACATAGGCAAGCCCCTTTTTGATCAGCTGAACCGCAAATTCGTAATCCTTTTCAAAGTAATCCGAGCCGTAGAAAAAGCGGTCCCCCCAGTCAAATCCCAGCCAATGAATATCCTCTTTGATGGCATCGACATATTCAGTGTCCTCTTTGGCAGGGTTGGTGTCATCCATACGCAGATTGCACAGACCGCCGTATTTGCGAGCGGTTTCAAAATCAATGACCAGTGCCTTGCAGTGACCGATATGCAGATACCCATTGGGTTCCGGCGGAAAGCGCGTGTGTACCTTCATGCCTGGATTCTGCAAAAGGTCTTCTTCAATAAAATCGTAGATAAAGTTGGAGCCGGTTTGTTCCATTTTTTGTATCCTCCGTAATAGAATCAAAGGGAAGCACGGAACGCACGGATGCGTGCCGCGGTGCGGTCTGCGCCCAGAATCTGCATCACTGTCCACAGATCCGGTGCATTCAGCTTGCCGGTAACGGCAACCCGCAGAAACATTGAAATATCCGCAACACTGCCACGGTATGCGGCAGGATCTGCCTTATAAGCCTTCATGTCGGCAGTGTAGCCGAGGGATTCCGCAAGTGTCTTGATCTTTTCAAACCAGGTGTTCATATCGTCATCAATGGAAAAGGTTGCGAGAAAACCGTCCAGCGCGGCGGCAATGTCCGCCCGGTCAAAACGCGCGTCAATTTCATCCTGTACGCAAAACAGCTCGTCATAGAAAAATCCCATATAAGGCTTTGCGTCGGCAAATACGGCAAGATCCTTACGCGGTTTTTTGCCGCCTCTTCCGATGGCAAAAATGGCGGTTGCGTAGGCAGGATCGGCGGCGAGCAGTGCGCCGAATGCGGGGTCGTAGGTCAATGCCCAGTCGGTTACCTGACGGCAGATGTCCTCGGCACTCATGCGGGAAAGCACATTCTTTGATACGTCATTGAGCTTATTGAAGTCAAACAGACAGCCCGACGAGCTCATTTTTTTGATGTTGAACGGGAAATCCGTGTAAGCCTTATCCGGATTCTGCGCATGCCATTCCTCATAGTTGGAATTCAGAAGCGTCATGACATATTCGCATACGCAGGCGGGCGCATATCCCAAACGTGCGTAGTCGTCCATGTTGGCGCCCATGTCGCGCTTGGAAAGCTTTTTCTTGTTGCCGTTTTCATCAAGACGCATGATCTGGGAGATGTGCATATATTTGGGAAGACGGAAGCCGAGATAGGAGAAAAGCTGAATGTGTTTGGGCAGGCTGGGCAGCCATTCTTCGCCGCGGATCACATGTGTTGTTCCCATCAGGTGGTCATCCACCGCATGGGCAAAGTGATAGGTCGGAATCCCATCGCTCTTGAGAAGCACAAAATCCTCGTCATTTTCCGGCAGTTCCAATTTGCCACGCACAAGATCGGTAAACACAGTCTTTTTCTCCGGATCGCCCCCCGCAAGAATACGGAGAACGAACGGATGTCCTGCATCCAGGTGCGAACGAACTTCTTCCATGGTAAAATTTCTTGCCGCCAGCATTTGCTCTTTTTTTGCCGTAGCTTCGGTTTCCCAATCCGTATTTTTGCGCTCTTCCTTGATATTGACTGCATGCAGTGCGTCCAGTTCTTCTTCTGTGGTAAAGCACGGATAGGCAAGACCGCGCCGGACAAGCTCCTTGGCATAGACATGGTAAATCGGGGCGCGCAGGCTCTGTTTGTATGGACCGTAATTGCCGTGATCGCTGACATTGCCCTGTTCGTCTAAGATTGCGCCTTCATCAAAGTGTATGCCGTAATGTGCCAATGTGCGGATCAGACCCTCGGCGGCACCCGGCACCTCCCGCTTGGCGTCGGTGTCCTCGATGCGCAGGTAAAAGACGCCGCCGGACTGGTGGGCAAGACGCTCACCGACCGTGGCAGGGAACAGCCCGCCAAAGTGTACAAATCCCGTCGGACTGGGGGCAAAACGAGTGACCTTTGCGCCTTCCGGAAGCTGTCGCGGCGGATAGAGCGCCTCCATATCCGCAGGCGTTTGTGTGACGGCAGGAAAAAGCAGGTCAGCAAGTAATTCGTAATCCATAGTGTATCTCCTCATTTGTTTCTATCGTACATTCTGTCATGAATAGTAATAAGCATTGTCCAGTGCGTTGGCAAGCAGCGCATCATTGCCGTGCCCGGGGTAAATCCGGATTGTTTTTCCGGCTCCTTCCGTTTCGGAGAGATCGGCAAGCGTGTGCAGTGAAGTGCGCATCATTGCCGCAGAACCGCCCCGGAGATCACACCGCCCGTAGCTTTCCGCAAACAGGGTGTCCCCTGTGAAAAGAACCCGGTCGTCGGAAAACAGAAAACAAACGGAACCGCCGGTATGGCCGGGGGTGTGCAGGACACGAAAGCGGGTTTCCCCGAGAGAAATTTCCTCGCCGCCTTGCAAAGTGAAGTCCGCATCCTTCCAGACCCTGGGGGTGTGAAAGAAAACGGCGTAGGCATTGGCGATGCTGTCGGACGGGAAGGTGCTGTCTGCCTGATGTAAAAAGGCGGGAGCGCCCGTGGCGGCGCGCAGGGAATCCAGCGATTCTATATGGTCAAAGTGCCCGTGTGTCAGGTAAATCCCATCCAGGGTGCACGCTTCCTCCCGCATGGCTGCCAGGATGCGCGGCGTCGGTGCACTCGGGTCAATCACAATTCCGTGGGAACCGCTGACAACCAGATAGCAGTTGGAATAATAAGATCCCGGATACAGGTTTTTGATTTTCATAAAGTCCTCCTCCGACACATATTCACTTTATTATACCACACTTTATCTTTTTTGTCTATAGGAACCCCGTATTTTTTCGGCATTTGCGGGGCATGAAGGGAAATTTTCCGAATCGGACATACCGCCGCGGCATAAGACCCTCTTTACGGGTGCAACGGAAAAGCGCCGCGGAACGTGTGTCCGCGGCGCCGGTCGTATGAATTCTGAACTTATTTGGAGGACGATTTTGTTGTCGGGTTCTCAAGTGCACGGATATAATCATACGCGAAAGAATACACATGCGTTTCAGTGGAGAAACGGGAGTATTCCTTACCCTTGTAGGAGGAAATGGAGGAAATGTTCCGGTTGGTCAGTTCCTCGTAATTTGCTTCCAGGTAATCGCGGGTGTCATAAGCGTAGCTCTTATAAACGCTGTCAGATACCTTCAGCTTGGAGAAGCTGTTCAGGTATGCATATTCCGACTTGACATTCTTGATCTCCTTGCTGGAGACGGTTGCATACTGATTGAAGAGAATCGGGATAACCGGCATGTCTTCCATCAGAAGCTTCTCGGCTGCATACAGATTGTCTTTTCTGTTTTTGATGGTCTTCTGTGCGAAAATATCGGAGATCAACTGGTTGTATTCGTCGCTGTTATATCCGCTGGAGTGGGTGGTGCCGGGGAACTTTTCCGTTTCGGTGTCGCCGACATCCTCTTCCAAGGAAGCTTTCTCAAATACGCTTGCCTGACCGGAGAAGCCTTTTGCGAAGGGAGCAAGTACGGAGAAGGAGTCCACGGAGGTGGCGGTCATATCATAAATAATGGTCTCGTAGTCACCTTTTTTCAGATCCAACTGGTACAGGTCGTCGCAAATATCGGTCGGAGTGGAGTCGGTGTACTTGTAGTAGTCCTGGTTACGGATCGCGCCGCGCTTTTTCAGCGTGACATCGAATCCGAGAGATTTCCATGCCTCGCAAACTGCTTCGGCAATCATTGTGTGCACTTCGTCATATGCCGCACAGGTAATGGTGAAGGCGTAATCGGAAGGATTGATGCCGGCGGTGCTCAGAAGAGACTTTGCTTCGTCCACATTGTAGGTCAGATATTTGTAGGTTTCACTGCAACCGTCGCGGAAGGTTTTTTTAGCGCTGGAGGTTTCAAATACACCCTCCGGCACCAGACCGGTTGCAACCTTTGCGAACACAACCGACTTGACGATTGCTTCACGGTCGATTGCGGCGGAAAGTGCCTGACGGACTTCCTTATTGGCAAACAGGGCTTCGGTTTTGCCTGTTTTCTTGTTTGTGATCTGTGCATTCTGATTCAGGGAAATCAGATTCGTAGACATGCTGTCACGAACTTCGGCTTCGCTTGCAAAGTCATTACGCAGGGAAACGGGAATGTCACCGATGTAGAACAGTCTGCCGCTCTCATATGCGCTCTTGATCTCTTCATCAGTCATGGAGCAGTCAACAATGATCTTGTAGGGAGTTACCGTCTTCTTGATGGAATCCTTTTCACGGTCACGGTAGTAGTAAGCATTGCGTTCCAGGGTAAAGCTGGTCTGCGTGTATTCCGGGAAACTGCGGGTTTCCGTGCAAATAACGCCCTTTACGGTTTCCTTGCCGTTTGCATCCTTGGTTCTGACCTCTTCCAGAAACCCGGTGTGATCGTACATAACGCCGCTCTTGGTTTCGGAAATCGTGGTTCTGCCCAACTTGAACGGACCGCTGCACACCATCGTAACGGCTTTCTTTGCCCACTCATCGCCCTTTCCGGTGATGTTCTCACGCAGAGGAGCAAGCGCAACGCTTGTCAGATTCAAAAGGAACTGGCTGTAATCAATCTTTCCTTCAAATTCGATAGAGAGCAACTGAGTACCCTCGGCATAAATGCCAAGGTCGTCAATGGAACGGTCGCCGGCTTTGACATCACGTGCATTCTTGATGTCATACAGAAGGGGAGCGGCTGCGGAGGAGGATTCGGGATCGAGAACGCGCTTCCATGCATAGACAACATCGTCAGCAGAAATCTGTGTACCGTCGGACCAGCAGGTGTCTTTGATGTTGATGTACATTTTGTATTCGTTTGCGTTCGCGTCTTCCTTGACGGAATAGCCGGAGGCAAGCGAGTTGACCACCTTGCCGTTTTCGTCCAGCTTGAACAGGGTGTCAAACAACAGAGAAACAACGTTGATAGCGGACTCGTTATTATAAGCATACATGGGGTCAAGATCATACAGATCCTGCGTCAGGTACATGGTCAGGCACTGACCTTTGTCTTCATTTTCATCATAGGTTGCACAACCCGCCATACAACCGACAATGGTCAGAAGGCAGAGCAGAACAGCAATGATTCGCTTTGTCATAGTTGGAATTTCCTCCTCGTGCAGTGAAAATCGGGGTAAACCGCCCCGTGGACATTTATAACACCTTACATTATAGCACGAAACGCACTATTTCGCAAGAATTGTTTTCGGAAAAAATCACTTTCGGATAAGTGCACAATCACATGGTTGTAAAACTGTGCAAATCCGCCAGTAAAAATGTGTCTCAAATCAATCACCTTACTTTATTATAACTTTTTCGAGCAGAAAATACAAGAGATCGCATGGGCAGTTCGTATCATTTCTGTAAACAATTTGTGACACAGGATAAGTACATGCCGGCGGCACATATAGATGGTACGAAAGCGGCGCAAAGCCGGGCAAGGGAGGAACTGCATATGAAGAAGAAAAAATTGACCGCAGGTGAGCGGGCATTGCAGAGGGAGAGCGAAAGAAAATGTCTGCCGGAGGCAGCCGGCACGGGAACCGGTGCGCACAGGCGGCGCAAACCGGAGCGCCTGATGCTGTGGATCGCAATTGCAATATTGATTGTCGGAATTACCATTCCGACCATCTCCGGCGCGGTGGTACGGGGCGGAGGGGAAAACGAACAGCAAACACAGCCGGCAGGCGGTCCGTTTGAACGTGTGATAGAAAACATATGCCGCCTTGCGTTGGGGGATACGGATACTTCCGGAACTGAGGAGGACACATCCCTGCGGGATTCCGGAGCGGATACGGAATCATCCACAGAGACCGATGCCGAAACGGACATCAAAAAAACACCGGCGGACTCCGAAGCGGAGACGGTCGGCGGCAGAACGGAAACGGACAAAACGGATTCCCCGGAGACGAAATCGGAGGAGCGCACGGAACCGTCCGAAAAAACGGAGGACGAGGTGCTGGTACTGATTCTGCATACGCACACAACAGAGGCATACCGCGACGGTGCGGATCCCGCCATGCCGGGACGGTCGCTTGACAGTGCGCAGAATATGCTGGCAGTCGGTCAGGCATTGGAAGATGCGTTGGCGGCACACGGCATCGGAGCGGTGCAATGTACGGCGGTTTTTGATTATCCCTCGGTCATCGGTGCATATGACCGCGCTTACGGTGAGGCGGACCAGATGCTTGCACGCTATCCGAGCATCAGATACATTGTGGACCTGCACCGTATGGACGACGGCGGATGTGCGGCTGCACAGACAATGGCAGACGGAAAAACGGTTGCGCAGATCCGGCTGCTTGCCGGAAAAAGCCGCGGGATGGTTTATGGATTGGCAGAAGCAAAGGCGCTGTCTGCACTGCTTTGCGGCAGAAACACGGCGCTGTGTCTGCCGGTACGGATTGCGGAGAGCGCCATGGGGCATGACAGGGCAGGTGCTTTGGGAATAACGGTGATTACGGCAGAGTGCGGCAATACAAACAACACGCTGGAAGAGGCAAAACGCGCCGCGACATATCTGGGAGATGCCTTGGCAGACTATCTGCGCACAACGCCCTGACCTTCATCGCAACAGCAGAAATTCGATCCCGCCGATCACTGCGCACAGGAGCAAACAGGGCACGGCGGCGATCATACCCGCCTGCAGGGCACCGATCAGCAAAAGGGCGCCGACCGCGCAGAGCGTACAGGCGCAGCCGCGGAAAATGCGGGAGCTGACCAACGCGAGCAGCATGGCAAGCATGGAGGCCACCGCGCCGGAAACGGAAGACGAGGACCGGGCGCCGGTGTGTTCGCTTGCGGTATCAACGGCAGTATAGTGATAAGAGGTGTTCATGAGGATTCTCCTTTGATCTTGAAAATGGCATTCAATTCTGAATTCGGAATGATTATTTGAAAATCGACAAAATGCGATCAATTATTTGACGCAAAAATGCCGTTTTCGGAATGTTCTGGCTGCATTATAACACGACATTGTCGACTTGTCAATAGCAAATGCGAAAAAAGTTCCGAAAAAAGAAAAATATTTTCCAAACCCCTTTACAAAAGGCGAAAAGTGTGCTAAAATATATCCATAACAGGAACATTGGAGGGCGTTATGGATAACGGCTATATTGAACGCATCAAAAAATGCAAGAGTGAGCAGAAGATCAATAACGAGATGCTTTCCGCGATGACGGGGATTCCGTTTGGAACACTTTCCAAGATATTGGCAGGAATTTCGGATTCTCCGCGGTTGTCCAACATGATGGCAATCTGTGACGCGTTGGGAGTTTCGTTACAATATATCATGACCGGTGAACCGGAGAATCACTGCAACTACTTATTGGAAGAGGATGAGATCGCCCTGATGGAGCGGTACCGTTCCCTGGACGGATACGGCAGGCGTATGATCGGGACGGTATTGGAGCAGGAGTGCCGGCGGGTGCAGGAACAGGTGGCAGTATTCAGTGCTGCGTCAGACAAAAAGCGCACAAAGAAGTCGCTTCCGGCATCTGCGCAACCCGCCGGGGAAAAAAGCGCAAAAGTGCTTCCCACGGTTGGTGCCCCCGTCCGCAGACGGGAGCTGCGCCTTTATGATCTGCCGGTTTCCGCCGGTACCGGAAACCTGCTCTCGGAAACCTCTTCGGTGCCGATTTCGGTTCCTTATGACCAGAGAACCGCGCAGGCTGATTTTGCATTGCGTGTCAGCGGTAACAGCATGGAGCCCCGTTATCACAACGGCGACGTTCTGCTGGTGGTGTCGGGCGCGGATGTGGCGCAGGGTGAGTTGGGAATTTACCTGCTGGACGGCGATGTGTTTTTCAAAGAGTTCGGCGGCGACTGCCTGATTTCGCTCAATTCCGCATATAAACCGATCCGGCTTTCCGACTATGAATCGGTTCGGTGCCTGGGGAAGGTCGTCGGAAAACTGCGTCAGGTGCAGGTTGACAAGGAGGCAGACAAATGAAACTGCGGGAAGAAACTTTGGAATCCATCTATCTGTATCGCGGCAGAATTCTGAATCTGCGGCGCGACCGGGTGCGGCTGCCGGACGGCGGTGAATCCGAACGGGAAATCGTGGAGCACAACGGCGGCGTTTGCGTTGCGGCTTTGAACGAGAAGGGCGAGCTGTATTTTGTCCGCCAGTATCGCCGTCCTTACGATGAGGTGGTATTGGAACTGCCGGCAGGAAAATTGGAAAAGGGGGAGGATCCCCTGAATGCCGGTATACGTGAACTGGAGGAAGAGGCAGGTGTTGTTGCGGATCATATCCGTCCGATGGGCAGGCTTTACCCGTCTCCCGGTTATTGCGGCGAGGTGATCTGGCTCTACCTTGCCACAGGACTCTCATCGACAAAACAGCATCTGGACGCGGATGAATTCCTGGAGGTTGAAAAAATACCGCTGGACCGTGCAGTGGCGCTTGTGATGGAGGGTGCCGTGCCCGATGCCAAGACCCAGGTGCTGATTATGAAGACCGCGCATCTGGTTGCGACGGGAGAAATCTGAAAAAAAGAATTTTTATGGTTTCCCGCGTCATTCCGATGGCGCAACGGTGCGGGGAAGTTCCATATTTCGGAAAAAACAGGAAAAGCGTTCACAGGTTGGCAATGCCTCCGTGTGAACGCTTTTTGTTTGATGGATTACTGTAACATGACCTTTTGTTTTTCGATGACAAATTTGCAAAACAGAATCGCGGCAACCATCAGAACGAGCGAGATCGCCGAGAGCACCTGCTGCCCGTATACTGGGATACCGAACAGGGTGTTTCCGTTTTGCTGAATATGAGAGAGCAATCTGCCCGCCAGGACCGAGGCGCCGAAGCCGCAAAGACCGGAGATACTGCTTTTGATGGCGGTTGCCTGGACAAAATAGCGGCTGTCCACGTAGCTGTAGGAAATGTTGAGCAGATTCTGGCTGGTTCCTGCACCACTGATGCCGTACAGAACGGTGAACACAATGATCAGAAACCGGGTATCCGGCGTTGCAAAGATATTGGCGGCAAAGGCGATTGCCGCGACGACAAAGCCGAGGCGCAATCCTTTGGCGTATGTAAATTTATCAGAGAAATATCCGAACGGGCGTGAAAGCGCAAAGCGCATCAGGTTTGCCGCGGCATTGATAACCTGTACAATGGCAACCGGGTAGAGAAAGTTTTTATAGGTTCCGAGAAATCCGACCGTTGTGTAACAGGCGGCTTGAAACAGCGATGCGAGAATGACGGTATTGACAAAACAACGGTTGCCGAGCGTTTCGTGCAGAACCGTGCGCAACGGAATGCGGGTACGTGTCTGCTCTTTTGGAACCACTTCCTTACGGATCAGCAAAAGACAGACCAGATCGCACAGACAGAAAACAAAGATGGAGATTCCCGCAAACAAAAACCATCCCTCGGTATTTCCTGCGTCCGTGAACATTCCCATGATATACCCCGCGGCAACGGTTACAACAATGCCGCTGAGCAGGGAAATCATTTCCTTGACCGAGGAAAACACGCCGCGTTTACGGGGATCCACAAAGGAATTTCCCCATTTATAGATCATCGCGGTTACGAAATAATTGCCGAAATAGGCGCAGAGAATGCAGATCACGCACACGGTGCCTTTGTATGCCGACGGAATCGGCAGAAAAGGGATCAGATAGAGTGCGCCGAAGAGCAGTTGTCCCGCCATATGAAAAAGGATGGCAAAACGTTTTTTGTTGACAATATGTTCGACAACAAAAATGGAGAGCAGTTCAAACAGAAACGCCAGAGAAATGAGCGATGACAGCACGCCGATGGTCGATTCCGAAAGCCCGATATGGGTCAGCAGCAGTGCCAGAAACGAGTCCGTTACCAAGAGGGAAACAAAATATTCAAACGCACATTCCAGGTGATACGCTCCGCGCGAGCGCCTGTAGTCCTTTGCAGCGAAAACCGAGAAATCCGTAACCCGTACCTCACAATCCATAGAATACGGCAAGCATTGTACCATACGGACAGCAATTTGTCAAGTCGGATTTTTAATTCCGATGCTTTTTGGCTCTCCGTTTGTACCCTGCCTGCCGCTTGCTTTGCGTTTGCAAAAATTTATTCCGGTTTTGTTTCCAGTGTGAGTGGGTAATCGCCCAGGTGGTTGACGCGGAATCCGTTCTTCTTGTATTCCTCGTAGTCGAATGCCTCCAGCTCGTCAATGGCAAGCTTGTGGAATTCGTAAAAATTGTGCCACCATTCGTAACCGCTACCCAGGGAAGCGCCGAGGTACGCATCGGCGATGTCACAGCCCATCGCGGGAGCGACATAAAATGCCCCCATAGCAAGAACATTGACGCCGTTGCCCGTAATCGCACGCAGTGCGGCGGGAACACTCTCCACTACGCCGGCGTGAACGTGCGGGCATTTGCTTGCGGCAATGTGAATTCCCATGCCCGTGCCGCAAAAGGCAAGCGCACGTTCAAATTCGCCTTCCGCAATCTTTGCACCCAGACGGAGTCCGACCCGGTGGAACATATTCTCGGTGTCGTTGTCATTCGGGTCGGTTACGCCGACATCCGTGATTTTCCAACCTTTTTCCTTCAGATGAGCGACCACTGCTTCTTTGAGTGGATAGCCGGCAAAATCCGCGCCGACAACCAGATATTTGTCCTTGATGGTTTTCATATGGGTTCTCCTTTTTGATTTATTGATTTGACGGGACTTCTTACCTGCTTATTATAACCCAACTTTTCCGTGTTGTCAATCGTTATGCCGAAAAATATGCGGAGTACGAATCTCGGCTATGGCGGCGGGAAAACTGTTGACAAAACAACATTTTTCCTGTATAATGGAGGCGCTTAAGCGACAGGAAAGGCGGTAAAATCGGATGGTCAGACAGATTGTGCGCGATCCGGTATTTCTTGGAATGAAATCCGAGCCGGCAACGGCGGCAGACCTTTGGGTTGCGGAGGATCTTCTGGATACGCTGCGGGCACATGCGGACGGATGTGCGGGAATGGCAGCAAACATGATCGGTGTGCGCAAGGCGGTCATTGCATTTTTTGACGGCGGAAAGCCGCGCGTCATGCTGAATCCGCGTATTCTCAGGCGGAGCGGGGAATTTGAGGCTGAAGAAGGGTGTCTTTCACTGGACGGCGTGCGTCGTGTGACGCGTTACAGTGTCATCAAGGTCGCCTGGGAGAATCTGCAGATGGAGCAGTGTGCTCAGCGTTTTATCGGGTTTACGGCACAGGTCATTCAGCACGAAGTAGACCATTGCAACGGGATTGTGATCTGAATTACTAAAGGAGAAAAAAGATGAAGAAAGAAAAAAAGTCGCGGATAACCCGCGAAGAAAAGAAAGAACTTGTCGAGCAAACGCTCAAAAAGAATCCGTATGTTCGTCTGGTGGATCAGATCCGGCAGAATAAAGTGGCATTTGTCGTCTACTGTGTGATGCGTGTCATTGTGATCGGGGTCATTATCCGGTGTGCGGTACAGCACCGCTGGGAGAGTGTGTTTGTCGGCGTACTTGCATTGATTCTGTTTTTGCTCCCGCCGCTGGTGGAGCGGACCTTCCATCTGACACTGCCGACCACACTGGAAGTATTGGTATTTGCTTTTGTGTTCTGCGCGGAAATTCTGGGGGAAATCGAATGCTATTACATGCGGTTTGCGTTTTGGGACACCATGCTGCATACGGTCAACGGCTTTATGTTTGCCGCATTCGGCTTTTGCCTGGTGGATATTTTCAACCGCAATAAGCGGTTCCGGTTTGAGCTTTCCCCGATTTTCCTTTCCATTGTGGCGTTCTGTTTTTCCATGACAATCGGTATTCTCTGGGAATTCTTTGAATTTTCCGGCGACGCACTGCTGGCAACCGATATGCAGAAGGATTTCATCATCCGGCAGGTTTCGACCGTGGCGCTGGACGCAACCAACTCCAATACGCCCGTTGTGATACGGGATATTGTGTCTACACAGATTCAGACGGCAAACGGGCAGGTGATTACCATTGAGGGTGGATACCTGGATATCGGTTTGATCGACACTATGAAAGATTTGTTTGTCAACTTTATCGGTGCCATCGTATTCAGTGTGATCGGATATTTTTATGTCCGTCACAAAGGAAAGGGCAAGATTGCAAATCAGTTTATCCCGGTTGTGCATCCTGCGGGTGACAATCCTCCGACGGACAAGGAGAAGGCGGACAAAGAGAACGCAGAAGGAGAAAATACAGGAAAGAATCAGGGGAACGCGGAATGAGCACATGTATGCTCTGTCCGCGCCATTGCCCGGTGGACCGTGCGGCGGGACAGACCGGTTATTGCGGCTCTGGAGCGCAGGCACGCGTCTGCCGGACCATGCTGCATCGCTGGGAGGAACCGGTTCTGACCGGGGAAAACGGTGCCGGAGCGGTTTTCTTTGCCGGTTGCAATCTGCGGTGCGTGTATTGTCAGAATCGGGCAATCAGTCACACGCCATCGGCAGGAGAGGCGGTGAGTGTGGCAGAATTGTCGGAAATATTTCTGCATTTACAGTGCCAGGGCGCCGCATGTATTGATCTGGTTACGCCCACCCCATACGCGGACAAGGTGGGCGAGGCGCTGGAGATGGTACGGACGCGTTTGACCGTTCCCGTCGTATGGAACTGCGGCGGGTATGAGTCCGTGCAGATGCTGCAGCGTTTGGATGGACTGGTGGACGTCTATATGCCGGATTTCAAATATTGCGATCCCGAGATCGCGTCCGCACTTTCCGGGGCGGCGGACTATGCGGATGCCGCGTCCGAGGCGCTGCGGGAGATGTTCCGGCAAACCGGGAAGTATCGCATGGAAAACGGTATTTTGCGGCGCGGCATTCTGGTGCGGCATCTGGTTTTGCCGGGCTTCCGCCATGATTCCATGGCGGTGCTCTCCAGAATTGCGGCGACTGTTCCGGTGGACGGTGTGCTGCTTTCTCTGATGAGCCAGTATACCCCCAATTTTGCTGTCGATGCACCGCAGAAAAGCCTGCACCGGACCCTGACCTCGTTTGAATACGACTCGGTTCTCACATATGCGCAATCGCTTGGATTTGACGGTTTTATGCAGGCGCGATCTTCCGCGAGCGCAGCCTACACGCCGGATTTCTGAACGGTTTTACAATTAAGGCATTACCGCGCAATTCCGATGGTGCAATTGCGCGGTAATGCCTTAAAAATCGGCGGTCACACCGTTTCGGGTGTGACCGCCTTTTTTCATGGTCAGATTTCTTCTTCTTTCTTACGGATCCGCAGAACCGCGAATGCCGCTGCTGCGAGGAGCGGAAGCGTCAGTGCCGATGCCATGACGGAACCACAACCCTTGCCGCAACCGGTGTTTGCTGCATCACCGGTTTCCTCGGAAGTATCGGAAGAGCCGGTACTTTCGTCGGGAGCAGTGGTTTCATCGGGGGACGATGTCGTCTCCTCCGTGTCATTGCCGGTCGTTTCCGATTCCGTACCGCGGTTGACGGTTAACGAAATTTCTTTTTCGATACCGGCATAGGTGAAGGTAACGGTCTGCTGACCCGCGCGGAGCGGTGTTTTGGGCAGGACGAAACCGGAGGTGACATCCTCTTCCGAACCGTCGTCATAAATAACGGTCAGTACCATACCGGTCGCATCAAACAACTCACCGGCGGTGTACACCAGCTTATTCGGAGAGACCTTGACCTGCAAATCGCGGATCGTGACGGTTTCGCCCATTGCCTTACGTGTCTCGCGCATAACGGTTTCCGTGCGGAAGAGCACGTCCGCATTGGTGATGAAGGCACGCTGATCTGCGTTTGCAACGCGGTTGTAGGCAATACGCGCGGCGCTGACCAAAGCCTTGTATTCGGCAAGCAGTTTCATTGCCGCATCCTTGTCGGTCATGGACGTCAGTGCCTGGATTGCTTTGACGGTAGGCATTGCATTGATGGCGTCAATGGCAGCCTTGGTGTCCGGTTCGGGAATGATATCGGACTTTTCCGTGTCGGCGAAGAACAACTTCCAGATCCGTGTTTCAAAGCCGGCGGCGTTGGCGGGATAAATCAGACGCAATCCGAGTGACTCCACACCGGAAAGCTCCGGATAGAGTACCAATGCGGCGTAATCGGAGAAGTTTGCATAATACTTTTCCTCTGCCTTCGCATCGGAAGCGGTTCTGTCCACGCCGGAAGCGGTGGAGAAAATCTGTTTTTGCGCGTCGTTTGCAAAGACATTTGCAATATAGGTTTCCAGTACCGGTGCGTCCAGCCCCTCAAAGCGATAGGTCTTTGCCGTGCAACCGTAGAACGCCTTGTCACCGATTGCAAGAATGCTGTCCGGGAAGATGATTTCTCCCGGCAGTGCGGCGGAGCGGAACGCCTCATCCTGTACCCGCACGACGCCGTCCGGAATCTTGTATGCGGTTCCGGATTTTTCGGGCGGATAGCTCTCAAGCTGTGTTTTTCCGTTGGGAAGAACAGAGAAGAGTACGCCGTCCGTGACGGAGTAAACGGTATTCTGACCCGCAAGCGCCAGCTCTTTTACTTTGGTGCCGACAAACAGTCCTTTGCCGATTGCACCGATTTCGGATGCCAGCGAGGCAGGGAAGGTGAAGGTTCCTTCCAGAGCCGTGTTCAGGAAAGCGTGGTCGCCGTAGGTTCTGACACGGTTTGCATTGTACATTGCCCGCAGAGCGGTATCGGCGAACGCTTCCGCACCGATGAGCGTGCACGCGGACAGATCAGCCGTGGTCAGCGCGGTGCCGGCGAAAGCACGTCTTCCGATGGTTTCAACATGTGAAAGATCGGAGAAATCCAGCTTTACACATCCGTCAAACGCATTGTTGCCGGCTTTGCGCAGTGTGCTTGTATCCAGCCCCTCCAGAGCGGCACATCCCTTGAATGCGCCGGAACCGACCTCGGTCAGCTTTCCGAGATTCAGTTTGGTCAGTGCACTGCAACCGCGGAAGGTGTTCTCGCCGATGACGGTTACATTCTGACGGACGCTGTCAGGCAGGCTGATTTCGGTCAGCTTGGGGAATCCGGAATAGCTGTAGAATGTCGCGGTACCGATGTCGGTGGTGCCGGGGGCAAAGCTGACGGATGCCAGCGGGTAGACGCTCGGTGCGCTTGCATAGCTTGCATCGGGCGCGTAGAAGAAGGTGCCGGTCCCGACACGGGTCAGTGCGGGGAGTTTAATGGTTTCCAAACGGTAGCAGTAAGCAAACACGCGGTCACCAAGCTCCTTGACCGAGGTTCCGGTCAGATCCAGCGCGCGGAATTCCGTGTAGCGGAATGCCGCATCGCCCAGACGGCGAACACTTGCGCTCAATGTGATTTCACTGAGTGCGGACTGGTCGAAGGTGTGTGCCGGAAGCTCTTCTACGGATGCGTAGAAGTTTACCTTTTCCAATTCGTAGCAGTTATAGAAGACGCCTTCGCCTATTTCTCTGACCGATGCAGGAACCGTCAGGAACTTGTCGGCGTATTTCAGTCCGGTATCTGCGAACGCGTAGGCGCCGATCGACGTGACATTGCCCAGACTGACGGTACGCAGACCGTGGTTGCCCGCAAAAGCGCCGGGCAGAATGGTACGCAGACTGTCGGGAGCGGTGTAGGTAGTCACATCCTGCTTTGCAAAGACCAGGGTTGTCAGTGTGGAATCGGTGTAGTAGCATCCGTCCGTGTGCAGATAGTACTCACCGGTTTTGCCGTTTGCAAACTCCAGATTTTTGACCGAACCGCCTGAGAAGGGCAGGTCGGAGAGCGCAAACGGAAATTTGTCGGTATCGGTAAAGGTCAGCGTTGTCAGCTTTTCACAGCCCTCAAACATCTGCGCGCCCAGTACCGTGTGAGAGGAGAGCGTGACGCGCTCCAATGCGGTGCAGTTGCTGAAAACGCTTGTGCCGCTGACGCGGAGCTGTGTCAGATCCGCCTCGGTCAGCGCGGTACAGCCGTTGAACGCGCCGGTACCGAGTATGCCGATCTGCGGAGAGGTACGGGTGAACTGTGCCTCGGTCAGATCCAGAATGTTGGCGGTCTTGGTATCAACCTTCGTATCGGTCACAACCAGGTTGTTGACGTAACGCAGGGAAGTACAGTCGGAGAAGCAGGCAGTGCTGAAAGTGATGGCTCTGGAGCGGAGATCAACCCGTTCCAATGCGGTACAATCGCGGAAAGCGCCTGTTCCGACAAAAGTGACGCTCTGCGGCAGAATGACACGCTTCAGCGCGGTCATGCCGGAGAAGGCACCTGCCTGAATTTCCATACAGGGAGAGGAAATCTCCAGTTCGGTGATATTGTTGTTGTCCTTGAATGCGTCCTCATAGATGTAATAGACGTTCAGGCTCTTCGGAATGGTGACTTTTCCGCCCAATCCGTGATAACCGCGCAGATAACCGTTGAGCACCTCAAATTCGGGACCGACATTCAGCTTTGCCGTGACGGAGAAAGCGGATTCCTTTCCGTCCACATACTGTGCGGCGGTGATGTAAGCGGTTCCCTCACGCAGGGTGTGCACAACGCCCGTTTTTTCATCCACGCTTGCCACATCGGGGGCGCTGGAGGAGAAGCGGATATCCAATTCTCCGGGGAAGTACCACGGATCGGCGCTGACCTGCAGAACATAGGTGGTGTTGGGGTGAACGTCGCACATGGAGGTCGGATCCACCATCGCGCCGTCCTTGTTGCGGATCAGTCCCAGTTTGAGCGATTCCAGACGGATTTGCTCTGTGGAAACCTGGTCTGTAACGGTTACTTTGATGGAAGTCTTGTTTTGTGTTGCAGTGTTGGCGGCGCCGTAAACCGTAACGGTTGCCGTGCCGGTGCCGACGCCGTACAGCTCACCGTTCTGGACTCTGACCACTTTTTCGTTGGAGGAGGTCCAGTAGAGGTTGGTAGCGGCGGCATCCGCAGGGGTAACACTGACCGACAGCTCTTTGGCTTCGCCGATGTTCATGGTGACATCCCCGTCATTGACAGTGATACTTTCCGGATAAACAACCGCTTCGGCAAGTGTTTTCCAGTTGGTCAGATGGTAGGCATGCGTGTTCATTGCGTAGTCGTCCACCTGAATGCACATATCAATGTCGGAGTCGTAGTAATCCGTAATGTCCACGGAAACCGTCGTGGTTCCGCCGCGGGTGCTTTCAACCGGGATCCAGTCGCCGCTCAGCAGTTCCAGCTGCATCTCGTCGTTGTTGAGGTAGCAGAGAGCGACTGACTGTGCATAGTGGTTGTCATAAATGTCCATGTCAAGGTATACCTTGTACTTGGTTTCCTTACCGTCCTTGTAGGGGTCAAAGCGGACGCGGTAGTCCACCAGTTCGGGCGCCTCGTTGTCGACATAGAAGGTGAAGGAGAAGGAGTCCTCTTCGCGCTTCTCCGGGTAGTCGCCCTGACCGAGAACGCGATCCATGATGCCGGACATTTCAAACTGGTACTTGCGGTTGTTGGCAAGCCCCAATTCCAGCGGGGAGAGTTCCAAAAGCACATTGGCTGCGGAAGCGGTCGTAGAGCCGCCGGAGTAAGCTTTGCGGATGTTGGTCTGCCGTTCCTCGTAGAGCACCTCGCCGGTGACAGTGTCGGTGATGCGGACATCCATATACTTGGCACCGCGCAACAGTCCGGTATAGATGGAATACAGCTGATAAGCGGTGCGGTGGTTAACGGTATCGTACATGGAAAGAATGTTACACAAACGCATTCACACGGTTATAGGAATTAGTCACAACCAAAGGCGAAAAAAATGCACCGACTTTCTGCCGCTGCCGCGTGCCGAAAAAGGCTATTTGAGATAGCAAAACGATAAATAAATATTCATCAAAATGTATATTTAAGAGAGTCAAAATATCTGATAGGATTTTTTAACAATTTTGCTTGTGTCACTTCACGTTAAAATGTTGGAGATATAGTCATAATTTTGCGAACCTTGTGATAAAAATATGTCTAAACAGATAACCCGAATATAAGAAAAAAAAAGGCAGTGAAGTGCCTTTGCAAAAAAAGAATGTGAAATGGAAAACGAACAACGCCGTCCTGAAAATATGCATATGCGTGCGAAAAAAGGTGAATGGAATTGCATATAATGTGGAAGAAAAACAATAAGGGAGTGAGAAACGGATGTCCGGAAATGGGTGCAGGGGGATCGTGAGACGGGGAACGTGCTTTTTGCTGTTGTGCCTGATTGCTTTTTTCTCGGTTTCCTGCCGCGCCGATACGGTTTGTGCGGCGGAAATTGTGGAGGCGATTTGTGAAAAAGAGACAAATCTGCCCGGCGGCAGGATTTATCGTTCGGATGCCGAATGCGCAGAAAATCAGGCGGATAGGAAATTGTGTGCTGCGCTGTACGGTGAGGGAAGCTTTCCGCCTGCCCTTTCCCAGTGCACACAGTACGCCTTTTTTCTGTCCGAGCGGCAGCATCCCTGCGAATTTGCAGTCTTTTTCTGCCACACGTCGGATGAAGCGGACGCAGTTGCCCGGATGTGCCTGGCTCGCAGAGAAATGCTGATTGCCGCGTGGCGCGGAAGCGACTATGAGGCTTATCCCATCGAATCCTGCGTCCGCATCCGGAAGGCAGGCGGAAGATATACCGTCTTTTTTTTGGTGAGCGCCGACCCGGATGCCGCATACCGTGTGGCAAAGAGCGTGGGATAATCAGGAAAAAAGAAGGATCAGGCGGTAGATCAGTCCGTAAAGTGCACCTGCGAGCGTACCGTACAGCAGAACCGGACCGGCAACGGTAAAAATTTTGGTGCCGACGCCGAGCACCAGCCCCTCCGATTTTGCGTCGATGGCGGGGGAAACCACGGCATTGGCGAATCCCGTAATCGGGACCAATGTCCCTGCGCCGGCGTGTTTTGCGATCTTGTCGAACCACCCGAGACCTGTCAGGATCACTGCAATTGCCACCAATGTGACAGAGCAGAGCAGTCCCGCATCATCTTCGTTCATCCCTGCAACCGTTCCGTAAAGCCATCGCAGCAGCTGTCCGAATGTGCAGATCAGCCCGCCGCAGACAAATGCACAAAGGCAGTTTTTCAGAACCGGGGATTTCGGCGCACGGGCTTCGACGTATTTTCGGTAGGTATCTTTTTGGGCGTGCATATCTTGTGCTCCTTTTGGCTTTGTCGTGAGATGCTTTTTGGGCACTCGCTCAGTCAATAGTGTGCCGCATCGCAAGCGGAACTATACGCACGGATTGTTTGGTAAAACACAAAAAGAGTAGCTGGAGCCACCCTTTTTGTCGCTGCTTTGCAACGAAAATAGTCACATTTCGTACTTTTTGTTACAAAAAGAAACCAATTGTAGAAAAATCAATCATTTGTATAATTGTCAAAATAGCCCTGGATGAACACAATCGGGGTTCCTTTATCTCCGCTGCCGGAGGTCAGGTCGCAAAGGGAACCAATCAGATCGGTCAGCCGACGGGGTGTTGTTCCCTCGGAAACCATATTGCCGACCAGGTCCGCGTCCTTGTGACGGATGTATTCCTTGATGGCGGAGCGGAGCGCTTCGCCGGAGAGCAACGCAAAATCATTGTCTGCCAGATACTTGAGCTTCACTTCATTCGGCTTGCCTTCCAAACCGGGCGTGTAAGCGGGGGAAACCACCGGATCGGCGAGCTCCCAGATTTTTCCTACAGGATCCTTGAAGGCACCGTCTCCGTAGACCATGACCTCCACAACCTTGCCGGTCGCATCCAGCATCCGCTTTTGCACATCTTCGACGAAAGTACCGCAGTCGCGGGGGAACAGCTTGATCCGATCCTCGGTTGCCTTGTTGGTGCCGAGCAGACCGTACTCTGCATTGTAACCGGAGCCGTTGACCGGTGCGTTGAGAATATCATCCAGACCCAGTACCACCTCGGCGCCGGCTGCCTGCAACAGGCGCTTGGAACGCGCGCGGGTATGAATGTCACAGGTCAGTACACGCTTGGTGCGGGTCAGAATGGCGCGCACATCATTTGCGAAGATTACTTCACAGTCTGCGCCGCACTCACGGATCAGATTTTCATAGTATTCCACATAATCAACGCCCGTAAACGGATGGCGGTTGACACCGAAAAGCTCGCGGTAGCGTGCCAGCGTCAGGACATCGCGGTAGGGGTCGACGCCCGCTTCATCCAGTTTGTCCATAGAGATCAGGTGATTGCCGACCTCATCGGAAGGATAGCTGAGCTGCAAAACAATCTTTTTGGCGCCCATTGCAATGCCGCGCAGGCAAATTGCAAAGCGGTTACGGGAAAGGATGGGGAACACCACACCGATAGTTTCGCCGCCGAGTTTCTTGCGCACGTCAGCCGCAATATCTTCGACTGTGGCGTAGTTATTCTGCGCACGCGCCACGACTGCTTCCGTGACCGCGATAATATCGTGATTTTCAATGCTGAAGTTCTCGGCTTTTGCCGCTGCAAGGACCGATTCGGTCACTATGCCTGCCAGATCATCCCCACTTCGGATGATCGGTGCGCGGATTCCGCGGGAAACCGTGCCAACCATTCTTTCCATAACTTGTAAAACTCCGTTTCGTATTTTTTTATTTGAGGCATCACCGCGCAATCCGCGTAGCGCAATTTGCACCATCGGAATTACCGCGGTAATGCCTTGATCAGATTTTGGCGGGATCTGTCGATTCCCGTCGGACAACCTCAATAGTATATCATATCCGGGAGCAATTGTAAAGTCTTTTTTTCATTTTTCTGCATTTTGCGAATCCATGAAAACCGGCGAAATTTGCGCGAAAAAGTGTCCCCCGGCTTATACAGCCGGGGGATAACGGTAGTGGGTGAGGGTGAAGTTATTTGCCAAGCAGTTCGGTAACAAGGTCGATGAATTCGCGTTTGTAGCCGTCTTCTGTCTGCATGTTTTGCAGAGTGCTTTGCAGATCGGCGCGCAGGTCGGTTTTCGCATACTTGCTGTTGTGCATCAGCATGCAGAAGGAAATGACTGCGGAAATGAAGCGGTAATCCTCATCCGGGGTTTCGGTCATTGCTTCCGTGCCGATGGTGTATTCGCGCAGTGTGCTCTTTGTTGCTCCGGGTGTTTTGTAGCGCATTGCCAGCTTCATCCACGACGATCCCGCTTCATCGGATTGCGCGTCTTTCGCGGTCAAAACCAGTTCGTAAGCAATCGTCAGCGTATGACCTGCGCCTACTTCGCCGGCGTCTTTTTTGTCGTTGTTGAAATCTTCTTTGTTGAGGACGCGGTTTTCATAGCCGATCAGACGGTAGGAAGAGATATAGGCGGGATCAAACGTAATCTGGAATTTGACATCTTCTGCGACCGTGTACATGGTAGAGCACAGTCTGTCGCCGAACACGCGCTCTGCTTCCCGCGCACTGTCGATGTAATAATAGGCGCCGTTGCCGTTGTCTGCCAGTGCCTCCATGTTCGCGTCCCGGTAGTTACCGTAACCGAATCCGAGAACGGAAAGGTAAAGACCGTTTTTCCGGTTTTGCTCCACAAAAGCTTTCAGCTCCGTCGGGGATGAAATGCCGACATTCAGATCTCCGTCCGATGCCATAATGATCCGGTTGTTTCCGCCCTGAATATAGGCGGCACGGGCGATCTCATAGGCGCGGCGCAATCCCGCCTGACCGTTTGTGGAACCGCTTGCCCGCAGAGAATTGATTGCCTTCATGATCTTGTCATACTGATTGCCGGGGCAGGCTTCCAGGACAACCTTTTCCTCGCCGGAGTAAGTCACAATGGAAACACAGTCCTTTGCGCTGAGTCCGGAAACGAGGGTGGAAAAGGTGCGTTTGAGTAGCGGAAGCTTATCGTCCGATGCCATAGAGCCGGAAACGTCGATCAGAAATACCAGATTATTGCCCTTCGTATTTCTGGTCGCTGCGGTTGCGGCAATTCCCAAAATCATCAGCTTGCTGTCGGGATTCCACGGGCAGTCGGCAATCTGTACTTTGGTGCCGAATACCTCGCCGTCGTCCGGCAGATTATAATTATAGTCGAAGTAATTGACAAATTCCTCGGTGCGCAGACCGGATGCCAGCATGGACTGCAAATCCTCCAGGGTGTACCCGCTGTTTGCCATCTTGCGGAAATACGTGTAGGCAGCGGTGTCTACGTCGGCGGAAAAGGTGGAAACGGGCTCTTCCAGCGTGCTGATAAAGGCGTTTTCACGCAGTTTGCCTGCCTGATCTGCAGAGTCGTCGTCGTTTTTCTCCCCGGCGATATTGGCTTCCTCATCGTTGATGCCTGCATCGATCCGGTCGTTTGGGGACTGTGCATCGTTGCCGCCTACGTAGTCACCTTTTGATGCCCCGCAGGCGACAAGCGCGGTCAGCATGCAGAATACGAGTAAAAGACTGAGAATGCGTTTCATTTGATTTTCTCCTTTGTACTGTTTTGCGGTGAAAGTGTCGTTTTACTGCCCGATATCAGTCACTGCACCGATGAACAGGGGCAGGTTTGTGTTGTTGTCAATGATGGCATATAGAAACGGTCTGTCAAGTCTGACGGTATAGTCGGTCATTGCGGCGCTTTTGTCCACGGAAACGGCGGTTGCCGCGCCGGCTTTGGTGCCCTTTGCGTCGACCGAAATGCGCGTTTTGTGGATGACCTGATTGATACGGAGCGGGAACTGTGCGTCACCGATCGCCGAGAAATCCGCGCTTCCTTCAAAGGGAAGTGTCATCCCCATATCCCGGAGGACGGCGCTGAGTTCTGCCCCGTATGCATAGTCGAATTTCGGCAGTGCGGAAGAAACACAGACGTCCTGGGCGTTTCCCAGCAACCCGAGAAAGCGTTCGCCGGACAGCCCGGCAATATAGTCGCTGAGTGAAATGTCAGCATCCGGCAGGAGCGTTACAAGGCTGTATCCGTTTTTGTAGGGCTTGAGAAATCCCTTGGCGTTTTCATCTTTCAGATAGCGGGATTCATCGGAGTACATCATGGAAACCGTTTTCTTTTCGCCGCCCGCGGTCGTAAAGGTTGCATCACGAATGTCGGATTTTTGATAGACGGTCTTCCACTCCGCGTCAAACAGCACAGTATTGATCAGGTACATGACGGTATCGGGGCTGATCTCGTCGATCAGCTTGTCGATCATGCCGTCTGTGTTCTTTCGCACCCAACGGTTGATCTGTTGCGGTGTTTCCTTGCCGAAATCCGAGCTGAATACCGGTGCGCCGTAGTAGCTTTTGCATGTTTGCAGAAAACGGTCATTTGCCGTAACGGCTCCTTCGCGCAGCCACAGAGAATTGGCAACGGACAGCCGGGCGCCATGATCGGACGGAAGCGTTTGCAGGTAGGTGTACAGGCAGGCGTTCAGTTCCGCAATGGTATATCCGTCGCACAGCGTCTTTTCCATCTGCTCCAGGGTTTCTCCCTTGGTGCCGTTGGCAGTCATCGCAAGTGCGAGCAGGACAGACAGAGGTGAGATGAGCGTGTTTTGCCCGTCATGATACGTCCGCTGAAAAAGACGAAAGGAAAAATCGGCAGTGCCGTTGATAAAAACATCATCCGGCTCTTTTTTAGTGCACGGACTTTGCGCCACATCCTTGGTCAGGTCCCTTGCGCTGCCCTGAACGGCACATCCGGTTGCGGCGCACAGGCAGGCGAGCAGCAGTGCCAGTGCGGTCAATGCGGCGATTGAGTTTCTGATTTTCATGTGGAATCTCCTGTTGTTTTGATTTTGCGGTCTGCAAAGGGGTATTCTGCTTATGTGCCCGTACCGTCGATCAGCGTTGTCAGATAGGCTGCAAAAGCGGCATCAGGCTGACATTCGGGATTGTAATCAAACAGGGTTCCGAAACCGATATTACCGTTTGTCAGTGACAGGCAGGGGGTGATGACCATGCCGTTCCCGTCGCAGATCCAGATGCGCACCCCGGTGTCCGGCGCATCGCGGTCGACACGCAGGGTATGCAGATTCTTCAGATGCGAACGCAACTGATCAGCCTGCGATTCCGTAAGCGGCAGGGCGCGGACGTTTTCCGGGTCATCCGTATAGGACCAGTAGACCGTCACAACATCGGAGAAAAGGTTGATGTCACTTAGCGGAACGGCACCGGGACTGTTTTCGCGCCGGTCAAGCAATACCTGCGCAAGCGGCGGCAGCACGTCCGAGTTGTCCTCCGGGGACATGATGCGGCGGAATGAACTGACTGCAAGTACTGTAAGCAGGGTAAAGACCAAGATCGCGGCAATCAGGACGACGAACATTTCTCGGCGGGAGGAGCGCTTTCGGGCGGTGTAGGCATCCGCTTCGGCGACAAAACGGTCGTCGATCAGTCCGATTTCACGAAACAACAACTCTTCGTTGGAAAATTCCGGTTTTCCTGTGGATTTGTCACTCATAATCCCACCTCCGAAAGGTATTTGCGCAGGGTGGTACGCAACCGGTAAAGCAGCGCCTTGACGGCTCCCACGGATTTTCCCGTTCGCAAAGCGATTGCTTCCAGTTCATCGCTGTAAAAGTAACGACGGACGAAAATGACGCGCTGTTCTGCGGAAAGATCGGAAAGAAAACGGTCAAGCACCTGCCGCAGGCACCCCTCATTGTACCACTGCGCAGGGTCTGCATCCTTTGCAATACAGTTTTCCAGCTCCTCGTACGGAACGGTTTGTTCACCGCCGCCGCGTTTCTGCGCACCGTTGCGCATGCCCCGGTTGATGGAAAGCCGCCTGGTGATCTTTGCCATATATCCTCCCAGATAGGTTGGTCGGTTGTCCGGCATGGAGTTCCATGCGGCAAGATAGGAGTCATTGACGCATTCCTCCGCATCCTGCCGGTTTTCCACAACCGATCGGGACAGGGCAAGAAGCATCCGTCCGTATTTTGAATCCGTTTCCGCAATGGCACGTTCGTCCCGCTCCCAGTAGAGCGACACGATGGCATTGTCATCCATTCCGTCACCGCCTTTCAAGGGTCCCTTGTCTTTACAGACAGGTTTTGGTCAAAAAGGTTACGCAAAAAAGAAAAATTTTTTCATGGTTTCATTATATCCTATTTCCGGAGAGTTTGCAAGAGTTTCCGGACGTCAAAAACGGCTGCCTTTTCGGAAAGACAGCCGTTTTTTAGAGAATAATGTCGGATTTTTACCAGCGCTCCCCGGGAAGGAAGGGCACCGGAGGATAATGAAGGGCGGAAAAAACAGCATCCCAGCGTGCCCGCATGTCGCTCTCAGGGTCGGAAACCAGAACGGGAAGGAAGCCGGCGTCAAGGTAAGTCTTGATGGCGGCAAGGCGAAAATCGTCTGTGGTCAGCAGAATCTCCGGACCGTCCGGCATGCTCTCGGAGGCGGTGCGTTGACACAGCATTTCCAATCCCCTGGAAAGCATGGCGTGACCGATGCCTTTACCGCGGGCAACCGGCATGGCGCCCACCATATGAATATAACCGCGCCCGTCCGCGCGCGAAACGGCGGTCAGCGTGGCGATGCGTTTGCCGTCCGGCGCAGAGACAAAGAACAGATCGCGCGTTGCCTGTACGTCCGGGTATTGCAGAATCAGCGATTCATAGGACTCCTCTCCCGCATCCGGAGCCAACAACCCCTCGCGGCAGATGACCAGCCAGTCCGCAATTTCTTCCGCTGAGCCGGTAAATCCCACATAGCGGTACCCGTCCGGCAGAGGGCGTATTTTTACCGGCTGTGCAGGTCTTATCATGTGTAATTGTTTCATTTGTAAACCTCGTGTTGTTATATTAATCTTTTGTTTCTTTCTGGGCAGGCTTTTTTCGCATCAGAGAACGAAGTCGGAGAATTCCGCAAAGGAGTATCGCCGGAAAAATCAGGCCGACGGCAAGCCCGCGTGAGAGGTTGTCTCCGTAAAGACCGGAAACAAAACCCACCAGTGTCGGACCGAGCGTACAGCCGCAGTCGCCGGCAAGCGCAAGTAAGGCGAACATGGCGGTTCCGCCTTTCGGACATGCCTTGGAGGCGATGGAGTAGGTCCCGGGCCACATGCACCCGACGGCGAATCCGCAGATGGCACAGCCGCAAAGCCCGACTACGGGGTGCGGTGCAAAGACCGCAAGCAGATAGGCGCCGATGCAGAGCACCGAGGAAATAACGATGTAACGGGACAGGTCGATTTTTTCACTGCACTTGGCATACAGCACACGGGATGCGCCCATCAGAAGCGCAAACGCGCAGGGACCTGCGAGATCGCCGATGCTTTTGCTGATGCCGAGTCCCTTTTCCGCAAAGGCGGAGCTCCATTGGCTCATCGCAAGTTCGGATGCGCCCGCGCAAAGCATCAGCAGGACAAACAACCAGAATAAACGCATGGACAGGAGCTTTCGGATCGGCAGGCTTTCGCCGTCCTCCGTCAGCTTGTTGATGGGAACAAGGAGAAAATAGAATCCGTTCAAGAAGGGAATGACCGCCCAGCACAGCGAGAGGATGCGCCAGTTTTCAATGCCGCACACGGCGAAAAAAAGCGTGGAAAGTGCCACAACGCCCACCTGCCCCCAACAGTAAAACGAGTGAAGCAGGCTCATGGATGCGGATTTATTATCAGAGGGGCATGCCTCCATGATGGGACTGTCCACCACTTCAATCAGACCGCCGCCGACTGCGTACAGAATGACCGAGACTAACAAACCCGCGTAAGCGGAGGGAAAGAGAAACGGGAAAAAGGCAAGACCGCAAAGTCCACCGGCGGCACAGAAGTGCGCAAAGACGACCGATGTGCGGTAGCCGATCTTATCCACAAACCGCGCCGCAAGCAGATCCACAATCAGCTGCGTGCAGAAATTGACGGTAATCAGAAGTGTGATGGCAGACAGGGAGAGGGAGAACTGCGCCGAAAAGGTGAGAAAGAGAAGAGGCGCAAAGTTGTTGACCACCGCCTGTGTGATATACCCGATGTAACTTGCAATTCGGGTGTGGCGGAAGTCGCTGCGGATTTTCATAGAAGATGATTCCTTTCTGTATGCAAAGGTTTCCGGTATTGTAACACATTTGCCTGTACTTTGCAAGAGGGAAAAAACGTTTTTTTGAAAATCGCTCTTGCAATCGGGCGCAGAATGTATTATAATGTGTAGAGTAACATGGGAGTGTGTTGCCTTCCGCCGCTGTAATACGGGCAGAACGCAGGGAAAAACGGAGGTTTGAAAAGAATGGGTATGGAACGGGTCTCCAAGGAAAACTATTACCTGGATATTGCGCAGACGGTTGCGGAGCGCAGTACGTGCATCCGGCGCAAATTCGGCGCCATCATCGTCAAGGATGACAATATCATTGCGACAGGCTATAACGGCGCCCCGCGCGGACGGCAGAACTGCAGTGAGCTGGGACATTGCACCCGCGACAAACTCGGCATTCCGCGCGGAGAACGGTATGAGCTGTGCCGGTCGGTGCATGCCGAAATGAATGCCGTGATCTCTGCGGCGCGTGCAGATATGCTGGGCGCGACGCTTTATATGGTGTGCGTGAATCCGGCGGACGGCAGTGTGATGCCGGGGACAAGCAGTTGCATGATGTGTAAGCGCGTTCTGATTAACGCGGGGATTACACGGGTAGTGGTGCGTGATACACGCGAGGCATATCGGGTGATTCCGGTAGAGAGTTGGATCTCGGATGACGATTCACTTAGCGGCGTGTTTGGTTACTGAATACGGATGCTTTCCGGAATAAAAGCGTGAAAGAGTAAGAGTAAATGGAACAGAAGAATCGGAAAAACAAAAAACGGAAAGAAGAAAAGAAAAACGGACGCAGACGTGCGTTGCCGTTTGTGATCGGGGGCAGCCTTTTGCTTTGCGTAGCACTGGTCGCGGGACTGCTTTTGTGGCTTTTGCCGGCGCGTAAGGATACGCTTGTGCAGGAAAATGACGGAAGTTACCGGGACGGGAGCGGACAGCACTTTTTGTGGCTTGGGCTTTCCTTTGAGCCGGTCGGGCGGGAAAAGGAAGCGATTGCGGTGGTCAAAGCGGGGAAAATGGAGGTCGATTTGTATCGGATCAGCAATATGTCGGCAGGGAAATGGTACTCCTCGGAGGACGGCTCCGTGTTCGGCATGTTGGAAAAGGTTCCGACGCTGTCCGAGCTGACGGTCAATGAAATTGCGATTTGCCGCGATGCGACAACGGTCAGCGAACTGGGGCAGATCGCCAAGCGCAGCAACATTGAAGCAATCTGTTCTTTTATGGAGGACGGAGAAGCTGTGGCATATCCGGGAATTGAAGCGACGGTCAAGTATGTCTTGCGCTTCCGGCTTGGGGACGAATACAGCGGACTTTATTACAAACTGGAGTATCTGGAATATGCCGACGGCATTGAGGTTGCGGACGGCGAACGGGAAACCTGTTTTCTGTATGACCGCGCGACCGGACGGTGTGTGCCGGTAGACGGAACCATTCATACCATCCTTGAAGAAGGGGAGTGAGTGTATGGTATCCGGACCGATGACTGTCCGGCGCCTGACCGATGCGGATCTTCCCGCGGTTGCGGTGTTGGAGCAGGCTTGCTTTGCGGAGCCGTGGAGCGTGGAGAGTCTGCGCTTCCTGACCGCGCCGGGCGGTGTCGGGCGCGGTGTTGTCTGCCTGTGCGACGGGCAGATTGCGGCATACGGCGGGATGCTGTGTGTGGCAGGAGAGGGGCAGGTTACCAATATCGCCACATTTCCCTCTTTCCGCCGGCGCGGTCTGGGACGTGCGGTGGTACAGGCGCTGCTTGCATTGGCGCGGGAAGAAAACTGTGAAAGCGTCGTATTGGAGGTGCGGGCATCCAATCTGCCTGCGCAGTGTCTGTACACCGCCTGCGGTTTTGACGTGATCGGCAGGCGCCCGCATTTTTACCGGATGCCGGCAGAGGATGCACTGCTGATGCAGGCACAGACAGGCGCCGGTTTGTGTCGGGAAGACAAACAAGAAGAAATCAAAAAGGACGGAATGCTGTAAATATGCTGATTTTGGGAATGGAAAGCTCCTGCGACGAAACTTCTGCCGCAGTGGTGGAAATGGAAACGGGAAAAGCCCGTATTCTTTCCGATATTGTGGCATCGCAGATTGAAACCCACCGGTTGTATGGCGGCGTTGTGCCGGAGATTGCCAGCCGCGCGCATATCGAGGCGGTTTCGCGCGTGACACGCCAGGCGTTGGACGAAGCGGGAGTGACGCTTGCGCAGATCGGTTGTATTGCAGTGACCTCGCACCCGGGACTGATCGGCGCTTTGCTGGTCGGGGTCAATTTTGCCAAGTCGCTCGCGTATGCCAATCACATTCCGCTCGTGGCGGTCAATCATATCCACGCGCACGTCGGTGCGGCATATTTTACGGAGCCTGCACTGGAAGCGCCGTATCTGGCATTGGTGGTTTCCGGCGGACATACGTCCCTTTACCTTGTACGCACGCATACCGATTACGAAGAGATCGGTGCCACCCGTGATGACGCGGCAGGCGAGGCGTTTGATAAGGTCGGGCGTGTGATCGGCATGCCTTATCCGGGCGGTGCGGCACTGGACCGGTTGGCACATACCGGCGCGCCGGATGTGTTTGTTCTGCCGTCCCCGGCGCTTGCGGGGGAGAATCTGGATTTTTCCTTCAGCGGCATCAAAACCGCGGCGCTGAACCTGATCAACGGGGCACGCCAGAAGGGGGAAGAAATCAGCCATGCCGATTTGGCGGCGTCCTATACAAAAAAGATTGTGGACGCATTGGTGCGAAAGACCGGTCTGGCACTCTTGCGCACCGGATGCCGTACAATGGTCATGGCAGGCGGTGTTGCCGCAAACAGCCACCTGCGGGCGGCAATGGAAAGGCTGTGCAGGGAGCGTGGAGTGCGTCTGCTTTTGCCGGCGGTTTCCCTGTGCGGCGATAACGGCGCCATGGTGGCTGCGGCGGGATATTTTGAGTGCCTCGCGGGGCATTTTGCCGATACGGGGCTGAACGCCTCGGCATGTGACGAGGTGTGAAAAGGCATTGGGAGAAGCCTCAGTTTTCCACAGCGGTTTTCCCCAGCATGTGGAAAAGAGTGTGGATTGCTGTGGAAAAGCCGCTGAAAAGAGGAAAAACAGTGGAGAAATAAGGATACGGAAAGATGAAAAATGACGAAACGGAACGAATGGAAGTCCAACAGAACAGTGAGGAAGAAGCGGCGGGGCAGAGCGAGCGCCCGTCGATTTCGCCCGCGGTGATTCACCGCCTGCCGCGTTACTACCGCTATCTGCGCGAACTGCTTACCCAGGGACGCACACGGATCAGCTCCGGGGAATTGGCAGGCATGATGCGCGTGACCGCCTCACAGATCCGGCAGGACCTCAATTGCTTCGGCGGATTCGGTCAGCAGGGGTACGGCTACAATGTCAACTACCTGTACGCACGGATCAGTGATCTGCTCGGCGTCGGGCGCGGATTTCATGCCGTCATTATCGGTGCGGGCGATCTCGGACGGGCGTTGGTGCATCTGTCCATGTTTGAAAAGCGCGGGGTGGACATCATCGGTATGTTTGACGCGGGAGAGGGAATGACCGGACGTGAGGTTGCGGGGGTGCATATCTTCGATCTTTCTTCGCTGGAGTCGTTCTGCGCGGAAAACACCGTTGATATTGCCGTGCTGACGCTGCCCAAGGAGCAGATTCCTTCCGTTGCCGCGCGCCTGGTGGCATGTGGTGTCAAAGGACTGTGGAACTATATGGGTGTCGAACTGAATTACAGCCGTGACGACATCATTATCGAAAACGTGCACCTGGGGGACTCGCTGATGATTCTCAATTATGAGATCAGCCGCAAACTGGACGGCGGAAAGCAAGAGGAAAAAGAGAAATGAAAATCCGTTTTCAATACGGCGACCGTGTGGCTGTTGTCCCCGGCAGTGCTGTGGATGCCGCGGTCAAGGCGGGCAGAGAGGAACTGCTTGTTTTGCTCCTGCTTGCCGATGCGGCAGAAGAATCGCCGGATGCGATTGCCGCGCGCGCAGGACTGGATGCGGAAAAAGTGCGGAATGCCATTGCATTCTGGCGCGGGACGGGTGTGATTGCACTGACAGATGAGGAAACGCCACGTGCTCCTGCGGCAACCGATGCGGCGGGAAGCGCAACCCCGCTCAAGCCGCACCGCGAGGCGGAACTGCCCCACTATACCGGGGACGAGCTGGCGGATATTTTGGAAAAACGCAAGGATGCCGCAGTCTTGGTGGATGCCTGTCAGCGCTCTCTGGGACGGATGTGCAATCCGCATGAGATCAACATCATTTTGGGATTGTCCGATTATCTGCGCCTGGACAACGAATACATTCTCCTGTTGATCAACTACTGTGTCAGAAACGGAAAGAAATCCCTGCGCTATATTGAAAAGACTGCCTTTTCCCTATACGATCAGGATATTGCCGATGTGCCGTCGCTGACCGCATGGATGGCGCGTGGGGACGCACTGAAGAGCGCGGAGGGAGAATTGCGCACTATGCTGGGCATCGGTGCACGGGCGCTGACCGGCAAGGAAACGGGAATGTTTACCCGTTGGTTGTGTGATTTCGGGTTCTCCGTGGAAATCATCCGGATGGCATACGAGATTACTGTGGATGCCAACAAGACCAAGGTGCTGGACTATATGAACGGCATTCTGGAGCGGTGGCATGCGGACGGTTTGGATACGGCGGAAAAAATCCGTGCCCAGGCGCAGGAACGTGCGGCGCGGCAGAACGGTGCGCCGCAAAAGGAAGGCGGCAGTTTTACAACCGATGACTTTTTTGATGCGGCGCTGCGCCGCAGTCTCGGAGACGCATATACACAGACGGTGGGAACAGAACATAAATAAGGACTTGAGGCATCACTGCGCATATGCGCCGCGCACATGCGATGTGCAAATTGCGTAGGGCAGGGCACCATGGAATTACGCGGTGAAGCCTTGATGCGTGCCGGCGAGGGCACAGGAGGTTATTTGCATGAGCGAAACCATACAGGAAATCCGTGAGCGTTATAAAACCAAATATCTGATTGCCCGCAGTGCCGCGGATGAACGTCAGAGGGAGGCGGACGAGCGCATTCCCGGCATGCGCCAGGTGCATGAACGGATGGATGCGGTGGGGCTCGCACTTCTGAAGGCGGCATTTGCACCGGGAAAGGACGGGACCGCGTCCGTGGAGGATTACCGCGCGGAGGTGGATGCGTTGCGTGCGGAGCGTGCGCGGTTGCTGTGCGCGGCGGGGTATCCAGCCGATTATACGGAGGTTCATTATGATTGCCCGCTCTGCGGCGATACCGGCTATACGGAGAACGGACAGATGTGTGTTTGCCTGCGTCGGGAAATCACAAGGGCGCGGTATGAGGCGAGCGGTATGAGCGAGCGAATGCACGCGCAGACCTTTGCGAACTTCTCTTTGCAGTATTATGCCCCGGGCGAGGAAGCGGAGCGCATGCGGTACAATTATGAGTTTTTGCGCAATTACGCGGCACAGTTTAACCCGCGCAAATCCGGAAATGTGATGCTGTTCGGCGGAACCGGACTCGGAAAGACCCATTTGTCCAGCGCCGTAGCCGGCGAGGTGCTCAAAAAAGGGTATGACGTTTGCTATGTCACCGCGCCGCGGATGATGGGGGACTTTGAAAAACAGCGTTTCGGCGACGGAAACGGCGATGCGGACGGCGATACGGCACATTACTTTGCGACCGATCTTTTGATTTTGGACGATCTCGGCACGGAGGTGGTCAATCAGTTTACAGCATCCTGCCTGTATGATCTCATCACCCGCCGTATGGATACCGGCAAGGCAACGCTGATCAGTACGAATTTTACGGCTGCCGATTTGCGCAAGCGCTATTGGGATCGGATTACCAGTCGTTTGCTGGGAGAATATCAGGTGCTTCTGTTTGTCGGAAAAGATGTGCGGATGCAAAAGCTGACCGCGGAAAAATAAGGTAGTCCCATCCGTGCATAGAATGCGTTCTCCGGCACATACTGTTTCCGGAACCAGACAAAGGAACCGGAATACAGAGAGTGAGAAGGAGAAACGGTATGCAGGAGACAAAACAGAAAAAGAACACTGCGACGGAAGAGCTGCTCGGCGGTTTGTATAAAAACGCAAAGATGGGGGCGGATTCGGTCGTGGATTTGCTGTCCAAGGTGCAAAAGACCGATCTCAAAAGTGCGATGACGTTGCAGATGGACGGATATGAGCAGTACGCGACACGCGCGAAGGAGATGCTAAATGCGCAAGGAGAGGGAGACCGGGCAAAGGAAGAGAACATTTTTACGAAAATGTCCGCCAAAATGGGTATGAGCATGAATGTTGCCATGGATGCGAGCGACAGCCATCTGGCGCAGATGGTGGTGGAGGGCTCCACGATGGGCATAAATGACACGGTCAAACTGTTGCGTAAATATGAGAATACCGACGCTTCCGAAGCGGCGCTTTCCCTTGCGCGTGATATGGTCAGCTTTGAGCAGGAAAATATTGAGCGTATGAAAGCGTTTCTTTAATGTGCGTCATGTAAAACCTTCATGGAGGAGTGCCGCGGTTTTTCCGCGGTACTCCTTTTTCGTGGGAAAAGCCTGCCGGAACTCCCCAATCCGGTGTGCTGTTCTTTCCTTAAGATTCTGCCTTTGTAACCTGTCCTTCCCGCGCTTTCCGGAATTTGCGGGGTATGGAGCGGCAACGCAGGGAGAGAATAGGAGAGAAAACAGTTTTGATTGGAGGAACGACACATGGAACAGTTGGGAATTGACTACAGGACAAATGTTGCCTTTGCGGATGCATACCTGCGAGTGGATGCGAGTTTTGATCTGATCCGGAAGGTCTTGCGGATCGGGGAGGATGAACTGACCTTTTACTATATAGATGGGTTTGTCAAGGACGGTGCGATGGAAAAGCTGATGATCTATCTGCTTTCCCTGAAGTCGTTGACCGACGGAGAAGAAAATGTCGCGGACGGTGAGGGCGCCGCGCAGGTGTTCTGCCGGCGGCATTTGCCGTATGTGGAAACGGACGTCAACGGTGACTGGAAGAACTGCGTGCAGATGCTTCTGTCCGGTGCGACGGTCGTGCTGGGAAGCCGGTTCGGTGCTTATGCGATTGTCATTGATTCCCGTACCTATCCGGCAAGAAGCACGGAGGAGCCGTCCGGCGATAAGGTGATGCGCGGTGCGCGTGACGGCTTTGTGGAGACCTTGGTTTTCAATACCGCCATGATCCGCCGCAGAATCCGGGACACCGCGCTGACAATGCGCTATCTGACGGTTGGGGAAAAATCCAAAACGGATATTGTGCTTTGCTATATGCAGGGGCAGGCGGACAGTGCTTATGTTGAGATGCTTTGGAAAAAGCTGACGCAGATCCGGACCGATGCGCTCACTCTGGGGCATCAGTCACTGGCAGAGTGCCTCATCCGCCGGCGATGGTATAATCCCTTTCCGAAAATCCGATATACCGAACGTCCCGATGCCGCTTCCTCGCAGCTTCTGGAGGGAAGTGTGCTGATTCTGATTGACAATTCGCCGGAAGTGATGATTTTGCCGACCTCTATCTTTGACTTTATGCAGGAAACCAATGATTTTTATTTTTCACCGCTGACCGGCGGGTATATCCGCGTGCTTCGCCATGTCGTGTTCTGGCTGACGTTGTTTCTGACGCCCATCTGGTATCTGCTTGTGCGGAACCCTCAGATCGTTCCGGATTGGTTTGCGTTTGTTTTGCCCGAACGAAACGGCTCTATGCCGATCGTTTTGCAATTGCTTCTGACCGAATTTCTGATCGACGGACTGCGCATGGCGTCGCTGAACACACCGGATATGCTGTCCAATTCGCTTTCCGTGGTGGGCGGACTGATTCTCGGAGAGTTTGCCGTACAGATCGGCTGGCTGATTCCGGAAGTGATTCTGTATATGGCATTTGTCACGGTCGCAAATTTCACACAGCGTAGCTACGAATTGGGCTATGCGTTCAAGTTTCTGCGGATGCTGCTGCTTGTGCTGACGGCATTATTCAATTATTGGGGATTCTTCGGCGGAATTGTGCTGATTGTCATCCTGCTTTTTTCCAACCAAACCGTCAACGGCAAACACAGCTATCTGTACCCCTTGATTCCTTTCAACGGGCGCGCACTCGCCTCCTTGTTCATCCGAAAAAAGAAAATTTGACCCTGCAAAAAGGAAACGAAATGAAAAAATGTAATTTACTGTAAATAATTGAAATCAGAGGAAGTTATAGTAGGAAAAAGCACGCCAATCTGTGGGAAAGGCAGGGATTTTTTCGGATTTTATCGGAACTTTTTTCAAAAATCTCTGTCAACCCTCTTGTAATTTTTTCTCCAAAAAGGTATAATGAATCTACCGGTGGGGCAAAGTGGTGCGAAATGGGGCAATTATTTTGCTACGTGGGGCTTTCAGCCGGAACGATTATGGTACAAGGAGGCGAAGGGCAGATGCTGGCAGGTGAGAATCATCACAGTCTGGACGCAAAAAACAGGCTGTTTATTCCCGCAAAATTCCTCTCTGAATTGGGCGGCAACCTGATGGTGGTTCGTGACCTTCGTACCAAATGCCTGAAGCTTTTTTCCGAAGCCGGTTGGGACGCATACCTTGCACCGATCTTAGAGAAGGATCGGAGTCTTGCGGAACGAACAATCCGGGCGCTGCACCGTTCTGCGGTGTCGGCAACGGCGGATTCGCAGGGGCGCATCCTGTTGACGCCTGCACTTTTGCAGTGTGCGGAGATTCAGAAAAATGTTGTGATCGTCGGCTGTTACCATTACGCGGAGATCTGGTCGGAGGAAAACTGGCAGAAACAGATCGAGGAAGAGGATGCTGACGCGATCCGTCGCGAGTTGGAAGCGCTGGGGCTGTAAAGATGGCGGAGAAATTTGTTTTTTCGCACAAGCCTGTGCTGTTTGATGCGTGTATGGATGCGTTGCAGATCAGACCGGACGGTGTTTATGTGGACGGAACTGCCGGTGGCGGGGGACACTCCTCCGGTATCGCGCAACGTCTGACGAGCGGCAGGTTGCTTGCAATTGACAGGGATGCGGATGCGGTGAAGGCTGCAGGAGCACGATTGTCCTCCTTCGGAGAACGGGTCAGGGTTGTCAGAGCAAATTTTTCTGAGCTTGCGGATGTTTGCCGCGAAGAGGGCGTGGATGCCATTGACGGATTGCTTCTGGATCTGGGCGTTTCTTCCTATCAGTTGGACAATGCCGAGCGCGGTTTTTCCTATCAGGCGGATGCACCGCTCGACATGCGTATGGATGAGCGATGTACGCGCAGTGCATACGATGTGGTCAATACCTATCCCGAAGAGCGGCTCCGGCAGATTCTGTATGATTACGGAGAAGAACGGTACGCACCGCGCATTGCACAGCGGATTGTACGGGAACGGCAAACAGAACCGATCCGCACGACCGGTCAATTGGCGGTGCTGATCAAAGCGGCGATTCCTGCGGCTGCACGCGAGGGGGGACACCATCCCGCCAAACGCAGTTTTCAGGCGATCCGGATTGAGGTCAACGGCGAATTGGACGTGATTGAGCCGACAATACGGACGGCGGCACAGCTTCTCAGGCCGGGAGGTCGGATTGCCATTATTACCTTTCATTCCCTGGAGGACCGGATTGTCAAGCAGGCTTTTGCCTCGCTTGCGAGCGGATGTACCTGCCCGAAGAATTTCCCGGTGTGCGTATGCGGTAAAAAGCCGGTGTTACGCATTGTTTCACGCAAGCCGATTATTGCAGACGAAAAGGAACTGGAAGAAAACCCGCGTGCCCGCAGTGCCAAGCTGCGCATTGCGGAAAAACTGTAAGAGATCTTAAAAATTATAAATAAAATGAGGAGGACCCCGCATGAATCGTGCAATGGCAGGGAACAGCACCGGACAAGCCGGCTGTGCCTATTACATAGAAATGCTGTGCGAGCGTTATAGAGATCGCGGCATAGCAACCCATGTCAGAGCGGATGCGGCGCTCCAGGAACGGAATGAGGCGCTGACCAGGGCAATGGCACCCGGCGCCTATATCCGTGAGGAGAGAGTATCCGGCGGAAAGAAAAACAAGTACAGAAACGGTGTCTATAACGGTGACCGTTATATGACAGCGGATGATTTTGTTGCGTATTATAAAGCGCAGCGCGGATACAAAAAGCCCGATTATCGGGAGGAAACGAATGCGGAAGCGGTCGGAGGCGCGGAACGTGCCGTGGTGAAGTCGCCAAAAAAAGCCGTGTGGCTTACCGAAACGGAGAAACTTCCGGCGTTTCTGCGCGCCTTTCTGCGGCGCCCCGTCGGCGTAAAACTCAATGAACTGGCAGCGGACTGGTTCCCGGTGGAAAAGGAAGACAAGCAGGTACCGGACAGTACCCGCGGCAGACGGTTCGGTTTTGCCGGCGGTGTGATGGCATCGCTTGTGATGGTTGCCTTTGCACTGACCATGATCGTAGGCAGTTCCGTCATGGTAAGCCACGCAAACGGAGAACTGACCAGCCTGCGTTCGGAATATGAACAGGCAGAGGAATTGCACAACGAACTGTATGCCAAGATGGAGCAGAAGGACAATATGCTGACGATCGGAACGCTTGCGCGGGAATATGGTATGGTCAGCGCCGAGTATATTTCTTCGGAATATGCGGCGGAGCAGGCGGAGGAAAAAATCGTTGCATATCCGGAAGAGGACAAATCCGGTTTTGATCTGAGTGCGATTCTGAGTGCCATTGGTATGAAATAAAGGTGCGCCGCCCTTTTCTGACTCTCGGTGAGGAGCAGAATGGTATATCCGGGTGACTTTGTACATAGGATAAAATGTGGACAAAGGATCTGACGGCGCGAGTCAGCGGCGACGGGCGCAGATCGCCCCTCATGGTGGGGGATCGGCTTGTTGCCGCACCGCTTTTTGTAGGAAAAACGGGAAAAAAGTAAAATCGGTACGAAAAAAGTAAAAACGGTACAAAAAGGAGGAATGATGCATGAACCGGACCGGATCGGAAAAGGGACTGCTTAAACGGGCGCGTGTCACAGCCGCGGTGTTTGTCCTCCTTTTCCTGTATCTTGCAGCGCGGATTCTGCTTTTGCAGACGGTGGACTACGAAAAGTACGAAAAGTTGGTGATCGGGCAGATGACCACGGAATCTACGGTAAAGGCGGACCGAGGTCGCATTTATGACGCGGACGGCATTGTGATTGCCACCAACATTACGACCTACCGTGTCTTTATCTCGCCTTCCGCCATTGCGCGTGACAGTCAGGCAGACGGGAAGGACTATGCCTCGCAGATTGCGGACGGCATGGCACAGATATTGGGGGTTGACCGCGAGGAGATTCTGAAGCAGACAACTTACACGAACAAGTTGGACCGGACATTGGCAAGAGAAGTCAAAGAGGAAGTTGCACAAAAGGTCTGGTCTTACGTCAAGGAAAACAATTTCGGTGACATGGTGTTCACCGAGGCGACTTCGACCCGCTACTACCCGTATGTGACCCTTGCATCTCATCTTTTGGGTACAGTGGGATCCGGTTACGGACTGGAAGCACAGTACAACCGTTATCTTGCAGGTGAGGACGGCAGATACATCACCGCACGGGATTCAACCGGCAAAGAAATGCCGTTTGAATATGACAGCTATATTGCCGCTACGGACGGTGCGGATGTTACCAGTACCATCCGCCTGTACGTCCAGGCGGCGCTGGAAGAGGAACTGGAAGCGACCTATACGGAATCCGGCGGTGAAAACCGCGCCTGCGGAATCGTGATGGATGTCAATACCGGCGCGATCATTGCCATGGCGGTTTACCCTTCCTTCGACCTGAACCAACCGCGCGTGTTGGATCCGCAGTCCCTGCGTGAACTTGCGGAGTCGGGATTTGAGGAGGGAAGCAAGGAATACACGGATAAGCAGACCGAGCTGATCATGTCCATGTGGTCCAACAAGAATATTACGGAGCCATATATGCCGGGTTCTACCTTCAAGGTTATGACTGCGGCAATGGCGTATGAAGAAAACCTGGTGCGGGAAAATGAACATTTCAACTGTCCGGGTTACTATGTAGTCAACGGACGCAAGATCCGGTGCCACAAGATTCAGGGACACGGCAGTCTGACCTTTGCAGGCGGCATTCAGCAGTCCTGCAACCCGGTTCTGATGCAAATGGGGCTGCGCATCGGTGCGGATAAGTTTTATAACTACTTCCGCTCCTTCGGGTACCGTCAGAAAACAGGAATCGACCTGCCCGGTGAGGTGGACGCTTCCAGTCTGTTCTGGAACCGGGAGACCTTTGCAAGTGCGGACATTTACCTGGCAACCGCTGCCTTCGGGCAGAACTTCAAGGTGACGGCACTGCAGCAGATTACCGCTATTGCGTCGGTCGCGAACGGCGGTTATCTGGTGACGCCGCACGTGGTGGACCGTATCACCGATAAGAACGGCAACGTGCTTTATGAATTTGACGGCGGTACGCGCCGCCAGGCAATCAGTAAGGAAACCTGCGAAACCGTTTCCCGTATTCTGGAGGAAGGCGTTTCCGGAAACGGCGGCGCCAAGAATGCTTATGTCGCCGGATACCGTGTTGCGGCAAAGACGGGTACTTCGGAGAAAAAGGACGAGGGCGACGGCAAATATGTCTGCTCCTGTGTTGCGTTCGCTCCGGCGGATAATGCGCGGTACGCGGCAATCATTCTGGTGGATGAGCCGACAAAGGGAACGCTGTACGGCAGCGTTGTGGCTGCACCCTATATACAGCACCTGATGGAGACCATTCTTCCGTATCTGGGGGTTGAGGCAGAATATACCGATGAAGAACTGGAAAAGATGGCAGTGGAAACCCCGTCTTTGCTGTATTGGGGAACATCGGTTGCCAAATCTTTCGGAGAGAGCATGGGCTTTACGGTTGAAGTTGTCGGAGAGGGCAGTGTGGTCAAGGCACAAAGCCCCGCACCCGGCTCCAAGGTGGAGTCCGGCACGGCGAAGATTATTCTTTATACGGATGCCAAGGCGGACAAGAAAACGGTTACCGTGCCGGATCTGATCGGCAAAACCGCTGTTGCGGCAAATCAGACACTTGCCATGAGAAACCTGAATATCCGTATTCAGGGAACCAAGAATTACCTGAGCGGGAGCGGGGCGACCGTTGTTGCGCAGGAGCCTGCTGCCGGAACGGAAGTCGAGGCGGGCAGTGTGATAACGGTTACGTTCCGGTATACGGATCTGACCGACGATTGAAGCTGACGGAAGAGAAAAGAACAGGATGTAAAAACCGCAGTCCGGATTACACGGAAGAACGGGGGTTTTACATGAGACTCGGAGAACTTTGCAAAGAGACCGGCATTCTATGTCCGCCGGAGGATACAAAGACAGAAATTGTCGCCATCCGGACGCTTGCGTCCGCGGTGGAGAAGGGAGACCTTTTTGTGTGCCTTTGCGGCGGACAGCATGACGGACACGATTATATCCCGGAAGCGATTGCGCGCGGTGCCGCCTGTGTGATTGCGGAACGGGGGCGGGAATTGCCCGTCGTCGGCGTGCCTCTTTTACGGGTGCGCAATACGAGAAAAACACTTGCGTGGTTGTGCGCCGCCTTTTACGGGCATCCCGAACGGACATTGACTGTGGTGGGCGTGACGGGAACCAACGGCAAGACCTCGGTGGCACATATGCTGTATGCCATCCTGCGCGAGGGCGACATTCCGTGCGGACTGATCGGCACGACCGGTGTGCGAACGCCGGCGGGAGAACTTCCGATACATCCGGATGACCCGCTTGCGAATATGACAACCCCGGATCCCGGAGAGCTTTTCCGCGTGCTTGCGTGCATGCGGGAGGAGGGTGCGACACATGTGGTGATGGAGGTCAGCTCGCATGCCCTTGCGCTGCGCAAGGTGGATCCGATCCGTTTTCGTATCGGGGTCTTTACCAATCTCAGCCCGGAGCATCTGGATATGCACGGGGATATGGAGCACTACTTTTGGACCAAGGCCCGTTTGTTCGGGCACTGTCAGACGGGCGTTATCAACACTGCCGATGCGTATGGCAGGCGCCTTTATGACGCGCCGGGAATGACCTGCCGCCGGATCTCCTGTTCGGCATCGCTTGGTGCGGACTATACGGTCACGGATGTGTCCTGCGGGTTGGAAGGCGTGCGTTACCGGTTGCTTTCCGGCAGTCTGTGCGTGCAGATCAAATGTCCGGTCAGTGGCGTTTTTACGGTGCAGAACAGTGCCGAGGCTGCGGTCTGCGCGTTGGAAATGGGAATTCCGGCGCAGGTGATCCGCCGCGCGCTGGAGGGATTTTGCGGCGTTCCCGGGCGGATGGAGCGGGTGCTTTTGCCGGGAGCGGATTTTACGGTTCTGATTGATTACGCACATACGCCGGATGCATTGGAAAAGCTGCTTTTGTCGGTTCGGCAGATGCGACGGCGGCAGGAGCGCATTCTGCTTCTGTTCGGGTGCGGAGGAGACCGCGATCGGAGTAAGCGGCGGCGGATGGGACAGATCGCTTCCCGGCTTGCGGACTTCCTGATTATCACCTCGGATAACAGCCGGAGCGAGGATCCGGGGAGTATTATTGATGAGATTATAAAGGGCATCGATCGGGAGCGGGCGTACATCGTACTGCCGGACCGGCGGGATGCCATCCGATATGCGGTGTCGGTTGCCGGAAGCGGGGACATTCTTCTGCTTGCGGGAAAGGGACACGAACACTATGAGATTGACCGCACAGGCAGGCATCCCTTCTGTGAGAGGGAACAGCTGCTGGCGGCGTGGCGCCTGCGCGGGGAGTCGTGACCGCGAAAAAAACGGGAAAGGAAATGACGGGATGAAGATCAGGCTTGGATTGGGTCCGCTTTGCATGAAGGATGTTGCCGCTTTTTGCGGTGGAGATTACTATAATTTTACCGGCGATGATCACGTTTCGGTCGAATGGATCTGCACGGATTCCAGAGAGGCGGATCGGGACACGATGATGATCGCAATTCGCGGAGAACGGGTGGACGGACACGATTATATCGAAAAGGCGATGGAAAACGGTTGCCGTTGCTTTTTGTGCGAATATGTTCCGGCTTGCATTGCGGGGAAATCGGTCAGTGCGGTGATTGCGGAGGATTCCGTTTCCGTGCTTTGCCGTCTGGCCCACCTGTACCGTCAGAGAAAGCCCTTGCGCTGTGTTGCCGTTACTGGCAGCGTCGGTAAAACGACTGCCAAGGAAATGATCAGCGCGGCGCTTGGGGAACGTTTCCGTGTTTTCCGCACGGAGGGAAATTTCAACAGTACCATCGGCATGCCGCTTTCGCTGATGTCGGTCGGTGCACAGGAAGAGGCAGCGGTGTTTGAAATGGGCATGAGCGGGTTCGGAGAGATCGCCGCGATGTCGGGGGCGGCGAGCCCGGATGTTGCGGTTATCACCAATATCGGCACCTCGCACCTGGAATATCTCGGGACAAGAGAGAATATCTGCCGCGCCAAAATGGAGATTGTAACCGGTCTTCGCAGAGGCGGAACACTGGTATTGAACGGCGACGAGCCGCTTCTGCGCGGACAGCACGGATCCGCTTACCGGACGGTCTTTGTGTCCGTGGAGACGACGGATGCGGATTATTATGCGGATCATATCCGCTTTACCGCAAGCGGCAGTGCGTTTGATCTGCATTGCCCGGACGGTGCATGCGTGCATGTGGAAATTCCTGCGATCGGAAAGCATATGGTTATGGAGGCGGCTCTTGCTTTTGCCGCCGCACGTGCCATCGGGGAGGAGCCTGCGGATATTGTCAACGGTTTGCGGCAGTACAAGACACTTGGACTGCGCCAGAATGTCCGTCCCTGTGGGCAGATCACCCTGATTGCGGACTGCTATAACGCTGCGCCGGAGTCTATGTGCGCCGCATTGCGCGTCCTGCGGGAAATGAAGGCGCAGAACGGCGGCAGAGCGGTTGCGGTGCTTGGTGATATGCTGGAGTTGGGGCAGACCTCTCCGGAGTTGCACCGCACGGTCGGAACCGAGGTTGCCGCATGCGGAACAGACTTATTGTTTACTATAGGGGAACGCGCCCGGATGTACGCAGAGGGCGCACGGGAAGGCGGAATGCCTGCAGATGCGGTTTGTTCCTTTACGGACGGAAGTGATCTGACGGCGCTGACCGGGATGCTCGCAAAGACGCTTTTGCCGGGAGATACCGTTCTGGTGAAGGCAAGCCATGCCATGTGCCTGGACCGTGTATGTACGTACCTTGACGAACATTTTGCCAAAGCCGTAAAAAACGACTCTGAAACAATCAAAGACCCTGACGGAGGAATGTAAAATGCTTGAAAACCGTTATCTGCTTGCCGGCATCGTGTTTGCCGCTTCCTGGCTTCTGACGCTCCTGATTACGCATCTGATTCTGCCTGTTTTGCAGGCAAAGAAAATCGGACAGCCGATTTCACAGTATGTCGGAGAGCATAAAAATAAAGACGGGACCCCTACCATGGGCGGCATTTGCTTTATTCTGTCTATCCTTTTGTGTATGACGGTTGCTTTTGTTCTTTTTGCCGTGCAGGGAATTGCGCAAACGTTTATTCCGCTCGCCCTGACGCTTGCACTGGGCGTGGGAAACGGGATTATCGGATTTGTGGATGACTACGCAAAGCTCCTCAAAAAAGAAAACATCGGGCTGAGCGTGATGCAGAAATTGGTGCTGCAGTTTGCCGTTGCCGGAGCATATGTAGCCGTTATGGCGTATACGGGCAATCTGCCGACGACGCTTGCCTTGCCCTTCTGCGATTACGCATTACAGCTTTCCTACGCGGCATATCCGATTTATGCGGTTCTGATTGTCGGATTTGTCAACAGCACCAATATCACCGACGGGATTGACGGTCTGGCATCCTCCGTTACGCTTGTGGTTGCCCTCTTTTACCTGATTGCATCTTTCGCACTGCGCGACAGCGGGCTTTCCTTTATTTCGGCTGCCCTGATGGGAGGAATGATCGGCTTTCTGCACTTTAACCGCAACCCTGCACGGATTTTCATGGGAGATACCGGCTCGCTCTTTATCGGCGGGATTCTGATGGGAATGGCTTTTATGACGGGCGAGGTACTGGTGCTGATGATTGCCGGACTGGTTTATATCTGTGAGATGCTGTCCAGCCTTTTGCAGGTTGTGTATTTCAAACTGACGGGCGGAAAGCGCCTGTTCCGGATGGCACCGATACACCATCATTTCCAGAAAGGCGGATGGAGTGAAGTGCGTATTACGCTGACGTTTGCGGCAGTAACGGCGCTTTTGTGCGTGGTTGCATGGCTCGGACTGATACTGTGACGGTCAGACGAATCGGACAAAGAAGAAAAAGCGGAAAGGAGTGAGCGGGCATGGCAGAAAGAGAACCCGACAACAACGGTAACAACCGGGACGGACAAAAGAAAAACGGCTTTTTTGCCGGCGTGCGACGCAAAGCAGACGCCTATCGGGAACAGATCCGGGAGCGCGAAGAGCGGTATTTTGAAACAAACGATCCGATCTACCGGGAGCCGATTCACAAACCGGACGGGGATGTGCGCGAGCGCGTTTTGACGCGCGGCGGAATCGATGTGTGGTTCCTTTTGATCGTGACGGCTCTGATCCTGTACGGTGCGGTGATGGCGTACAGCGCCAGCTCCATCTATGCGGCAGAACATCACGGGAACAGCATGTTCTATTTTTCCCGACACCTGCTTTATATCGTTGCGGCGCTTTTCATTACGGTTCCGTTCGTACTCAGGGCGAAGCTGTGGACCTGGCGCGTATTTGCCGTTGCCATATATGCCCTTACGGTGGTTCTGCTTTTGCTCGTACTTGTGACCGGAACCATTTTCGGCGGTGCGAAGCGCTGGCTGGATTTGAAGATCTTTACGATTCAGCCTTCCGAAATTGCAAAAATGGCAGTGGTGCTGATTTTGGCACTGATCTATGCGAAGTATGACGGAAAACTTTCCGATACGCAGAAATTCGGTGGGCGTTTCCGCTACGGTATTCTGATACCGGGATGCGCATTGGGATTGATCTGTGTCCTGGTGGCATTGGAGAAACATTTGTCAGGGACGATTATTATCGGTTCTCTGGGACTGATCATGATGGTGATCGGCGGTGCGAGCGGAAAATGGATGGGAGCAATTACTGGCGTCGGTGTGGCAGGCGCGTCCTTCATACTGATGGTTTCGGACTATGCGCAGAAGCGGGTACATACCTGGCTGCATATTGAGGAAGCAGACCCGTTGGGCGCGGCATGGCAGACACTGCAGGGATTGTACGCCATCGGATCGGGCGGTGTGTTCGGTCTGGGACTGGGTAACAGCCGGCAGAAGTTCGGTTATGTGTCACAGCCGCAGAATGACTTTATTTTTGCCATCGTCTGTGAAGAGCTTGGATTTGTCGGCGCGGCATTGGTGATCGGGTTGGTACTGGCACTGCTGCTGCGCGGATACCGGATTGCCTCGCGTGCGCCGGATAAGTTTTCTTCACTTGTTGTCTATGGACTTGTTACAAAAGTCGCTTTGCAGACGGTACTCAATATTGCGGTCGTGACAAATTCCATGCCGAATACCGGCATTTCGTTGCCGTTCTTTTCTTCAGGCGGCACCTCGCTTGCCATGCAGATTTTTGAAATGGGCATTGTGCTCAGTATCTCCAGATATTCTTACCAAGAGCGGTAAGATTCTTACCGGGAGCGGTAAGAGTGCGCAGAAAGGAAGAAATTGCCATGCGTATACTGATGAGCGGCGGCGGCACGGCGGGACATGTCAATCCCGCACTTGCCATCGCGCAGACTATTTTACAGAAACACCCCGATGCACAGATTCGTTTTGTCTGTTCCATGGAGCCAAGCGACCGTGCCGCAGAGTTGGTCCCACGCGCGGGATACCCGCTTGAACGGATCCGGATTAAAGGTGCGGTGCGCCCCCTTTATTCTCCGAGAAATATCCGTGCCGCCATGCTGATGGTTTCCGCCAAACGGCGCGCGGCGGCGATTATCCGCGATTTCAAACCGGATATCATCATCGGCACCGGCGGATTTGTCTGCTGGCCCGTCGTCAAAGCCGGCGCGGGAAAGGGAATCCCGACCCTGTTGCATGAGTCCAATGCCGCACCGGGACTGGCAGTACGGATGCTGAAGGAGGATGTCGACAAGATCCTCTGCAATTTTCCGGAAACTGCCGACCGTCTCGGTGTATCCGGGGATCGCGTGTGCTGTGTGGGGAATCCGTTATTGCATGCGTTTTCGGACGGCGGTCGGGAGGACAGCCGCAAGGTGCTCGGGATACGCCCGGAGGAAACGGTGGTTCTTGCCTTCGGCGGCAGCGGTGGTGCCAAAGAATTTAACCGGATGGTGATGGAAATGATGACGGCATTGGCACAGAAGCGGCAAAAGGTCCGCTTTGTCTTTGCGACGGGACCGCGCTACTATGACGAGATTGCGGCGCAGGCAAAGACTGCCGGCATTGACGGTTGCGCAAATGCGGAAATCTATCCGTATCTTTATGATATGCCGTTGCGGATGCAGGCGGCGGATCTGGTGATCTGCCGCGCAGGTGCCATGACGCTTTCCGAGGTGGCACAAATGGGGAAGGCGGCAATTATGATTCCTTCGCCCAACGTTACGGATAATCACCAGTACAAGAACGCAAAGGCAATCGCAGATGCGGATGCGGGGATTCTTCTGGAAGAGGGTCAGGTGTCCGCGGGCGGATTGACACAGCTTGTCTGCGATCTGTTGGATGCCCCCGATGTGCGCGCCCGCCTGGGCAGACACATCCGGGAGCGGTTTGCCAAGCCGGACGCAAATGAGCGTATTTACGATGAAATTATGAAGTTGTGCGGCGGAGCGGAGTGAGTTTCGTTCCGTGAGGCACGGTATACCGGAATTCGGAAAGGGGGGATAGACTTGCGTGATGCATGGATCGGAAAAATGTTTTCTGCACTGTCGCGCATTTTGCCGCGCAGGAAACGAACGGTTCCGCGGTTTTATTCGCCGGTCAGACGCAAACAAAAGTGCCTGCGTGCGCTGGTGTTTTGCGGCGCGGTGCTGATCGGGCTGACGGCGATCCTTCTTTTGCTGGGGCTCTGGCAGATCCGGGAAATCAGAATTGACGGGGAATCGGTGTACAGTGAGGATATGATTGCCAAGGCGGCTGGAATCTCCCCCGGTGATGCCGTTACGGGCGTTGATCGCCGGCGCGCTGTCCGCTCTCTGCTTGCCGAATTGCCGTATCTGACCGATGCCGATATTTCGGTGGGGCTTTCCGGCGTCGTTACGATTCACGTGACCGGAACGCGTCAGCTCTATTATACAGTGCAGGACGGAATGAGCTATCTTCTGACACCGAAGCTTGTGGTGCAGGACCGCTCCGTGGAAGAGAGCACCTATCGGAATCTGGGCGCAGCCAGGGTGGAGCTGCCGCGTTTCTTTTCCCCCAATGTGGGGAAAGCGTTGCAGTTCCGTTTGCCGAACAGCGGTTCTGCGGAGGAGAGCGCTGTCAAAGAAGGGGCGACAGAGGCGCAGACGGATAAATTTGGCGACCGGGAAACCACCGCCGCTTCTGCCGAGGTGACGGAAACCTCCCCGTCGGCGGAGTATCTGCAAACATCGGAAAAACAGTATGCGTATATTCGCACGACCCTTGCGGCACTGCACGCCTCCTCTTTTGCGGGAGAAATCAGCGCAGTGGACCTGACCGATAAGTTTGATCTGCGGCTGACCCTGAACGAAACGTTCGAGGTGCTTCTCGGCGGAGCCAATCGGCTGGAGGACAAGCTGTCCAACGCGGCGGATTGCTACGGAAAGAAAAAGGACAGCGGCGTGCGGTACGCAACCATTGATGTCAGCGACCCTGCCATGTGTATCTTCCGGGAAACGGATCCGACCGCAACAAAACCGGATGTGGCGACCGGTGCACAGAGCGAAGAGCAGACGACTTCTGCCGGACCTGAGGCGCAGGGATAGGAATATTCCGCGGAAGACGTCAGAAAGGCACGGAAAATTGTGAATTTTTCATGAAATTTCGGAAAACTATTGCATTTTAGAACGATTTATATTATGATATAAGGGAATGATTCCGGATCGGCACGGAGGGCTTCCGGAGGAAAACAGAAAATCTGGGAGGACGAATCAATGGCAACATTTGAACATGACGACAGCTTGGATGTCGGTGCAAATATTAAGGTGATCGGTGTCGGTGGCGGCGGTAACAATGCGGTCAACCGGATGATTTCTTCAAACATCAGAGGCGTGGAATTTATTACCGTCAATACGGACCGTCAGGCGCTGCGCAGATCCAATGCGCAGGAACAGCTGGTGATCGGCGAGAAGCTGACCGGCGGTCGCGGTGCAGGCGCAAAGCCGGAGATCGGCAAACGTGCGGCGGAGGAGTCTCTGGATGACATCAAAGAATTGCTCAACGACACCGACATGGTGTTTGTGACTGCCGGCATGGGCGGAGGCACTGGAACAGGCGCGGCGCCTGTGGTTGCACGTTGTGCACAGGAGATGGGCATTCTGACCATCGGTATTGTGACCAAGCCCTTCTCGTTTGAAGGAAAGGTGCGCAAAGCCAATGCGGAATCCGGTATTGCCGAGCTGAGCCAGTATGTTGATTCCCTGATTGTGATTCCGAACGATAAACTGAAGGAATCGTCCGATCAGCGCATTACGCTGATGAATGCTTTCGAGTGTGCGGACGATGTTCTGCGCCGCGGTGTGCAGAGTATTTCCGAGCTGGTTAACGTGCCCGGATTCATCAACCTGGACTTCAATGACGTTGCCTCCATTATGAAGGATGCAGGCTATGCCCACATGGGTGTTGGCAGTGCAACCGGCAAGGACAAGGCGGAGCTTGCCGCAAAGATGGCAATTTCCAGCCCGCTGCTTGAGTCTACCATTGAAGGTGCAAGAGGTATTTTGATCAGTATTCAGGTTTCGCCTGAGGTCGGACTTGAGGATGTCGATCTGGCTTCCAATATGATTGCCAAGGAAGCGCATCCGGATGCCAATATCATCTGGGGTGTCGGCTTTGACGAAGAGTTGGAAGACGAGATGCGTATCACCATCATCGCGACCGGATTTGACAAGGGCAAGGGACCCAAGGTTGATGAAACCACGACGGTTGTGACGGAATCGGTTGCCACCCCCGCCGAGACACCTGTCGCACAGCCCGAGCCGGCAAAGAAGCCGACGGTACAGGTAAAAAAGAAACCGGAGCGCGATCCGCTGGATGATCTGATGGATACATACAGAAGTGTCAAGAGAAAATAAATCGTAACCGATAAAACCGCCGCTGTACATTATGCGTACAGCGGCGGTTTTGCAGTGCATGCACCTCCGACCGATTAGGGGGAAGTATAACCCAGCGGAATACTGCCCTTTTCCGAGGTTTTTTTTATTGCATCGCACAGAATGTCGCGTTCGGAAAAAGGAACGCGGCGGTGATCGATCAACTGATATTCTTCATGCCCCTTTCCGGCAAGCAGAATCATGTCGCCGGGTCGTGCAAGCCGGACCGCATGCCGGATGGCATCGACACGGTCCGGAATCGCAAGGTAGGGACAACTGCCCGGCAGTGCAAAAGCAGCGGCAATTTCCGCAATGATGTCCTCCGGCGGTTCCGTATCCGGATTGTCTGAGGTCAGTATGCACAGATCCGCCTGTCGGGCGGCGACCTCTCCCATTTCCCGACGGCGTTCCTTGGTGCGGCAACCGACAGAGCCGAACAGGCAGATCAGTCTTTCCGGCGCATATGCGCGCAGAGAGGAGAGGACGGCGGAAAGACTGGTGCCGTTGTGTGCGTAATCAATGATAAACGTTACGCCGGGGAGGGACGGGAAGCGGAGCAACTCAAAGCGCCCCGGGACGCAGGTGTGCGCAAGAGAACGCGCGGCATTTGCGGTGTTGACACCGCACACCCGGCAAACGGCAATGACCGCAAGCGCGTTGTACATGGAGAACCGACCGGCAAACGGAAGAAAAACAGGACAGCTTCCCTCACGGCTGCGACAGACAAAACGGACGCCCATGCGATCGGGAAGGGATACGCTTTCAAACGCGGTGCCGCGGAAATCCGCGTTTTCCCCGGTTCCGTAGGTGAGGACCGTTTCAGCGCTGTTGCCGGCAAGCATGTAGCCTGCCTGCGGGTCATCGGTGTTGACAATGACTGTCGCGGCGCCATAATCCGTAAAGAGCAGGTGCTTGCAGGCGCGGTAGTTTTCAAAATCGGGGTGTTCCACACCGCCGATATGGTCGCGGGAAAGATTGGTAAACAGGGATACCGCGAAGCGCAGACCGTGTACACGGTCCAGAAGCAGTGCCTGTGAGGAAACCTCCATGACGAGATACCGAACACCGGCATCCGCCATTCTGCGCAGATAGTGCTGCAGTTCCAGGCTTTCGGGAGTGGTGTTGACGGTCGGTTCCCGGTTGTCCGCAAAATACACCCCGTTTGTTCCGATATAGGCGGCGTCAATCCCGTTTTCGCACAGGGCGCGGTAAAGCATGATCGCCGTAGTGGTTTTTCCCTTGGTGCCCGTAATGCCGATCAGCGTCAGATTCCTTGCCGGGTAGCCGTAAAATGCAGCTGCAAGATCGGCAAGTGCGGTGCGCGTGTCCGCAACCAGAAAAACGCAGGCATCGGCGGGAAGTTCCGGCATACGCTGCGCCAGGAAAAATCTTGTGCCAGCCTCGTAGGCGCGTGCAGCAAAGCGATGCCCGTCGGTTGTGCGTCCTTCGACGCAGACAAACAGCGCGCCCGGCACAGCCTTGCGGGAGTCACAGACAATGGCAGTGATTTCGGCGTCGGGCAAAAAAACGTTTGTCCCGTCCGCCTGTCGGGGAAGCGGATCAAGAACGGATAAAAGCTCTGAAAGCTTCATGATAGCAGATTCTCCTTGGCAAGATAATCCGGTACGGGCAATATGCCCGGTGTCGGTGGTGTGAAAGAGATCAGGTACCGTTGTTCCAACACCGCACTGTAGGCACCGAGAAAGCGGACGGCATCCTGATTGCACGGGTACAGGCAAAGCAACATTCCCTCGTGCTGTAACGCATAGCGGTTGAGCACGTCCGCAAGAAATTCTCCCGGCAATCCGGTGGAAACGCGGTGCACCTCACTCGTCAGATGAAAGAGCGGCGGGGCGTGTACGGCAAAAACAGCCGGGTAAAGCGAGAGTGTTTTGCGCAATACCGTTACCGTAGCCTGGTCGCGGCGGGACGGAAACAGAAAAACGGGCAGGTACAGATCATTGAGTATGTCCCGCAGCTGCATATGCACTCCCTCCTTTGCAACGGGTTTTTCAGTGCTTCCATTATACAACATTTTTACGAAAAAGGGAAGAGAAATATGAAACTTTGCAAAAAAGACTTGCAAATCGGGAGTCAATCGCTTATAATGTCAGGGACGATTCCGTGATCGATAACGGGTTGCCATGAATGAATCTGTCGAAGAGGAGAGAAAACATGAAACGGGAGACGGTTTATGCTTTATTTTCCCATATACCTGCCTTGGAAACCCCTCGCCTGCTTTTGCGTCGGATCGCAGTCGGCGATGCTGCCGATATGTTTGATTATGCCAGGCGTGAGGAGGTTACACGATATCTGATGTGGAATCCGCATACGGACATCCGTATGACCACCGATTATCTGCGCTATCTGCAACAGCGCTCCCGCATCGGGGACTTCTATGATTGGGCAGTGGTCGAACGTCAGAGTGGCAGAATGATCGGAACCTGCGGCTTTTCACGCTTTGATTTCAATCATGACGTCGGGGAGATCGGGTATGTCATCAATCCTGATTTTCAGGGGAAGGGATACGCGACCGAGGCGGTGGAACGTGTGATTGCTTTCGGATTTGCACAACTGCCGCTGCACCGGATTGAAGCGGTCTTTATTGAAGGAAATGAACGTTCGCGCCGTGTCATGGAAAATGTCGGTATGACCTTTGAGGGATACCGGCGTGAGGGGATGCTGATCAAACGCGCTTACCGCACCGTAGGGGTCTGTTCGATCCTGCGGGACGAGGCAATGGGTCCGTCAATCGAAACAGATTGAATCCTCTCTTGATTTTTTTGACGGAATGTGTTATACTGCACACGAATGTATGACCGAGAGAGTGTGTGTAAGGAGGTGAGATTGGTGCCTGAAAAAAATGTGCGGGGCGTGCGGGTTACCTTCGGAAATCTGCGCGGGCAAGTCATGCCGTTGCACGGCATTTGCGGTGCGCCGGTTTCACCGGGGACAAATCTTTGTGAACGGTATCGGGAGATCGGCGTTCCGTTTGTGCGATTGCACCGGACGCTCTCGGAGGGAACGGGTGCATATGTGGACATTTCCCGCGTGTTTCCTGTTTTTGAGCTGAATGAAAACGATCCCGAAAACTATGATTTTGCGTACACGGATCTTTTGATTGCCGCTGCTGTGGAAAGCGGGGCACAGGTGATTTACCGCTTGGGCGAAAGCCCGGATCCGAGCGGAATCTGCCGCCATGCCCGTCCGCCCCGGTACGTGAGCAAGTGGGCAAAGATTGCCGTTCAGGTGATCCGTCATTATAACGACGGATGGGCAAACGGTTTTGAATACGGGATCCGCTATTGGGAAATCTGGAATGAACCTGACCGCTTTCTTGCCGACGGGCGCTGTCCTTCTTTTGCAAACGGCTCCCCGGAACAGGCGCACGCCTTGTATGCCGCCGCTGCCGCCGCAATCAAGGCTTATAATCCCGCACTGCAAGTGGGTGGGATGTCCTTTGCCGGATGCGGCGAGATGGCACAGGCATTTCTGACGTTGTGCGGTCAGGAAAAGACCCCGTTGGATTTTCTTTCTTTTCACCTGTATACCACCAATCCTGAAGAAGCGGTATTTGCCGCACGTGACTTTGCCGCACGCGCAACTGCCTGCGGATATCCGGATCTGCCGCTGTTTTTGAGCGAATGGAATTATTTCGGATTGGAATATCCCTTCTCCGTGTCCCCGTGGGACCTTGCGGAGAACCGGGAGGGAAAATACGGCGAAAAAGCACGGGAAATGTTCTCAAACCTGTCCGGATGCATCGGGGCATCGTTTTGCAGTGCGGCTATGGCGCGTATGCAGGCATCCGGTGTGCATGCCGCCTGTTATTTTGACGGTCAGCCGTCCTCGCGCTTTTGCGGACTTTTTGACCGTTACGGGAATCCGCAGAAGCCGTATTATGTTTTTCTTGCCTTCGGAGAACTGTACCGGATGGGAAATTGCGTCCAGACGCAGTGTGTCGGAGAGGGTATGTATGCCCTGGCGGCGCGTTCTTCCGATACCGATGATATGGGAGTCCTTCTGACTTCCTTCCGCGGCGGCGCAACGGAGCTTTTTTTGGAGGGCATTCCGACGGACAGGGTGTATGTGGCAGAGCTGAGATCG
>ERZ1106976.70-NODE-70-length-106182-cov-7.591047_pt1 | contig 106182 bp, 99 predicted proteins | sample MGYA00403687_ERZ1106976 | MGnify/ENA primary metagenome ERZ1106976 (study PRJEB35170, sample SAMEA104062446) | human gut metagenome | biome: human gut; feature: human-associated habitat; material: faeces | place: Denmark | collected 2013-02-22 ... | reverse complement strand
GGAGGTCGGTGGGAAGGTTGCCATTCTGCTCCTGTGCCTGCCGCTGCTCCGGGAGATTGTACAAGGCATTTCGGAATTTATATAAAAAAGGAAGCCGGAGAGATGAAAGGAAATAGCAGAGGAATTGTTTTTTGCGCAATGGCGGTGCTGCTTTGTCTTTGGATATCCCCGACCGCATCCGCCACGGAAACGGAATATGAAGTCGCGGTGCCGGACGAATTTGCCGGAATTCTGGAACAACTCCCGCAGGAATTGCGGGAAAGTTTGCCGGACGGAATTTTCAGTAAAGACGAAAACGATTTTTCCGCCGGTGTCGGTGAAATGAGCAACCCCGCATTTCTGCTTTCCGCCGTTCTTGAAATGCTGGGAGTCAAAATACGGGAAAGCGCGGGTGCGCTTTGCGTCTGTATTGGACTGGTGCTGCTTGCCGCCGTGCTTTCTCAATTGTCGCACCTTGCGGGAGAACGTGCGGAACTGCGCTTTTGTAACCGCCTTTGCATCCTATGCGCCGTGTTAAGCGGGTCCTTCGGTGTCCTTTCCGGGGTTATCGATTATTTTTCGCAACTGACTGCTATGATTACCGCATCCATCCCCGCGATGGGAATGCTTTACGCGGTCGGCGGAAACGTCGGCGCGGCGGCGGCAAACAGTGCGACTCTGACGGCGGCACTGTCCGTGTGCGGGGCGTTTTGCGGAAAGAGCGTTGTTCCCGTGTTCGGAACCTGTTTTGCTCTGAGCATGATGACCATGATCGTGCCGGGGATTGATCTGTCCGGCTTTGTGAATCTGATCAAGAAAACCTGGATGACCGTTTTCGGATTTCTGTCCCTGCTCCTGACCGCGGCGCTGTCCATGCAGACACTGCTGGCTGCCAAAAGCGATTCTTTGGGTATGAAGAGCGCCAAATACGTTGCCGGCAACCTGATTCCCGTTCTGGGCGGAACGGTGGCGGGGACGCTGGGAACGCTGGGAGCTTCGGTCGAGCTGATCCGGTCCTCCGTCGGCATTTGCGGCATGCTTCTCCTTCTGTTGCTGTTGCTTCCGTCTCTTTTGCACATTCTGGTATTGCGTTTGGTCTATATGAGCGCAGGGGCGCTTGCCAGAACACTCGGGTGCGGCGACGAGGCGGGACTGTTCGGGGAACTGACATCTCTGTATGGCTATCTTGCCGGTACGGCGTGTGTATGCACGGTCGTGTTTTTCATTTCTTTTGCGTTGTTATGCGGTTGCGGGACTGCGTATTGACAGAGGGGAGGACGGGATGCGGGAAACGGTGATTGCGCTTTTTCTTTCGGTTCTCGGGCTGTCGATTATTTCCATGCTTGCACCGGGAGAGGGGAAAGGCATCCGGTTGGTTGTGGGATTGTGCGTCATTGTTGCGTTGCTCGTGCCCCTGAAAAATCTTGCGGCGGATTTTTCCGCAGATACCCTGCTTTCTCTGTCTCCGTATCCGGACAGGGAAAACGGGGAGGAAGAGAGTCGGTACCGGGCAGAGCTTGCGTCGGTGTTGCAGGAAGCAGGCAAGGCAGGGCTGGAATCGGAGGTGGCGTCACGGCTGTCGGCACAATTCGGGATGAACAGAGCGGATTTCAGAGTCCGCGTGGATACGGTTTCTGTCAACGGCGAACTGCGGACCGAGAAAATTGTGGTGCTGCTATCCGGCAGTGCGGTTTTCAAGGACCCGCACGCGATCAGCGCTTACGTGGAGGAATGGGTCGGATGTCAGTGCGCGGTTGCGTTGGAATCATAACGAATCGGGGAGGAAGAGAGGAAGAGAAGATGAACGGAGAAAAAGCGGGAAACGGTCAGGGAGGCGGCATCGGTAAGGGGTGGCTGTGGATTCTTGCAGGCGGATTGGTTGCGGGAGTTTTGCTTTTGGTATTCGGCGGTATGAGTACGGGAAAAAGCAAAGAAGGAAAAGAACAGCTGCCCGCGGTGAATGACGGGGAAATTCTGAGCTACCAGAGCATGTTGGAGGAAAAGGTTACGGCGCTTGTTGAGCAGGTTGCCGGTGCGGGAAAGGCGAGTGCGGCTGTTACACTGAGCGGTGGGTTTGAATACGTCTACGCACAGAATATGACCGACAAAGGGGGGAATGTTTCCAGTACATATATCTTAGTGGGGAGCGGTTCTTCCGAATCGGCGGTATACCTGCGGGTAAAAACACCGACAATTGCCGGAATCGGCATTGTTTGCGACGGCGGCGGGGACGCAGCTGTGCGCAGGGAGATTGTGGAGTTGCTGTCTGCGGCGTTCGGGCTGGGATCCAACCGGATTTATGTGACGGGAAGGGGGTAAACGGACGGTCCAAAGAAAATCAGATCAGAAAATAAAAAATCGGCATATTCCGTTGTAGCGGTCCGTATAATGTAGCGTAAACAAAATAAAAAACCGTATGGAGGTTGTGTTATGAACATGAAAAATGGATGGAACTCTTTCAAGGGATTTTTCGTTCGGTTGGGGAAAAAGAATCTGATTATTGTCGGTGCCGTGGTATTGATCGGTGCGGCGGTCTGGCTGAATTTCATTTTCTTTTCATCCGGTAACAGCAAGGGCGACGGAAACGCCTATGGTGCAAGTGCGGGAATGTCCTCCAATTACGGCACCGAACATACGACTAAGGAAGTCGGAACGGAAGCCTCCGGCGCAGACGCTTCGACGGAAGCGTATTTCTCCGCAGTTCAGGTATCCCGGCAGCGCGCCAGAGATGAGGCGCTTGAAGTGCTGAACGCCGTTGTTTCCAACGAAAAGGCGGATGATGCAGTCAAAGCAAACGCACTTTCCGAAATTACCAAGATTTCGCAGGAAATGCGCAAGGAATCGGACATTGAGACCCTGATTCAGTCCAAGGGATACTCCAGATGCCTTGCCGTGATCAACGGTGACAGCGCCAATATCGTAGTTGCCTGCGAAAGCGGAAAACTGGAGAGCGCACAGCTTGCGCAGATCAATGCGATTGTGTATGAACAGGCGGGAATCGCCCCCACAAATATTACCATCAGCGCCAAGAAAGGGTAAAAATGCCCGGATACGGGGAGGAGCAGTCCTCCCCATTTTGTTTTCTCTGCATTTTTCACATTTGCCTGCAGTCGGCATACAATGTAGTGAATATTCCGGAATGCAGGAGGAACGAATATGAAAAACGAACTGGTATGTTTTGCATCTGCCAATACAAGATACGGATTTTCCGGATTTTTTGCGGAGCGTTTTGCGGATGTCGAGAAGCTTTACATTCTCAAAGGCGGACCGGGGACGGGAAAAGGACGTTTTCTGCGTGATGTCGCGACCTGTGCCAGAACGCGCGGGTATACGGTCGAGGAGATTTTGTGCTCGTCCGACCCACTTTCCTTAGACGCAGTGGTTTTGCGCAAGGGCAATGACGCACTGGCAATTGCCGACGGTACCGCGCCGCATGTCATGGAACCGGACGTGCCGGGCGTTCGTGAGGAGCTGATCAATCTCGGCGCCTTTTGGGACAGCGACAGACTGCAAAAAGAAAAAAGCCGTATCCTGACGCTGGAGCAATACCGGCGCGCCTGTTGGAAGCGTGCCTACGATGCGCTTGCCGCCGCAGGAAAGGCGGAAGATGTGGCGGTTTCGCTCTGGGAGCCGACCGTTGAGCAATCCATGATTGATGCGCTTGCGGAGCGTTTGAGCGCCAGAATCGGAACCGGTGATGGATTTTCCGAAGAGCATTTGTTCCAGGACGGGATGGGCATGCGTGGCGTGGTTCATCTGGATGGAATCCGGAAGATGGCACAGCCGTGCGTTCTGATCCGCCGCTTTTACGGATTGGAGTATCGGTTGAACGCCGCGCTGCATGCATGTGCGAGAAAGCGGGGGCACCATGTGGTGTCTGTCCACGATCCGTTTGATCCGTCAAGACTGAACGGCATTTATCTGCCGCAAAGCGGTGTCGGCTTTTTGATTGCGGAGCAGATAGATGCCGAAACGCATGCGATTGATCTGCGCAGATGTGTCCGCAGGGACGCGTGGCGTGCGGTGCGGGGGGAGGTTCGCAGCGTTTTGCGACTGCGGGACGATCTTATGCGCCTGGCACTGTCCTGTATGGCACGCGCAGGGGAGTATCATTTTGAGTTGGAGGATATTTACGGGCATGCCATGGATTTTGCGCAAAAAGAGAAGGCGTGCGAGAATTTTTGCGCGCGTGTTCTGCCGGAATGAGATTGCCCGTTCCTGACTGTTGTTTTCAGTATACCAAAACCATCTGTGTGGCGTAGCGTACCAGGACTTTCCTGTAAAAAGAAAACCAAAAGCGCCGGCGCAGAAGAAACAGGTGCTCCCCCTCCTGCCGAAAGGCATTGAAGAATCCGTGCCCGCCCAATCCGCGCAAGGACCAGAAATACGGTGTTACGACCAGAACGACACTGTCCGCCGCTGCTGCCATACAGACGGCATTGGCTTTGAAAAAGGAAGAGGCGGCAAATCCGCTTCCGCGGACGGGAAAAAAAACGGTTACATGTTTGTTTTTGACCGCAGTGCCAAGCTGTGTCCGCCGGCGACTGCCCAACAGGATGCCGCTGAGTATCGCGATTCCGGCGGTAAGCACAAAAAAGGGAAAAAAGGTCAGATAGAAAGCGCTGATCAGAAGGAACAATGCTCCTGTTTCCAATGCAGACAGGAGCATTGTTCCGACCGTAAGCAGGAAAGAAACGAAGGAAAGTCTGCGTGCGATCAGGAATCCTTTTTTCAGCAAGCGGAAGAATGCCGATGTGCGCAGACTGCCCTGTACATAGGAAAAATAATTGTTTTTTCTGTATCGTTTGTACCCGGTCGCGCCCGCAAGCAGCATTTCCTGCGCGGTCTGTTGCCGCTCGCGTTCCTGCCGGTCCTCTTTTTTTCCGAACATTGCTTTTTCCTCCGTGCGGTTTGGTCCGTTTTACCGATTCTATTGTTTAGTATGGTTGCATCGATATGGAAATATGCCAAAAATTTTTTCAAAATGCTATTGACATCAGGGCATAAAGTGTGTAGAATAGGTGTAAATGAGTGCGGAGATTTGCCGTGCTGACAGAATAGGAGGACACCCCATGAAAAAACGATTACTTTGCCTGCTCCTTGCATCTGTGATGCTTTTCGGTAGTATGATCGGTTGCGCAAATGAAAACAAACCGGATAGCACCGATTCCAAGAAGGACACACAGGCAGCCACCAACACAACCGAATCCGACACATCTGAGCAGGGTTACACCGATTCGGTACCGGAAATGAACCTGAACGGAAAAGAAATCAGCATCCTTGCCAAAAAGAAGGCAGGCGTTGAGGATGAGCTGTACAGCGAAGGAGAAAAGGGTATTCTGATCAATGACAAAGTTTATATCCGCAACCGCAATGTAGAGGATCGGCTGGGAGTAAAAATGAAGGTTGACCTTGTTGACGAGCCGCATGAGAATCTTCCGAAGGAAGTTGCTTCCGGTTCCGGTCATTTTGTAATCTCGGATTCCACCTATTTTGCCATTCAGGAAGTGATGAAGGGAAGTTACCGCAACCTGAATGAATCGCCCTATGTCGATACCGACAAGCTTTATTGGTCGCAGGGGTATAACAATATTGCATCTTACGGTGACAAGCAGTACCTTGCCACGGGATCCATTGCGCTCTCTCTGTTCCGTTACATGTTTATCACGATCTACAATAAGAAGTTGTTTGAAAACAAAGGCGTCGGCGATCTTGTTGAGGTTGTCAAAAATTATGAATGGACGCTTGAGTACCAAGAGAGTATCATTAAGGACACCTATGTGGATGTCAACAACAATGGGAAAATGGATAAGGACGATTTTTACGGATTTATTACCGGAGACATCGTCAGTGTGGACCCGTACTGCGTCGCATCCGGCATTGAGTTGATTTCTAAAGACGAATCGTCGGGCGAGTGGATTTACGATACGAGCAAACTGGAACAGATGGATGCCCTGGGAGAGGTTGTACGCCGGATCTATAAGGAGTGCAACGGTACGTACGTATTCAAGGGGGCTGAGTCTGACGATACCGGTAAGACAAACATTGTGGAAATGTTTTCAAATCAGAACGGAATGATGGCGACCGTGCAGTTATATGCACTGGAGACCAATGCCGGAAATATGGATTTCGATTACGGCATCGCTCCTATTCCCAAACTCTCCAAGGACCAGAAATTCTATGCATCCTATGTACAGGACCAGGTGACAAGTTACGGAATATCCATTGTGACCAAGGATGACGATATGGAGATGGTCAGTGCGTTCCTGGAAGCACTTGCATCCGAAAGCTACAAGATTGTCGTGGATGCATATTATAATACCGCACTTTACCGGTATCTGAAGAACCCGGAATCCAAGGAAACACTGAACATGATCTACGATTCCGTCAAATTTGATTTTGTCGGTGCATACAGCAATCTGATTACGGGATGTGTCATGCGTGACCAACTTCGCCCGATTCTTTCCGGATCGAATACAAGAGGTATTTCCTCCACAATGAAGAGATGGGAGCCGAAGGCTTCAAAGGCACTTAAAGATATCAATCAAAAGCTTGATAAACTGTCGGATTAACGGTTTTTTGACGGACCGTTTTACGGAGCCGGGGACTGAAGGGTTCCCGGCTCGTTTTTTGACCACAATTTGGCTGATAAAAGGTGTGATTTCGACATAAATTACGAAAGAAATTTCTTGTTTTGCCAAAAGTGATAGAAAAAGGACTTTACAGATGGAATATTTTGTGTTATAATAAAGACAGCCGCGAGGCGAGAATTTATCGTATAAAAGGAGATTTCAGGAATGACAAAGAAGGAATTGATCGACGCCGTCGCTGCCAAGACGGGCGTTTCAAAGAAAGATGCGGGCGCTGTTGTTGACGCGGCGCTGAATGAAATTGTAACCGCTCTCGCAAATGACGATGCGGTTCAGATTGCGGGATTCGGCACATTTGAAACACGTAAGAGAGAAGAGAGAACGGGGATCAATCCGAAGACAAAAGAGAAGATCGTTGTTCCCGCAACAACCGTTCCTGCGTTCAAGGCTGGCAAGGCTCTCAAGGATGCCGTGAAGTAAATCATATTCCGAAAATGAGAGTAGCAGAGGATCTGTTCCCGCACCGTTTGTGCTGAAAAGATCCTCTGTTGCGCTTTTACAGGGGGATTTTTTGATATGTTTGAAAAAATGGTCAGAACGCAGACTGCAAAACAGGAACGCACCTTAGAGGAGTGGCTGCGCCGGCATGACAGTGAAAATCCGTTTCCGGCGGATGTGTCTCTGACAAAAAATATTGACTACCTCGGGGACGGAAAAGCCTGCCACAGAATGGATCTGTACAGACCGGCGAACTGTGCACAACCTTTGCCGGTATTGATCAACATTCACGGCGGCGGATTTCTTCTGGGAAAAAAGGAAGTCAACCGGTTGTTTTGTGCGCAGATGTGCGGATTCGGATTTCTTGTTTGCTGTCTTGAGTATCCGCTCGTTCCGGACGTGGATATTTTTCAGGTCTTTCAGGATTTGACCGTCGGGATCAATCATGTGGCATCAGTCGCGGCGCAGTATGGCGGAGATCCGGAGCGACTGTATCTGTGCGGTGACAGTGCGGGCGCCTACCTTTGTACTTATCTTGCGGCGATGCAGAACAATTTGTCGATGGCGCAGGTTGCGCATGTAGCGCAGATCAAACCGCAAATCAAAGCGCTTGGACTGATCAGCGGAATGTTCTATACCTGCAAGCATGATAAGATCGGATTTTTTCTGCCGGATTCCGTTTATGGAAGGGGATGGCGTAAACATGCGTTTTTCCCTTATACAAATCCGGAGAATCCGGTACTTGCAGGATGTTTGCCGCCGTGTTTTCTGGTCACGGCAAAGGGAGATTTTCTGCGCCATTACAGCCGCTCCTTTGCCAAAGTCCTGCAAAAGAACGGGATAGAAACCCGCCTTCTGGATGTGGATGCCGGCAAAAAACTGCCGCACGCTTTTTCCGCCATGCTCCCGGAAACGCAGGAGGCACAGAATGCCAATCGGGACATGGCTGCATTCCTTTTGTCGCATTCCTGATTTGTGTATATTTTGTATAGAGAAGGACGTCGTTTGACCGATGTCCTTTTTTGCAGCGCAGATCGTATTGTTTACAATTACGTCATTGATTTTCCTGTCGCATGATTATATAATATTGAATGTTCTAATATTAGATTATCGGAGGATTCATATGACGGAATGGAAGATGAATGCATCCAAAATGTTTCAGAATGCCACTAAATTTTTGGAAGCTTATCACGTGGTTTTGCAACCGATCTGCAAAGAATCCGGCTTGCCGCCCATGGCGGTGGATATTCTGCTGTTTTTTTCCAATAATCCCGACCGGGATACTGCGCGGGACGTATGTCAATGCCGCGGTTGGAAACCGGGGATTGTCTCGGTTCACATCGAGCGTCTGGTCAATGAGGGATTGCTGGAACGGCAGGAGGTTCCGGGGGACCGCCGGAAGAACAGATTGGTTTGTACGGACAAAGCACAGCCCCTGATCCGCAGGGCGCGGGTACTGCAAAAGGGCTTTGCGGAAAAACTGATGTCGGGGTTGCGTCAGGAACAGATTGCGGAATTCAGAAACTGTCTTTCCGTGATCGACCGAAATATCACGGAAATCCGGGAGAACGGCATCTCTGCGGGAGAAACGGAGGGAGAGGAAACATGTTAAAGCTCTTTAAGAACATGCGGCGCCGGGAGGTACTGATGGCGTTGCTCTGTTTTGTGCTTGTGATCGGTCAGGTTTATTTTGACCTGCGTCTGCCGGATTATATGACGGAGCTGACCACTCTGATCAAGACGACCGGAGAGACCGCCGAGATTGCGCGCGTTGGCTTCAAGATGTTGGGGTGTACCCTGATCAGCGCCGTTTTTGCGGTCGCCTGCGGTTATCTCGCCGCGAGAACCGCGTCCGGTTTCAGTTTTGCGGTGCGGGAAAAGCTGTTTTATCACGTGATGTACAGCGGAAAAGAAGAGATGCAGGAATTTTCCGTTCCCAGTCTGATTACCCGTACCACAAACGATATTACCCAGATTCAGATGATTGTCGCAATGGGAATGCAGATGGCGATCAAAGCGCCGATTATGGCGGTCTGGGCGCTGATTAAGATCCTTGGCAAGAGCTGGGAGCTGTCTGCGGTGACGGCGGGATTTGTCGTTGCAATCTGTGCAACCGTATTCTGTGTGATGTCTGTTTGTCTGCCGCGTTTCCGCATTGTCCAGAAGCTGACGGACAAAATCAACCGGGTCGCCAGGGAAAACCTGACAGGAATCAATGTTGTGCACGCTTTTAATGCGGAAGCCTATCAAAACAAAAAATTTGACGGACCGAGCAGCGAAATGATGCGGACACAGATGAAAAATCAGCGTCTGTTTGCATTGATTCAGCCGGTCATGGGATTGGGAATGAACGGTCTCGCGCTTGTGATCTATTGGCTCGGAGCGGCGCTGATCGACCGTATCCCGATGACGGATTCCGCAGCCCGCCTTGCGATGTTCAGCGATGTGATTGTATTCAGCACCTATGCCACCTATGTTGTGATGTCATTTATGATGCTGGTCATGATTTTCATGCTTTGGCCGCAGGCACAGGTTTCCGCCGAGCGGATTAACCAGGTGCTTGACAGCCAGCCGACCGTCCACGAGGGAACCATCACGGAGGGAAAAGCGTGCGGGACGCTGGAGTTCCGTCAGGTTTCCTTTCGGTATCCGCACGCTGTCGAAGATGAACTGAGCGATATTACCTTTGAAGTCAAAAAAGGTGAAACCCTTGCCGTTATCGGCGCAACGGGAAGCGGAAAGACGACACTGGTCAGCCTGATTCCGCGCTTCTATGATGTCGGTTCCGGAGAAGTGCTGGTGGACGGTGTGAACGTGAAGGATTACACCTTTGAGGCACTGTACAACAAAATCGGTTATGTCACGCAAAAAGCGGTTTTGTTTGCCGGATCTGTCCGGGATAACGTCTTTTTCGGCGAGAGTGAGGCGCCCGCGGACGACGACACGCTCCGTGAGGCGATTGCGCTTTCACAGGCGGAAGAATTTGTCTCAAAGCTGCCCGACGGAGCGGAACACCGGGTCGCACAGTTGGGCAGAAATATGTCCGGCGGGCAGAAACAGCGTCTGTCCATTGCGCGTGCGCTGGCGAGAAAACCGGAAATTCTGATTTTTGATGATTCGTTTTCCGCTCTTGATTACCGCACGGATGCAATGCTGCGCGAAGGATTGACCGAAAAACTGAGCGGTACGACCAAGGTCATTGTTGCACAGCGTATCAGTACCATCCGCCATGCCGATAAAATTATTGTTCTGGATCGCGGAAAAGCAGTGGACATCGGTACGCATGAGCAACTGATGGAACGTTGCGCGGTCTACCGCGAAATTGCGACTTCGCAGTTGAGTGCGGCGGAACTTGCGTGATCATGGGGGGAATGGATATGCAAAAGAAACAGGCAAAGAGGCAGACAGGCAGGGCATTGGTTCGTTCTGCTGCCTATCTGCGTTCAGGAACGGGAGCCATTGTTGTAGCGTTGGTGCTCGCAGCGCTCAGCGCCGTTATGACCATCATGGGACCGGATAAAATCGGAGAGATCGCCACAAAAATGTCGGACGGTTTGTTTGACGGAATTGATCTCGGCGCGATTGCAAAAATCGGAATTTTTTTGGCGGTGATCTATCTTTTGAGCGCCCTGTTTGGGTTTGTCCAGCACTATATTATGGCAACCGTCACATTGAAGATGTCATACCGTATGCGCGGAGAACTGTCCGAGAAAATCAACCGGGTTCCGCAAAAGTATTTCAATTCCACGTCGCAGGGGGATATCCTCAGCCGGATTACCAATGATGTGTCCACGTTGCAGCAGGGGCTGACTAACAGCCTGCCGACCATTATCAGCGCCGTAACGCAGTTTGTGGGATGTCTGATTATGATGTTTGTGACGGAATGGCACCTGGCATTGATCTCACTCGGCGTGACGCTGATCGGAATGGTCCTGACCGTCCTGATCATGTCCAAATCGCAGAAATTCTTTGCCGCACGGCAAAAAAGTCTGGGTGAGATGAACGGATATATCGAAGAAATGTACTCCGGGCATGATGTTGTACGGATCAGCCGCGCGGAAAAGCAGGTAGAGTCCCGCTTTGATGCGCTGAACGCCGAAGTCTACCGGGCAAATTGGAAATCACAGTTCCTTTCCGGCATCATGCAACCGCTGATGAACGTGATCGGCAACATTTCTTATGTCGCGGTTTGTGTGTTCGGTTCTGTTCTTGCGTTGAACGGGACGATTAAGTTCGGTGTCATAGTTTCTTTTATTCTCTATGTCCGGCTTTTCACCTCGCCTCTGACACAGATTGCACAGGGAATGACCAACCTCCAGACCGCATCCGCTTCCGCGCACAGAATATTTGATTTTCTGGAGAGCGAGGAAATGGAGGATGAGAGCGGCAAGAATGCCGCGGTGACGGATGTGCGCGGCGAAGTCGAATTTTCACATGTCAGATTCAGTTATCCGGATTCACCGGATAAAGTTATCATCAAGGATTTTTCCGCGCACGTCAGCCCCGGACAGAAGGTTGCCATTGTCGGACCGACCGGCGCGGGGAAAACAACCATGGTCAATCTGCTGATGCGCTTTTTTGAGATCAACAGCGGAAGCATTCGGATTGACGGCGTACCGATTGACCGGATGCGCCGGGAAAATGTGCACGAACTGTTCGGTATGGTCCTGCAGGATACCTGGCTGTTTGAGGGGACAATCCGTGAAAACCTGGTGTACAATATGAAAAAAATCACCGATGCACAACTGGAGCGTGTTTGCGCCGCATGCGGACTTGATCAGTTTGTACACGCTCTGCCGGATGGATTTGATACGGTTCTTTCGGAAAGCACCAGTATTTCCGCCGGTCAGAAGCAGTTGTTGACCATTGCGCGTGCAATGCTGCAGAACGCGCCGATGCTGATTCTGGACGAGGCAACCTCTTCGGTTGATACCAGAACGGAATTGCAGATTCAGCGTGCAATGGACGAACTGACCAAAGGAAGAACCAGTTTTGTCATTGCGCACCGCCTTTCTACCATCAAAAATGCCGACCTGATCCTGGTTTTGCGTGACGGCGACGTCATAGAAAGCGGCACGCATGAGGAACTGATGTCACAAAACGGTTTTTATTGCGAACTGTACAACAGCCAGTTTGAAAAAGCGCAGGCAGTCCCGTCCTGACCGGTCAATACAGCAAAAAATCCTCCTTCCCGTATGCGGAAGGGGGATTTTTTGCGGCAGGGCGAACTCAGTTGTAAAAAAAATGTTAAATCCGCATTGTCTATGGACAGATCACAAAAAAAGGAGTATAATAAAATGAATGTGCCGCTCATAAGTGATTTGATCGGTGATAAACCATAATGAAACAGTAATGAGGAGGAAAAGTTATGATCCTTGCCATCCTTGCCGCCGGAATGGGTTCCCGGTACGGCGGACTTAAGCAGATCGATCCAATTACGGACGACGGAGATTTTATTATTGATTTTTCCATATACGATGCCATTCAGGCGGGATTCGACCAGGTTGTCTTTATCATCAAACGCGAAAATTATGAAGTTTTTCACGAAACGGTCGGAAAGCGCGTTTCCAAATATATCAAAACCGCCTATGCTTTCCAGGATTTAGAGGACCTGCCGGAAGGGTGCAGTGTGCCTGCCGGTCGGATCAAACCGTGGGGAACCACGCATGCGGTGCTGGCTGCACGGGAGCTGCTGACCGAAAATTTTGCGGTCATCAATTCGGATGACTTTTACGGCAGGGATGCCTTTCTGAAGCTGGCGGCGCATTTGCGTCAGCCGGCAGAGTATATGCGCGGGCATTACTGCATGGTCGGATATGTGTTGCGCAATACGCTGACCGATTTCGGCACGGTTTCCCGCGGCGAGTGTGTCATCGATAAAACCGGGCACCTCTGCTCGGTGACCGAGCGCAAGAAGATTGCGCGGCAGGGAAATGACGCTGTTTTTACTGACGACGGAAACGAGATTCCTTTGTCGGGGGATACGGTGGTATCCATGAACTTTTGGGGCTTCGGACCGGACGCAATTGCGCATTTTAAGAATGATTTTGATGCGTTTATGCACAGCAGTGCGGCAAAAGAATGCAAGAGCGAGTGCTTTTTGCCGGAAACGGTTGACCGTATGATGAAGGCGGGGCTGTGCGATGTGACAGTGGATGCAACCGATGCGGTATGGCATGGCGTGACCTATGCGGAAGATAAGCCGAATGTTGTCCGCTCGGTGCGTAAACTGATCGAGGCGGGCGAGTATCCCGCGCATTTGTGGGGGGAGAATCATGAAGAGTAATACAGAAATTGCGTTACGTATCGCCGGGAAGTTTGTCACCGACGGAACGCCGGTCGCGGCGGAGGAATGCTGCACCGGTCATATCAATCAGACTTTCTTTATTACCTGCGAAGGAGGTGCGTGCAGCCCGCACAGGTATGTGTTGCAGGAGATCAACACCTCTATTTTCAAGAACCCGGATGAGGTGATGGAGAATATTTACCGCGTGACCGGACATATCCGGCGGAAGTTGGCAGAGAACGGCGGGGATGCAGAGCGCGGAACGCTGTGCATTGTGGACACGGTTGCAGGCAACTGGATTTACCGTACCGACGACGGGGACGTCTTCCGGATGTACGAATTTACGGAGGGAACCGTCTGCCTGCAGAATGTGGAGTCAGCCGAGATGTTCGGAAAGGTCGGCTATGCCTTCGGACATTTTCAGCGGCAGCTTTCCGATTTTGACGCCTTGCTTCTGCACGAGAGTATTCCGCATTTTCATGATACGGTATCCCGGTTTCGGGATTTTATGACGGCAGTTTCGGAAGATCGCGCGGGGCGCGCGGAAAGCGTGAAGCCGGAGATTCAGTTTGTGCTTGACCGGGAGAAAACCTGTTCTTATATCATGGATCGGATTGCCGACGGTCGCTTGCCGCTGCGCGTTACGCATAACGACACCAAGCTGAATAATATTTTGCTGGACAAAAACACGATGGAAGGGCTTTGCGTGATCGACCTTGATACGGTGATGCCCGGTTCGGTGCTTTGCGATTTTGGAGACAGCATCCGGTTCGGTGCGTCGAGTGCGGCAGAGGATGAAACCGATCTGAATGCGGTTTACATGCGCCTTGAAATGTTTGATGCCTTTGCCGAGGGCTTTATCGGCGGATTGGACCACGCGCTGACCGAGGAGGAAATCAAGGATATGCCGATGGGAGCGTTGATTCTGACGTTGGAAACGGGAATCCGCTTTTTGACCGACTATCTGAACGGCGATACTTATTTCCGGATCCTTTACCCGCAGCATAACCTTGACCGCGCCCGCAATCAGTTCAAACTGGTGACGGATATGGAAGTCAAAATGCCGCTGATGGATGCCATCATCAAAAAATATATCTGAAATCACGGTCAAGGCATTACCGCGCAATTCCGATGGTGCAATTGCGCAGTCGAATTTTTTGTCAGACAATACAAAAATTCGCAGGTTGTAGCAGAGCTACTGACAAGGATTTTTGTGAAGTGTGACGAAAAAGACGCAAGTAAGTGTGCCTGCGCAATTTGCGCGGTGATGCCTTAAAATCAAAATATATCTGGATTGCAATGAGAAAACGGAGGAACCCCAAATGTCTATTCTGATTACCGGCGGTGCCGGTTTTATCGGCTCCCATACCTGCGTTGAATTACTCAACGAAGGCAATGAGCTGGTTGTTGTTGATAATTTCTGTAACAGTCATCCGGTCGTGCTTGACCGCATCCGGGAGATTACGGGAAAAGATTTTCGCTTTTACCGTGTGGATCTTTTGGATCGGGAGGCGCTTGACAGCGTGTTTGATGAAAACCCGGAGATTGACAGCTGCATTCATTTTGCCGGCTTGAAAGCCGTCGGAGAATCGGTTCACCAACCGTTGCGGTATTATCACAACAACATCACCGGTACGCTGAATCTGTGTGCTTCCATGGAGGCGCACGGGGTCAAGACCATTGTGTTCAGTTCTTCCGCAACCGTTTACGGGAAACCGGCGAGTGTGCCCATCCGGGAGGATTTTCCGACCGGCGGAACCACCAACCCTTACGGGGAAACCAAGCATATGATTGAGCGGATTCTGAGCGACCTGTGCGTGGCGGATCCGACCTTCAGCATCTCTCTTTTGCGCTATTTCAATCCGATCGGTGCGCACCGTTCCGGGATGATCGGCGAAGATCCCAACGGAATTCCGAACAACCTGCTGCCTTATGTGACGCAGGTGGCTTCCGGCAGGTTGGAAAAGCTGACAGTCTACGGCAATGACTATGCAACACACGACGGAACCGGTGTTCGCGACTATATTCACGTCGTGGATCTGGCGCAGGCGCATCTTGCGGCACTCCGTCGCGCACGCAGTGTCAAAGGGGTTGAGATTTACAATATCGGTACGGGAAAGGGATATTCCGTTTTGGATATCGTCCATGCATATGAGGCGGCAACCGGAAAGAAAGTCCCCTATGTGATCGGTCCGCGCCGGGACGGCGATATTGACGAATGCTATGCGGATCCGTCAAAGGCGGCACGCGTGCTGGGATGGCGCGCAAAATACGGGATTGAGGACATGTGCCGCGATGCAAACAACTGGCAGGAAAAAAATCCGAACGGCTACGAGAGATGACGGCGAGGTAAAGAATGGGGATTCATACTTTTTTATTCGGTCATACCTCGTCCGGTGAACCGGTCTTTGCCCGCACCGTCGGGAATCGGAACGGGATGCGCATGACGGTGCTTGATTACGGCGCAACCATTCAGTCCCTGTGTGTTCCGGACAGAAACGGTGTCATGCGCGACATCGTGTGCGGCTATGATGACGTATACGGTTACGAGAAGGATACCACTTATTGCGGGGCAATTGTCGGCAGATGGGCAAACCGGATCGGCAAAGGCGCTTTTTCCCTGGACGGTAAATCCTATACGCTTGCCTGCAACAACGGTGAAAATCATCTGCACGGGGGCAGTGTCGGATACAGCCACCGGATATGGGCTTGCAGGGAAGAGGGGGAAGATACACTCTCCTTTGCGCTGGACTCGCCGGACGGCGAGGAAGGCTATCCGGGGACCTTGCATATCACGGTGACGTACCGGCTGACAGAGGACAACGCACTTTCCATCCGTTATTTTGCACAGGCGGAATCCAAAAGCGTCATCAATCTGACCAATCATACCTACTTCAATCTGGGCGGTTTCGCATCGGGAGACGTCCTGCGTCAGCAGCTCCGTCTGGACGCAGACGCCTATCTGCGCACCGACGCAGGATTGATTCCGACCGGGGAGATTGTCTCCGTCATAGGTACGCCGTTTGATTTTACGAAAAGCAAACCGATCGGTCAGGACCTTTTTGCCGATTGTGCAGATCTGCACCTTGCGGGCGGATACGACCATTGCTTCTGTTTCCCCGATGGCGCACAATCCGAGGCAGTTTTGCGCGGCTGTGCCTATGACCCGGAAAGCGGTTGCGGACTGGAGCTTTATACGGATCAGCCGTGCGTGCAGTTGTATACGGCGAACTTCCTGAAGAAACCTGATTATCCGCTCAAAGGCGGTTATCCGCAGGCGGTGCATCACGCATTTTGCCTGGAAACCGAGCGGATGCCCGACAGTATGAACCATCCGGGCTTTACTGCGTGTACGATTAATCCCGATGCTCCGTACACACACCATACCATATACCGCTTCTTTGCCAAATAAGCGACAGAGAGAAGAGAGAGCGGAAGTTATATTGCGTTTTCCACGCCTGTGCAGTTTGCCCGGGCGTGGATTTTCTTTCGTCCCCTGCATATGTACATGCCATACTTCCATATCATGTGATGAATGAAAGGTGGTGCTGTTTATGATACGATTGAATTTTTTGCGCGTTGTTGCGCTGATCCTGTCCTTTACGCTTATGATCGGTGCTTTTTGCCTTGCGCTGTATGCATCTGAGGAGCCGCTTTTGGTGGCGCCGAATCCGGGGGCGGCAGGTACAGCCTCCGGCTTGCAGGATCAGACAAAAACGGGGAAAAACACAGGCGCAGAAGACAGCGCGCCGATGGGAGACCCCGGATTTGACCCGGATTGCAAGAGCTGCGTGCTGATGGAGGCATCGACGGGAAGAATTCTGTATGCAAAGAACGGAGAGGAAGCATTACCGCCGGCATCCGTGACCAAAATCATGACGCTGCTGTTGGTCATGGAGGCGATTGACGCCGGCAAACTGCACTGGGATGATATGATCACTGCCGGTGCGCACGCCTGCTCCATGGGCGGCTCGCAGATCTATCTGAAAGAAAACGAGCAGATGACTGCCGAGGATATGATCAAGAGCGTGGTGATTGCCTCGGCGAATGACGCGGCGGTCGCACTGGCGGAACATGTGATGGGGAGCGAAGAGGCGTTTGTCAAAGCCATGAATCGCCGGGCAGAGGAGCTCGGAATGCAGAATACCCACTTTGAGAATACGAACGGTCTGGATGATACCGCGCAGAATCACCGGATCAGTGCCAAAGACATTGCGATTATGTCCCGCGCGCTGATTTCGCACAAGCGGATTCTTACCTACAGCTCAACATGGATGGATACCGTCCGCGACGGCGCGTTCGGTCTGACGAACACCAACCGCCTGGTGCGGTTTTACAAAGGATGTAACGGACTGAAAACCGGTTCTACCTCAAAAGCCGGTTTCTGCGTGAGCGCAACCGCCGATCGGGACGGAATGACCCTGATCTGCGTCATTATGGGTGCCGAAACCCGCGACAAACGGAATGCGACTGCGGCATCTCTTTTGGACTGGGGCTTCGCTACTTACGGGCTGTACAGCGATCCGGGCGGCACAACGGACCCTGTCCGTATCCGCGGCGGTGTGACGGATTCTCTGACCGGATCTTATCCTGCGTATACCTGCGTGCTGGAAAAGGCGGAAACGGAACGGGTGCAGAAGGTGATTTCCTTGGAGGAAGGTCTTGCGGCACCCATCAAAAAAGGGGAGAAAATCGGTACGGTTTCCTATATGCTTGGGGAACAGACACTGGCAACTACGGATATTCTTGCCGATGAATCCGTGGAAAAAATCGGTTACTGGGGATTGTTTTTGCGGATGCTGGCGGATTTTTTGCTGATTTAAGCGGCAGAATTCAGAAAAAAATCCGGAAATCATCTTGAAAAGAGCAGAAAAATGAAGTATAATAAAAGCATCGAAGAAAGAAAGCAGAGGATGCAAATCTATGTCGCTGAAGCTGAATGACCGGTATCTTGCCGGATTTATTGATGCGGAAGAATATGAAAACGGAAAGCAGATGTTGCTCACCGCGCAGAAAATGCTGCGGGACCGCAACGGCGCCGGATCGGATTTTCTCGGGTGGGTGAACCTGCCGCGCGATTATGACCGGGCGGAATTTGCGCGCATAAAGGAAAGTGCACGCAGAATATGCAAAGACTGCCAGGTGTTCATTACCATCGGAATCGGCGGTTCCTATCTCGGTGCGCGTGCGGTCATTGAATTTTTGAAATCGCCGCTTTATAATAATCTGAAAAAGGACACGCCGGATATTTACTATGCCGGTTGTAATATCAGCGCCGCATCGCTTGCAGAACTGGTAGAGATCTGTGAAGGAAAAGACGTCTGCATCAATGTAATCTCAAAGTCCGGCACCACGACCGAGCCGGCGGTTGCATTTCGCGTTTTTCGCGAACTGCTTGAGAAAAAGTACGGAAAAGAGGGTGCACGCGGGCGCATTTATGTGACGACGGACCGTGCCCGCGGTACCCTGAAGACTTTTGCGGATGAGGCGGGATACGAAACATTTGTCGTGCCGGACGATGTCGGTGGGCGGTACTCGGTTCTGACGGCGGTCGGACTTCTCCCGATTGCGGTAGCCGGAATTGATATTGATGCACTGATGCAGGGCGCCGATGCGGCGCGCGCGGCATTTGATGCCGATCAGGATGCCTCCAATGACGCCTGCAGATACGCGTTAATCCGGAATATTCTGTACAGAAAGGGAAAGACAACGGAAATCCTGGTGGAATACGAGCCGTACGGCGCCATGTTCAACGAATGGTGGAAACAGCTTTACGGGGAGAGCGAAGGCAAAAACCAGCGCGGAATCTACCCTTCGTCAGTGATCTTTTCTACGGATCTTCACTCCCTGGGACAGTATATCCAGCAAGGACGGCGTAACCTGTTTGAAACGGTGATTGATGTGAAACAGGACGATGTGACGTTCCCGGTTCCGTACGATCCTGCCAATATCGACGGATTGAATTTTCTTTCGGGAATGGATCTGAACGCCGTGAAAAAAACCGCTATGCAGGGAACCCTGCTTGCGCACGTCGACGGCGGCGTGCCCAATGTCGTTCTGGAGCTTGCGGACAGAACGCCGGCGTCCGTCGGATATATGATTTACTTCTTTGAGTATGCCTGTGCCGTTTCCGGATATCTGCTCGGTGTCAATCCGTTTGACCAGCCCGGCGTGGAGGCTTACAAAAAGAACATGTTTGCCCTGCTTGGAAAGCCCGGCTATGAGGACAGACGCGAAGAATTGCAGAAGCGTCTCTCATAAGGGAAGAATTTTACAAAACCCCCTTGACCGCATGGGATTTTTGCGGTATAATAAACATGAATGAAACAACCCGGAGGTTCAAATTATGCTGAAATTATTGATCGGTGTCAAAGGCACCGGAAAAACCAAAGTCCTGATTCAGATGGTCAACAACGCACTTGATGTAACACATGGTGATGTGGTTTGTATTGAAAAGGGTGTAAAGCTGCGCTACGATGTCAAGCCGCAGTGCCGCCTGATCAATACCAATGAGTACCTTGTCTTTGATGCAAGCACCCTGTACGGTTTCATCGCAGGTATCCTTGCAAGCAACCACGATATCACAGACCTCTTTGTGGATTCCGCGCTGAAGATCTGTGAAAACGAAATGGCTGCATTTGAAAAGCTGCTTCTGGATGTCGATGAGCTGTCCACCAAACTGAATGTCAATGTGGTTATGACCTCCTCGATTCCGACCGAGGAAGCAAGCGACATCGTTAAAAAGTACATCTGACAGATTGTGAAACACAAAAATCCCGCCACATTCGGACGGGATTTTTGTGTTTGGATACGGATCAAGGCAAGAGGCAAAAAGAAAGGGGACGAATGGAATGGAAGAGGCTGTTTTGAAGGGATACAGAATCGTCAGATATGAATTTATAAATCAAATGCCACAGGGAAGCGCGATGAAAATGGGCGCAAAATACAACTATAATGTAAAATATACACCCAACAATACCTGCCGGGCGGAGCTCGGCGTGGAGATGGCGGACAAGGAGCATCCGGAGTCCTTTTGCGTGCGCGCAACCATCCTCGGTTTTTTTGATGTGGACGGCTCCGAGGAAAAGGAAAAGCTGCATGTTGCAACTTTTCGCGCGCTTTTCCCGGTATTGCGCGCGACTGTTTCCGTGATGACCTCTGCTGCAGGGGTGCCGCCCGTTCTGATACCGCAGATTCACATTGAGGATCAGGATATTTACCGCTTTGAGGTAAATCCGGGCATGAGCGGGAAATAGCAGATTATCCGATTATCTGATTGCAATCAGATGCAGATCCCATGCGGGGATATACGGTGTCCTGCGCAGGTAGAGGCGATATGCCGGCTGCAACTCGTGCAGCAAAAGGGGAAGATCAAACAAATCCTCGCTTCGGTGATAGGCTGACACCAAAAGTGCGGGTGCCTTGTCGGCAATCGTTTGCCTGGTTCCGATCAGTGCCTCATGCTCCGCTCCTTCCACGTCGTATTTGATGAAATCCACATCGCGGTCGCGCAGAAAATGATCCGGTGGCTCTACCGCAATGGCGGTTGTGCGCCGGATGCGTCCTTTGATGTCGGCAGAGGCGTTTTCCAGAATGGATGCGTTGCGGTTTCCGCTGTCATCAAAAGTGAGCGTATCCGGTTTCGACCACGCACCGCACTGCAGGGGAATCACGCGGCAACGGGTCTCGCTTTCAGCGTATGCCTGCAGTTTTGCGAAAGAACGACGGTCCGGCTCCCATGCGTATGCCGTTTGCAGTGAAGGCGCCGCGGTCAGAAGCTCACGTACCGTGTCGCCGTTGTAGGCGCCAAGATCCAGATAGGAAGAGAAGTGTTCCGCACGCAAAAGATCCCTATAGATGGTTTGCCGGGTCTGATCGGTTACGGTCAGAAAACGCAGATTTCCGGTCAGTTTGAACCGGATCATGTCTGCAAACAGATGTTTGGAAATGTCATCTGTCATCAATTCATATGCGGATTGAAGCCGGTCGAAATTTTGCCGGCAGAATGTCATATCGAACAGTGTATCGCCAAATACCGGAACATCCGGTGCGTAGAGCTCGCATTCCTTGCCGACCTGTCGGATTTTGTCCATGACATCCGGCAAAAAGGAGCCAAACGAAAGCAGCGCAACAAATCCGCTGTCCCTGTATTTGTCTTTTGCCTCCGAAAAGGACAGTACACGCCTGCCGTGAAACAGTTGCCCCCTGACAAAGCCGTCGCTTGCAAAGCAATCGCAGATATCAATCCCTTTGCGTTCACAGGTGGCAATGATTTTGTCTGCGCCGTTTCCCATACCGTACAGCAGAACCGGCTTTTGACAGGATCTGAGAGATTCCCACAAATCGTTCGTAACCGTTCCGTTTTCTTGTACGGAAGAAAACAGGAAGTTTTCGGAAAATTCCATTTTTTATCGCCTTTCTATTGACTTTTTCCGCGCAGTATGCTATAATGAACCCTATAAGTGCAAAGATTGTCGGAATAAATGTAAGAATTATGTGGATTACATATTTGTGATGCTTTATTGTATCATATGAAAATCGGTTTGTAAAGAGGAATGGAGAGAAAACAAAATGGATTGTTTGTTTTGTAAAATCATAGCGGGGGACATTCCTTCGCAAAAAGTATATGAGGATGATGCCGTTTATGCCTTCAGGGATATCCACCCGATGGCGCCGGTTCATATATTGGTGGTGCCGAAGGTGCACATCGCTTCTGCGGATGAAATCAGCGTTTCCAACAGCGCCTGTGTTGCGCGGGTGTTTGAGGCGATTCCGCGGATTGCGGCAGAGTGCGGCTTGAAGAACGGTTATCGGGTTATCACAAATTGCGGACCCGATGGTTGTCAGTCGGTTGCGCATCTTCATTTTCATGTATTGGGCGGTACGCAGCTGGCGGACCGCATGGGCTGACGCCGGAGGTGCATAATGGGTGAATCCAAGGTGAATGCTACGGGAAGCCGGAAGCAGACGTTGCAAAATGGGTTTTCGCTGAAGGAACGCGCACTTTTGTCCGCGCTGGTTTCCTTCGCACTGGTGTATACGCTCTTGTTTCAGGGTGCTTTTGAGATTTTTGCTACTAACAAAGAAGAATTGGGCTTTCGGCTTGCGGATTTTTTCCTCCCGTTGCTCCTGATTGTGATCGGATCCGCATTGGTGATCGGTGCGGCTGTAACCTTTGCCCGCGGGCGGGTGTATGACATTCTGTTTGCGGTGTTGTTTTGGCTGGTGATTGCCTCCTATTTGCAGGGGAATTTTCTGAATTTTGATCTGAATTCACTCGCGGGAGATGATGTCGGAATCGTGGCAAAGCCGTGGCAGATTGTGTTGGGGATTGCCGTTTGGGTTCTGCTCTGTGCCGGATGTATCTGTGCGGTGCTGTTGGTGAAAAAACGGGACTGGATCAAAACGGGCGCGGTATTTGTTTTGAGTATCCTGCTTGTCATGCAGATCGGCAGTGCGGTGGTTACGGGAATCCGCTACCAGGTGTTCGGTTATCAACCCGCCGACTCGGAGGAGACGACGGACGCCGCCGCTTCAAATGCCGGCGAAAAAGAGCCTGCCGAGGCTTTGCTAAGCGACAAGAACCTTTATAAAATCGGGAAGAAGAGCAATATCTACGTTTTCATACTCGATCGGTTCGACGTCAGTTATTATCAGGACATTGTAAGGAAGGATCCCGATTTCTTTGATGATCTTGACGGGTTCACCTACTACCGGGACAATGTGTCGCTTTATTCGCGCACTTATCCTGCCATTGCAAGTATGATCACGGGGATTGAGCAGGATTTCAGTCAGAATGCGTCCGACTATTTCAAGACCGCTTATACCACGTCTCCGTTTCTGCACGATTTGCAGGAGAACGGCTACCGGATCGGCTTGTATATTGACAACTATTATACGTACCGGGACGCGAATATTTTTGACGGCATCGCGGACAATTTTACCAGAACCGATGGCTATTTTGTCAATGATCGCCCGGCGTTGGTAGGCAATATGATGCTTTTGTCCCTTTATCGCTATGCACCGCTCATCGCGAAGTCCTATATTTCCATTAACTCCACTTCCTTTGACGGTGTCATCGGTTATGGGGAAGGATACGATGAATATCAGTTGGATGACGCAAAAGTTTATCAGAATTTGTGTAAGGAAAAGCTGTCCTTCTCCGCATCTGAGAACTCCTTCAACTTTATACACCTGAGCGGCTGTCACGATCCTTACAAAATTGATGAAAACGGAAACAGTGTCGACGGAACGACCCCTGTTAACGTCGTTTCTGCGACGAAGGGATGCTTTTTGCTGATCCGTGAGTATATAAGCCAGATGAAAAAAGCGGGCGTGTACGAGGATGCCACGATTATTATCACGGGCGACCATTGCCGTGCGCGGAATGACGGCGCAAAGCCGGAACAGCCGCGCCAGACGGCGCTGTTCGTGAAGGAGCGCGGACAATCGGGCGCTTTGAAGTATTCGGACGCACAGGTTTCGCAGAAAAACTTCCTTGCGGAAATTGTCAAGTCTGCCGGGATCGTCACAACACACGATTACGGGGACGCTTATTCAGATGTGCCTGTCAGTATTAACCAGAAGCGGTACCACAAATTTCAACTGTCCAAGGGAGACGGCACGACCTCAATCGTTACCTATGAGGTGAGCGGTCGGGGAGACGATTTTGCGAACTGGAAGATTTATAAAGAAGAGAATATCGGGAAATTATATAAGTAGAATTAAAAACAGAGAGGTGTAAGAAAATGAGAAAGAGAATTCTGACTGCCATTTACTGCGTGGTATGTGCGATCACCTTGTTTACTGTGCATGCAAGTGCTTATGTGGACCCCAGTGTTGTGAGCTACGGTGTTCAGGCATTGATCGGAATTGTTGCCGCGGGCGGTGCTGTTTTTCTGATCTGGTGGAGAAAGGTCAAGAAGAAAGTATCCAAGAAGCTCGGCATTGATGAGAATGCCGGAAAAACGGTGGAAGAAGACGTGGTCGTGACAGATGATTTTTCCGCACAGAAGACATCTGACGTGCACAATTCCAACGCGAAGGTATAAATTTATGCAAAAAGGGCAATCCGGTTTCTCCGGGTTGCCTTTTTTATGCAGCGTTTGCGGTTTGTCAAAATCAACAAAAATTCCGCTGTGATTTTGGCAAAGTGCGGAAAATGGAATGCGGCGAATGCGGACTCTTGACAGGGGACACTTGCTGTGCTAAAATGAAAAGAGCAATACATAGAATTTGTATGCGGAAAGGAATAACCAACATGAAACAGTATTGGAAACAGGTTCTTTCAATACTTCTCGCGATGCTGATGCTTTCCTCGCTGCTTTTGTCGTGCGCAGAACAGCCGGACGACAATAAGGGGGAAACTACAACGGCCGACTCGTCGGGAAAATCGGAAGAAACAACGGACGGTGCGCAGGATAGCCTGCCGCAGCTTGATTTTAAGGGTGCAGAGGTCAATATCATCGGTTACTTGGAATCGGATCTTGCTCCGAAAACGACGGATAGCGCGGATGTGCTTGCGGATGCCATGTATAACCGTGACCGCTATGTGGAAGAGCGGTTGAATGTGAAGATCATCGGACATCTGATAGATGACTACGATGCATTGAATACCAGCGTGGACAATGCCGTTACGGGTGGTGCGGATACCTATCAGGTCGCGTATGCGCAGATGGTATTCGGAACATCTGCATTGGCGATGAAGGGAAGACTGATGAATCTGTATGATTTGCAGTATTACAATTCTTCCTCTCCATGGTGGGATAAAAATGTGGACAGAGCGTTCCAGATCGGTGATACGCTATATATGACCGCCGGTGATATTCTGCCTGCGAACATGATGATTTCCGCATGCATTGCTTTCAATAAGAAGAAGATGACAGATTCCGGTATGGAATTTCCGTACCAGATGGCAAAGAACGGGGAATGGACCATCGACCAGATGATTGCAATGACCAAGGACAGAACAAAGGATCTGAACGGTGACGGTAATATGAGCACGGATGACGATTTCTACGGTTTTGTCAGTTGGCATCTGGATAGCCCCTTCAATTTCTTCTATGGATCCGGCTGTACGGTATTCACCAAGGACGAGGATAACATGCCGGTTTTCAGCGCCAATGCACAGAAGATCGAAGATGTTTACAGCAAGGTCTATGAGCTGTTCATTACCAACGAGTCGTATTACGAAAAGGATGTCGCGGTTCACGACAAGCCGTTTGAAGTCTTTACGGACGGTCGTGCGTTGTTCGCGGCGCTCTCTTTGAGCACGGTTTCCCGGACCGAATTCAAAGATATGTCGGATAAGTTCGGCGTGCTGCCGCAGCCCAAGTATGAGGTGTCCGACGAGTATCTCAGCTTTGTCAACGGTTCTGCCGATATGGTTTGTGTTCCGATGAGCGTGAACGATGCCGATATGGTAGGTGCTACCCTGGAGGCGCTCGGAAGTGCGTCCTACAGCATGGTTACGGATGTTTTGCGCGAAAAGGTCTGCAAAGCAAAGAACGTGAACGACGAAGAATCTGCAGAGATGGTCGACATCATTTTCCGTCACCGCGTCTATGATTTCGGATATGTGCATTTCTTCCCGCTCGGGCATTCTGCCGCCATCATGTTCCAGACTGCACTGGATAAGGGAAGCTCCTCTGTCGGTACTTTGGTTTCCAGATGCAATGACAGGGCTCTCAAGAAAAATCTTGAGGAGTTCTTGAAGTCATACAGCAAAAAATAAAATCAGCCTGAAAGGGGCAAAAAACACACCGGTAGAGGGTGTGTTTTTTGTATTTTCGGAAGATACCTCTTGACAGAGAACGGATGTTCGTATATAATAGAATAAGAACATTTGTTCTTTGGGAGGAAGCAGATGGAACGGGTCATTTTGCATGTGGATATGAACAGCTTTTTTGCCTCGGTTGCCTGCATCGGGCATCCCGAATGGGCGCGTGTTCCGATGGCGGTTGCCGGGGATAAATCCAAAAGACATGGGATTATCCTGGCTAAAAATCAGCTTGCAAAAGCGTCCGGCGTTGTCACCGGCGAGCCGATCGGTACTGCAAAAAGCAAGTGCCCGTCGTTGCTGCTTGTGCCCCCGGACATGGAGCAATATACGGCGCTTTCGGACGCGGCGCGTCGGATATATGCGGAATATACCGACCGGGTTGAATCTTTCGGAATTGACGAATGCTGGCTGGATGTCACCGGGAACGGATTCCTTTACGGGACGGATTACGGTGAAAAAATAGCGCAGGAAATCCGATCCAGAATCAGATCAGAACTGCGCCTGACGGTCTCCGTGGGGGTATCGTACAATAAACTGTTTGCCAAGATGGGAAGTGATTACCGCAAGCCGGATGCGGTGACGGTGATTACGCCCGGAAATTTTAAGGAGCTGCTTTGGGGGCTTCCCGTTGAAAATCTGCTCTTTGTCGGTCGTCATACGGCACGCCGGCTGTGGTACGCGCGTATTTATACGATCGGGGATCTCGCAACTGCCGATCCGGATATGTTACAGGCACTGTTTGGAAAAAATGGATTGGCACTTTGGCAGTCCGCCAACGGCGTGGATGATTCGCCGGTTGTTCCGGACAGCGCGACACAGGAAATCAAGAGCATCAGCAACAGTACAACACTGGCGCGGGATATGACGACTTCTCTCCAAGTGGAGGCAGTATTAGCCGGGCTTTGCGAACGCGTCGCATGTCGCCTGCGAAAGGCGGAAAAACGGTGCAGTGTGGTGCGGCTCAGTGTCCGCACCACGGACCTGCATTGGTATGAGCGGCAATGCCGCATCGAACCGACCTGTCTTGCACCGGAACTTCTGCGGGAAGCCATGAAGCTGTTTTGCACCCATCATGACGGTTCACCTGTCCGCTCCATCGGCGTTTGCGGCGCGGAACTGGTTTCGGAACAACCGGTACAGCTTTCCTTATTTCCGGACGCACCGGATTCCATGCGGCGTGCACGCAGGGAGGCGCTTGCCTGCTGTATGGATCGGTTGCACGCACAGTATGATATTCCGCTTCACTATGCGATTACAACATTGCAGGGTAAGGGGAACAACCCGTGAGGGGGGGACGGTCACTTTGCGGGAGTTTCTTTATGGTATGCGACGGCAAGATCAACGACCAGACCATAGCTTTTGGTACCCGGAGTCCCCTGAATTTGCAAATAGGTGTTGTTGATGGTTCCGCTGACTTTAGAGGCGGTGGAATTGCGGTACTTTTCAAAGAACGCACTGTAAGCGCTCATTTCGTCGCGAACGGGAGCGTTCAGGGCTGCCGCCGCTTTGGAATATGCCGCTTTGTCTGCGGAGTACAGGGCGGAGGAAACATATTCATACATGTTCAGATACCCGGAATAGCGGATATAAGGGTCGTCCGATCCGATGCAGACGAGATATGCGATGAAGTTCGCTTCGTCTTCGCGTGCGATACCGCGCTGATGCGCCAGTTCGTGTGCGGCGGTAAAGGGAACGGTATAATCCGGGAAATCCACATTGATATTCGCTTCACCTGTGTAGTAAGCGTACAGTCCGGTGATGTGGGTATAGGACATTGCCTCGCTCAGCATGACCGGTTTGACGCGGCTGTAAAAGTTGATCAGAAAATCGTGGTTCTCGCAGAATTTGTCGTATGCCTGAATCAGTTTATCGTTCATTTCCCGGTAAGTATACGGCATGACGGAAAAACCGCCGTCGTGGTAGAGAACCTCCGACATTTCCCGATTGATTGACTCTACCAACAGATCTGCGGTATCCGCCAATTCTTCCGCACTGACCTTTTCCCGCTGCAGATTCAGCTTTTTGTCGACGGTAGAATTGCGGTAGCCGATGCCGAAACCGATGACAAACAGAGAAATTAGCAGCGCAACAATGCTCAGAAGCTCCAAGACAAAGATGCCGACCGATTTCCAGGTATCACAACGGTAATGCAGCGCATATACGATGAGCACCACAAGAAGAAACGGTAAAAGAATGACAATCATTTCCGTAATGGAAAAGGGAATCCACACGGTCAGGTAGGAGAGAAACATGCGGATGGGAGAGCTGATGTAAAGATTGAAAAAGTCGGAGAAGGGGACGGACAAAAGCGCGACTACATAAAGGATCACCGCAAACGCAAGCAATCCGTAAAAAACAAAACAGACGCACGGCAGCTTTTCATACCGTCGGTTCAACGGCTGCCATTTCTTACGCTCATTTTCATCCAGCGCCAGATATTCCGCACGGGAGAGCTGTGTAGCATCAGAATTCTTTACCCGAAAAAAGTTGTTTTTCATGGATCAGTACCTCCATATCTTGTGTGGTATGCAGTCCGAACCGGGGGAGTAAGGCAGAAAAATCCGTCGGTAGCGGTGCGGTCAATGTCAGATATTCTCCGTCAAAGGGGCGGGGAACGGACAGAAGAAATGCGTGCAGGGCGTGGCGGTCAATCCACGTTGACGGCGAGCCGTACAGATCATCGCCGAGTATCGGAAAACCGATATGCGAAAAATGCACACGCAACTGGTGCGTCCTGCCGGTCAGCGGCATTGCGACAACCAGTGTCATGGCCGGATCGTGGGAGATTGCAAGAACCCGGTAACGCGTTTCTGCATATTGGGGCGAGTCGCGGTCCGCGTCGCAGACCGTGCGCATAATGATGCTTTCCGTCTGGCGCCGGATGCCGCAGATAATGGTTCTCTCCGTTCCGACCGGGGACACATCCAGGATGCCGTCAAGGATGGCGAGGTAACATTTCCGGATGCGATGCGAGCTTTGTGCGTCAAAGAGGAAAGACGCCGCAGCCTGTGTTTTGGAACAAACGACAATGCCGCTTGTGTTTCGGTCCAAACGTCCGGCTGGGCGAAAAACGAACGGAAGTCCCCGCTCCCGGTAAAGGGTTGCCATCGCATTGGCAAGCGTGTCCTCTGTGTGCCCGTGCGAAGGGTGCGTCGGCATATGCGGGGGCTTATTGACGGCGATCAGCGCATCATCTTCATAGAGGATGTCCGGGCAGATGCCGGAGGGAACGATGTCGAATGCGTGATCTGCCGGTCTGTCCCGGTCGGCGACGGTCAGGCGGTCACCTGTGCACAGACAATAGCGCACAGAAACCTGCGCGCCGTTGACGCAGATGCCGTTCTCCATGTATTTCCAATGCCGCAAGGTCTTTTGTGATACCGACAGCTTCTGACGCAGAAAGGAAAGCACCGTCAGTCCGTTTTCCTCCTTCCTGATGCAAAACTCCATATTGTCGCTCCTCCTACCTATAATAAACACAGTATATCATACTTTTGTAGTGATTACAAGGCAGGAATGTGAAGGGATTGAAAAGATTCTATTTGCAATCGGTATGCAATAAAATGCAAGCCCGTGGGTATCGGCTTCTGCGACCCCACGGGCTGTGTTTATTCTGTTTTTGACATAAAATCGTCCACAAGGTATGTGCGCAGGGCATTGAGTTGTTCCGGTGCCCCTCCGCCGCAGGGAGAACCGTCCAGCTGATTGCAGACCATGCAGAAGGCGCTGGAAGAGGAAATGATGATTTCCGCGGCATTGCGCAGTTCGGAAAGCGTAAACGGTGTTTCGTCCGTCGGAATGCCGAGTGCGCGGCAGGCGCGCAGCAGGTTTGCGCGTGCGATACCTGGCAGAATCAGATTGTCGGTCGGTGCGGTACGGAAGACCCCTTCATGCGTCAGGATGGAAACGTTGGAGTGTGCGCATTCGGTGACGCGGTCGGGTTCGCGGTAAAGGATGGTTTCATAGACACCGAGCCGCTCCGCCTCTTTTGCGTACATGACCGACGGCAACAGATTGAGTGTTTTGATGTTGCAGTGGAAAAAGCGCGTATCCGGTCTTGTAACCGCCTGGATGGGGGTATAAACATCCTTGATTTTTTGCGGTTTGATCATGACCCACAGATTTGCCGGCATGCCGTCCGGGTAGGCATGTGCCCGTATCTGGGTGCCGCGCGTTGCCTGCCAGTAGACAAATACGTCACTTGCGTCTACTTGGCATATCAGGTCACGGAGCAACGCAGCCAGATCTGCCTTCGACATATCCAGGTGAATATCCAGCATTGCCATGCTGCGGTAAAAGCGGTCTATGTGTTCCTCAAGGGCGTAAATCCGATGATTGCGTCCGCAGGTTGCGTCATAGACGCCGTCTCCGAAGAAATGCACCCGGTCGTTGAACGGGACACACAGTTCCTCAAGCAGTCCGATTTTTCCGTTATAGTATCCAAGATTCTCCATACATCGCCCTCCGATTTCTTTATCATTCTCATTTTAGCATTTTCTTGTGGAATTGTCAATACGAAAACACAATAAAAAGATTTGACAAGTCCACAGCGGTGTGCTATAATGAAAACAATGAACAAAAAAAAACGTATCGTCGTATCGTGAGGAGGGAAAATGATGGAAGGGTTTGCATTTGCGGATCTTTGCTATCTTGCGGTCAATCTGCCGCAAGTGGTCAATCTTTATAAATTTAACGGTGATTTCGAGGGTGAAATTGCCTGTATTGATCGCCTGCTGGAACGGACGATCCCGATGGCACTGCGCAAACGCTTGGAAATCGAGCGCGTATTTGCCGCAGGATTGCAGATGAACTATCAAACCGATGATGCCGCAATGCTCAAAGGATTGCGTGAGCGGTATCCGCAAGCGAGCCAAAAAACGCTTGACGAATTGATCGGTATGGGAAATGTCGATTTCATTATGAAGAACGGCGCCCGCTATTTTGAAAACGGTGCGCTCTCCAACATTTTCCTGACACACAGTGATTATCTGAACAGCACATTTGCAAAGGAGCAGGAGCCTGCGTCATCCGATGCGGAGAAGCCGCGGGATATTCGGCAGGAGGTTTGCGATCTGATGCAGGAAGAGGGAGGATGCGCCTATCGGTTCGAGGTGGAGGAAACCCTGCGTGTTCTGCCGGCGTTTGACCGTCCGGGTGAGCGGATACGTCTGTGGTTCCCGTATCCGGTAGCGTGTGCAACGCAATCGGATATCCGCCTGCTCTCGTCATCGCATCCGGTGCAGATTTCGGACAGTCCCATCCGGACGGCAATGATTGAAACTGCTCACGTCCCCGAAACCGTGTACAGCGTCCGTTTTTCCTATGTTAATCATGCAAAATACACGGTGCTTGACCCGGATAAGGTATGCGGTCAGCAACCGGATATGCCGGCGTATCTTTGCGAACAGTATCCGCATATCCGCTTTACACCGTATGTCCGTGCTGTGGCGAAGGAAATCGCGGGCGATGAAAAAAATCCTCTTCTGCTTGCCCGCCGCGTTTACGATTGGATTCGTGATCATGTATCTTATTCCTATGTGCGTGATTATCTCTACATTGAGAACATTCCGGAATTTGTGATGCTGAACGGTTACGGGGATTGCGGCACCATGGCGCTTGTCTTTATTACGCTTTGCCGCTGTCTTGGAATTCCCGCAAAGTGGCAGTCGGGCAGCGCGGTTCGCCCGGATCATATCGGCAGTCACGATTGGGCGATGTTCTACATTGCGCCTTACGGATGGCTGTATTGCGATCCTTCCTACGGGAATACAAGCGATCCCGAAAAGCATGCGCACTACTTTGGCAATCTGGATCCGTTCCGCCTGGTTGCGTGCAACGAATTTCAGGTTCCGTTTACGCCGGATAAGAAATATCTCCGGATGGATCCCTATGATAATCAGAGCGGAGAAGCGGAGTACGCGACAGAGAACCTTTTCTTCGGGCAATTGGAAAGCAGAAGGCGTGTCATATCCGCGCAAAAGGTGGATTTTCATGACTTTGAGTGTTGAATAACAGGGGATTGAATAAAATCGGAATTTTTGACAAGGAGATGAACCATGAAAAAAACAGAGTTGAACAATGGATGGTCCCTGCGTTATGCACATCACAGTCTGGTCAGAAAAAACGGGTTCTCATTTTCTGACCGCCGTTCATTGCAGGCGTCCGATTTGCCATGCGTGCAAGCAAAAGTGCCCGGGAATTTTGAATTGGATCTTTTCCGTGCCGGCATCATTGAGGATCCGTTCTTCGGCGGCAACATCGAAAAGGAAAGGGAATTGGAGTCTCTGCATCTTTGGTATGATACGGTCTTTGATTTTACGGACGACGGGGGTGAAGCCTATTTGCGCTTTGACGGTATCGATACCGCGGCGGAAATTTACCTGAACGGTGTGCGGCTGGGATTTGTGGAGAATATGTTGGTGGAACACGAATTCCGTGCGGATTGTCTGAAGCCGGTCGGAAACGAACTGGTTGTGCATATTCTTCCTTCCACGATTTACGGCAGGCAGTTTCCTCTGCCACCCATGTGCAATGCCATGCACTATGAAATGGCGTCATTGCCCCTTCGTAAGGCGGCGTCCACGTTCGGCTGGGATATCATTCCGCGCACGGTTTCCGGGGGAATCTGGAAGCCGGTGTGGCTGCTTTCAAAACCGACAGAGCGCCTGGAGGAGGTATACCTGTATACCGTCGGAATTGACCATGCAAAGAAAACGGGTGAAGTCAATTTTTACTATCACATTGAGACAGACGCAGATAACCTGGAAGGGTTGCTTTTGCACATAGAGGGATGCTGCGGGGATTCCGTTTTTGCCGCGCAGACAAGACTGTGGCATACCTGCGACACTCTGCCGTTGCATATTGAAAACTGCCGTTATTGGTATCCCAAAAACGCCGGAGATCCTTCCTTGTACCGGGTGCGGATTCGTCTGGAGCGTGACGGTACCGTCGTGGATGAACAGACCGTTCTGTTCGGCGTACGCACCGTAGAATTGCGCCGCACATCGGTGGAGGACGGTTCCGAGGAAGCAGACTTTTGCTTCCTTGTCAACGGAAAACGGGTTTTCTGGATGGGCTCCAACTGGGTGCCGCTGGATGCTTTTCATTCCCGTGACATTGAAAATCTGCCGCGCGCGCTGACGCTTCTGGATGAGATCGGTTGTAATTCCTTGCGCCTGTGGGGCGGCAACGTTTACGAAAACGACGCTTTTTATGATTGGTGTGATGCGCACGGCATCCTGCTCTGGCAGGATTTCGGCATGGGATGTGCCGTGTACCCGCAGGATGCGCGTATGCAGAATCTTTTGCGTGAAGAGGCAAGAAAGGTGATTTGCCGTTTGCGCAATCACCCCGCGCTGGTTTTGTGGGCAGGGGACAACGAATGCGATTACGCTTATTCCTGGAACCGGGTTATGCGGGATCCGAACAGAAACCGACTGACTCGCGTGATCCTGCAGGAGGCGGTGGAAACCTACGACGTGGTGCGCCCCTACCTGCCAAGCTCTCCATACTTTGATGAAAAGGCGGTAAGCACCGGTTTGCTGACGACAGAGGATCACCTGTGGGGACCGCGTGATTACTTTAAGGGGGATTTTTATCAGGGTTCCCTTTGCCACTTTGCCTCGGAGACCGGTTATCACGGGTGTCCGTCACCGGCGTCCCTCTCGTCCTTTATCCGCAAAGAACAGCTTTGGCCTATCTTTGACCGGAACGGTGTTCCTGGGAGCGATTGGATTCTGCACGGAACCAGTCCCGATGCCGATCCGAACGGGATGTTCTCTTACCGTACGGGGCTGATGGCAAATCAGGTACGTGTGCTGTTCGGGGATTTGCCGGACAACCTTCCGGACTTCTGCCGGATGAGTCAGATCTCCCAGGCGGAGGCAGTGAAGTATTTCATCGAGCGTTTCCGTCTGCGTAAATGGCGCCGTACCGGCATCATCTGGTGGAATCTGATTGACGGATGGCCCCAGGTTTCCGATGCCGTTGTAGACTATTACGGTCGCAAAAAATTGGCATTCCACTATATCCGGCGGTCTCAACAGCCTGTGTGCATGATGTACGATGAACCGGTAGACGGCATGTGCGGACTGTACGCGGTCAACGATACCCCGGAGAGCGTGCATATTGCCTATACGGTAACGGAACCCCTGACCGGAGCGGTTCTGGCGCAGGGAGAAGCAACCGTGCCGGGCGATACCTCCGTATGTGTGGCAAAGACGCCTGTGCAGACCGGGGAAAAGTCCTTCCGACTGATCCGGTGGACCGGCGATGGTGTTGACGGATACAATCACTATGTCACAAATCTGATTGCGGTTGATTATGCGCGCTATACCGAGGCGATCCGTTTGTGCGGAATGGATTGTTTTGAAGGATTTGATGCCTGAGTAAGCAGAAAAAACAGGAGAACTTTTATGGGAATACAGGAAAACAAAGAGCGGTTTATTTCGATTTTCAACGATAAAGTACAGCGGGAAGGGGCAGATAAGCTGCTGAGCTATCTCTGCTCGGACAGTTGCGACTTTTTTACGGCGCCTGCGAGCACCCGTTTTCACGGTGCCTATGAGGGCGGACTCTGCCAGCACAGTCTGAATGTTTATGATTGCCTGGTGGACATTATGGCGCGTCCCCGGATGCGTGAGATGTACGGCGTCTCTTATCCGGATGAGAGTCTTGCCATTGCGGCGCTTCTGCACGATTTGTGCAAGGTCAATTTCTATAAGCTCAGTTACCGGAATGCCAAAAACGCATTGGGAAAATGGGAATCCGTCCCCTATTTTACCATTGAGGATACGCTTCCTTACGGGCATGGCGAAAAATCGGTGTACATTGTATCCGGATATATGCGCCTGACGCGGGATGAGGCATTTGCCATCCGGTATCATATGGGATTTTCCACAACGGACGATCCGGGCAACGTCGGCAAAGCGCTTGAGATGTTTCCGCTCGCCTTCGGATTGTGTTGCGCGGACATGGAGGCGTCGTACTTCATGGAAGGGACCGAGAAAAAATAAGGTTTCCCCGATACAGGGGAGAGGGGAGAATCCAGAAAATGGCTGATCATAAAATTGCAACGCCGCATATTGAAGCGGCGCCACAGGAGATCGCAAAAACGGTTCTGATGCCGGGAGATCCTTTGCGTTCTCGGTTTATTGCGGAAAACTTTTTTGAGAATCCGGTTCTTTTTAACAATATCCGCGGTATTCAGGGGTATACGGGAACCTATCAGGGCAGACGTATATCCGTCATGGCAAGCGGTATGGGAATGCCTTCCATCGGTATTTACAGCTACGAGTTGTTCCGCCTGTTTGATGTGGACCGGATTATCCGCATTGGCTCCGCGGGGGCGATCAGACCCGACATCAAATGCTATGACATTGTGTTTGGCATGGGCGCATGTACCACTTCGCGCTATGCGGAGCAGTACCATCTGCCGGGAACCTATGCGCCGATCGCCGATTTTGATCTTCTGAGAACCGCGGTTGACTGTGCGCAAAAGAGCGGGGCACGTTATTACGTCGGCAATCTGTTGTCCGCGGATGTGTTCTATGATGATACACCCTCGGATGTGCTTGCCTTCAGTAAAATGGGCGTCATGGCGGTGGAAATGGAAGCGGCGGCGCTTTATATGAACGCCGCGCGTGCGGGAAAAGAAGCGCTTGCCCTGTGCACCGTATCGAACAACCTGATTACCCACGAAGATACAACTGCGCAGGAACGGCAGACCGCTTTTACGCAGATGATCGAGATCGCGCTTCAGACGGCGGTGGCGTGTGAGGCGTCCGGGGAGACGGAATCGGTATGAAGGCAAAACGGGTATTTTTGATTGTTCTTGACAGCGTCGGCGCCGGGGAAGCACCGGATGCCGCCGCATTCGGAGACTTCGGAGTCAACACCATCCGGTCTGTTTCCCGCTCGCCGTATTTCTGCATGGATCATCTGCGGCAAATGGGATACGGCAATATCGACGGACTGGATTTTCTTGGGAAAACCGATACACCGACCGCCGCAACCGCAAGGATGCGGGAAGCATCTGCGGGAAAGGATACCACAATCGGGCATTGGGAGATCGCGGGATTGTTTTCGCCGACACCGTTGCCAACCTATCCGAACGGTTTTCCCGATCGGATTCTGGATGCTTTTTGCGCGGCAACCGGCAGGGGAATTCTGTGTAACCGACCGTATTCCGGCACACGGGTCATTCAGGACTACGGCGAAGAGCATCTGCGCACCGGCAAGCTGATTGTGTACACCTCGGCAGACAGTGTTTTTCAGATTGCGGCACATGAGGATCTTGTACCCCCAGCGCAACTGTATGAATACTGCCGTATGGCACGGAAGCTTTTGTGCGGTGCGGACAGGGTCGGCAGGGTGATTGCGCGCCCCTTTGCGGGTGCGGCACCTGATTTTTACCGTACTGCCAACCGACACGATTTTTCACTGGAACCGCCCGGCGACACGATCAATGATATTTTGAAAGCAGCCGGACGGGATGTGATCGCCGTCGGAAAAATCTATGATATTTTCGCCGGACGCGGCTTTACCGATCATATGTTCACACATTCCAATCAGGAAGGTATGGCAGTGACCAAACAGCTTGCCGAACGGGATTTTTCGGGACTTTGTTTTGTCAATCTGGTGGACTTCGATATGTTGTACGGTCATCGGCGCGATGTGGACGGCTATGCGCGTGCGCTTGCCGCATTTGATGCGTGGCTGCCCGGTTTTCTTTCCGTACTGCATGATGAGGATGTGTTGATGATCACCGCAGACCACGGCTGTGATCCGGCATATACCGCCACAACCGATCACACGCGGGAATATACGCCGCTCCTTCTTTACGGCAGACAGATCATGCCGGACAGTTTCGGAACACGGAATACGTTTGCCGATATCGGTGCGACGGTGCTTTCCTTGCTTGGCGTTGACGGAAAAACAACCGGAACCCCTTTGCCGTTGCGGGAAAGAAAAGAGAGGGTGTGCAAATGACGGAAAAACAGTTGGTTGCGTTGGCAAAGGATGCGATGCGCGGCGCGTATGCGCCTTATTCCGGCTACACGGTCGGCGCCGCACTGCTTTGTGCGGACGGTGCGGTTTATACCGGCTGCAATATTGAAAATGCCTCGCTGACGCCTACCGTCTGCGCAGAGCGGGTTGCAATCTTCAAAGCGGTCAGCGACGGAAGACGTGATTTTTCCGCCATTGCGGTTGTCGGCGGCAGGCAGGGAAGCATTGCAGGCTTCTTCCCGCCCTGCGGCGTTTGCCGGCAGGTCTTGCGCGAATTTTGCTGCCCGGACACCTTTCTTGTCCATCTTGGCGGTGTTGGCGATGAAATCCGTACATTGCGCCTGGGAGAACTTTTTCCCTTCGGCTTTTCCGGTGAGGATATGCGCTGATGATGAAAAAAATGAATGATGAAACAGGGATATCCCGTGCAAAATGGCGCCGTCCGCTGACGCTTGCCGGGCAGTGCGCGCCGTTCCTTCTGACTTGTTTTGCCGTTGTTTCCGGGTTCATACCGAGTATGTATTTTCATTTTGATGCGACCCTGTATCCCGGAGAAACCGGCGTGCGCGGACCGCAGTCGCTGTTCGGCTTGATCGGCGAGTCCTGGGGGTATGTGCGCCGCCTTGCAAACAATGCGGGAAGCGGGCAGGCAAATGAGCGGATGTTTGTGGTGGGAATTGCCATACTGGACATTTTGGTGGTTTTGTTTTTGCTCGCGGCGCTGTTCTACACCGGTTTTACGGCGTATACCGCTCTGCGCTGCTATACGTTGCCGCCGACGTCGGAGTCTTGCAATGCCCGGAAGCGCCGGTTCCGTCTGTTTGTTTGGAACCGACCGTGCTGCTTAGGAGCCCAACTTTTGCTGCTTCCTCCGTTGGTATATCCGTACCTTTTGCGCAATTTGTATTACAACAATGCGATTCTCAATATTGAGCGCATTTCTTACAGCGGATTATCTTTTCCGCTCGTTGTCGGTATTTGTGTCCTTTTGGAGATCGGATTGTTTTTCTTCTTGCCGCACTGGGAACGGCAGGAGCATCTGAGTTTATTCCGGTACTATCGCAAACGGGAGAACGAAAACTGAAAAAATGAGGGGGAGTCAACAACTCCCCCAAGTCTATTGTGCGGCAGAGATGCCGTTTTTATTTTTCGCGTGCCCTGAGAATCGCCTTCTGAATTTCTACGAGCGGGATAATCATCACCGCACAGCCGAGCGCAACGCCCCATTCGACAAGGTTGATGTGCGCGGTGTCAAACAGGGTATTCAGTCCGGGAATCAGCACAACCGCCGATGTCAGCAAGGCGCCGACGATAAAGGATACATTCAGCCATTTGTTGGCAAACATTTTCTTTGTAAACAGCGTTGTGTGGAAGGATTTCATGTTGAAGGAATGGAACAACTGAATAAAGCAGAGTGTCAGGAACGCCATGGTCATTGCCTCGATGTGTTCGTTGCCGAGCACCAGATCACCAAGGAAGTAGGAAGCAAGGACAAGTCCCGTCTGCATGAAGCCCTGGATGAAAATGTTGATTCCTGTTTCACCGGAGAACAGGCTACCGCCGTTCTTTCGCGGCTGATGTGCCATGACGTCGCGTTCCGCACTTTCCATTCCCAGCGAGAGCGCAGGCAGGGAATCTGTGACCAGATTGATCCACAGAATCATGACAGGCGTCAGAAATTCGCCGCCCAGAATCACACTGACGATGAACAGGCAGAGAACCTCGGCGATGTTGGCGGACAAAAGGTATTGCGTAGCTTTTTTGATGTTGTCGTACAGCTTACGTCCTTCCTCTACGGCGCCGATGATGGTGGCAAAGTTGTCGTCCGCAAGCACCATGTCCGCGGCGCCCTTGGAAACGTCGGTTCCGGTAATTCCCATGCCGATGCCGATATCCGCACGTTTGATGGAAGGTGCGTCGTTGACGCCGTCACCGGTCATGGCAACCACTTTGTTCAGTGACTTGTATACGCGTACAATCTTGACTTTGTTTTCCGGAGAAACACGGGCGAATACAGCGTAGTCTTCAATGATTTTTGCAAATTCTTCATCCGAATACCGGTCGATTTCCACACCCTCCATGACCTTGTGCTTGTCGTCCAGAATGCCGATTTCACGGGCAATGGCAGCGGCGGTGTCCTTATGGTCCCCGGTAATCATGATGGGGCGCATACCGGCGCGTTTGCAGGTTGAAACGGCGTCCTTAACCTCCGGGCGCGGCGGGTCGATCATGCCGACCAGCCCGACAAAGGTCAGGTCGGTTTCCCATACCGCCTTGTCAGCGTCGTTCTGCGCGGCAGGGACGTCTTCCTTGACGGCGGCGGCAAGCACACGCAGTGCCTTGTCAGCCATGGCTTTGTTTGCCGCAACAATGTCCGTGCGCAGTTCGTCGGACATAGGAACCTTTTTGCCGTTGATCATGGCAGAAGTACAGTGCGCGAGCAGCAGATCGGGCGCACCTTTGACGTGGGCGACGCGCTGACCGGTGGTCGCATTCCGGTTGACCGTTGTCATCATTTTACGAACAGAGTCAAAGGGAAGTTCGTCCACCCGTTTCCACTCGTTCAGCAGATCAGCGTATACCGCTCCGCGGTCGATTGCATAGCGTACCAGTGCGGTTTCGGTCGGGTCGCCGACCAGGGTGTCGTCGTTCTGTACGGTGTCATTGCAGAGTGCAAGCGTGCGTACCAGAACATCGGCATCGGAAGCATGTAATGCGTCCTCCGCTTTGATTGCCGAGGCGTCGTAGTAAAGCTCCTTGACGGTCATGCGGTTCAGCGTCAGCGTACCGGTTTTGTCCGAACAGATGATCTGACAACAGCCGAGCGTTTCCACGGCAGGCAGATTTTTGACAATGGCATTGCGCTTGCTCATTTTCTGCATGCCCATGGAAAGCACGATGGTTACCACGGCAGGCAGACCTTCCGGAATGGCGGCAACCGCGATGGCAACCGCTGTCATAAAGGAAGCAATGATATTGTCCACGGACGGGTCGCGCAGAGCGGTGACGGCAAAAATGACAGCGGCAATCACGAGAATGATGATGCTGAGAACCTTTGCTGTTTTGGAAAGCTGTTTTTGCAACGGGGTTGCCTGGTTGTCATCCTCGGAGAGCATATCCGCGATTTTTCCGACTTCGGTTTTCATCCCGGTTGCCGTGACGATACCGGTGCCGCGGCCATAGGTAACGGTACTTCCGCTGTACGCCATATTTTTGCGGTCGCCGAGCGGCGCACCCGCTTTGACCTCCGCATCGGCATGCTTTTCGGACGGAACCGATTCACCGGTCAGGGCGGATTCTTCAATCTGCAAAGATGCCGAGGTCAGAATACGCATATCGGCGGGGACCATATCGCCGGCATCCAGCTGGACCACGTCGCCGGGAACCACCTGATCGCTGGGAATGGTTTCAACCTTCCCGTTGCGGTAAACCTTGGAGAAGGGCTTGTTCATTCCCTTGAGGGCTTCCATGGCGCTTTCTGCCTTGTTTTCCTGAATCAGACCGATCACGGCATTGATAATGACGATCAGGAGAATGATGCCGCTGTCAAACAATTCTTCCGGCTTTCCTTCCCAAATGGAAATGGCACCGGAAACCAGAGCGGCAATCAGCAGAATGATGATCATTGCGTCTTTGAACTGGGCAAGGAAGCGGGCAAGAAGGCTCTTTTTCTTTCCTTCACGCAAAGCGTTTTTGCCGTATTGCGTGAGGCGCTCTTCTGCCTGTGCGGTGGACAGTCCTTCATGCGTAGATTGCAGGCGTTCAATCACCTGCTCCCGTCCGGCGGTATAAAAGAACTGTTCGGTGTCTTTTTGCGGCGTGCCGCCTTGCGGTTTGTTGCTGATCGAATCCATAAAAAACCTCCTGAAAAAGAAAATAGCATACGGCAAACCGTATGCAACAGGATTCATCTCACATACGGCACTTGCCATACATGAGTCTCATTTGTTAAGGCAAGCCAGACCGCAGAACGGACGAGATTGTTGACCTGCCACGCCGGAGCGCAAATTACTCCCCCATGATTATTACCATTATAACGCGTATCTGCGCATTTGTCAATAGTAATTTTGATTTTTTTGAAAGATAGGGACCGTTTTGTCCGTGCGGGCAAGCACAGCCCCTGTTTTTTTGTCTGTCCCGTTTCCGTCAATCACAAAAGACGTGGCGGATTGCATCCAGATAACCGTAACCGTACCGATTGTCCGGCTCCAGGTAACTGCATTCTGTCCACTCATTCCAACTGTTGACAGTGATCAGCGGCGGCTGTGACGGGTGATCGTCAACATACGCCTTGGCAAGGCGGAGCGCATGTGCAAAGTTTTCCGGGGTATTGTTCTTCGTGATATGATCAACAAAATTGCGGAAACGCGGATTGTTGTCCCATCCGACCGAAACGTGCGGAAAATAAATCTGACGGTAGGTGTTGTCAATCAACTGATACTGTTTTTCTACGTCGTGCAGGACGTCAAGGTAATCTCGGTTCATGGAAGTAAAATGCACGTACTGGTAGTGCGTGATGCTGTCAAACCCGAGACTGTCAAAATCCGCATGTGAAAGCCCGCCGTTGGTATCGACACCGCTTAGGTTTGTGCCGTTCATCCCCCATGCAGCCGCCTGAAGGTGTAATCCCGGGAAACCTGCCTTCTCGCATTTTGCGCGGAAGCGGCGGAGTGCATCTGCCGCGGCACTGACCCCGCCAAGGCCTTTGCAAAGGTTGACTAAGTCATAGATCATGAACACCGGTTTTCCGTCGATTCGGTAATAGGACGGGTGGCTGAAATACTTGGCAATGATACGGTCGGTGATGATTTCAAATTCCGCAGGTGATTGGGCGCCTTCCCAGATGACCGTATCTCCATAGGTATCGGAGAGGTCGATATTCCAAAGATGGTTTGCGTCGTGATTTGCCCACATCAGGTAAAAACGCATCTGTCCATTGTTCTTCGCGCCGAGAAAGCCGTTGTCCAGGCACTGCTCCAGAAACGGGCGGTGGTCATACCAGTACCAGTCATAGATAAACACATTCACTCCGTGGTCGCATGCACACTGAATCTGACTTTCCATGATGTACGGATCTGCTTCATTGACATATCCCCAGAGCGGTTTTCTGTCAAACAGATACCCGTTGTCCTTGCGTACCGCATTTTTGACGCTTTGCCATTCGCCGATTCCTTCGTGCCAGAACATACGTGAGCGTGGTTCGTCACCCGTATATGCGGGCCAGATGTAGGTGGCAATATCATATTTTTTTGTCCGGTTGATATCTGACATTTTGAGATCTCCTTTCTGACTGCTGTGGTTGGGTTCCGGTTTATTATAGCTTTTGCGGTGATAACTGTCAAGTGGAAACCGCATTTTTTATGAGCGGTTCCGGACCTTTCGGGATGGGAAAAGGCAAAAATCAAGAAAAAAGCAAAAAAAATTCCGATTACCTGTTTACAAATGGTCGGAAATGTAGTAAAATAGGTAACGGTATATTGAGAGCAGAAGGGAATTAAACCGAATATGGACAAACAACCCGTTTATAAACGAATTCTTCTGAAGCTGTCCGGAGAAGCACTTGCACCGGAGGACAGAGGAAACGGTATTTTGGATTTTACTTTTATAGAACGCGTGGCTGCGGTGATCCGTAAGTGCCTGGACGTCGGTGTGCAGATCGGTATCATCGTGGGTGCCGGCAATATTTGGCGTGGCGCGAAGGGCGTTCACATGGACCGTTGCCGTGCGGACCATATGGGAATGCTGGGAACGGTCATTAACGCGCTTGCCCTGCAGGATACATTTTTGCGCTGCGGCATCGATACCGCGGTGATGACGGCGGTCGAAATGCATTCGTTTGCCGACCACTATACTTCGCGTGACGCGGACAAAGCGTTGTCTGCCGGGCGCGTCGTAATTTTCGGCGGCGGACTTGGCGCACCTTATTTTTCGACGGATACGGCTGCCGCTCTGCGCGCGGCGGAGATTGGTGCGGATGCCATTCTGATGGCGAAAAATGTGGATTATCTTTATGATTCCGACCCGCGTAAAAATCCGGATGCAAAGCCGATTTACGATATCACTTACGAAGAAATCATCGAGAGGGATCTGCGTGCCTTTGATATGACTGCGGTGTCCTTCTGCATGGATAACCACATTGACGCTTACGGCTTTGCTCTGAAAGATCCGGAGAATATTTACCGTGCCGTTATGGGAGAACCGGTCGGCACCAAAATGCACCCCTGAATACGTGCTGGATTCCAAAATGCAAAAACATAGAAAGGAAGGCGCGCATCGGCGCTGAAAACTGACATGAAATACGATACCAAAGAATTTGAACAGAAAATCAAGAAAACACTTTCCAACCTGGAGGAGACACTTTCCACCATCCGCGCAAGCCTTGCCAATACCTCGGTGATTTCCAAAGTGTACTTTGAATATTACGGTGCGGAAACCCGGATTATGGATATGGCATCGGTTTCCGTGACGGATGCAAGGACCATTACCATTACGCCGTATGACCAGAAGACGCTGGCTGCGATGAAGAAGGCGTTGCTTGCGTCCGACGTCGGAATCACACCGGTGGACGATGGCAGAAACATCCGCCTGGTGTTCCCGCAACTGAGTGAGGAGCGGCGTCACGATCTGGCAAAGCAGATTCAGAAACTGGGCGAGGAGGCAAAGGTTGCTATCCGCAATCTGCGCAGAACCGCAAACGACGAGATCAAAAAGCAGAAAAAGGACGGAATTCTGACGGAGGACGATCAGAAAGACGCGGAAAAGAGTGTTCAGGATATCACCGACAAAAATATCAAGTTTGTGGATTCCATCATCGAGAAGAAGACGCAGGAGATTATGAAAGTCTGAGAAGATTTTTGTCACGCAGTATGTTGGTACTGTGCGATCGGGCTGGTGCACAGGATAGGTGCACCAGCCCGATTTACAAATCAGGAACAGGAAAGGCAGATTACGATATGGCAGTATCGGAACCGAGTATCCGTGAGGCGGTTAAAGAGTCCGGATTGAAGCATTTGGCGTTTATTATGGATGGAAACGGCAGATGGGCAAAAAAACGCGGGATGCCGAGAAATTACGGGCACCGCATCGGCGCATCTACATTCCGGAAAATTGCGCAGTATTGCAGTGATATAGGAATTGAATATATTACTGTTTATGCGTTTTCAACCGAGAATTGGAGACGACCGAAAAAGGAAGTGGATTCCATTATGAAACTGCTTTCCGATTATCTTGACGAGAGCCTGCGCGATTATAAAAAGTACAATTGCCATGTGCGTATGATCGGAGATCTTTCTGTCTTTGACGCGCAGGAGTTGGAGAAGATTCGGCAATTGGACGAGATCAGCGCGGGTATGCCGTCGCAATTGCAGATTGCGCTGAATTACGGCGGACGGCATGAATTGGTACAGGCGTACGAGCGCCTGATGGCGAACGGGATTACGCATCCGACCGAACAGCAGATCAGCGATGCGCTGTATACTGCAGGGGTACCGGACCCGGATATGATTGTCCGCACGGGCGGGGAAAAGCGCCTTTCAAATTTTCTTCTGTGGCAGTGTGCGTACGCTGAATTTTGTTTTACAGACACTTTGTGGCCTGACATGTCAGGGAAAGATGTTGATGTGGCAGTCCGTGAGTTTTGCGCGCGAAAGCGCAATTACGGTAGAGTGCCGACCGATTCCGGCGCCGGTGTCGGAAAGTTATGAGAAAGGAATCTGAACTGTCATGTTGAAGCGGTGTTTAACGGGAGCAGCGATTGTACTTGTTTTGATCGGACTGCTTTTTGTTGCCGGAACTCCGGTATTCGGCGGAGTTTTTTCATTGGTTGCCATGATCGGCTGTTTTGAAATGCTACGTTGTCTTGGCGTACACCGGAAGCTTTATCTATCGGTTCCCATTCTGTTGTATGCGGCAGTCATGCCGGTGGGAATGACCATTTACGGCGGCGAGCTGATGGAAAACGGCGCACAGGTGGCAAAGTGCTATCTGTTCATGACGCTGGTATTGCTCCTATATCTGTTTGGGGTTGCATTGTTTGCGCATCATTCTCTGACGACCGAGCAGATTATGACTGCATTTGCTCTGTGTTTTTACATAATCGGAGCAATGTCGTGTATTGTATACCTGTCCTGTGTACGCTATGGAAAGTACATCTGGGGAGTTGTTTTCCTTGGCGCGTGGGTGACGGATGTTTTTGCGCTCTTTTCCGGGATGCTGTTCGGCAAGCATAAACTGAGTCCGGAAATCAGTCCGAAGAAAACGATAGAGGGCAGTATCGGCGGAAGCCTGTTCGGTACGGTGGCTGTCGTAATTTACGGGGCAGTTGTCAACTGGTTCTTTGACGCATCCTTCCACCTGATTTTACTTGCACTGGCAGGTTTTTTGATGACCGTGGTCGGTCAGATCGGGGATCTGTTGCTTTCTCTGATCAAACGGCAGTATCACATCAAAGATTATGGCAGAATCCTTCCGGGACACGGCGGGATTCTTGATCGTTTTGATTCTGCCATGGCGGTTGCCGTAGTCTTTGCCGCGTTTATCGTATTTGTTCCGCTGGTTTATTGATGGTTTTTACGTAGAATGATGGAGAATAGAGATAAAGAACTGATTTTGTTGGGTTCCACCGGGTCTGTCGGCGAGCAGGCTGCGGATGTTGCCCTGCGCACGGGGACGAAGGTTTGCGCTCTTGTTGCCGGAAATAATGTCAAACGGATGGAAGAGCAGGCACGCCTGTTTCGCCCACGCGCGTGTGCAATGTCGGATCGCGATGCGGCAGACGATTTGCGCATCCGATTGGCGGATACCGGTATTCGGGTCTATGCCGGGAGCGAAGGAATTTCCGCATTGATCCGGGAGCAGACAGCGGTTGACAACGGAGAGAGAAAAATTGTTCTGAATGCCATCGTCGGTGAGGCTGGTTTGCAGAGTACGTTGGATGCGATTGAAAGCGGGACGGATGTCGCGTTGGCAAATAAGGAATCTTTGGTGGTTGCCGGGGAGATTGTAATGCGCCGTGCCAAACAGCATGGTGTCCGTATATTGCCGGTTGACAGCGAGCATTGTGCTATTTTCCAGTGTCTGCGCGGAGAAAAGCGGGAAAAAATACGGCGCATTTTGCTGACGGCGTCCGGCGGTCCTTTTTACGGTTACACCCGTGAGCAACTTGCCGATGTGACGCCGGAGCGAACGCTGGCGCACCCGACCTGGAAGATGGGAGCAAAAATCACGGTCGACAGTGCAACGCTGATGAACAAAGGATTTGAAGTGATTGAGGCAGTACATCTGTTCGGCGTGCCGTCGGAGGCAGTGGAGGTCGTGGTTCAACGGGAAAGTATAATTCACTCCATGGTGGAATATATTGATAACAGTGTAATTGCACAGCTTGCGGTACCGGATATGCGGCACTGTGTGCAGTATGCGCTGTCTTATCCGGATCGCGAAAGCGGCGTTTGCCAGCCGTTGGATTTCAGACAGTTGAAACAACTGCATTTTGGCGTTCCGGACACAGATGCGTTCCCACTTCTGCAGCTTGCCTTTGATGCCATTCATGCCGGCGGTGCCTTGCCGGCAGTGGTCAATGCGGCAAACGAGGTTGCGGTTGCGGCATTTCTTGATGGCAGAATCGGCTTTTTGCAGATTTCCGACGTTGTGATCAAAACGACGCAGCGATTGGATGCTGCTTGCCGGGAGGAGACTTTGGACGGAATCCTTGCCGCGGATCGTTCGGCAAGGATCGTTGCAGGCGAATTGATTAAAAACTACGGAATTACGCGGTGAAGCCTTAACGGAGGACGGTCCGTTGGCTGTTTTGAAAAATAATCGAACCGCCGCCTTCCGCATTTGCAAAGAAGAAAGGGTGATTGTTATCAGTACGGTGTTTTATATTCTGATTGCACTTTTGATCTTCGGCTCCTTGGTTTTGATCCATGAATTGGGGCACTTCTTGGTTGCACGGGCATTCCGTGTGACGGTCAATGAATTTTCAATCGGCATGGGACCGAAGATTGTTTCGCGGGTCGCGAAAAAGAGCGGTATCAGATATTCATTGCGTATGCTCCCGATCGGTGGGTATGTCAGCATGGCAGGAGAGAATGAGGCGTCCGACGATGTCAACGCCTTCAGCAATAAAAAAGTCTGGCAGAGAATTCTTGTTGTTCTTGCGGGACCGGCAATGAATATTCTGCTTGGGTTCCTTTCGATGTTTTTGATGGTGTCGCTGACGGTTGCAAACGGATCGCCGCTGGCATCTACCACGGTTGCCCAGTTTCAGGACGGTGCCGAATCTTCCAAATACGGTCTCATGATTGATGATGAAATCCTCAAGGTCGGTAATGTATATGTGCATACCGGCGATGAGGTGGTGTATGAGATTATGAATAACACCAAAATTATCAATGACCGATATGCAACGACCGATCTTCTGGTTATGAGAGACGGACAGCGTGTAAAGCTTGAAAATGTGGTATTTCCGATTCTGAAGGATGATCAGACGGGAGTTGTCTTCGGTAACTATGATTTCAAGTTCTACGGGATTCAGGGGGACTTCGGAACGTTGTGTAAAAACGCGTTTTGGAGATCTCTTTCGACGGTTAAAATGATCTGGGACTCCCTGATTGATTTGGTGACAGGCAGATACGGTTTGAACGCCATGTCGGGACCTGTCGGAATCACAAAGCAAATCGGAACCGCGGTCAAGAGCGGCGGCACAACGCTGTTGTATCTTTTTACGGTGATTACCATGAACCTGGGGGTATTCAATCTGATTCCTTTTCCGGCGTTGGATGGCGGACAGTTGTTTTTCCTTTTGATTGAGGGCGTTCGCAGAAAGCCTTTGAAGCAGGAAGTCATCGGTACAATCAATTTTGTGGGGATTTCTTTATTGCTTTTACTGATGGTATTTGTCACAATTAAGGATGTAATAGGTTTGTTTTAACATGAATTATAACGAGATACGGAGAAAAACAAGAGAAGTCCGGGTCGGCGGTCTGGTGATCGGCGGACATGCACCGATTGTCATTCAGTCCATGACCAATACGGATACGCACGACAAGGAGGCGACACTGTCCCAGGTTCTTTCTATGGAGAGAGCGGGATGTGACATGGTCAGATTGACGGTTCCGGATGAAGAGGCGGCAGAAACCGTTCTGTTTCTGAAGGAACACGATGTTCATGTGCCGATTGTTGCCGATATTCACTTTGATTACCGGATTGCGTTGCGTTGTGCAGAATACGGTGTGGATAAAATCCGGATCAACCCCGGCAATATCGGTGATGAGGAGCGTGTGCGCGCGGTATGTGATGCCTGCCGCGCACGCGGCATTGCCATTCGCATTGGGGTCAACAGCGGATCGCTGGAGAAGCATATTCTTGCAAAGTATGGGGCGCCGACACCTGAGGCACTGTGTGAGAGCGCCTGCTACCATGTGGCTCTTTTGGAAAAATTCGGTTTTTACGACACGGTTATTTCTATCAAAGGATCCGGGGTCAGACAGATGATCAATGCCAACCGGTTGGTTGCCGGATGCTGTGATTATCCCATCCACCTTGGTGTAACGGAAGCGGGAAGCGGGTCACAAGGGCGCATCAAAAGTGCCGCCGGAATCGGTTCGCTTTTATGCGACGGCATCGGAGACACCTTGCGGGTGTCTTTGACCGAGGATCCGGTTGCGGAGGTTGCGGCAGCTCATGAAATCCTGAACGCAATGGAAATCGACGGTCAGAGGGGCATGAATATTGTCAGTTGCCCGACATGCGGCAGGACAAAAATTGATCTGATCAGACTTGTCGAGGAATTCCGGATGGCGGCACATAGGCAGGGGTTGGACAGGCTTCCTTTGCGTGTGGCATTGATGGGATGTATTGTAAACGGTCCCGGTGAGGCACGGGAGGCGGATATCGGTATCGCAGGCGGAAAAGGCGAGGCGGTGCTGATTCGGCATGGAGAAGTTCTCCGGAAAATACCGGAGGAGCAGATTATTCCCGCTTTGATTGCGGAAATCCGCAAAATTGCAGATCTGACCTGATAATCAGAGATCAGACGATTGATTGAACAGAGAAACAGAAGCAGAAGGAACGGCGGAAATCACCGCATCTCACGCTTGCTTTAGAAAAAAGAAACGGATACGGAAAAATGGGAAAGAAATTTCTGGAGATTTTCAGAAAATATCATCCGGAGGAAGATATTGCACGCCTTTTGGACTGTGCGGAGGATTTGCGGGTCGATGCGGATCGTGAAAACCGCCTTGCGCGTGTTTCGCTTTCTTTGCCGGCTCCGGTGGAAAAGGAGCTTTTATACCGGATCGAAAAAGAAATTGCAAAGGCTTACGATCTGAATTGGTTCAAGTTACTGCCGCACTATCCGCCGCAGACGCTCGACGATTCGTACATACCGGAGCTGCTGAAGGAAACCGAGGTGACAGGAATTGTCGCGCGCGGTTTTTTTGAGCGTTATACTTATGAGTTTAACGCGGAAGCGGAAACCCTGTGTGTGGATATTCCCGTTGCGGATGCCGGGATCGCTTTGATGGAGGATGCCCGGACTCCGCAGGTGATGGAGGAAATTCTGTACAGCGAGTTTGGGCGGAAAATCAAGGTCACGATCCGGCATACGGATGGTCTCGGTGATGCCTATGCGGAAAGTCTTGCACGCGATCTGGAGCAACTGGATCAGGCGATTCTGGCGGCACAAAAGAGAGAAAGTGCCGGCGCACGCGTCTCACCGCAACCGCAGCAGGAGCAGGTTGATGAAAATGCACCTGTTCTGAAGCGTGTGCCCACGCTGTCGCCGGATGAGGACGTAAAGCCGGTCATCGAAAACGGGTTATGCCGGATCGGGCATACCGTATTCGACATTTCTTCGGCGTCGTTCGTGATCGGTACGCCGTTTCCGTTGGAACCTACGCCGCTTGCATGGGTGCAGAAGCCGCAAAGAGGTCTGATTGTTTTCGGCGAGGTGTTCGGATTCAGCAGAGAAGCGACGCGTGCGGGCGATAAGTTCAATATTCAGTTTTACATCACGGACGGCAATGCCTCATTGGAATGCCGGCTGTATGGGCAGACGCCGGAAGCGGCGGACGAGATCTGTTCGGTTGTAAAAAACGGAGCGGTTTTGGCGCTTCGCGGATACTGCAAGCACGAAACACGCAAGGATCGCGTTGACCCGGACCTGACTTTTTCTTTCTCCGATGTTGCGCAGATCAAAAAGATCGGCCGCTCCGATCAGGCGCCGGTCAAACGGGTTGAACTTCATCTGCATACCATGATGTCAACGCTGGATGCCCTGATTCCGCCCGATGTTGCCGTCAAGACCGCGAAGGCGTGGGGACACCCAGCCGTCGCAATTACCGACCACGGGAACGTACAGGGGTATCAGGATGCCATGCTTGCCTCCGAAAAACTGGGGCAAAAGGTTATTTACGGCATGGAAGCGTATTTTGTCAATGATACCGCCAGTGCTTTGAAGGGCGTTTGCTCGGGTTCTCTGGATGACACGGCGGTGGTGTTCGATATTGAGACAACGGGACTTTCCGTGCAGACCTGTAAAATTACGGAGATCGGTGCCGTAAAGATCCGGAATGGTGCTGTGGTGGATGTGTTTGATACCTTTGTCAACCCGGAATGTCCCATTCCGCCGGAAATTACAGCACTGACCTCCATTACCGATCAGATGGTGGCGGATGCGCCCAAGATTCGGGAAGCTTTGCAGCTTTTCTTTGATTTCATCGGTGACGCGGCAGATGCACCGGAGAAAACGCTTTTAATTGCGCACAATGCGGAGTTTGATACTTCCTTTATCCGTACCGCCGCCGCAAATTGCGGATTGCCGTTTGAAAATCCCTATCTGGACACGTTGCCACTGTCACGTTACCTGAATCCGACACTGAAAAATCATAAGTTGGATACCATTGCAACGCATTACAATCTTGGGGACTTCAATCATCACCGTGCCTCGGATGATGCGAATATGCTTGCGCACATTTATTTTTGTATGATTGCCGACCTGAAAGCGCGGGACGTGCTGACTTATAAACATCTGGTTCAGGAAATGACCGAAAATTCGGATCCGTTGAAGCTGAAGTCTTACCACCAGATTATTCTTGTCAAAAACAAAACCGGTTTGAAAAACCTGTACAAGCTGGTTTCTTACAGTTATCTGAAATATTTCCGCAGGCACCCGCGTATTCCGAAGACCGAATTGGAACAGCACCGTGAAGGCTTGATTATCGGATCGGCATGTGAAGCGGGAGAGTTGGTACAGGCACTGCTTGACAACCGTCCGAAGGCGGAAGTGGATGCAATTGTGGACTTTTATGATTATCTGGAAATACAACCAATCTGCAATAACCGTTTTTTGATTGAAGAGGGGCGGGTCGCAGACGAGGAAGCACTGCGCGATCTCAACCGCAAGATTGTTGCACTGGGTGAAGAACACGGGAAGTTGGTTGTCGCAACCTGCGATGCGCATTTTCTGAACGAGGAAGATGAGGTATACCGCAAGGTGCTGCTTGCCGGACAGAAGTTCAAGGATTACGATAAGGATACGCATATATATTTCCGTACAACGGAGGAAATGCTCAGGGAATTTTCCTATCTCGGTGAGGAGAAGGCATATGAAGTCGTTGTGACAAACACCAATCTCATCAACGATATGATTGATTCGGATATACGTCCTTTCCCGAAAGGAACATTTACCCCCAGCCTGGAGGGTGCCGAAGAGGAACTGAAAACGAGATGTTACCAGAAAGCATGTTCCATGTATGGTGACCCGTTGCCGGAGATTGTGGCGGCACGACTGGATAAGGAGCTGACTTCCATTATCGGTCACGGCTTTGCGGTGTTGTATATGATTGCGCAGAAATTGGTCCAATACAGTGAAAGCCAGGGATACCTGGTCGGATCGCGTGGATCTGTCGGATCTTCTGTTGTCGCATCTATGGCGGGAATTTCCGAGGTAAATCCGTTGCCGCCGCATTACTGGTGTCCCCAGTGTCAGTACAGCGATTTTGAGACCGCGAAAAAGCTTGATATCGGTTCCGGATTTGACCTGCCGGACGCAAATTGTCCGAGGTGCGGTCACAAGCTCAATTATGACGGGCATGATATTCCGTTTGAAACCTTCCTTGGCTTTTACGGCGACAAATCACCGGATATAGACCTGAATTTCTCCGGCGAGGTACAGGGGCGTGTCCATAAGTACACGGAAGAGCTTTTCGGGTCCGAGAATGTGTTCCGTGCCGGCACGATCGGCGGGCTGGCGGATAAAACGGCATTCGGGTACGTCAACAAATACCTGGAGGGAAAGGGGATTATGGTCAACCGTGCCGAGGTGAACCGGATGATCAGTCATTGTGTCGGGGTCAAGCGCTCCACCGGACAGCATCCGGGCGGCATTGTGGTGGTTCCGAAGGAGTACGAAATCTATGATTTCTGCCCGGTGCAGCATCCTGCGGATGACCCGAATTCGGATATTGTCACAACGCACTTTACTTTTGAATATCTGCACGATACTTTGTTGAAACTGGACGAGCTCGGTCACGATATGCCGACCAAGTATAAGTATCTTGAGAAATTTTCGGATACAAGCGTTTTGGATGTTCCCATGAACGACCGTTCGATTTATGACCTCTTTCTTTCCACCGCACCGCTGGGGGTTTCTCCTGAGGATATTGACTGCCCTTTGGGAACCTTGGGGCTGCCGGAGCTTGGAACCAAGTTTGTCATTAAGATGCTTCAGGAATCCAAACCGCAGTCATTTTCCGACCTTTTGCAGATTTCGGGGCTTTCACACGGAACGGACGTCTGGACCAACAATGCGCAGGAGCTGATTAAAAACGGTACCTGCACCATTTCGCAGGTAATCGGAACGCGGGACTCCATTATGCTGGCGCTGATCAAATACGGTGTGGAAAAAAGCCATGCGTTCAAAATCATGGAGATGGTTCGAAAAGGCAAAGGACTGACACCGGAGTATGAGGCAGAGATGAAAGCCGCCAATGTGCCGGACTGGTATATCTGGTCCTGTAAAAAAATCAAATACATGTTTCCGAAAGCGCATGCCGCCGCTTATGATATGTCTGCAATCCGTCTCGGATGGTATAAGGTGCATATTCCGATTGCCTTTTATTGCACCATGTTTACGGTGTCCCCCGAAGGCTTTGATGCAGAACTGGTGATGAAGGGAAAGCCTGCGGTTGCCGCTTATATTCGTGATATCAATCAGCGCGGAAACGATGCGGCACCCAAGGAGATTCAAAGTCTGCCCACACTGCAGTTGATCAACGAGGCATTTGCGCGCGGAATCCGGTTCCTGCCGGTCAGTCTGGAGAAATCCACTGCGCGTGAATACACGCCTGAAAACGGTCGGATTCGTATGCCGTTCAGTGCACTGCCGGGGCTTGGAGAAAATGCCGCGGCGTCGATTGAGCAGGCGAGACAAAAGGAACCCTTCTTCTCCGTTGAAGATTTGCAAACCCGAGCCAAACTGACCAAGGCAATTATTGAAATCCTCAGACGCAATGGTGTTTTGGATGGATTGAATGAAACCGATCAGTTGACGTTTTTCTGAAATGATAAAAACACGCTGTCCCCTGAATGCGTGGTATTCTTATCGGAGAAATTATAGGCGATTGAATAGGACAGAGAACCCTATAGCAGAAAATCTGCGCTGGGGTTCTTTTGTTATGTTTACCACTGATTTTCGTCAAAAATAAGCGTATCATCTCACATTTACGAGAAAGAGAGGGTAGATTTTTTTATGATTTTCTGATATTATTTATTTGTATCACGCATGGAAAACCGGTGTTCTCGGGAATAATTCGTTTATACCGCAGACATTTTTCATAAATAATAAAAAACCTTGTCAGCAATTCCGAAAATACCACACTATATGTGTGAAAGGAGGCGAGATCATGCAAGATACGAACCAATTGTGCAATCGGTTAATACACGAATTTGCCGAAAACTATATGGGAAAATTATTTTACTTTTGCCTACGGAAGACAGGGGACCCCAATGAGGCAGAAGATCTAACGCAGGATATTGCATTGAATGTACTCACAGCGCTTGAAAAAGGCAGTGTTCCCGAGTTCTTTTCGGCATGGGTATGGCAGATAGCGCGAAATCGTTATTCGGTATGGGCAGACGAAAAGCATAAGCGCCATGCGTTGGTAACCGGTTCCGACGCGAGTGACTATGAGATCGAAGATTCTTCTGTAGATAAAACATTTTCAGTGCGCAGATACAAAAGCGATGCCCCGGATTGCGATTTGCTCGGATTTTTTGCAAAACTTGCCTGCGAGGACGGTATCAATAAGAATGCAGTCGGCGAATGGGAAAATGTCGATGAGTCTATCGAAGAAGGTTTCCTGACCGTGTCAGATGGAGGTCTGCTGAAGGTAAACGCTATTCTTATTGAAAACGAAAAGAATAAGGAGTTGCTTGTATATATTCGTTCTACCGCGGATTATTGCCGTTTGCTTGAAAAAATGAAGCAGACGGTGGATCGGATGAAAACTGTCATAGAGAAATACAGCAATCCGTACTTAGAGGAAGATTTCGAGTACTATGTGGCAATGTCCTTAATGACGCGCGGTTTTTTGGCACCCCTTTGGGCGAATAACGGGTATTATAAGGGAAACAGCGCTCAGTTCTGCGCGTTATATTATTGAGCTTTGCAGGCTGAATCAATTGAAAAAATTGGGGATTGCATTTATGTGATCCCCGATTTTTTTATGAAGGGGGAATTCTTCAATCTTGAATTTTTCCCAAGCCAAACAAAACCCGGAAGACAACAGAGTCTTCCGGGTAATACCGAAACAAGGACACGGGAAAAAAGGATCAGCGTGTCGGACCGAGCAACAGGGAGATGTTCAGGTTGCCGTTGAGCGTGCGCAACGCATCCACCATTTCTTTTTGTTTGGATTTGTCCTTCATGGTAATGCGGTAATCCAGTTGAAGAACGGTTCCGTAGTCGGTGGTCTTTACAGTGTCAAGGAGGAACATGGAGCAGTACTCCTTCAATGTATCATCAAAAACGCCGTCATAATTCAGGTCTTCAGGAATGAGAATGTGCAGGCGCATCTGGCGAGAACCTACGCGATCGTAACCGATCAGTGTGGTGAGCATAAAGATCAGACATACAAAGATCGCAGCCAAAACCGCAAAACCGACAAAACCGATTCCGCACGCAACGCCGATTGCGAGTGACAAAAGGAGGTATACCATATCTTTGGTATCTTCGACGGTATTTCTGAAACGAATCAATGCCAGTCCGCCGCCGATGCTGATTGCGCGCGCAAGGTTTGAGCCGATGCAAAGCACAATGGCTGCAACACAGGGGGAAAGGAAAAGAATCGTCAATACAGTTGAAGACTGATACCCGGTTTTTCTGCGTGTAAAAATGTAGACAAGGGAAATCAGCAACGAAAGTCCTACGGAAGTACCGAGAACGATCAAAGAGTCTATCAGCGTCAGCGCGTAGCCGTTGCTGGAGATTCCCAGCGAATAAAGTGTCCAGTCTGGCATGATTTTATATCTCCTTTGGAAAGTAAAATTGTTGTTTCTTTTGGGTGTCGTTCAGATCGGCTCCCGCAAGAGCTTGGTTATATGCATTCTGCCTGTAGGCAGTGCCGTACTTGGAAAAGCTGTGGAACGACAGGCCAAATTCGCTCATGATACGGGCAAACCATAGGGGAACCGCATTGGTGAATTTAACCTCTAAAAGCATCTTGCCCGGAGAAAAAATGGGATCTCCGTAGCGCCCTTTTTGCAGATCGAGATCGTACCGCCTTGTCAGCACATCACTGTCAAAGGTCACGCGGAAGGTCGGATCCACAATACCGCTGTATGCATTGCGAAAATAGCTGACATAGGTACATGGTTTTACGGGATGGTGAAATCTGTAATAATCAATCTCACGCAAAATCTGTTCATTGATGAAAAGCAAAAGATCTGCGGGATGCTTACCGGTTGCAAGGTATTCCATTGCCTCGGCATAAGTCATGCTGACACGGCGCTTGGTTCCGACTCCGCGGTATTTCTTCTTGAGTTCCAAAAAAACCGTGCTGCCGTCCTGCGGGACACCGTAACTGCGCAAACGCAATTTTTCCTTGTAGATGGGGCGTTCAACCGATGTACGGATAACCTGATTCCACGCATCGTCAAAATACAGATTGCATATCATATAAGGTTTTCCGTTTGTATTATAGATATCCGGAACCATGAAATGAGAAAGCTTTTCCTGCAGAGAAGATATCACTGCCTTTTCAATGATAATTTTTTTCTCCATTCGGCGAAAAGTGTGCTCAGCCAAGTGTGTATACACCTCCCCTTGTATCGGAATGTAATACAATGGACAATATTATAGAGGGCAATTGTGACGTCACTTTGAACAATAGAGTAATTATGAAAGAAATATTTGTTTTTTGTAAGGTTTATGCAGAAATGAGGAAAAAACGGCACAAATGAGCCTATCAGGTCAAACCGGCATATTTTTCAGTGTGTGGAATGCCGGTAATACGGAGAAAATAAAAGCAATCCTGCAACGGATGAAAAACGGGAAACCGGGTATGATGCAGGCAAATCAAATAGGGGACATGCGTCGCAAATGGGAGGGGTTCTCCCCAAACCTTTGGTTGGATTGGTTGGAAAGGTGAAGCTTATGAAATACAGGTTAAGTCTGATAAATCTATTATTGGTGGCTCTTTTGCTGATGGGGATACTGTTGGCGGGCATTGTGACGGTACAGGGGCAAAACACGGTTTGTAATTGGTATTGTAAACGTGCCGCAAACCATGCGCAACCGACACTGGATCCGAATTTTTCTTTTATCCAAAATTACGGCGGATACTATATTTTACCGAATACGACGGAAAAAGTCGTGTTCCTGACGTTTGATGCCGGATACGAAAACGGAAATGTCGAAAAGATACTCGACACGCTGAAGGCGGAATCTGTTCCGGGAGCGTTCTTTTTGCTTTCGCATTTTGTCAGTGCCAATACCGCACTTGTCAAAAGAATGTTCGCGGAAGGACACACCGTGTGCAATCATACCGCAACACACAAGGATTATAGCTGTGCGGATGAAGCCGCACTGCGCGCAGATCTTGAAAAATTGGAAGCTCTGTGCCTTGAAAAAACCGGTTCCGGGATGTCACATTATTTCCGACCGCCCGAAGGCAGGTTTTCCGAACAAATGATGAAGTCCTTGCACCACCTTGGTTATAAGACGATCTTTTGGAGCTTTGCCTATGCGGATTGGGACAATCAGCGCCAACCGGATGCGAATTCCGCAAAAAAGAAAATATTGGATAACATTCACCCAGGGGCGGTACTGCTGTTGCATCCGACCTCTTCCGTCAATGCGCAGATTTTGGGAGATGTAATCCGGCAACTGAAAGCCGAGGGATATCGATTCGGAACATTGGATGAATTGACCGCTTCCTAATCAGGGTGACGGCATGCTTTTGCCATAGGAGAAAAAATGAAGAACACACGAAATCATAAAATGGCGGCACGATGCCTGTGGCTCCTTCTGAGTCTGGTTTGCCTCTTGCAGACGCCGGTAGCCGCCTATCGGGCACGCGAGAATGACGGCAGCGCAGTTGAAATCTACAGGCACAAGGAAAATACGCAAAAAAAAATTGCCCTGACCTTTGATGACGGGCCGCATCCGCGTTATACACCTGAAATCCTGGAGATTCTGGACACTTATGGAATCAAAGCAACGTTTTTTGTGGTCGGAGAAAATGCCGAGCATTATCCGGATACTTTAGAAGAGGTCATCCGCCGTGGACATGAGGTCGGAAATCACACCTATACGCATCCGCACCTGATTTGTGAAAATTATACAGGACTGGTGGAAGAGATCGGGCGGTGCGAATCGACAATATACCGATTTGGTGAGTGCCGTACCAAATACTTTCGCCCGCCGGAAGGATTGGTTGACACGGATGTCCGGGTGGCAGCCTCCAAATTGGGATACAGCGTAATCCTTTGGAATATCGACACGCGGGACTGGGCACACACACCGCCGGCAAAAATTGCGGCAAATGTACTCAGCCATGTGCACTCAGGTGATATTATCCTGATGCACGATTATATCGGACACAACAGCCCTACGCCGGAGGCACTCCGGCTGATTTTGCCGGAATTGCTGGCGCAAGGCTATACGTTTGTCCGTATCAGTGAGCTCATTGGGATCAATGAGTAATAAAAATCACGCTTCCGCCTCCGGTGCATCCTCCGTTTCGTCCGAATCGTCGGGGGATGTCCGCGGCGGATTTTTTTTGAGTGCGGGCTGTATCATGTATTTATCAATGACTGGGTAGGCTGCATAGACATTGATAAATGCGGAGGTGGCGGGCACATAAAGGAAGGGAAGCAGAATAGGTAATCCCATAAATCCGACACCGAGCATGGAGGAGCCGACAATCAGGCCGATCGTAATTGCAGCCAGAAGCAAATTGCCCAGCACTGCCATGAGGTTACGTTTCATGCCCAAAACAGAGAAAATCAAGGCGTTTTTCAGCAATTTCCATGTTTTGATATCAAATGTAATCATCAAAAGATAGATATACATCCGCAAGAGCAAAAACAGGATTGCCACGGCGATGATCAAGCCGTACATCAGGTTGTTGGCCGTACTGCTCTCGGTATTCATAAAGAACAAAATATCGAATATGAGGAGCCCAATTGCGCAAAAATCGATCAATCCAAGGAAAAAGCCCTGCTTGAAGTTTTTCCGGATGGCGTGAAAATAATCCCCGAACAAGAAAACGCCGTCACCGCGCACAAAGGCACGCAGAATATAAGTGGAACCGGTGTTCTGCCATCCCCATGTTATCAGCACAAAAAGAACCAGGGGAATCATGATCCAATATACATAGGTATTGTATGTCGGAAGCGCCTGTTGTGCCATTCGCGCAACAAAGAAAAGGTTCCCGGTCGCTGTCGGTGCCGCGGTCTGCATACCGTAGAGCGCCGCATAACTGCCATAACTTTGGGTCGGAGTGGTCGGACCGGTGAAGTACAGCCAAATTGCAACGGCAATCGGCACAAACTGAAACAACATCATCAGATTCAACGAGATGATGCGGGTAAATTTTCTGCCGTATTGCTTAAAAAAGAATTTCAGATTCGGTGTGCGATCCTCACCCGGCTCCACACCTTTTCCGTCTTTTGTCCAATCAAACAGTTTGAATTTTTTCTTTGATTTGCGTTCGTCCACTTTTTTGATTCCTTTTTGTTTTTATCGTTTGTTCCCGGGATTTGCCTTAAGGCATTACATATGCGCCCACAAAAGCATTTTGCATATATGCACACATGCAAATAGAAAAGACAGGATTGTGATTACAAGGGTAAAGCTGATGATTGAACCGGAAATAAAAGGGGTAAATGGTTTTTTGCCGGTTTTGTGCGTTTTAGAAAAAAAGTAGGTGGATGCATGTCTGCAAAAACTGCATGCATAGCACAAAAGCAATCCGCAAAGTATTTCCGTCAGCCAAAGAATTGCAGTATGAGTGATACTGATGCCAGATGACGCTGACACATATGCCAGTCGGACACCGCAAGCTGCCCCGCGCAGAACGACGCAGGTGCCGGCTACCGCCGGCAGGAAAAAGGTCATTGTGCCGACAAACAATGACGCCAACAGCAAAAGATCAAGCCATAAAGCGGGAAATACGTCTGTCGCAAACCGAGAGCCGGAGGTGCCGCGGTAGCCGGTTGCCGAAAGCAGAAACACACCTGCAACCGAAAAAACAGCATATAGAACCAGATACCGGGAAAAGTGTTTGAGCAGGTTGCGGCGTTCCGGTGCCTTTTTTGCAATATATATCACTGTACTTGTCCTCCGTCAATGCTTTATACTGTAACGTATGAGAGAAGAGGACAGAATATTCCTTCTGTTATTATATCATAGTTTTACGCGGAATACAAGGCTTTTTTATGTATTTCTGTTTTTTCGCAGTGCCTCAAAGGCGAGGACGGTTGCCGCAGAAGCGGCGGAGAGGGAACCGCGGAATACTCTTCCGTAATCAATCCGTACGATTTCATCCGCCTGTGAGAGCAACTTTGCGGAGATACCGCGCTTTTCGCCGCCGACGATCATGAGAAGAGGAAAATGCATATCCGCGTCATAAAGGCTAACGGAATTGCGGATACCGGCAGCAAGAATTTTGTAACCGCATTGGCGGAAAACGCCCGGTACGGACGCAGGGTCTGCAATGCAGACGGACAGCAATTCGGAGGTTCCTGCGGAAGCACGCGCAACTGTACCGGCTGCGCTCATCCAGTTTCGCTCGGACAGTACAACACCGTCTACGCCTGCGGCATAGAGCGATCGGAGCACATATCCGAAATTGTACGGATCCTCAATTCCGTCCAAAAAAACATAAAAACCGTCCTGACGGACAAAGGTGGCATCCAATACGGGATACGCGCGCTGGGTACATTCGGCGACGATGCCGCCGTGTGTGGTACCGGTTGTTATTTTGTCAATCACAGTACTATTTGTGAACTCAATGTGAAATCCGAGCTTTTCGGATTCTTTTCGCAAAAAGGCAAGTTCGCGCGATTTGCTTGTGGTTTTGTCGCGGTCGAAGAAAATCCGTAAGATCTGTCGGTCATTGGTGCCGGACTCAATGGCGTGAATGATGGCGTTGATTGACGTCATGCCTTCAAAAAGGCAGGATGCATCGGAATGACTTGGTAGGTCGTTTTTGAGATTGGACATGGAAAAATCTCCTGAAATTTTAATAAATGATGACTAAGCCGGCGATACAGCCCATATAATGAAGTGAAAACAAAAATGAAGAGGTATCGCTTATGATGTACATTTCAACCGGCAAGGAACGATGTGTGATACTTGGCACGTATCTTGTAGAAAACAATGCAACTGTACGTACGGTTGCCAACCAGTTCGGAATCAGCAAAAGCACTGTACATAAGGATGTAACGCAGACACTGCGTCGTGTAAATAGCGCGTTGTATGAACAAGTCAAAGCGGTTTTGGAAAGAAATAAAAACGAAAGGCATCTGCGCGGCGGTGAGGCAACGCGGAAAAAGTACCTGGAGGCACACGAAAATGCGTAATTGACCCGGAAATGGGCATCGAAAGGGGATTTTTGTGCCTGATATGCAATTATACAAAATCAAAATTTTGTATAATTCAGGGAAGGAATTTTGCAGTAAGAAGCGCATTTATACCGGATTATGGCAGTTTCAGCCTTTTCAGTGTCCGCAGCTCCAGCGTCCACGTACAACTGACCGGACGGTTCGTTCAAGCGACGACCGTCCGGATCTTTTTATATGATTATACTGTATTTTTGCGTGTTTGTCAATAGCGGTTATTTGTCTTTTTTGCCGGATTTCATTGCGGCAAAAAAGCCTTTTTTCTCGGGCGCGTCGGCGATTTCAATTTCCGTCAGCGTATATCCGGTCTGTTTGATTGCATTGCGCAACTGTTCTTCGTTAAGGGGCTCTTCACTGAGAATTTCCGTGATTCCTTTGCTGTGTGATGAGGTGACCTTTTTGATCTTGAACTCGCGTCGAATGACATCGTTGATGTGGGATTCACACATGCCGCACATCATGCCGTTAATATGCAATACTGTTTTTTTCATGTTGTTTATCCTTTCTTTTTCACTGTCCGTCGAGCGGATCAGTTTATGTAACCGATTTCGCAGGATCAGTCCTGATACACTGATGGCAAAGATCAGTGCCAATCCCATCCAGAAAACCGGGCGGACAATCTGAAGGTTGCAAAGGAATCCATCAGATCCTGCTTAGAGGACATGATCAGAACCGTATCCCCTTTTTTCAGTCCGAATTTGTCCGCAATGCGCATGCATACATACGCTCCGCCGGAACTGACGTCAATCGGATTGTTTTTTTTATCGGTGATTTTTACCATCTCGTGCGTCATGTTGTATATATCAAGAGAAACGGATTTGTCCTCAATTTCCGCGCTGATACTGGCACTGTAATCTCCGTCGTACTGTGAGATCACAGCGCGGCGATCCTCCGGGGTGGGCTAACCGCAATGCTGAATAGAACGGCTAATGGTTAGCTCTTGCTAACCATTAGCCGGAAAAAGAAACCGCTCCGGGCGGTTCCCAGACTGTCCCTCCCTCTTTTCGGATCAAACCGAGGGAGAGACAGCCAAAATTATCTTAAGGTATGCCCCGATACAAATCAGAGTCCGCGTTTTACATAACTGGTATGCAGAACATGATGTGCGGTTTCGCTGTTGGGCTTTCCTAAGAACTCCTCATACAGTTTCCAAACGCCCGCATTGTCCTGAGATTTGCGCAGGTCGCAATTCTTATCGTCATTGTACAGAACAGCGGCTCTGACGGCGCGAAGATCGGTAGTCATGCGCACAGATGCCGGTTGATACGGCTGACCGCCGCCGTTGACACAACCGCCGGGACAAGCCATGACCTCGATAAACTGTACATCGACCGCACCGGATTCCACATCACGCAGAAGCTTCTTTGCGTTCGCGGTACCGGACGCCACAGCTACCTTAACGGTCATATCGCCCAGTTTATATGCGGCGAATTTGATCGGATCGGTTCCGCGGACTTCCTCAAACTCGATCTTTTCCAGTTCGGTTCCGAGAATGACTTCCGCGGCATAACGCAATGCTGCCTCCATGACACCTCCGGTTGCACCGAAGATTGCACCCGCAGAGGAGCCGATGGCGAAGGCATCGTCAAAAGCTTCATCACCAAGCTGTTTGAAATTGATACCTGCCGTCTGAATCATTCTGCCAAGTTCTCTCGTTGTAATGGCAACATCCACGTCCGGAATGCCGTCACCTGCGGCAGACTGATCGGCTCTGCCGACCTCAAACTTCTTTGCAGTGCACGGAATGGCGGATACAAAGAAAATATCCTTTGGATCCCAGCCCATTTTTTGCGCGTAATACGTCTTGACCATGGCGCCAAACATCTGCTGAGGCGATTTGCAGGTGGACAGATTTTCCGTCAGTTCCGGGAAATAGTGCTCACAGAATTTGATCCATCCGGGCGAACAGGAGGTGATCATGGGAAGTGCACCGCCGTTCTGAATTCTGCCGAGCAATTCGTTTGCCTCTTCGATAATGGTCAGGTCCGCAGAGAGATTCATGTCATAGACACCCTCAAATCCGAGACGGCGGATGGCGGCAACCATTTTTCCTTCGCAGTCCGTGCCGGGCTCATAGCCGAAGCATTCGCCGATCTGTGCACGTACGGAAGGCGCAGTGCAGATCAGAACGTGTTTGTCCGGATCAGCCAATGCCGCAAATACCTTTGCGGTGTCGTCTACCTCGTGCAATGCACCGGTCGGACATGCCACAACGCACTGTCCGCAGTTGATACAGGAGGTGGAGGCAAGCGGCGCTTCAAATGCGCAGGCAATGTGTGTATCAAATCCGCGGTCGTTTGCGCCGATGACGCCGATTCCCTGCGTCTTTTTGCATGCAGCCACACAGCGGCGGCAAAGGACACACTTACTGTTATCGCGTACGATGGATACGGAAGAATCATCAATCTTGGATGCGGTTTTGACACCGGAAAAATGATGCTCATCGACGTGATAGTCGTTGCAAAGCTTTTGCAATTCGCAGGTGGTCGAGCGCACACAGGACAGACACTCGCGGTTGTGATTGGAAAGCAGAAGCTCCAGGTTCATCTTGCGGAATTTGATTACCTTGGGGGTATTGGTCAGGATTTCCATCCCTTCGCTTGCCGGATATACGCAGGCGGTGACCATACGGAAGGGCTTACCGCCCTCGGATGCCTCGACCAGGCAAAGGCGACAGGCGCCGATTTCGTTGATATCCTTCAGATAGCACAATGTGGGAATTTCCACCTTTGCCGCTCTGGCGGCTTCAAGAACTGTGGAACCCTTGGGTACCTCATAAGAGGTGCCGTTAATCTTTACATGAATTGTTTCCATCTACCACAATTCTCCTTTCTTTAAGCCTTGGAAATTGCATTGAACTTACAGTTGGAGATACAAGCGCCGCACTTTACGCACTTCTTTGTATCAATCGCCATGGAAGCCAACTTGTGTCCGGGAGCGATATAATCCGTCCGGGAAATGGCATCCGCAGGACAGTTCTTTGCGCACTTGCCGCAACCGATACACTGATCGGCATCGATGTGGTACTGTACAAGACCTTTGCAGACACCTGCGGGGCACTTTTTGTCCACGATGTGCGCAATATATTCATCACGGAAGAATTTCATGGTTGCGATGACCGGGTTCGGGGCTGTCTGTCCCAAGCCGCACAGAGAGCCTGCTTTGATGTACTGGCACAGCTCTTCCATACGATCCAGATCTTCCATTTCCCCGTTTCCTGCGATGATTTTATCCAGCAATTCAAGCAGTCTGCGCGTACCGACACGGCAGGGGGTGCACTTTCCGCAGGATTCATCGACAGTGAAGTCGAGGAAGAAACGGGCGATATCAACCATGCAGTTGTCTTCGTCCATTACAATCAGACCGCCGGAGCCCATCATACAGCCAATGGCAGTCAGGTTATCGTAATCAATCGGTGTGTCAATCAGGGACGCGGGAATGCATCCGCCGGAAGGACCGCCGGTTTGTGCTGCCTTGAACTTTTTACCGTTCGGAATACCGCCGCCGATGTCATAGATGACCTCACGCAGGGTTGTTCCCATCGGAACCTCTAAAAGACCGGTATTCACGATCTTACCGCCGATTGCGAATACCTTGGTTCCCTTCGATTTCTCGGTACCCATGCCGGCAAACCAGGAAGCCCCGTTCAGGATGATCTGACAGACATTGGCATATGTTTCGACATTGTTCAGGATGGTCGGCTGTCCGAAGAGTCCCTTTACTGCCGGGAAAGGCGGACGGGGACGCGGTTCGCCGCGGTTGCCTTCGATGGAGGTCATCAAAGCAGTTTCCTCACCGCATACAAATGCGCCGGCGCCGAAACGGAGTTTTACGTCAAAGTTGAATCCGGTCCCGAAGATGTTCTCTCCGAGCAGTCCCTCTTCTCTTGCCTGCTTGATTGCGATTTCCAGTCTATGTATTGCAATCGGATATTCTGCACGGACATAAATATATCCCTCATCGGAACCGATCGCATATCCGGCAATCGCCATAGCTTCCAAAACCGTATGCGGATCGCCTTCCAAAACGGAACGGTCCATAAACGCACCGGGGTCACCCTCGTCCGCATTGCAGCAGACATATTTTTTGACCTCTCCACGACGTGCCGTTGCAAACTTCCACTTCAGACCGGTCGGAAATCCGCCGCCGCCTCTTCCGCGCAGACCGGAAGCAAGAACTTCCGAAACAACATCATCCGGGGTCATGGTGGTCAGAACCTTGGCAAGTGCCTGATAACCGTCTCTTGCAATGTATTCGTCGATATTTTCGGGGTCAATCACGCCGCAGTTGCGCAAGGCAACGCGGTGCTGTTTTTTGAAGAAGGACATGTCCTTCAGTTTGGCAATGTGGTGGTCACTTGCGCTTTTTTCATGGAATTCGATTCTTTCAACCGGAATATCGTTGATCAGGTGAGATTCCACGATTTCGGGAATATCCTCTACCTTGACCATGGAGTAGAAAGTGCCTTCCGGATAAACAATCATCACAGGACCAAGTGCGCACAGACCGAAACAACCGGTTCTGACCACTTTGATCTGATCGGCAATCCCTTTTTCCTCCAGCTCTTTCATCAGAGCATCATGCAAAGCAGGACTCCCGGAGGAGGTGCAGCCGGTACCTCCGCAGATCAGGACGTGCTTGCGGATATTCTTTTCCGTTACGTCACTTCCCTCACGCATGGCAACCGCGGGCTGCATTTTTTTGCGGATCTCATTCAATTGTTCAACTGTTTTAATCATCTCGCACTTCCTCCTTACTGATATTTGGCAAGGATGGTTTTGACATCCGCTGTAGTCAGTCTGCCGTATACTTCACCGTTTACGGTCAGAACCGGCGCAAGACCGCACGCGCCGATACATCTGGTCGCTTCCAGAGAATATTTGCCGTCTGCGGATGTACTGCCGATCGGGACGTTCAGCTCTTTGGATACTTCTTCGATAATGGCGCCGGAACCCTTGACATAACATGCGGTGCCAAGGCAAACGGCAACAGCAACTTCGCCGTCGGGATTCAGTTTGAACTGCGCATAGAAGGATGCAATACCGTAGATTTCTTCAACGGCGGTATCGGTTTTTTCGGCGATAATCTTCTGGACTTCCAGCGGGAGATAACCGTAAATCTCCTGCGCCTTTTGCAGAATGGGCATCATAGCGCCCTTTTCGCCGCGATACTCCTCGATCACTGCAAGCAGCTTTTCTTCCTGTTCGGGGGTGCCACGAAATTCAACTGTGGTCAGCTTCTTTTTCATGTGAGAAAATAACCTCCTGTGTTTGTTTATTGTCAACCTGTTCATTATATCATATTTTGACGGGGTTGTCTACACATTTTCTGAAATTTTTTACCTAAAAGTGAGAGAAGTGTCGAAAAGAATCATTGACCCGGAATGCGGAAGATCAATCGCAGTTTTCCCAGTTATGGTAAACCTCCGTTACGTCATCATCTTCATCCAGACGGTCCAGCAAAAGTCCCATGAACTTGATATCATCTTCGTTCTCAAGTGTCACATAGTTGGAAGGAATTTTGGTGGCTTCGGCAGAGGCGATCTCGTATCCCTTTTCTTTCAGGGTATCGGCGATCGCATAAACATCGTCCGGTTCCGTGTAAATCTCAAAAGTGTCACCCTCGGCAGAGAAGTCGGAAGCGCCCGCCTCCAGCGCGTCTTCCATCAGCTTGTCCTCATCAATGTCCTCGTCTTCATTGTCCACCACAATCAGACCCTTGTCTGAGAACAGGTATCCGACACAACCGGTCTGCCCGAGATTTCCGTGATATTTGGAGAAGGTGGCGCGCACGTTTCCGGCGGTTCTGTTGCGGTTGTCGGTTGTCGCGCGGACGATGACGGCAATACCGGCAGGTCCGTATCCTTCGTAAATGACTTCCTCGTAGGTCTCTCCGCCTGCGCCGAGTGCCTTTTCAATGCTGCGTTTGATGTTATCATTCGGCACATTGTTTGCCTTGGCTTTCGCAATCAAGTCGCGCAATTTGGAGTTGGAGTTGGGGTCTCCGCCGCCGGCTTTGACAGCGATTGCGATTTCCTTGCCGATCTGCGTGAAGACTTTGCCTCTTGCCGCATCTGTTTTTTCCTTCTTGTGCTTGATGTTTGCCCATTTACTATGTCCGGACATACTGTGTTACCTCTCTTATTTATGATAAATTTTTATATTTTGTTTGCTTTTATACTTTTTCGGTTTTGCGCAGGCAGATCAGACCAAAGGCGTTTCCGAGCGCCTGTTTGGTTGCCGCTGTCAGCGCAATGCGGGTGTTTTTGACCGTTTGGTCATCTGCCGTCAGAATGGGGCATGCGTGGTAGAACTTATTGAAGGCAACCGCAACTTCCAGAATATAGCGCGTAATGACAGAAGGTTCGTAGTCGCGCAAAGCCAGAATGACACGCTCCTCCAACTGGCAGATTACTTTGAGCAATGCCGTCTCATTCGGATCCGTGACGTTCAGCGAGGATACATTAAATGCGGGCGCTTTTTCCAGCACAGAGCAGGTTCTCGCATAGGTATACTGCACATACGGTCCCGTGTTTCCTTCAAACGACAGGGCATCTTCCATATTGAAGTCGATGTCCTTGATGCGATTGTTGGAAAGATAGTAGAACACAATCGCACCGACGCCAATTGCCTCCGCAATGTCCGTGCGACCCTTCAGAGAAGGGTTCTTCTCTTCCATAATTTCCGTCACCTTTTCGATTGCCGCACTGAACAAATCGCGCAAAAGAATGACATTGCCTGTCCGTGTTGCCAGCTTGGAGCCGTTGATACTGACCGTGCCATAGGGAACGTGAACCAGTTCGTCATACCAGTCGTATCCCATCAGCTCCACAACCTTAAACCACTGTTTGAAGTGCAGAATCTGTTGATTGCTCGTTACGTAAATGCATTTGTCAAAATTGTACTCCTGTTTGCGGTAGACGGCAGCGGCGATATCACGTGTCGGATAAAGGGTGGAGCCGTCGCTCTTGAGAATCAGGCAGGGCGGCATACCATACGGTTCTAGATCTACAATGGAAGCGCCCTGATCCAGCTTCAAAAGCCCCATTTGGCGCAGCTTTTCAACCTGCGCGGGCATTTTATCCGTATAGAAGGATTCTCCTTTGTAGCTGTCAAAGGTGATGCCGAGTTGTTTATAGGTTTTTTCGTATTCTTTGAGGCTGATCTCAATAAACCAACGCCAGAGGGCAAGGTTTTCTTCATCTCCGGTTTCCATCTTATGGAATTCCGCGCGTGCCGCATCGGCGAGTGCATGCTCTCCACGTTCTTTTTCGGCGCCGATTTCATTGTTGACGCGGACATACAGTTCTACCAGTTTGTCGATTCCGCCCTCTTCGACCGATTCCCTGCTCCCCCATGTGCGATAGGCGAGAATCAGTTTTCCGAACTGTGTTCCCCAGTCGCCGAGATAGTTGATACCGATGCAATGATAGCCGGCAAATTCATGGAGCATTTTCAGGGAATGTCCGATGACAGTCGTGCCGAGATGACCGATGTGGAAGGGTTTGGCGACATTCGGGGAGGAATAGTCCAGTACAACGGTTTTTCCGTGACCGCATTCCGGTGAACCGTAGCGATCCCCTTTTTGCAGAACTTCAGGAATGACATGCGATGCCAGTGCATTTCCCGAAAGACGGATGTTCAGATATCCGTTCAGTGCGGTGACCTGACCGATGTCGCTGTCAGATTTCAATGCGTCAGCCAGCGATTGTGCGATCATAACCGGGGATTTACGCAATGTCTTTGCGAATTTGAAGCACGGAAGCGCAAGGTCTCCCATACTGTCGTCGGGCGGATATTCCAGCAACGCAAGGATTTCCTGCTCGGAGACGGTTGCGTCAGGACTCAGTGTCTGTATACCGTTTTGAATGGTCTGTGCGATTTGTTGTTTGATTTTCAGCATGGTTATTCACCTTTCGTTTCATTCTGTTCTTGCGTCAGCGGTAACAGGGTAGCTCCGGTGATGTTCCGCAATTCCCGGACGCCGATCAAAAGTTGAACGCCCCGCATACCGCCGCTGACCGTAATTCTGTCATGCTTTCCTGCTTCTTCGTCCAGATAGGTCGGAAATTTTTTCTTCATACCGATCGGAGAGCACCCGCCGCGGATATACCCGGTTACGGCGAGCAGATCCTTTACGTGTAGCATCTCGATCCGCTTGTTTCCTGTTTCGCTTGCGACTTTCCGCAAATCAATTTCACGGTCTGCAGGGATACAGAACACGAGAAACCCGGTTTTATCGCCCTTTGCGACCAGTGTTTTGAAAACGGTTTCATAAGGCAGTCCGACGCAATCCGCAATGTGTGTTCCGGAAAGATCGTTTTCGTCTACCTCATAGGTGTAAATTTCGTACGGAATTTTGGCACCGTCCAGAATCCGCATGGCATTTGTTTTGGGTATTTTGATATGGCTCATAGTTCTTCCCGATCCTTTCCGGCAAGCATGTCCGCCGCAGCCTGACGTTGGGCATCCGTGACGGACAGCCCCCCGAGAATTCTTGCAATTGCATCCTGCTCTTCTTCAGGTGTCAGAATCCGCACGTCCGTCTGCACCCGCCCGTCTGCTTCGCTTTTGGAAACAAAGAAATGGGTATCCGCCAGAGAGGCGATTTGTGCGGAATGTGTAACACAGATGACTTGGGTTTCCTTTGAAATTCTGCGCAGCTTCAAGCCGACCTTGCGTGAGGTGCTTCCGGAAATACCGGTGTCCACCTCATCGTAAATGATGCAGCCGACGCCGTCGCGATCATTGAGTACACAGCGAATGGCAAGCATGATGCGTGACAATTCGCCGCCGGATGCAATTTTCTGCATGGGAGCGAGCGGTTCTCCCGGGTTGGTGGCGATCAGAAATTCCACTTTGTCACAGCCTGTCGCATTAAGTGCGCAATGGCTGACCGCGACCAAAAAACGGACGCGCGGCATATCCAGATAAGTAAGTATTTCCGCGATTTTCTGCTCCACTTCTTTGGCTGCCTCTGCACGCTTCCGATGAAGAGCAGCGGCAACATTTTCTGCTTTTTCGCGGAGTTCGGAAATCCGGTGGCTCAATTCTTCACAGCGCTCGCCGGACGTATCAAGCTCTTCCAACCGTTTGGCGGCATTGGCGCGAAACGCAAGTACTTCACAAACGGATGCGCCGTATTTGCGCTTCAGTTTTGCCAATGCATCCAATCTGCTTTGCATCCGATCCAAAAGAACCGTCGGATCTTCATCGGGCTGCTCGGACAGTGTGGAGAGTATCTCTGCGATGTCACGTAATTCATATTCGCAGTTGCGCAACCGCTCTGCAAGCGGCGCGGAGGTCGGAATCATTGCCGATAGTTGTTCCATTGCACCTGCCGCCCGTGCGACAAGCATGGTGGCACTGCCTTTTTCCCCGCTGTCCAGCACACGTTCGCAAAAACTGACCTGCTTCTGAATCTTCTCAAGATTCTGCAAACGCGAGCATTCATTCTCCAGTTTTTCTTCTTCGCCCTCTTTGGGCTTTACGGCATCAATGTCGCGTATCTGATAAAGCAGCATTTCACGCAACCGAAGCTTTTCGGCTTCATTCTGCTGCAGTGCCGCCAGTGCGCTTTCTGCCTCTCGCAGATCGCGGTAAACAGTGCCGTAATCATGCAGAAGTTCTTCGGCACCGATATAGGCATCCAGGTATCGGATATGTGAATCGGCATCCAGGAGTGCCTGGCTGTCATTCTGACCGTGGATATTGATCAGTAGCTTTCCTGCCTGCCGGAGCATCCCCTGTGTGACAGGTCTGCCGTTGATACGGGCACTGCTTTTGCCGTCCGCATGGAGATTTTTTTCCAGAAGAACACACCCGTCGTCGCAGGTGATTCCGATTTCCGAAAGTGCCTGCACCGTTTTTTGCGAAAGCGAGTCGAACATGGCACAGACCGTTGCGCTTTTTTCGCCCGAGCGGACAAGGTCACGGGAGGCGCGGTTACCGGCAAGCAGATTGATGCTGTCGATGATGATGGATTTTCCGGCACCGGTTTCACCGGTTAGTACGGAGAACCCCTCGCCGAAGGAAAGATCCGCCTGTCGGATGACTGCGATGTTTTCAATATGCAATCGCCGGAGCATATTATTTGCCCCCGATCATACCGGAGATTTGCACACACAGTTTTTCCGTGCTGTGATGATCGCGTACAATGACAATGATGGTGTCGTCTCCTGCAACGCAGCCGAGAATTGCCGGCTCCTTTTTGTTGTCAATTCCGAACGCAACCGCCTGCGCCATTCCTGGTGTGGTTCGCATCACAATGATATTCTGTACATGATCGATGGAAGTTACCGCACTCATCAGGGAAAAATTGAAGACTGGCGCCATGCTGTCGGCTCCTTCCGGAGGCATGGTATAACGGTAAACGCCCTTTTCCGTCAATACTTTGCTGAGTTTCAATTCACGTATATCGCGCGAAACAGTTGCCTGTGTGACATCAAAACCGGCGTTGCGGAGATAACCAATCAGTTCATCCTGCGTCTGAACGGTATATTGATTGATGATGTTCTGAATACAATCGTGTCTGTCTTTCTTCATGACGACCTCCTCGGTTTGCATTATTAGGTATGTTCTGTCATTTTCATGCGCAGAATGTGGTAAAAGCCGTTATTTTTCATGCGGATCAGATTGGTTACAAGATCGGACCGTGAAATGCGCACGGTCTCATTGCGGAACAATTCGTAGTTTGTGCGACCGTCCACGGTCAGAAAGAGATTCCGCTCACGCTGGCAGGTATTTTTGACCTGTAAAACCGCGTTGTCCGGAAACAGAAGCGGACGGGCACCCAAGGAGTGCGGACAGATCGGGGTCACGCAGAAGCAACCCAATCGCGGATCGACGATGGCGCCGCCCGCAGAAAGAGAGTATGCCGTCGACCCGGTAGGTGTGGCAATAATCAGTCCGTCAGCGCGGTAACGGGTGACGGGCAGACCGTTTTCCGAGAGCTCCAAATCCACAATTCTGGCGATGGAGCCGTTGGAGATCACCGCGTCGTTCAATGCATAAGTGTGCGATTTAAGCTTTCCTGCAACGGAATACTGTTCTACCTGCAGCATGGATCTGACATCAATGGTATAATCACCGCTCATCAGCCGCGGCAGCATGTCCAACTCATTCAGTTCCAGTTCCGCCATATACCCGACCCGACCGAGGTTGATGCCGAGAATGGGGGTCGCACGCGGCGCCGCACGGCGTGCCGCCTCTAAAATCGTGCCGTCTCCGCCGAGTACCACCGCAATTTCCGCATTTGCGTAGACCTCGTCAAGCGGCAGATAGGAAAAATCCACACCGCTCCGGTTCATACGCATCATCCGTTCTTTGTTGTTGGTGGAGACAAGCAGTTTGCAACCGTACTCCGAAAGCCTTTGCGCAACCGCGATGGCGGCGTTGACTTTTTCGTATATGTTGAAATTCGTGATCAATGCGATTTTTTTCACGTTACTGTCTTTCCTTTCCGTCAGTCCGGAGGCTCCGGATCAACAGTTCGACTGACGGCATTGACTCCGCAGTCTGTTTGTAAAAGCATACGAGGTACTCTGTATTGCCGTCCCCGCCTGTAATCGGCGACCGAATCAGTCCTGCCGGAAAAAGCCCGCAGGAAATTCCGCCTGTCAATACACGCTCAATGGCGGAAATGCGATCTGCTTCGGACCTGACAATACCGTTCTTTCCGACAGCGTGTCTGCCGACCTCAAATTGCGGTTTGATCAGAGAAATCAGCCACCCGGAAGGCGGAATGAGTGCCGCAAGCGCCGGCAAGATACAGGTCTGCGAGATAAAGGATACATCCATGACAGCGCATGAGACGGGAAACGGAATCATTTCCGGTGCAAGGTAGCGCGCATTGACGCCCTCCATGGATTCGACACGTTCATCGTTGGCAATTCGCGGATGCAGTTGTCCGTGCCCGCTGTCAACCGCGATAACGCAGCGCGCCCCGCGCGAAAGCAGGCAGTCGGTAAACCCTCCGGTGGATGCGCCGATGTCCAGGCAACACAGTCCTTCCGGTGACAAATGGAAAGCATCCAGCGCCGCTTCCAACTTGTAACCGCCGCGACCGACATATTTCTCTTCCTGTGTGACACTGATTTTGTGTGCAAGGAGACTGTCGATCTCCGCAGACGGCTTGGCAATACAGACGCCGTCCACAAAGACCACGCCCTTTCGGATCAACAGCGCGGCACCGGTACGGCTGTCCGCGTAGCCTTGCTCGTACAGGTATTTGTCCGCGCGCATTACGCCAGCCATTCCACGATAGGACGGAAAAGGGGAATTGCGTACACGACGAAAGGCATGCAGACACCGATCACCGCACCGTACAGTACCTGCTTGGGCGTGTGCCCGACACGTTCCTTTAACGAGTAGTGCGTTTCAATGGAATCCGATTCGGATACCATTTGGTTGATGATTTTTGCCTGTTCACCCATTTCGCGGCGCACACCTGTGGCATCGCGGATGACGACCATGGCAAGTACGCCGGAAATGGCGACGTAGCTGGACGCAGGACCGTGCTTGATGCAACAGGCGATCAGCAATGCCACGACGGCTGCTGTGTGTGAACTCGGCATACCGCCGGATCCGAACAGCAACGAATTGAGTGTAAATTTCTGAACTTTGAATGCGCCTGTGACCACCTTCAGCAGTTGTGCGAGCAGCCAGGAGAATACGGCGCTCATCATGACATAATTGGTAAAAAACTCTTTCAGAAAACGTGACATAATGGTATCTCCGGGATTTTATTTAGTGATTTCTTTGTAACAACCAACGTGTGAGTATATCCACCGGCTGTGCGAGCTCCGGGATCGGCTGTGCCTGAGCGAGCGCATGCAAAGCTTCGTCGGTGAGATGCGCGGCGTAGGATTCCGCCTCGTCGACGGTGTGGAAGGAGAGATAATGATTGCGTCCGTCTTCTCCTTTGTCCAGAATATCGTCAATGATTTGGAACGCAAGTCCCACATTGTCCGCAAATCGCAGGAGCAACGCAAGGCGCGGATCATGATCCTCCAATCCGGCGGCAACTGCGCCGAGATAAACACTGACGCGGATCAACCGGACGGTTTTATTGCGGTAAAGCTCCAACAGCGCTTCTTCGGATAATGTGTGCATATCCGCATACAGATCGGCGGACTGTCCTGCCACCATACCGTAGGATCCGGCGGCGTTGGAAAGCGCAATGACGGCACGAAGATTCCGGGACGCGGATGTTTCGGTTGCACCGGCAGCTATCCCGAAGGCATCGGTCAGAAGACCGTCGCCGGCAAGGACCGCTCCCGCTTCTCCGAATATACGGTGGTTTGACGGTTTTCCTCTGCGCATGTCGTCATTATCCATGCACGGCAGGTCGTCGTGGATCAGAGAATATGTATGGATCATCTCCACTGCGGCGGCATAGTCCAGAGCAACCGACGGATTACCGCCGAGCATGTGACAGACGGAAAGCACAAGAACGGGGCGTATCCGTTTGCCGCCGCTCATCAGACTGTACCGCTCTGCCTTGTAAAGCGTCGCCGTTTCAACCGGAAAGTCGGATGCTCCGAACAGGTTCGCAAGGCGGTCGTCAATCATTTTACCGTAAAACGAGAGGATTTTCTCTGCATTTTGCGTAGTTGCTTCAATTTTATCATTCGGTTTCACGATTGCCATCTTCCTTTTCCTCTTCCGGGTGAAAGTCTTTGCATACCAATGTTCCGTCTTTTTCCCGTTGCAAAATCCGGATTTTCCGCTCGGCGACGTCCAATGCAGAGGTACATGCTCGTATCAGCCGGATTCCCTCTTCGTACAGTTCCATAGATTTGTCCAGCCCCGTTTTTCCTTCTTCCAACAAGCCGACAATTTCCTCAATGCGTGCCATCGACTCCTCAAAGGTATCGGGAAGGCTGTTCGCTTCGTTCCCTGTAAGGGAGGCAGGTGTTTGCACTTTAGGATCTTTCTCTTTTTTCAACGGCTGATTCCTCCATTTCTGTTTCTGTGTCCGTGACCGTTGCCCGCAAAGTACCTTTGTGCAGGCGTATGTGTACGGGGGTTCCGGGCGAAACCGCTCTGACATCCGTCAGTACGCTGCCGTCCTCCGTTTCGGTTACACTGTATCCTCTCGCCAGTACGCGCAGAGGGCTCAAAGCGTCCATCCTGCCGCAGAGCAGGTGAAAACGGTGATTTTCTCTTTCAAGTTTTGCCGCCATTGCGGCGTCCAATAACTCTTCTGCATTGGCAATCTCCATCTGCCGGAGTTCAAGCAGGCGTGTGGGTGAGGACAAAACACCGCTTTGCGTCAGCAAGCGCAGATGCTTGCGATAGTGGTCAATCTGCCGGGATAACGCCTGAAACATGTCGTCGCCGCAGTCATGCAAATGGCGGGATATCTCGGTTACATTCGGAACCGCAAGTTCGGCAGCCGCCGAGGGGGTCGGCGCGCGCATGTCCGCAACGAAATCACAGATTGTTGTGTCCGTTTCGTGCCCCACGGCAGAGATGACGGGAATCTGTGAGTCGGCAATTGCCATCGCAAGGGCTTCGTCGTTGAATGCAAACAAATCCTCAAACGATCCGCCGCCTCTGCCGATGATGATCAGATCGACCGACCTTGCACGGTTAAAATACAGAATTCCGGACCGCAGGGAGGCAGGGGCATCCTTTCCCTGCACCAGGGCGGGAAAAAGAATCAGATCACAGCTCGGGAAACGCCGCCCGGTGATGTCGATGATGTCGCGGATTGCTGCACCGGTCGGTGATGTCACAATCCCGATGCACTTCGGGTAATGCGGCAACGTTTTTTTGCGCTCACGGTCAAACAGTCCCATCGCCGCCAGCTTCTGTTTGCTCTGTTCAAATGCGAGATAAAGCGAACCGATTCCGTCCGGTTCCATCCGGTCCACATACAGCTGGTATTGCCCGTCCCGCGGATACAGCGAAACCCGACCGTGCACCAGAACCCGTATTCCGTTTTCCGGATTGAAACGAAGTTCGGACGCGTAGGATCGGAACATGACGGCATGCAACACGCTTTCCGCGTCCTTGAGCGAGAAATAGAGATGGCCGCTCTTGTAATGATTTGTAAAGTTTGAAATCTCGCCGCTGATCCAAAGGTCCGAAAGCATTTCATTGCGATCCAGATACATTTTGACATATGCATTGACCTGTGATACGGTAAATGCGGGCATTTTCTGTTGCAATTCCTGTCTCGCCTCCTTTTCCTTTTGGATTGTGCCGGATTTCAGTGGATGGTCCGGTATCTGTCTCTGCACAAAAGCGCTATACCGGCGGCATTGTCCGCGGCGTATGCCGGTTGCGCAAAGCAGGCATCAATGCCCTTTGCCAGAGAGACGCGCATTCTCTGGTTGCTCATGACGCCGCCGGCGTAAAGAACGGGATGAGCCCCGTGCGTTGCGACGGCTCCCAATGTCAGCGCACGAAGCGTTTCCCCGACAAAGTCCAGCACATACGCGCAGACAAGTTCCTTATTTCCGGTTTGGCAGAACAATTTATCGGCAAGATTCTCAAGTCCGGAAAGATTGCAGCGGCATCCGTTCACGTGGATATGTGCTTTGGGAATTTTTCCTTCATACCGCGCAGCCGCTTCTTCCATCGCCTTTCCGCACGGAAACGCAAAGCCGAGCCGGACACCGACGCGGTCAATAGCCTGTCCCGCATTGATGTCGTCCGTGCCGCCAATCAGTTCCATACGGAAACCGTCCGTCTCCGGTGTAACAAAAAGGACTTCCGTGGTTCCGCCGGATACGTGAAACGCATAAAACGGAGTATGCAGCAATTCCGCTTCCCTGCCGCTTGCATAAACGGCGGCACGAATATGACCGCTCTGATGGGAAAAATGAAACAGTTCGCATGGAAGCGCCGAGGCATAGGCGGACGCGGCGGCTTTGCCGGCAAGGAAACACGGCATATAGGAATCCTGCGCGTCACGTGGCGTTACCGAAACGCCGACGGCACGAACCCGCATCCCCTTGGTGTATTCGCGTAACTGTTCGCAGAGGAGCGGCAGATTTTTTGTATGTGCAAACACTGCGTCCGACTGGCGCAGACCGCGCTCGCCGGCGGCGACCGGGAGCGGTATTTTCAGATTTGCGATAACCGTCCCCTGCGCGTCAGTCACCGCGGCAGAGGTTGTATAGTTGCTTGTGTCAAATCCGACAAAGCAATCCGGCATGTCACACATTTTCCTCGCCCTTCTCCAATTCGTTTTTGATGCTGTTGAGAATGCCGTTGATGAAGGGGCGCGCTTTGTCTTCCGCATACGCTTTGGAGAGTTCGACCGCCTCGTTGATCGCAACGCTGGACGGAACATCCGGGACATACCGCATCTCATAGATACACAAACGGATGATAGACCGTGAAACGCGGGACATCCGGTTTGTTTTCCATCCTTTTGCATATTTGGCAATCAGGTTGTCCAACTCTTCCTGTTTTTCGCAGACGCCGAAAAAGACTTTCCGTATGTAATCGATCTCATCTCCCGGGGCGTCTTCCATTGCGATATCGAAGATTTCCTCCGGCGTTTCGTCTGTTCTGAATTCTCGCTCAAAAAGCATTTCAAACACGCGTTTGCGTGCCTCGATTCTCTTCTCTTGTGCCATGCGGTTCTATCCTTTCGACTCATAGAAATCGGTGTTATACAACGAATGTTGCACAGAAACCCATAATAAAATATTATAGCGCATTTCCCTTCGTTTGTCAACAGAAAAATGAATATATTCAGAACTTTATGCATTTTGTACCGACAGCGGAACATTCGGAAACGAATCTTTGCCGATGGGTACGTCCAAGGGGAGGATCACATGAAAAAATCACTGAAAATCTGTCTGCTATGCGGTTTGCTGGCATTGCTTGCCGTCGGGTACGGAACCGGTGGGGAGTCCCTGACGGCGGAGATTGCATCCCGCACCTATACCCCGGCAGACGAACCCGCTGCCGTCTCGGCGGAAAATACGGCTTCCTACATCCGGTGGATCGACTTCACCGTTACGGCAAAAGCGCTGCGTGATACCCTGCACGCGGATGTTGCCGCTTATGAGCGGGGCGAACAGATGAGCTGGATTACCCTTCTTGCTCTTCTCGCTGCCGAAAACGGCGGGGATTTTTCCGGATACAAGTCCGGGCAGACGGAGCGTCTTGTGGCACGGTTACGCGCGGGAGAGCTTCCCACGGACATTGCCGTAAACAAAAGACTGTATGCTTACTACACGGAAGCATACAGTGCTGTGCTGGGTGGAATGGTAGGACCGTATACGGCGGTAAGCGTGTCTGCGGACGGCACAAAAGAGGAACAGAAATGTTACGGGCTACGGGTATTCTCTCCCATCGCCGCCGGATATTCGTATACGGACTATGATGATTTCGGTGCGGCGCGTTCTTACGGATATAAGCGCACGCATCTGGGGCATGATATCATGGGAAGTATCGGAACGCCGGTTGTTGCGATTGAAAGCGGATACGTTGAACATTGCGGATGGAATCAGTACGGCGGCTGGCGGATTGGAATCCGTTCCTTTGACGGAAAACGCTACTATTATTACGCACATCTGCGCAAAGGACATCCGTATAACGACATGTATGAGGGCAAATATGTCAATGCAGGCGAGGTGATCGGGTACCTTGGAATGACGGGATACAGCGCACGCGAGGATGTCAACGGGATCAATCTGCCGCACCTGCATGCGGGATTGCAGATCATCTTTGATGCCTCCCAGATCGACGGGTGGAACCAGATATGGGTTGATCTGCATGCGCTGACAGAATTTTGGTCGGTCAACCGGGTACGAACCGTGCCGGATGCTGCCGGAAAGGAGCGCGTGTCCCGTGTATTTTACCGTTACCCGGAGACTCCGGACTGAAACTTTTGTACCCGAAAAAATTTTCAAAAATCGGAAAAAGCCTCTTGCAATATCGGAGAAAATAGATTACAATAGATAGCATATGATTCAAACACAACGGAAAGGCTGTTTCTCATGAAAGATGTAAAAACACCACCTCCGACGAATGCGGTGCAATCGGAAGGCGTTTGGCAGAAAATCAAACGGGTTCTGATCAACGCCTGTGTCCTGTACACCGTATTTTCGGTTATTATTTTCCTGGTTGTCCTTTTGATTACCGGTCAGACCGATAAAGGAACCGGATATATCAGTTCGGTTCGCTTTTATCTGACGCTGTTGCCGTTTACACTTGTGCTGTCTTTGGCGCACAGCCTTTTGCGTACAAACTGGCACGGCGCGGTTCGCTATTCCCTGCATGCGCTCCTGTCTGTCGGCGGGTTCTTCCTGATCGTGCTGCTTCCCTATCGCCTCAGTGCTTCGGGAACGCCGGTTGTCGGAGTACTTGTCCTATGGGGCGTGCTATACGGATTTTGTATGGGCGGGCGCGGAATCTATCTTTCCAGAAAGAAGAAAATATCCGGGGAAACCAAAGAATATACATCCGTTTTCGGGAAGAGCAAGTGATTTCGCGCTTTCTCGGATTCGTTAGAAAAGAAAGGAAACCAGAATGATGCCAAATAGAAAAACAATGACACTTGTCACCGTTATTTGTACGACGGTTGCCGCGGCAATGATCCTGATTGCTTTGGTTCTCGTCTTTTTTGTAAAGCCGTCCGATACCGCTGGCACCGGTACATCCGGAACGGATACCGGTACGACCGACGGAACAAAGCAGTCGGATGCCTCCTTGAATATTGATAATGCTTTGTTGCCCGAAACTGCGGACGCGGGAACCGGATATATTGACAGTATTATTTTTCTCGGTGACTCTACCACCTACCATATGCTGAACCGTGAGGTTCTTTCCGGCGGAAAGAATTCCAAGCAGGTATGGACCGGAAAAGAGGGGTATCTGAATCTGGACAGTAAAATCCGGAATTCTCTGATCGTTTATCCGGATACCGGCGAGGAAATGACCATTGAACAGGCGGTGACGGCAAAGAAGCCGGCGCGCATGGTTATCACGCTCGGTATTGACTACGGCGTCGCATGGCTGACGGACAGTGAGTTTGAAACCTACTATAAACGCCTGGTGGAAATCGTGAAGAGTGCGTCACCGGAGACAAGGATTATTTTGCAGTCAATCTTCCCTGTCAGTAAAGACTATGAGGCGGATCATCCCAAGACCACCAATGCCGCGATCGATGCCAAAAACAAGCTGGTACAGAAGGTTGCCGCCGAATGCGGCGTCCGTTATCTGGATACCGCATCGGTTTTGAAAGGGACTGACAACTGTATGCTTTCTGCATATGATGCAGGTGACGGTTGTCACTATACGGTTCAGGCATATCAGGCGATACTCAAATATATCCGTACCCATGCGTACGGCAACTGAAAAAGGAGGATGATTTGGTGATGAAAAAAAGCGTTTTGAAGTGGTTGCCCGTTTTGCTGTGCGCGGTACTTTTGCTGTCGCTGTTTTCCTGCGGGGGAAAGCCGGAATACCGGGACGATCTGAAGGTGTCGCAGCTTGCCGCGGTTGTGGTTGCCGCAGTAGAGAACGGTAAGGATTTGGTGCAGGACAATGAGTTTGCAACGGATAATCTGCGTACAGTGACCGATATGTGTTCCGAGTTTACGTTTTACTATAACCCGTCTTCCGGAAATTTGGATCGCTTCGGTGTCTTCCATGTTGCGGATACAGCAAATGTGGAGAATGCCAGAAAGGCGATTGAGAATTACAGCAAGGGTGAGGTTACGGCACTGAAAGAGATTGCAGATCGGTATACGCCGGAGGAATCCGCCAAGCTTGATCACGCCAATGTACTGGTATGCGGAAAATATATTCTCTTTTCCGTTTTCTCTTCCAAGGACTCAACCGCCGCAACGACAGCGTTTTATGATCGCACAACATCGGAAAATCCTTAAGATACCGCAAAAAACCGCTCCCAACCGAAGGGAGCGGTTTTTGTATTGGTTTATGTTTTTTGCGGAGTCTGAGGAAAAATCAGATCAAAGCTTTGTGAACACGATCCAAAGATCGTCGCCGTCCTGAACCTGATACTCACTCATCTTCTTGTCGACAACTGTGCCATTGATCTGCATGGTAAACATGTAACGACCGTCATCGTGCGTTCCGGCTTTCATATCGCCGATCTCGGAGATACCGCCTTCACTGTTTGTCGAAAATTTGATAGCGGTCTTGGCATCGATGGCACAGTACCAGTCAAGAATTTTGATCGGGCTGGTATCGCCGTCCTGCGCGACAAACTCATAATCATCTTTTTCGTACACGACCTTGTCGCCGTTTTTAATCTTCAGATTGATTTTGATTACAGGGGCACGCGTATATTCACCGGTGTCGTTGTCCGTGGATGTACCCTGCCCTTTTTTGCCGGAGCACGAGACTGCGCACATCGCCAAGAGCAATCCCGCAAGGATCAGGGACAGTACTTTGACAAATTTCATGGTTTTTTATTCCTCCGTAGAATTGATACATTCATTATACCTTAATCCGGCGCATTTGTCAACAGACCGATTCTGAACTTTGTTTTTCAGAATCACCAAAATTCGCCTTTTGTTTTTGTGCAAAATGCTTTTTACAGACGAATCAGCAGGTTCAGAACCAAAATCAGGAGGTAAACCAGCCAGACCGCATATAGTCCGATGGCGACTCCTGCTCCGGCACAGAGAGAAAACCAATCCGCAATACAAAGGACGGCGAAGAAAAGCGCAACTGCGAGGAGCAGAAAGGCAAGAAAACGCGCATTTGCCGTGAAAAAACACGGATAAAAGAAATAACCCGCGCCAAGCATGAGCAGAAAATACATGCCGCCGCGGTATGCGGCAACCGGCAGTTTGGGTTGCCCGAACAGAACCCATCCTGCGGCAAGTCCAAGCAGGAAATGCCACAATAGCCACAGACAACTCAACAGTTTGACGGGAGGCAGGTATTCCTGCATCCCGTACAGATGAATTTTTTCATAGGGATCCCCGCCAAGGTAGCGTACCGCAAGGCACCCGATTGCCGTTGCGGCTCCGCAAAGCAACATCTGCAAGAGCGGAATCCTGTTTTGTCTGACATAAATGCCGTTGCCTTTTCCCATTGCAGCACCCCTTTTCTACGATTACTACGATAAAAGGTATGCGGATGAAGCAGGCAATATGCGAAAGAGCCTTTTATTCCGGCATATCGGGAGGTTCTGTTTTCTGATTTTTGCCGGTGCACGCATGGCAAAACGTGCGCGGTTCCGTGCCGGGGACGAACCATCCCGTTGAAATATGTCCGGCACAGTCGGTCGTTGCCAGGAGTCCTGTTTCTTTACAGTAAGTTGCACGGATCAGGGTATCCGGAATTTGAAAATACGGAACGGAACCGGCAACGTTTGCCTGATAACAGGACCGGATCAGATCGTTCCAGACATCCAGACAGGGGTTCCCCGCAAGATCGTCCATGGGGTGCGGATATTCGTGTCCGGTCCAGACGCCGGCGAGCAATTCCGGCGTATATCCGATGAACCAACGGTCGCAGTTGTTTTGGGTCGTTCCGGTCTTCCCGGCACATTCTACCCGTTTACCGATCTGCAGGTGTCCGCCGGTACCGTATTGTGCTACGTTTTTCAGAAGCTGTGTCATAATGGCGGCGTTTTCGCGCGAAAGCACCACCTCCGATTCACGCTCCGTGCAACGCGAAAGCAGCAGCTCGCCCTCTGCACTGTACACACGGTAGTATGAGCGCGGAGCATGGTAAACCCCGTCTGTGAATATCGTGTATCCGCCGGTGATTTCGCGCAGGGTGACGCCATGTGCAAGCTGACCGAGCCCCAGGGCGACGCTGTTTTTGTCACTGACCTCCACTCCGTTCTCCGTTCTGCCTGCGATCAGGTTTTTCATGCCGAGGTGCTCCTGCAGAAATGCAAAAGAACGGTCGATACCCACGCAGTTTTCCAAAACCCGGACAGCCACCGTATTGGTGGAATTGAGCAGTGCGGTCGGAACATCGGTCGGTCCCCGATAGCAGTGATTTGCATTTTGCGGCCAGGGACGGCCGTGACCGGTGCGTACCGGGCTGTCGTCAAATACGGATGCCCAGGAAAGGTGACCGAGTTCCAATGCCGGCGCGTAGGCAGAGAGCGGTTTGATGACCGAGCCGGTCGGGTGCAGTGCGTCTGTGGCAAGGTTGAGTACCCGGTCCCCTGCTTTTTCGCCGATTCTGCCGGCGACGCCGAGAATATCGCCCGTTTGAGGGTCAATTACGATGGCGGCGCATTGCGGATATTCGCCGTCGGATGCTTGCGAAAAATGCGAAGGATCCGAAAAGTAGGCTTCGACCGTTTTCTGGATTGTCGGATTCATACAGGTTTCTATGCGCAGTCCCCCGTTATATACCATGACGGACGCCTGGGCAGGTGTGTATCCGTAGGTCGTGCAGAGATCGTTGATGACGTCCGTAATAACCATGTCGGTGTACCAGGAGTGGATACTGCTTTTTTCACGCTCACGTCCGTTTGAGGTGTCCACCGGACTTTGCACTGCGGCAATGTAACGCTCTTCTGTGATATACCCCTGCTCTTTCATTTCCGTCAGGATCAGATTTCTGCGTTCACGGTTGTTTTCCGGATGGGTAATCGGGTCATAGTAGCCCGGATTATTGGCAATGGCAACAATGGAGGCGGATTCTTCCAATGTCAGATCGCCGACGTTTTTTCCGAAGTATCGCATGGAAGCCGCCCCGATGCCGTAGCACCCCTGTGCAAAGTTTACAAGGTTCAGGTACGCCTCCAGAATTTCCGTTTTGTCGGCTTCCTCTTCCAAGCGATAAGCCGCCGAGATTTCACGCAGCTTTCGGTCCGGTGTTTGTTCACTGTCGCCGGTCAGGTTTTTGATCAGCTGTTGGGTAATGGTGGAGGCGCCGAATTTGTCGCCGTAATGAAAAAAATAGTTGACGCCCGCCAGCAGCGTCCGTTTGATGTCCACGCCGTGGTGCTGAAAAAAGCGTTTGTCCTCGATGGAGATCAGGGCAAAGATCAGGTCTTCCGGAATTTCTTCATAGCGGACGGGAATGCACCATCCCGCACCGTGCAGAATCCCGTTTTCCGTTACGCAGAGTGTCCGTTTCCCGTCGATTTCTTCGTAGTGATACAGGATGCTTTCCGCGTCGGCGGTCGTCATAAGGATGTTATCGATGGTGCGACCGGCGTCCATTTTGCTTTTTATCCGTGTTGTTGCATATATCACGCAGGGAATGGCGGCAAGAAATAGAACTGCCAAAAGGATCAGGAGTACGCGAAAAAAACGCTTCCCTTTTTTTCTTTTTACGGATTTTGCGGATTTTGCATTTTTTATCATTGACGTACCCTCTCTTTCTGTCGCAAAGTACGGATATATTTTGTTCCGCGGTTGCATATTTCTTGCACAAAGCGTTCAAAATATTGACAGTCAACTTTTTGCTTTACCTGCTGAAAATGAAAGGAATGGGAATGATATGCAGCACGACCGCTTTTTACGTTTGATTTCGGTGTTTCTTTGTATTTTTACCATGATTTTGGGAATCGCCGTTTTCAGAAATATCCGGGCAGTGGAAGACGAGAATGCAATTACGCGAAAGACCACTTACAATGCCGCGGCTCTGGTTCGCCGCGAACTTAAGAACTTACAGGAAACGGAACAGGAAACAATACCGGACACAACCCAGGATGTGACGACCGATACAGAGGCAGTTGCAAAAACCTCCTGTTTCGTCTTGCGCGAACAGGATGGCATTTTGTGCGTGTTTGATGAAAAAGGCGTACTGAAACGGAATACCGGAATTTCTGTACGCAGTTTGCCGGATGCGGACAGAGCATCCCTGCATGACGGCATTTGTGTATACAGCGAGGAGGAACTGGCGATGCTGATCGGAGATCTGAGCACCTGAATCCATGTTTTTTCTCAAAAACGCTTGACAACTTCCGAAAAATGTGTATAATATAGGTGTAGGCAACGGTGTCTGAGTGTGGTAACTCCGGCACCGTTTTTGTTATTTGCCGATCCCACTGTAATCGGATCGAAGAAACAGAAAGGAAAAAACAGCCATGAAAGAGGAAGTCAAGGGATTTGCATACCATCAAACCGAAAAACGGTATGTGGCATTATATCGCAACGGCATCTGGGAGGAGGGCGGACTGACCGATGATCCGAACATCGTACTGAATGAGTCTGCGTGTGTGCTTCAGTATGCGCAGACCTGCTTTGAGGGACTGAAGGCATACCGCACCAAGGACGGGCACATTGTGTGCTTCCGACCTGATCTGAACGCAAAGCGGCTGCACGATTCCTGTGTACGCATGATGATTCCGCCTCTGCCGGACGGAATGTTTGAGCAGGCAATCAAAGAGGTAGTCAGTGCAAACCGTGATTGGGTACCGGATCATGACAGCGGCGGTTCACTGTATCTGCGCCCTTATGTATTCGGTACCAATCCGGTTTTGGGCGTTAAGCCGGCAACGGAATTTCAGTTCCGCGTGTTCGGTACGCCGGTCGGCTCCTATTTTGCAGGCGGCGTCAGACCGCTCCGCATTCGCATCACCGATTTCGACCGTGCCGCGCCGCACGGTACCGGTCACATCAAGGCAGGATTGAACTATGCGATGAGTCTGTACGCCATTTCGGATGCACATGCAAACGGCTATGACGAGAACCTGTATCTGGATGCCGGCACCCGTACCTACATTGAGGAAACCGGCGGGGCAAATGTGATCTTTATTACCGAAGACCGCAAGCTTGTTACGCCGAAATCCGACAGCATCCTGCCTTCCATCACAAGGCGCTCCCTTTTGTACGTTGCGGAACACTATCTTGGGATGCGGACGGAGGAACGCCGGATCCGTGCCGAAGAAATGAAGGATTTTGCCGAATGCGGACTTTGCGGGACGGCTGCCGTGATTTCTCCGGTCGGCTCTGTGGATGATCATGAGAAGACCTATACGTTCTCTTCGCATCAGGTGATTGACCGACTGCGGGAAACGTTGCTTGCTATTCAGTCCGGTGACATTGCGGCGCCGGAAGGTTGGATTATGAAAGTGCTGTAAAGGAGAAGCTATGAAAATTTCAATTGTAGGCGCGGGTGCAATGGGATGTCTGTACGCATGCATGCTTGCATCGCAGCATGAAGTTACCCTTTACGATGTGGTTGCCGAAACGGTTGCGCACATCAGTCGGGACGGAATCCGGCTTCTGGATTGCGACGGATCCGAAAAGACGGTTCGCATTCCCATCCGGCGCAGTGGCGAAGGAACGGAGGCGGCGGATCTGCTGATTTTATTTGTCAAGGATACCGCAAGCGAGGCGGCGTTGCAGGCAAACAAAAATCTGATCGGTGAGAAGACGGTGCTCCTTTCCCTGCAAAACGGTATGGGAAATGGCGTGATTCTGGAGCGGTTTGCCCCGGAGGCGCGTATATTGTTGGGGACGACAAAGCACAATTGCGTGACGGTTTCGCCGGGGGTAATCCGGCATTCGGGCGCGGGAATGACCTATATCGGTTCTCTTGCGCAAAACAAAACCACCGCCGAAGCGGTGGTTGAAGGATTTCAGGCGTGCGGAATCGAAACGCAGGTCAGCAGCAGTGTCCGCCATCTTTTATGGGAAAAGCTGTTTGTCAATATGACCATCAACCCGCTGACTGCCCTGCTGGATGCAAAAATCGGCATCATTGCAGCAGATGAAAATGCCCGCATGCTTTCTTTTGAGCTGATCCGGGAGGCTGTAGCCGTTGCACATGCGGACGGCGAGCAGTCGTTTGATGTGGATACCGTTTTCAACGCATTGATGAAAACGGCAAAAACGCTGGAAAGCGGCAAGGCGTCAATGTGCCAGGATTTGGAAAACGGACGGCGCACGGAGATTGACTTTATCAACGGCGCAGTGGTGCGCCTGGGAGAAAAGTACGGCATTCCGACACCGACGCATAAAGCGATTGTTGCTTTGATTCATTGCAAAGAGGCACTCAGAATTCCGAAAGAATTTCTTTGATGCGTTTCTCTGCCTCGTCCGCGCGCAGCCGATCGGTAGCGTAGGCACTCCGCAAAAGGTCGCCGGGAATGAATCGGTCGTATTTTTCAAAAATCGGCGTTTCTCCGCTCGCAACCAAACGGTTGCAGTCAATGCCGTTTGTTTCGATTTCGTCGGCAAGTGCGCGGATCAGGGTATATGCGGAACCTTTTTCCATACGGAATGTCATGTAATAGCATCCCTCAAATTCCAGATTGCTGATCCGGAATGCCTTGGCGTGGCTGGTGATGAATTTGCGTAACGTCCGGAAGGAACGTGTGCCCAGCCACGGAAACAGACAGTAGGTAAAGCCGCCAAGGCAGACGATACTCTGCGTGTCCAGTCCCGCATTCCGGTAGACATGTCTTGCCGCTTCCAGGCGCTTTTGGGCATTGGGCTTGAGGTAAGGATAGACAGTGTCTTCCTCCAGAACACGGCGCATTCTCTCCAGAATCCGTGTGTGGATTTCACCGAAGTCGCCCGGCCAGGAGATTTCCATTTTTCCGTCTACCCGGTGTACGTAAATCAGCTTTCTTTGAATATCCAATTCTTCCACCTCCCAAACGCGTCCCGCCAGTGCAAAGCGGTCGCCGACGGGAGGTGGTGTCGTAATGGTGCCGATCTGGTCGGAGCCGCAGTTTACGGTATAATCCTCGCTGTCCTTGAAAACGGCGTAGAATTTGAAGCTCTTGAGCAATTGCTCCCCTGCCAGTCCGACAATCAGTCCCTTTTCTTCTGTCATTTCCAAAAAATCGTGTTCAAGCATGGAGAGGATCAGGGTTTTATAATCCGCCTTTGGCACCTGCATAAACGGCGGCAAGGAGAGAATGCGGGCGGCAAGCTGTCTGGGCGTCAGCTCCCCTGTGGCTGCCAATACACTCAGCGTCTGCTGAAACAACAGACTGTACGAAAGCTTTTTCTGCGCGGGCGGTTCGATGAAACGTTCTTCCATGTAGAGCTGCACAATGGCAATTCCCCGCAGCAGATCCCATGGAATTCTTTGCGGCAAGGGGGTGTTGGGCAGCGGATCCTCCTCGCGGAAAACCATCATCATCTCCGGTGGCTGACCGCGCCTTCCGGAACGTCCCAGACGTTGCAGAAAGCCAGTGACCGAATTCGGAGCCTGCGACTGCAGGACGCGTTCCAACCTGCCGATATCAATGCCGAGTTCCATTGTGACCGTTGCGCATGTGACCGCAAATGCTTCCTCGTCTTTCATTTTCAGCTCCGCTTCTTCCCGTAAGGATGCAGACAGGTTCCCGTGGTGAATCAGAAATACATCCGGGTCTTCCCGTATTTTTGCAATCTGGCGAAAAGTGGCGCAAAGGTATTCTGTCTCTTCCCTGGAGTTGGAAAAAACAAGAGATTTTTTGTTATGTACGCAGTCGTACATATACTCATATCCCGCATCCATGGCGGCAACGGAGATATTCGCCGCATGCTCGTTTTTTTCTGCTTCCTCCGTTTGCTCTTCTTTGAGATTTTGGATATAAAAATGTTCAAATCCGAGTCTCCAACGAATTCGTTCGGCGGGCAGGTGCGGCATATCCGTGGGAACCCCCGTTCCGGCGGAAAGCCAGTTCGCGACAATTGCAGGATCGCCGATGGTAGCGGAAAGCCCGATCCTGCGCGGATGCCTTCCGATTGCGTGCGCAATCCGGGAAAGCTGACAGAGAATCTGGTTGCCCCGGTCGGTGCCGGTCAGTGTATGAATTTCATCGATAACAACAAAACGCAGATCTCCGAATAACCGGAACAGATCATTGGAACGGTTAATTAACATGGATTCCAGAGATTCCGGCGTGATTTGCAGAATGCCGCGCGGCTCCGTCAGGAGCTTTTTTTTGTGCGACATTGCAACATCCCCGTGCCAGTGTGTCACCGGGATTCCGCTTTGGTCCAAGAGTTCCTCAATGCGTGAAAACTGATCGTTAATCAACGATTTCAGAGGGGCAATATAGATGACTCCGACCGATTGCGGCATGTTTTCGTACAAGAGTGAAAGAATGGGAAAAAACGCCGCCTCCGTTTTCCCGCTGGCGGTTGAGGAGGTCAGAAGCAAATGGTGATCGGTTTCAAGGATGGTTTGCGCGGCGGCAAGCTGAACCTCGCGCAGGGAATCCCACGCATGCGCATAAATGTAATCCCTGATAAAAGGGGGAAAACGCTCGAAAATACGGTCTGCCTGGGTCATTGGACTGCACTTCCCGTGCGATAACGGTAAACTTCACCGTTCGTCATGCAAATCAGGCGGTCTTTTTTTGCCGCCACCGCAGCAAAAAAGGCTTCTGCTCTGTCCCATGAGCGGTATTTGTCAAATTCAAATGAATGTGCCCAGACGTAAAACAACAGATCCGTTTGTGCGTCTGCTTCCAGAAATTGTTCCAGGTAGACGAACAGTCCCGGATCCTCAATCCAGCAACTCGGATCCCACGCCATGAAGTTTTCGGGAAAGTCAAAGCGATGCGTGCTGACGGTTGCCCGCGCCCATTGAATGCCGCAGGATTGTGCAATGCGGATGATCCGTTCGTCAAAATAAGGCCCACCCGGATAAGCCATGCCGGTGATCCGCTGACCCGTAAGCGCTTCCAATGCCCGCTTGTCCTCGGCGATTTCATAGCGCACACGGTCATCGTCACAGGTCAGTAGATTCGGGTGATGTACCGTATGGACGGCAACCTCCTGGTTGGCATAGAGCGCGGGCACATCCGCCGCGCAAACTTCGTCATGATTGCAGAGAATATTGTCATGGACAATGTTGTGCACGGTACCGAACGCACCGGAGTTCAGGTTAAAGGTTCCGCGCAGACCGTAGTGATCAAGCATGGCAATCAGCCGCTTGTCCTGCATGGTTCCGTCATCAAAGCTGAAAGTAATGATTCGTTTCATGTGATTCCTCCGTTTCTATGTCCGGTACGTTCAGAATTCGATATCGTTCGGATCAAAGCCGGTACTCTTGGGTGCTGCGGGACGGTCGGTAATTTCAACAGCGTCGTCCTCCGTGGCCCGGTCTGTTTTCAATGTGACGGCACTGCCGACAATATCGGCAAAGGCAGCATTCGGGTTCTGCATCAGGATATTGAGAACGGTCATATAATCACGCAGCATTTCACGCGGGGTGATCATGCTGTCCGCTCCCGCACGGGAAAGACAGAGCTGCAGAAAGGTCACCTGATCCTCCGGGGTTAGATGTGCGGACGGATCCCAGTTGTAATATTGCGCATAGAGTTGGGTAATACGGGTGATCAGGGCAAGCAGCTCGTCGTCGGAAAGACGGCGCAGGCGGATGACGGGACCGATCAGATTCTTGAAGCCTTCCAGTGCAAAACGGCTGTCGCACAGACGGGAACGGAGCGCCTCATAACTGAACAGCCCCCGTCTGGGATCCTCCAGAAATTGCGGAGTGCCGGCAAAGACAATTTCCAACCCCCGTGCGCGCCCTTGCAAGGTGTCGTTGAACATGGAGAGAATTTTTTCGTAGTTGTTTTCCCTGCTCGTTCTGTGGACGATTTTGTACAGGTTTACGCATTCGTCAATGAATACAACCAGTCCGCGATAGCCCATTCTGCGTGCAAGCGCCGCCCATAGCTTGAGAAAATCGTACCAGTTTTCATCATCAATGATGGTGGAAACCGGAATGCCAATTTCTTTGCGTGCTTCTGTTTTGGTTGTATATTCCCCACGCAGCCACCGCAGGCATGCGCTCATGCGCGCGTCGGATTCCGCGTCCGCCTGGCGATAGGCGCGGTAATACGCGGAGATGACCTGTGCGAAATCAAAACCACCCACCAGGAACTCCATTTCCCGCAATTCCGCAGTCACGGTGCGGTTCAGCGCATCGTCAAAGGCGGCGCTGTCAGGGGAGATTCCCTGCCCGGTCAGGTTGGTTTGTAGAGCGGTGATCCAACGTGCAATGATTTTCCGCAACGCGCCGCCGTCGGGGGATGCTTTAGAGGCAAGGTTCTTCATCAGCTCCCGGTAGGTTGCCACACCGCTCCCGCCCGTGCCGTATAAGCGCCGTTCGGGAGACAGGTCGCAGTCGGCAGTCAGGAAGTCGCGTTCCAGTGCATATCCGCGGATCAGTTGAATCAAAAAGCTTTTTCCGCTCCCGTAGCGGCCGATTAAGAAGCGCATGGCGCCGCCGCCTTCGTTGACCTGGTTCAGATCGGAGAGCAGCGCGGCGATTTCGTCCTGACGTCCGATGGCAATATAGGGCGCGCCTTCCCGCGGAACAACGCCGGCGCTGACCGATGCAAGCAGAGATGCAAGCACCCGCCGCGGAATTTTGTTTTGATTGACAGACGATGTCTGTTTGATGTCACTCATGCGTATCCTCCAATATTTCCGTCAGCAAATCCCGGTAATCCGGGACCACTGCGTAACCATTGTTGCATTCTTCTATGATAATATCTCCGATTTCCGGCAGGTCCAGTGCGATGCTGTTCAGATCATCGACAAGTGCGTCTTCCATTTTTTTTCCGTGGGCACGCGCATAAGCGGATGCTTCCAGAGGCTTTCCGTCCAGCAAAAGCCGCAGATAGGAGCTGCCTGAGGCGAACGGTGAGGCAGAGGCGGCGTTCATTTTACCTGCCCCCGCCGGGGCGTCGCCACCGGTGTACACCGCCGTTGCGGGGATTTCCGGCAATTGCGGGTTGAGGCTGTCATGTGCACCGTTCGTTGTACCACAGGTTTCATCTCCGTGATCATTGGTTTCTTCCTTTTCTTTTTCTTCCTCGTTTTCCGCAAACGATTCCACCAGTTGTCGTGTCGTTTCCCAGGATGCGGCTTCAATCTGCGCGGCGTGTTCCGACGAGATGGGCGTGCGCGGCAGGTCGTACAGCTTTTCGTACGCAGGCGGCTCCTCTTCCTTCTTCCGGACGGGGACCGGTGCGGGAAGCGCCGTCAGAAGATAGGCGTCCGCCATTTGTTTGATTGCTTCCTGGAGATCAAAAACCGAAAGTCTTGATTTGATTCCCAAGGATTCGCGTATGCGGTTTTCCGTATATTTGATCAGGTCTGTAACCAAGAAACGCAATTCATGGGAGCGCGAGAACGAATAGGTGCCGATTTCAAGGCGTTTTTTATACTTTTCCGCGCATAAAGCGCCGACAAATGTATCGCGCACAAAAGTAATATCCTTCATATTGGGAACCGACATGTTTTTGTTGGTCAGCTCTCCGAAGACAGCCGCAAGCGTACCGGCAATGATCCGGTCGTAAAGCGGTGCGTTTTTTTCGTTGTAAAACTTACTTTTTTTGTAATTGTAATTGGTGCATGAAGTCAGTAAAGAACGGATATACCCCCCGTCGGGGTTGGACGCGTCGGAACAATCGACATAGTATTCGTGCAAGGAGCAATCGGATACCAACGTGCCGTTATCCTGCGTAATAACGCAGGACGGGGCTGGTAATCCGTTCAAAAGACCGAAATCGCAAAGCCACTCACTCATGTAGTGGGAAAGATGCGGGTGGTCTTTGTAATAGGAGAGCCAGAGCCTGCACAGCAGACTTTGCGTCTGTTCCGGCGATATACGGTCGGAAAAGTTAATCAATTCAAAGATATAAAGCAAAATATAGCTGCTGTCCGTTCTCGGGTATTGCCCGTGACGGACGCAATCGCGCCAGTAAAGGTACCAGGAAAGCTGCGCGCTGTTCATCTGTGCGTATTGCGGTACATAGGAAAAAAACGAAACCGGTTCGCACGGGACGCCGCGCAATGCATACAGTCGGGTTCCGTCCCGGTAAAACTGATCATAGTAGGTGTACTTTGTTCGCCACCGATAAATGCGCACGGAGTGAATCAGACTGTTTTGCATGGTCAGTGTCCGTTCTGGTAATTCTTTCTTCTCTTCCTCTTCCGCAGTATGCGGGGGGACAAAACGCTTGACAAGGTGTTCTCCGCCTGCATCTGCTATACCTGTCAGTTTGCCGTGCCCGGGCGACTCACGGTCGGAATCGTTACCGGGTGGATCTGCGGTAATTTCAACGGCGTCGGTGGAAGCCGAATGGCGGGACGGCGTGCTTTTTTTGCGTGGCAAAAGCGCATCGATACTCCAGAATTCGTCCAATTCCCGTTCGCGATCGGTTTTATCGTGATCTGTACCCATTCCGCATCCCCCGTTTCTTTTTCTTATCGTTTTATTATAGCACACTGCCCCCGTACTGTCAATCGGTTTGTAACGTCTTTTTCTTGTCTGAACTATTGACTTTACAGACGTGATATGTTATAATGACATATCGATTTTGCAGGATATTTTGTTTTGAATTTCAAAAAAGCTCTGCCGGAGGAACTATGAAAGGGATTTATTTAATAAACGAACCGGTTGTTTTGCATAATGGAAAACCGGAAAATGCGAAATTACATCGGAATCAACAAGCCGGAAAAGGAAGCATTGCATGGAAAATTTTAAGCAGTCACAATCGCGCAAACGAGGGAGAAGATCTGCATCTGCGCTTTGATGCATTGGTATCGCATGACATTACCTATGTAGGTATTATCCAGACGGCACGGGCAAGCGGTATGACGTCGTTTCCTGTTCCCTATGCGCTGACCAATTGCCACAATTCCCTGTGCGCGGTCGGAGGAACCATCAATGAAGATGATCATGTATTCGGACTTTCGGCGGCAAAAAAATACGGCGGTATTTATGTACCGGCAAATCAGGCGGTGATTCATTCTTTTGCGCGTGAAATGTTGGCGGGGTGTGGGAAAATGATTCTCGGTTCCGATTCGCATACGCGGTACGGCGCCATTGGCACCATGGGAATCGGCGAAGGCGGACCGGAGCTTGTCAAACAGCTTTTGTGCCGCACCTACGACATCAAAGCACCCAAAACCGTATTGGTCTATCTGACCGGCAAGCCGAAACCGGGAATCGGACCGCATGATGTGGCGATCGCATTGGTCGGAGCGGTTTTTTCCTCCGGCTTTGTACGCAACTGTGTTTTGGAGTTTGCAGGTCCCGGCGTTGCCTCTCTGCCCATGGATTTTCGCTGCGGTGTGGATGTGATGACGACCGAAACCGGGTGCCTTTCCTCTGTCTGGGAAACGGATGACGCGACATGTGCATATTTGTCCGCCCACGGAAGAGCGCAGGATTACCGGCGCCTGCTTCCCGACGAGGGGGCATATTACGACCGCATGGTCAGCATTCATCTGGATGAGATTGAATCCATGATTGCGCTTCCCTTCCATCCCTCCAATGCCTACACGATTCACGAATTTTTAGAGAATGCCACTGCACTGTTAAGGAATGTAGAGGAGGAAGCTGCCGAGAAGTTCAAAGGAAAGCGCCCCGCACTTTGCGCCAAGGTGCAGCTGGACGGTTCCGTACTGGCAGATCAGGGCATTATTGCCGGATGCGCGGGCGGGATGTTTGATTCCGTCGCCGAGGCAGAGGCTATTTTGCGCGGCGGGGACATCGGCAATAGCTATTTTTCCATGTCCGTTTATCCGGCAAGCGTGCCGGAATCGATTGCGCTGACGCGCGCGGGAGTGACGGAAAAGCTTCTGGAGGAAGGGGTTGTCATCAAACCCTCATTCTGCGGTCCCTGCTTCGGCGCCGGCGATGTGCCTGCAAACAATGGGCTGTCACTGCGCCATACGACCAGGAACTTTCCGAACCGTGAGGGTTCCAAGCCGGGTGAGGGACAGCTTGCGACGGTGGCATTGATGGACGCCTGCTCCATTGCCGCAACCGCGCGAAACGGCGGAAAAATCACTGCCGCTACCGATATTGCGTACGATTACACACCGATTGCACATGAATTCGACCGCTCCTCGTATGAAAAGCGCGTTTATTTCGGATACGGGCATCCGCAAAAAGAGACGGAATTGATTTTTGGTCCCAACATTACCCCGTGGCCGGAACAGTATCCGCTGGGGGATCACATTTTGTTGCGGCTTTGCGCAGTGATCCATGATGCGGTTACCACGACGGACGAATTGATTCCCTCCGGCGAAACCTCATCGTACCGCTCCAATCCGCTGCGCCTTGCGGAGTTTACATTGTCTCGCCGCGAACCCTCGTATGTCGGAGCCGCTAAAGCAGTCCATGCAGAGGAAGAGGCACGGCGCAACGGGCAGGCGACCGACACGCTGCGGGCAGTGCTCTCGGCGCTTGGAGAGGTTCCTGATCGGCTCCTGCCGGCAACGCAGATCGGCTCCTGCCTGTTTGCAGAGAAGCCGGGTGACGGTTCTGCGCGTGAGCAGGCGGCGTCCTGCCAGCGGGTTCTTGGGGGATTGGCAAATATCTGCTATGAATTTGCCACCAAGCGATACCGTTCCAACTGTATCAATTGGGGCATTCTTCCCTTTACGTTGGATGCGGACATCCCCTTTCCCTATGCACAAGGGGATTGGATTTTTGTACCGGAGGTCAGAAACCGTCTCTTGCGTCATGAGACCGAATTCCCCGCAAGGGTTGTGCGTGCGGACGGGACAGTGGATTCCATTCTTCTGCATATCAACGGGTTGACGCAGGAGGACACGGAAATCCTGACAGACGGATGCTTAATGAATTATTACAGAACGCATACAGAGGACGGAGGAACGTGCGAATGAGTACAAAGATACAGATGAAAACGCCGCTCGTGGAGATGGACGGCGACGAAATGACCCGCATCCTGTGGCAGATGATCAAGGATGAACTTTTGATCCCTTTTGTCGATCTCAAAACGGTTTATTTTGACCTTGGGCTTCCGGAGCGGGACCGGACACGGGATCAGGTGACCATGGAGGCGGCGCTTGCGGCGAAAGAATACGGCGTATCCGTCAAGTGTGCAACCATTACGCCGAACAAGCAACGCGTGGAAGAATATCATCTCCAGGAGATGTGGAAATCTCCCAACGGAACCATTCGTGCGGTCCTGGACGGTACGGTTTTTCGTACACCGATCCTCTTTTCTCATGTAAAGCCGACGGTGCGAACCTGGAAAAAACCGATTACGATTGCCCGTCATGCCTACGGAGATGTTTATAAAGCGACAGAGTACCATGTACCTGGCGCCGGCAAAGCGGAACTTGTATTTACGGATGCGGACGGAGCGGAATGCTTCCGGCAGACGGTTCATACCTTTTCCTGCCCCGGCGTATTGCAGGCACAGTACAACAAAGACGATTCCATCCGTTCCTTTGCACACTCCTGTTTCCGCTATGCGCTGGCAACAGGTCAGGATCTTTGGTTTTCCACCAAGGATACAATTTCCAAACAATACGATCAGACTTTTAAGCTGATATTTGAAGAGATATATGAAAACGAGTATCAGGAGGCATTCCGAAAGGCGGAAATTACGTATTTCTATACCTTGATCGACGATGCCGTGGCACGTGTGATCAGAAGCGAGGGCGGTTTTGTTTGGGCATGCAAGAATTACGATGGCGATGTGATGAGTGATATGGTTTCGACTGCATTCGGTTCTCTTGCCATGATGACATCTGTGCTCGTGTCGCCGGACGGAAAATATGAATATGAAGCCGCCCACGGAACCGTAACGCGGCACTACTACCGTTATTTACAGGGCGAGCAGACTTCTACCAACCCGATGGCAACGATTTTTGCATGGACGGGCGCTCTGCGCAAGCGCGGAGAGCTTGATGCACTGCCGGAGCTCTGCGCCTTTGCGGATCAACTGGAACAGGCATGCATCCGCACATTGGAAGACGGTATTATGACCAAGGACCTTGCACATATTGCCGAGGCGGGAAGCGTGCAAAAGACGGTTACTTCCCTTGCCTTCATTCATGCAATTCGGCAACGGTTGGAGGATTCCCGAAAGGTCGGGATTTAAGGCATCACCGCGCAATCCGCGCAGCGCAAATGCACCATCGGAATTACGCGGTAATGCCTTAATTCGGTAAAAAGAAATGTCCGGAAAGGCGGTTTGTGCCTTTCCGGACTATTTTTATGATTTTTTATTTTTTACTCCAGATAGAAGGAAACGTCCTCTCCGCCGGGTAAGCCGGGCCAGTAGTCTTCCAGAGAGCCGACGCGCTCATATCTGTAGTTGAAATCGCCGTCCGCTGACGCACCTTCATGCATGACATAATAGCCGGGGGCAAGCCCTTCCGTGTCTGACCAAATGTAAATATGAGTACCGTCCAGACCGGCAATGCTGTCCAGTCTGTAAAGATCGGAGTAATATGCATAGCCGTGCGGATTTGAATCGTCGTCATAGGTAACACCGTAGTTGAACACAATGTCGATGTTTGCGAGGTTATAGTAGAAACGGTAGAAATTTCCGTCGTCCGGGATGGTGACCTTGAGGCAGAGTCCGACATCGGTGCTGTTTACGATGCCGATATTCCCGCCGATTCCTGCTGCCGCATCGATTGCATCCTGAAGACTGCCATAGTCGACGCCTGCGCAATTGAAGATTTCACCCAGATAGTCGGTAAAGTCGAATCTGCCGTCATAGCAGTCCGTCTTTCCGTCTGCGGATTTACCGACCTTTACAAGCGTTTTGGAGGGATCGGCATTGGGATCCGCCGTTTCTTCGCCTTGGGTGTCGGCATTTGTGATATGCTCTGTTTCGGTTTCTTTTTCGGTCTCTGCCTGTGTGGAGGTTTCAACCGTGGTTTGTGCGGTGGTTTCGACCGCCGTTTCTTTGTTTGTGGTGTTTTCGCTTCCTTTCGCGGTCGTTACATCGGAGGTTCCCTGATCTTTGTCTTTTGTCCCTCCGCAGGAAAGGACAGAAAAGCTCAGAATCAGAGCCAACGCCAACGACAGCACAAGTAAAAATGTTCTTTTCATACCGTGTTCTCCTGATCAAACAGATTTGCGGAGATGCGTAATAACCGCTCCGCAGACTTCATTGTATCACAAAATGAAAACGGTGTCAATCTGTTTTGTTGAAAACGGCTGTAAAATATCCTTATTGCACATGTTTTGAGCTGAAATGTGTGCATATTAACCAAATTCAGTCAATCGGCTGAAAAAAGTCTGTCGTCCAGATAGCAGCGGATTGATTTTTCCAGCCAATAGGCAAATTCGGTGCCGGGGCAACGTTTCTCAAAGGATTTCATGCGCAGGTACATTTCTCTGCCGTCGCCGACATCATGCCAGATATCCGTAAAGACGAAATCGTACCGTCCGGCGGTCATCTCATGGGATGCAAAGTCAAACGCGTCACGGCAGACAAGCGTGATTTTTTCTTTGTGTGGGAATTGCGGAAGAATATAGGTGCGGAAAAGGTCAATGACGTCCTGGCTCAACTCCACAACCGTGACGGTGGAAACGGTGTCTTTTTCTGCGGCAAGATAGGAGAAATAGCCAAGCCCAAGTCCGTACGTGAGGACACGTCCATGCGCCTGTTGTACTGCATGAGCGGTGGTAACCATTTCATTCGGCATCAATGTCATCCATTCTGTGCCGTTTTCCAATACCGCCGGAAAAACAAACGGCTGTGTGAAAAAGCCGATTTGTGGAATCATGCACAAATCATCGGTAACCAAAAAATCATCACAGACAAATGCTTCACCCGGCGCAATGGTCCGGTGAGTCAGTTCCCAATTGCCCGACTTTATGTGTGGGATTGAAACGTGCCGATAGTATAAATCGGAGGTATAGCGGTCTGTGGATTGCTCATGGATCATCGGCAGAAAATAATTCTGAAAGAACGCCCGATCCTGTCCGACCGTGTCCAGTCCGCACAGCAAGGCGAGGTATTCCGCATAGGCACGCGAAAGGCTGCTTCCCGTGGATGCCGCAATTTCCCGTACTCCATCCAGGTCAATGGCATCCGGCGCAACATTCAGAAGAAGGCTGACAAGGCGCAGGATTTCGCTGTTGTAGGCAGGAATAGCGGAAGGAATCAGGTGCTTACGGTAACGGTATTCCATTGCAGATTGCGGATCAATCGGTGCTCCGTCCTTCATCTTCTGTGTCCTTTCTCTGTACTTTACTTTGCCGGGCGGTCGTTCGTTTGTGCGCAAAAAACGCCGTAAGCTGTTCCCTGCAGGCATCCTCGGACACCCCGCCTTCTACGGTGATTGCCGGTGTGCCAGGAATGCGATGAAGGGCAAAAACGCTCCCCATTGCCCCGGCGTTGGGGTCTTTTACGCCATATACAACGCGTCGGATGTGCGCGGAAGCAATGGCGCCCGCACACATCGGGCAAGGTTCCATGGTCACATAAAGCGTACAATCATCCAGCCGCCATCTGCCCAAGGCTTGGCAGGCTGCCCTGATGGCATTGATTTCGGCATGCCCGCAGGAATCCTGCAAATATTCCTTGGTATTGTATCCGTCGGCTATGCAAGCCTCATTTTGTACGATAACAGCGCCCACCGGTGTATCTCCCCGTTCCGCCGCATATGCGGCGCGCTCCAGTGCCATCGCCATCCACTTTTGCTCTTTTTCCATTTCTACAGCCTTTACAGCGTTGCGCAAATATCCATCAGCCCCGGGGTGTTAAAAGAATGCCATGCAAGAGCTACCTGGAGTTCACGGTTGAAATACCATCCCTGCCCATACATACCGCCTGCCCCCAGACCGTTGCCGGCAACGCCGATTCCGTAGCCGTATGCCGCAAACCCGTCCGCAGGAGGTGCCATACGTTCCACGAATTCAGCCGAAAGCAATTGTTTTTGTCCCCATTTTCCATGATGCAGCAGAAGCCATGCCAGCTTTGCCATGTCGCTTGTGCGCATATAAAGTCCGGTGCCGCAAACGGTATGACCGGCAATATCCCGGCTCCATGCGTTGACATGAAAACCGAGGGGAACGAAAACCTCGCGTAACATAAATTTTTCAACATCTTCCCCGGTCAATTGTTCCATAATGCGCCCGATGATGTAATAGTTCCCGTCAGAGTAGGTCATTTCCCTTCCCGGTGCATGATCCAGTGGGGCTGCGAAAAAGGTATGGAGCCATTCCGGGTCGTCAAAAAGGTGCGCATTGGTCAGATCCAGATCCGTTCCGTATGCAGCACCGGTTCTGTGGCGCAAAACGTTTTCCAATGTCAGATTTCCCCATCCGGGGTCCGTCCCGTCGGTCAGGTATGCACTAAGGTAATCTCCTATGCGATCGTCCGGTTTGCAAAGACCGCGGTCGCAAAGAATGCCGAATCCGATGGCGGTAACCGACTTTGCAACCGAATAGCTGTCGTGCGCAGGGTTTCCGGGATGGTAGGAATGTGTACAGATATCCGGCAGTCCGTTTTTGCCGTTTGTGATCTGCGCGGTCATATAATAGCGGTCCGCCATTTTCTGACGATTGATTTCTGCATCCAGGGCGGAAAGATAGTCTTTCATTGCGGATTCCTCCGTGTGTTCCATGTTTTTTTGAATTCCCTGCGCACTGAATCGGTGCACGGAACGCCGTCCTCGGCAAGCGCTTTGGCAAATGCGCCGAATACGGGAGGCATTTCTGTGGTCAACAGAGTCACAGGGGCAGATGTGTGCTTTTGGATTTCATCCTGCCAGTAGGGGGAGAAATGTTGGTTGATTCCACCACCGAGTACAGCGGTAAACGGTTTTTGCAGTGTCCGGTAGGCAGTATCCAGCATGATTGCCGCACTTTTGGCATTTTCGGAAAGGATGTCACGGCTGACGGGATCGTTTTTTTGAATACCTTCCAGCAGAAGCGGGGCAAAAGAGGCGATATAGGGCTTTCCACCATCATAGATATCGGTAATCAGCGATTCGGCGCGTTTTCCCGTGAAGCGTTCAATCAGGTCCGAGAGGCAGGTCTGTTCGCCGCGACCGTCGTATGCCATCAATGCCGCTTCCAAAATATCACGTCCAATCGTATAACCGTTGCCGCCGCTGTCAAGCAGGTACCCCCAGCCGCCGATGCGCAGAAATTCGCTTTTGTGTCGCACAAAACACGCAGAGCCCGTTCCGCAAATCAGACAGGCACCGTCCCCCGTCGGAAGCTCGCAACAGATCAGATTGGTTGCATCCGTATGTACGTCAATATGTGCGCTCGGCAGGTGTTGTTGAAGACCGCGCCTGAGTTCCTGTAGGTGATTCAATGCACCGGCAATGCCGGCGAACAGGCGGAGATTGGTTCCGTTCTCACTGCCCGGGAAGGCTTTGAGGAGTCGATCAATACTGTCATTCAGAAGTGTCACGGAGGCATGGATACCGATGTCATTGGGATTGGAGCCGGAGAGCGTGACGTCGGAAAGAACCGTGCCGGACGAATTACAGAGCACCGCGGTTGTTTTGGTGCCACCGCCGTCAATACCGATATACAGAGTCATACAGAAAATCCCCCGAAAAAATACGATACCTGTATTTTACCATATCCTCGGTGTAAAAGCAAGGGCAAAATCAAAAAACATTCCGGAATACGTGATTACGTGATTCCGGAATGTTTTGGCGCCAGGACGCATTATGAATAATAAAACTGATCGATATTCAATTTGACATAGCTGAGCATACGGCTCTTGATGTATTTTGCATTCTCCGTCACCAGATTGCGGATTTGAGTGATATCGTTGCCGCAATTCTCGTAAATATCGGCAATCTGATTTCCCATTTCGCTGTCGCCGTTCATCGCCAGGGCATCCTGAATAGATAAGATCACTTCTCTGTCGGATCCGGTAAACAACTGCCACACCTCATCGTTATCGACAACGGCAAGGTCGTAGAGCATCTTATATGCGACAAGCGGTTTGAAAAGTCCGTCATCTGCAAGCACATTTTCGTCACTGCCGAGGATATTTTCAGACCACATTTGTCTGGCGTTCTTGGAAATCATTTGCATAAACGAGGACATCCGTTTATCGACGCGGGAAAATTTCAACTCACTCAGCGGAATATTACGTTCGGTTTCCTGATCATACAGAAAGAAATTCTTATCTTCTGCGGTCAGATACCGGGTCAGGATCAAGAGAAGTGCACCGATTACAATCATCAGGATCGCAATCAAAATCTGGAGAACCCTGTTCAGTCCTCCGCTGTTGACCGCACCGAAAATGACGAGACAAATCGCGCCGATCATCATCAGAACACCAACGCCAAGCAGAATCGTTGGCAAATATTTGCGTATTTTCATAAACCCTCCTTGCCGGAAGTGCAATCTGTTTTCACCGTTCCGGGTACACTCTGTAGCAAAACATCACTCGACATTATTATAACACGCCCTTTGGGAAAATGCAAGTGATTTGTGAAAAAATTATTGGATATCATGCTCTGTTTTTTTCGGCAATGTCAAAGCGGGAAGGAAATCCGTCTGACAGAAAACAGCGCTCTCCCCGATCGGAGAAAGCGCTGTTTGATAAACTTCACGAAAATCAGTTTCCGTTTGCGAGCTTTGCAATTTCAGAAGCAAAATCTTCTTCTTTCTTCTGAATGCCTTCGCCCTTTTCAAAGCGCCAGAATGCCTTTACGGCAATCTTGCCGCCCAGTTCTTTTGCGGTCTGCGCAATATACTTACCAACAGTCAGATCTTCATCCTTGACGTAGGTCATATCGACAAGGCAGTTGTTGTCATAGAACTTGGAAATGCGTCCGAGTACCATTTTTTCCTTGATGGAGTCGGGTTTGCTTGCCATTGCAGGATCGTTGGAAATCTGAGCCAGCAGAATCTGTTTCTCGGATTCCAGTACGTCTGCGGGAACCTGTGTTCTGTCAAGATAAGGAGTCGGATAAGCGCCGATCTGCAATGCAATGTTCTTTGCGAACTCCGCAAATCCGGGCTTTTCTGCAACGTCGGTATCGAACAGTGCGATAACACCGATAGAGCCGACACCGTGGATATAGGTGCTGGTTACGCCGTCCACAACAACGAAGCGACGGATGCTCAGCTTTTCGCCGATAACGAAAATCTGTTCCTTCAGCTTTTCCTCGACGGTCATGCTACCGTCAAAGTACTTCGATGCCATCAGCTCTTCCACATTTGCGGGCTTGTTCGCGACAATGGTCTTGAGCAGATCCTTAACAAATGCCTGGAAGGCTGCGTTCTTTGCAACGAAGTCTGTTTCGGAGTTGACTTCGATCATGGCGGTGGTAGTGCCCTCGGTATAAATGTCAACAATGCCGTCAGCGGCAATGCGGTTTGCGATCTTGGATTCTGCCTTCAGTGCACCCTTTTCGCGGAGCAACTTGATGGCGGCTTCCATATCGCCGTCTGCTTCTACAAGTGCCTTTTTGCACTCCATCATACCGATACCGGTCTTGGCACGGAGTGCGGCAACATCCTTTGCTGAAATATTAGCCATATTTTTTATACCTCTCGATTTTTGAATTACTCAGCGTCTGCTGCTTCTGCTGCTGCCTTCTCTGCCTCAACATCAGCCGCAGGGGTAACCTGCTCGCCCTGCTTGCCTTCAATCACGGCGTCAGCGATAACGGAAGAAATCAGCTTAATGGCGCGGATTGCGTCATCGTTACCGGGAATTACATAATCCGCATCGTCCGGGTCGCAGTTGGTATCCACGATTGCAATCACCGGGATTCCGAGCTTCTTTGCTTCCAAAACAGCAATGTGCTCCTTCTTGGGGTCTACAATAAACACGGCATCCGGCAGCTTTTCCATGGTCTTGATACCGCCGTAGCTTCTTTCAAGGTCAAAGATTTCCTTCTGCTTTGCGGCAACTTCCTTCTTGGGAAGCAGATCAAAGGTGCCGTCCTCCTGCATCTTGTTCAGACTGTTCAGACGGGCAATGGACTTCTTGATCGTCTTGAAGTTGGTCATCATACCGCCGGGCCATCTCTCGTTCACGTAGAACATACCGCATCTCTGCGCCTCTTCCTTGATTGCCTCGGCAGCCTGCTTCTTGGTGCCGACGAACAGCAATGTGCCGCCGTTCTCGGACAGCTCGCGAACGAACATATAGGCTTCTTCAAACTTTTTAACGGTCTTCTGCAAATCGATGATGTAGATACCGTTTCTTTCGGTGAAGATGTACTCCTGCATTTTGGGGTTCCATCTTCTTGTGTGGTGTCCGAAATGAACACCTGCTTCAAGCAGCTGCTTGATGGTAATGACAGACATTTGAATGTCCTCCTTCGGTTTTTTTCTTCCACATCACACCTGTATCGCAAATCCCGGACAGGTTCCGTCCGGAACACCGTGAGATACGACGCGCAACGTGTGAATGATATTTGTTTGCCGTCACCGGCACAACGCCGATTATTTTATCACAATTCTACCTTAATTGCAAGTGGGATGAAAATAATTCACGAAATATTTACATTTAATGCCATCGTCTGCACCTGCAACGGCAACGATTCAGGTCTTCGCGGCTCATTTCCACCAGGATTGCGTCCTCACCGATGCACTTGATGCTGCACCAGGGGATGACAATTTCCTCCTTTTTGGTCAGACAGCCGAAAATGCCGTTGGATCCGGGAATGACCAGTGCCGTGACCCGACAGGTATCGGAATCAAACCGGAAATCGCTCGGATAACCCAGTTTTTCCCCACCGCACAGATTGATGACCTCCATCTCGCGGAGTGTGGATGTGGAGATTTCCGTCATATGTTTGCGTCACCGCCTTTCTCTATTGTAGGGTATGCTACAGTATATGTGGTGACGATGGGTTAGGATTCCGCCCTCTCTCCTTTTCTGCGCGCATGGGCGCGGCGCAGAATCGTTGCCGACACAAGATAAAGCAGAGGACCCACCGGAAGCAATGCCAGCAAGATCGGATGCGGCAGCGAACAGCCGAACGCTTTTTGGACAAACGGGATCATCCAGGCTGCCGGTATCGCAAGAAGCGAGGTGCAGAGATACAGCCGGAGCATGGGATTGACAGGCGGCTTTTGTTGTTTGTTTCCAGCCTTGCGTGCAAGCAGGGACAGGACCGTGACGCATGCCTGCAGGAGCAGAAGTGAGGCAAAAACGTAACCGTGGATACCGCCGGTGGTATCGTGAAGTGCGAAATTGCCGACGACCGCGCAGGCAACGACCCCGCACACGGCAATTCCTGCGCAGATGAAATGGTTCCGTGCGTAGTACAGCGGGTGGTACAGTGACGCGGGAATACCGCTCTGCTGCTTCAGAAGCGCATCGGGGGATTTGGAAAAAGCAAAGACCAGCACCGCCAGAAAATCAAGGATCAACCCGCTGAACAGCAACGCAGGTGCAGAAAGACCGTTGATACCGAACGGAATCAGTAAAAGCGTCAGTGAAAGACGTAGGAACTGCGAGGCGACCAGGCAGGTCAGCATGTCCGCCAGGTTTCTGTAAAAAGAGCGCGCATAGTAGAGTGCCAACCGGAATCCGCGTAACCCGCCGGCGCTTCCTTGGAAGCGGTTGATCAGCAGGTCGGCGCCGCGCCGTGTGATCTGGGATGCACGGCGGCTGTCTTCCCTGCCGTCCTCCGGCATATTCTCCCAAACCGCATCCGAGACGCGCTCTGTATGATAACGGATGGAATCGAAGGTGATCTCCATATCGCATGCGGCAAGCATTTGATTGTTGCGGTTGTCGACACTGATCGCACCCAGGACCTGACCGGATTTGCGGCATGCCTTTGCGAGTGCCTCGACCTCCTCACGTGCAAACCCGAGATAGGCACGGTATTTGCCGAAGGCTTGCGACAGCGATTGCCCGTTTCCCGCGCGGCAGATTTCTCCGTCGGTATGACAGATCCCGCTCTGCAAAAGGTGTGATACCGTTTCCGGCGTTGCTCTTGTTCCGAAATCCGCAAAAACGGAAAGTCGGATGTTCATATCCGCAAGCTCTTTTTCGTAACGTCCTGCGTCGGTGTCGGTCGCTTCCGCCATGAAGACGGCTCCCTCGAAGACAACGTGTGCGCCATCTCCGGAGGCGTACAGTAAGACCGATTCTCCATTTTCAATGGCGCTCTTGTACAAAGTCCGCAACTGTGCACGCCTGCGGTCGTCCAGCTCTTCCGTTCCTTTCGCGGTTCTGCAGGTATCACAGAAGCCGATCAGACCGATTTCGGCGGACATGTAGGTATAAAGAGTTTTAGTTTCAGTGGTCACCGCCACACCGCTTGCGTTGATGCGGTCATAGTAGATTTTCCGCAGATTGCGTGT
>ERZ1106976.57-NODE-57-length-113219-cov-7.982998_pt1 | contig 113219 bp, 91 predicted proteins | sample MGYA00403687_ERZ1106976 | MGnify/ENA primary metagenome ERZ1106976 (study PRJEB35170, sample SAMEA104062446) | human gut metagenome | biome: human gut; feature: human-associated habitat; material: faeces | place: Denmark | collected 2013-02-22 ... | reverse complement strand
GCAAGGGCTACGGATATTCCGACGCACAGGTGCAGGCGGTGCTTCAGGCGGCTCCCTATTTTGCGGAGCTCGGTGACTATGACCTTGATTTTTCGGACGGTTCAACCACCTACACCTTCTCCTCCGGCTATTCGGACACGAATTCCTCGTCACATAATACTTCCTTTGGTGCGTCTATTGTTGTGCAGGGAGATCTGAAGGTGTGGCGGTATGAGGCGACGCTCGGATATACCATGGACTTTACCAAGAGCACGGAGGATACCCTTTCCAAGGAATACAGTGTTTCCTTCAATGCCGGCGGCAATGATTCCGTGGTGCTGTACCGTGTGCCGGCAACCACCTATTATTACTCGCTCTATAATCCCGAAAAGGGCGATTTTGACCTCAGCGAGAAAAACACCATTGCACTGATGATTCCCGGACAGCCGGTTTACACCATGCTTGACCGGGAGTACTACGACGAATTTGCCGCACTGTATAACGAAACCTACAAAGCTGATATTGCGGCAGGAAAAGCAAAGGCTCTGCCGATATTGAACAGTTATGTTTTGCCGGAGAATGCCGAGGGTGATCCGTTTGCCTATTGGTCGGATGTCGGTTCTTCCGATCCTTCTGTTTCGGCATTTGAGTCGCTGAGTAAGCAAAAATACGAACTCGGTTTCGGTGCAAGCAGCATCACAAACGACTGGACGACCTCTTCCGAACACGCCGAGGGCGTTGAAATGGCGCACGGGTTCTCTGCATCGATGAAAAACACATGGGGCGTAGACGCTTTCAATATGGGATTTGCGATTGATTTCAGTTACAGCTATGCCACGGGAACGGTCTACACCACAACCGAGAGCAGCGGTGCCAGCGGTACGGTCAACAATATCGACCGCCGTTCGCTTCTTTCTTCTTACGGAATTAGTTATGATGTTTCCAGCCAGTACGGGTTTACATGGGATTTCGGTATGCGTACATGGACTGCCGGGGATCAGAAGATTCCTGTGTTCGGTTATGTGTTGACCAATCTCCGTGCCGCGCCGCCCATACCGACGCTGACGGGAGTATCCGTAATGGATAAACAAAGTGCAAAAATCACCTGGGAGGCACCGAAGGAAGACCTTAGGCGTCCGTTTATCGGGTATCATATCTGGATGCGCATGGATGATGGGGAATTTGAGCGCGTGACCGAAACACCGCTCTCTTCAGACACGCTCTCCTATACATATCCTATGCTTCAATCGGATACCACTTATACCTTTGCGGTTACAGCCGTGGGTAGCAACGGGATGGTATCTGCATTGTCCAATACCAAAACCTTCTCCACCTTTGCGGGTACCGGCGGCAGAGAAATCGAATTCCGCAACAATGGAAACAGCATTCAGTGGCGATATGCGGGCGAGGGAGACGATGCTTACCGCGATCTCATTTCACTTGCCGCACTGACTGGAAATGACGGCGCGGATGGTAAGCAGGTAGAACTGAGAGTATACGACGGATATATTCAGTGGAAATACACCGATGATACCGTATGGAACAATCTGATTGCCCTGTCGAACCTGAAAGGAGAAAAAGGCGATAAAGGCGACAAGGGTGATAAGGGGGACACAGGCACACCGGGGCAAGACGGTAAAGATGGTGCGGATGGCAAGGATGGTGCAGACGGTAAGGACGGTGAAGACGGAAAAGACGGTGTAGATGGGAAAGATGGCATGACGCCGCAATTGAAAATCGGTGATGATCTTTTCTGGTATATTTCCTATGACGGCGGAAAGACCTGGACTTCACTTGGCGTAAAAGCAACCGGAGCTGATGGACAGGACGGCAAAGACGGAAAAAATGGCGAAAAAGGCGACAAGGGTGACAAAGGTGACAAAGGTGATGCCGGAAACAGTGGGAAAGATGGGGTCGGCATTTCCGCTGTGACGGTCGATAAAGATGGCAATATCATCGCAACATTTACGGATGGTAGCACACACCAGGTAGGAAGTGTTCCCGTCACCAAGGAAGAAGTGCAGGCGCTGAAAACCACAACAGGAATCGTGGCTGGAGTTGCCGGTGTGTCATTTGCCGGTTTGCTTTCCTGCATAGGTTACGTTTTGTTCAAACGCAAAAAGATATTCTGAATCCATTTGAAGTGACAAAAGGCGCTTTCCTTCTCTGCGTAGGAAAGCACATGCAAGCCATTCTGAATTTGTCCGGTGCATGTCTGGGCTTTCTGTTTGTTCACATTCCTTCTGTGAATCGACTTTTGAAAAAGGTCGGCATCTACGGTGAATAGACATGCCTGTTTTCTAAACACCTTGACAACCGGAAAGGATACGGATGGGTTGTGCCGTGTAATGCTCTTTTTTAGGCAGAATCCGATTGACAGAAAAAGCGCATGGTGGTATAATGGACAGGAAATATCCAAGGGGAGGAAATGAAGGATGGAGAAGATCGTTGAACGTTTTTTGAAATATGTGTCGTTTCCGACGATGTCGGATGAAACCACGGGTACAACCCCGAGCACCGAGAAACAGAAAAAATTAGCTGCATATCTGCGGGATGAATTGACCGCGCTTGGGTTGGATGACGTGCGGATGGATGAGCACGGGTATGTATATGCAACCCTGCCTGCGAATACTGCCGAGCCGACACCGGCAATCGGTCTGATATCGCACATGGATACGTCCGATGCCGCAAGCGACACGGATATCAAGCCTGCTATTGTGGATTACCACGGAGGAGATATTCTGCTGAATGCAGAAAAAAATATTTGTATGACCGTTGCGGATTATCCGTATCTTTCGGATTTTGCCGGTAAGCACCTGATCGTGACCGACGGAACGACGCTGTTGGGAGCGGACGATAAGGCGGGTATTGCGGAAATTGTGACAGCGGTAGAGGAATTGCTGCACGACGGTACGGCGCACGGAAAGGTCTGTATTGCGTTTACGCCCGACGAGGAGATCGGCGAGGGAACTGTTTGTTTTGACCTGGAACACTTCGGTGCAGATTATGCATATACGGTAGACGGCGGTTTCCTGGGCGGTATCGAATACGAGTGCTTTAACGGTGCGGCTGCGAAGCTGCACTTCCATGGTGTTTCCATTCATCCGGGATCCGCGAAGGGCAAAATGAAAAATGCCATGTTAATGGCGATGGAGTTGAACGCGCTCCTGCCTACCGATGAGATTCCCGCCTGCACAGAAGGATATGAGGGATTTTTCCATCTTTGCGATATGGAAGGCGACGTTGAAAACGCAACGCTCTCTTATATCATCCGCGACCATGACCGGGAAAAGTTTGAAAAACGAAAAGCATTGATGGCGGCATGTGCCGAGAAAATCAATCGGAAGTACGGTGCGGGCAGTGTGGAGCTGACCATGAAAGATTCTTACTATAATATGAAGGAAATTGTGGACCGCTTCCCGTACATCGTTGCGCGCGCGGAGGATGCCATGCGTACCTGTGGTGTAAAACCGTTCCGGGAACCCATTCGCGGCGGCACAGACGGGGCTGCCCTGTCCTATCGCGGATTGCCCTGTCCCAACCTTTGCACCGGCGGCGGGAACTACCATTCGCGTTTTGAGTTTATCCCGGTTGAGGACATGATCGCCTGCAAGGATATTTTGAAGGCGATTCTGCGTGGCGCTGTCGGCGAAAAGGAATAATCATGGAGAATACGGAAAAAGTTCGGCGGGACGGAGATAAACCGATTCGCATCGCGACCTTCAACATCCAGCACTGTCTGGATTATACCCGCCGCCCTGCCACCGGCGCGGAGGCGATTGATGTTTTGAAATTTGCGGATGTGATCCGCTCAATGCGTCTGGATTTTTGCGGTTTGAACGAGGTTTACGATGGCGTTTTCTCCAAGGCGCTTCGCCAGCCGCAAAGACTTGCCAAAGGTGCCGGATTGCGTTGGTCCCTGTTTGCGCGAGCGATTCGGTTGCCGGATATGTGGTATGGAAACGCATTGCTGTCTGCCTGCCCCGTTGTGCGGCATTCTGCAAAGAAAATAGCGCTTTTGCCGGAAGAACGTGCAGAAGAAGGGTATTATGAGCAACGGGTTTTGCTCTGCGCGGATCTGTTGGTGGGAGAACGTGAGCTGACCGTCCTGGTTTGCCACATCGGTTTGACCCCACCGGAGCAGGAAAAAGCGGTTCGCCTGATCTGCCAGGCGATTGACAATGCAACCCATCCCGTGGTGTTGATGGGAGATTTCAATTTCACCCCAGACTCTCCTTACTATGGTGTATTGGCTTCCCGCCTGACGGATACGGCATCTTTGTTGCCGACTGACGAGTTGCTTTCTTTCCCCAGTGACAGACCGGAAGTAAAAATTGATTATATTTTTGTCGGCAAAGGTGTGCATGCGGTGTCTGCTCATATCCCGCCCGTTGTTTGCTCCGATCACCGTCCGTATGTTGCTGAAATTACATTTGACTGAATGCGGGAACGGCAATAAGAATTTGATAACAATCAGATTGCCCGGCGTAAGGGGAGACCCCACGCCGGGCTTTGGCTTTTTTGTGGCAGTGAACCGTGAAAAACAAACGGCGTTTCCGTACGCCGCAACCATGTCCGTGTATTGCTCAATATTGCGGGAGGAGCTGACGATCTTTTGCTTGACAAGTACGTTTTTTCCTTGTATAATAGAAACAGTTCTGAAGAAAAGAGGAAAATGATGCATGAAACAGAACATGAAAGCGGTGCAGGAACTGCTTGCGTTTATTCGGAAAAGTCCGACGGCGTATCAGGCGGTTTCCACTGTTGCCGAGATGTTGGAAGAGGCAGGATATACCCGTTTGGAAGAGGGGGATTCGTGGAATCTGATCCCGGGAGGAAAGTATTATCTGACCCGCAACCTTTCCTCTGTGTTGGCATTTGCGCTGCCCGAAGGAGCGCCCGATTCCTTCCTGATTGCGGCAAGTCATTCGGATTCTCCTACCTTTAAGCTGAAGGACAACTATCTCTCCCCCGCCTTTGGCAAATATGTGCGTTTTAATACGGAGCGTTACGGCGGCATGCTGTTATCCACGTGGTTTGACCGCCCGCTGTCCGTTGCCGGTCGGGTCATTTTGCGGCAGGACGGTCACTTTATCGCGAAAAGTGTCGTGGTGGACCGTGATTTGTGTCTGATTCCCAATGTGGCGATTCATTTGAACCGAGATGTTAACAATGGGTATAAATATAATCCGGCTGTTGATTTATTGCCGCTGTACGGAATGGCGGACAGCACGCAAACCGTCAAAAAAGAAGTTGCCGAGGCGGCGGGTGTTGCGGAAGATGCGGTTGTCGGAGCGGATCTTTATCTTTACGACCGCACGCCCGGTGTGATTTTCGGAGCGGATAACGCATTTTTTGCATCTCCGCGAATCGACAATCTGATGTGCGCCTACGGCACTTTGCGCGGATTTCTTGACGCGCGGGAGGTGCAGAATGCCGTGAAAGTTTACGCCTGCTTCGACAATGAAGAAACCGGCAGTGCAACCAAGCAGGGCGCGGCATCCATGCTTTTGCGCGATACGCTTTCCAGAATCGCGGAATCGGCGTCTGTTGATTTGCGCAGAATGTTGGCAAACTCGTTTATGGTGTCTGCCGATAACGGACACGCGCGCCATCCGAATCACCCAGAGCTGAGCGACGGGCAGAATGCGCCTGATCTGAACGGCGGTGTGGTGATTAAGGCGAATGCCGCGCAGAAGTATACCACGGACGCACTGTCTGCGGCATTGTTTTCTTCCATTTGCCGCTCTGCCGGTGTGCCGGTACAGGGGTATGCCAATCGCAGTGATTTGCCGGGCGGCTCTACGCTGGGGAGCATCAGCGACGTTCAGGTGCCGTTGTGCACCGTGGATATCGGTATGGCGCAGCTCGCCATGCATTCCGCTTATGAAACGGCGGGATGTGCCGATGTGGACTATCTCTGCCGCGCAATGACTGCCTTTTTCGGCGCCGTCATCCGTTCGGGCGGAGATGGCAGGTGGACGCTTTCGGAAATGGAGGAGGAGAAAAAATGATTCTTGCTACACAAACGGAAACACTTGCGCGGCGTTTCGGTGTGTTCCGGGCTGTTGAAATTCTTTGCGGTGCCGGCTACGATGCGATTGATCTTTCCTTTTTTGGAGACCTGTCTTTTGCGACAGGAGAGAATGCCGCGGAAAATGCAAAACGCCTTTTGCAGATTGCCGGGCAGCACAATGTGATTTTCACACAGGCACATGCGCCGTTCGGCGGCGGGTATCCGAATTACAATGAGCATATTGTACCGTGCTTCCCGCAGGTGTTTGCCTTTGCAGAGGCGCTCGGGGTACGTCAGATCATTGTGCATCCGGTACAGTGGGGGCGTTACTACGGCAGAGAGAAGGAATTGTTTGCCTATAATCTGGACTTTTACCGTTCTCTGGTTCCGCTTCTTGAGGGAAAGAAACTGAAGATTGCACTTGAAAACATGTGGCAGTGCAATCCGGTCAGCGGAATCATTGTGGACGATATCCTTGCCAACCCGCAGGAGCTTGCCGATATGTACGACGCATTGGATGACCCTGCGCACTTTACGGTCTGCCTGGATGTTGGGCATGTGGCGCTTTGCAACCGGGAGCCGCAGGATGCGATCCGCCTTTTGGGGCATGACAGATTAGGTGCGTTGCATGTGCACGATGTGGACTATCGCGCGGATCTGCACACCCTTCCGGGACTCGGAAGAATCAACTGGCATGCGGTGACGGATGCGCTTGCCGCAATTGATTACCGGGGAGAATTTACTTTTGAAGCGGATAGTTTCCTGGGCGGTTTTGACGATGCATTTCTGCCGACCGCCGCGCATTTTATGCAGGAACGGGGCAGAGAACTGGTCGGTTGGATCGAGAAAAAACAGGGGAAGTAATACGCGATGCCGTCTGCAATATTTTCCTGAAAAAATTTGCGAAAACAGTTGCAATTCGGGCAGAAGTTTGGTATAATAGAAGGACAATACAACACAACACATACACAAGGAGGAAAAAGTACATGGCATACAAGATCGATAAAGATAAATGCATCGGCTGCGGCGCATGCGCAGGCGAGTGCCCGTTTGAAGCAATCAGCGAAGACGGCGATGTTTATGTGATCGATGCGGATAAGTGCGTGGAGTGTGGCTCCTGCGCAGAGGTCTGCCCGAACGAAGCACCGAAGCTGGATGACTGATTGACCTTCTATGGGTAGTCGGTTGCCGAAGCTGTTACATGCTCTTTTTAGTGTGTGTAACAGCTTTTTCTATCTGCTGTTTTATAAACTTTTCGTTGTTTTGTAAATTAAAAATAGAAAAGAGATGCATATGGAACCGAAAAACGGGGAATGTTTGGAGTCGGTTAACGAAGGTTTGCACCTGATCAGCCGGAAGGACGGGCTGAAATTCGGTACGGATGCCTATTTGCTTGCCGCTTATATACGCGCCAGACGCGGAGCGACCGCCGTGGAGCTGGGGAGCGGGACGGGAATTCTGTCCCTTTTGTGTGTACAGAAAGAAAAGGCGGCACACGTCTATGCCATTGAAGTGCAACCGGATTTTGCCGATCTGACGGCGCGGAATGTAAAACTGAACGGCTTTGACGCGCGCGTGTCGACGGTCTGCGGCGACGTGCGACGGGTTGTCTTGCCGGAAAGCGCGGATTTTGTGTTTTCCAATCCGCCGTATTGGCGTGCGGGCGCGGGCAAGCGGAACGAGAGTGATGCAAAATATCTGGCGCGCCATGAAATCTGCGGAGGCATCGGCGACTTTTGTGCGGCGGCTGCGCGATTTCTCCGTTACGGCGGTTCCTTCTACACGGTCTTTTTGCCGGAGCGAATGGGAGAGCTGTTCGCGGCACTGGAAAAGGTGGGATTGCGACCGAAACGTATGACACTGGTTGCCCCCGATCCGGACAGCCGCCCGGTACTGTTGCTGACCGAAGCGGTGCGGGGCGCCCTGCATGGACTGACTGTTACGCCGACTCTCTTTCTTTACAGCGGAATGGAACGGCAGGAAAGTCCGGCGCTGCGCGCTATCTATCGCGACTGTGCATTTCCGCCGGTGTTTTTGCCGGGAGGAAAGTCCGGCGCGAAAACGGGAAAATCGAGGGGCGCAGACGCGGGAATCGAAGCGGAACAGACGAAAGAAAAGAGGGAGAGAACAAATGGAACAGATGAAACAAATCCTTAGCTGCGTGCGGCGGGCGGTAGACGATTACGGGATGATCCGTAAAAGCGATCGGGTGGCGGTCGGTGTTTCTGCCGGAAAGGATTCTCTGACATTGCTTGCCTCGCTTGCAACGCTGCGCCGCTTCTATCCGCAACCGTTTGAATTGATGGCATTTACGGTGGATATGGGCTTCCCGAACGGAATGGATCTCTCGGCGGTGCGGGCTTTTTGCGAGACTTTGGAGGTGCCGTACCGTGTGATTCCGACGCAAATTTACGAAATTGTTTTTGAGGTGCGCAAAGAGCAGAACCCTTGTTCGCTGTGCGCGAAGATGCGCCGCGGCGCACTGAACACGGCAGCAAAAGAGATGGGATGTACGACCGTTGCCCTGGGGCATCACTTTGACGATGTGGTGGACACTTTTATGCTCAATCTCTTCTTTGAGGGCCGAATCGGATGCTTCCAGCCGGTGACCGAGCTTTCGCGTGTGGGATTGCGTGTCATTCGCCCTTTGATTTATCTGCCGGAAAAGCGGATCCGCGCCTTTGCTTCTGTCAACGAACTGCCGGTGGTCAAGTCCCCGTGTCCGGCGAACGGAGACACGCGGAGAGAGGAAATGAAACAACTGGTTAATACGCTTGACCGCAAACACAAGGGCTTGCGCTACCGGATTTTCGGTGCCATTCAGCGTGGCGAGGTGGATGGATTCTGTCAAATTGATCATCCGGCGGTGAAAGGTGTTCCGGAGAATGAAGAAAGTACGGAATAATTTGTCACTTTTGTCCATTTGATTCAAAAAAACGGGCTTTAAAATCACACAATCGGACGAATTTTTGAAAAAATTGCCACAGCCCATTGTATAACTGCTGCGAATGTGCTAAAATATATAATCGGAGTGGGCGGGGTCGCCCGCCCGAAAAGATAGCGTGATCAAAAAATCATTATATTCACGGAGGATTTTCCCATGGCAAATGTAAAAGTTGCTATCAACGGCTTCGGTCGTATCGGTCGTTTGGCGTTTCGTCAGATGTTCGGTGCAAAGGGCTATACCGTAGTCGCCATCAATGACCTGACCAGCCCCACTATGCTTGCACACCTGCTCAAGTACGATTCCGCACAGGGTCGCTACGAGCACGAGGTTTCCGCAGATGATGCTGCCGGCACCATTACAGTTGACGGAAAGACCATCAAGATTTACTCCGAAAAGGACGCTGTCAAGTGCCCCTGGAGAAGACTGCGCGTTGATGTCGTTTTGGAGTGCACCGGTTTCTACACCGATGTTGCGGATGCGTACAAGCACATCAAAGCCGGCGCAAAGAAGGTCGTTATTTCCGCTCCCGCTGCCTGCAAAAAGGATCCCGAGAACTTCACGATGCCCAAGACGATCGTGTACAATGTCAACAACGATATTCTGACTGCTGATGACCAGATTATTTCCGCTGCATCCTGCACCACCAACTGCCTGGCTCCCATGGCAAAGGCACTCAATGATGCATTCCCGATTCAGGCAGGTATCATGACCACTGTTCATGCTTATACCGGCGACCAGATGGTTCTGGACGGACCTCACAGAAAGGGTGACCTCCGTCGCGCAAGAGCTGCTGCGATGAACATTGTTCCTAACTCCACCGGTGCTGCAAAGGCAATCGGGCTTGTCATTCCCGAACTGAAGGGCAAGCTGATCGGTTCCGCACAGAGAGTTCCGGTCTGCACCGGTTCCACCACCATCCTTGTTGCCGTTGTCAAGGGCAATGACGTGACCGTTGAGTCTGTCAACGCCGCTATGAAGGCACAGGAGTCTGAGTCCTTCGGCTACAACACCGACCCGATCGTATCTACCGACGTGATCGGTATGCGCTACGGTTCTCTGTTTGATGCTACACAGACCATGGTTGTGAAGCTTTCCGACGATACCTACCAGGTACAGGTTGTTGCATGGTATGATAACGAGAACAGCTACACAAGCCAGATGGTTCGTACCATCAAGTATTTTGCAGAATTGCAGTAATACCGGATGTCTTGGCTTTGTGCCCGCCGCAGTCTGCGGCGGGCATTTTTGTCGTCTGTGGTAGAGCGAATCAAAAAAGTCTGTCAGTTGTTCTTTTGACCAAAAACAAACGTTCACGTTTATGCATATTGTGAGAAATATTTTTTTCGAAAAAAATCTATTGAAAAATGCTAAAAAATGTGCTACTATGAATATATCGGTGAACGGAATGTGTTCTCTTGTTCACGAAAATATCACTACAGAAAGGAAAGAACCATGAAGAGACTTGTAATTGTTGCAGTGCTTGTCCTTGCATTGCTCGTAACGCTGATTGCTTGTAATAACAACAAGAATCCGGCAGAGACAACGGGCGCAACAACGACAAACAAAGAGGAAAGGACCACTGTGGCTGAAACGACCAAGGGCGGAACCACAGGTCGGGAAACAACCAAAGCAGAGGAGACGACCAAAGCAGAGGAGACGACCAAAGCGGAGGAAACAACTGTTCCTGAAGAAACAACCGTTGCGGAGCAAACAACCGCCGCGGAGCAAACAACCAAACAGGAGACCACTGAAGAAGCCACGACCGAGGGAGAAATGGGTGATAACAGCAAGACTTTTATCTCTGATATTTCTGCACAGGACATTGACAAATCCCTCAATGATACCGATTTGGCGGGTTTCTTTACCATGGAATTGCCGACCGATGGCAACTGCCCCAGCAAAGTAAAGGAACTCAACGGTAACAAGGTGTATGAGCTGAACGGTATCAGCGATTACTACGCAACAATGGACGGTAAGTATGTGTTTACCATTGACGCCGCTTATGGAAGCAGCAATGCATGCTATGCATTCGTTCGCGGCGAAAAAGTCATCCACTCCGTTGCATTGCCCGCACCCGACGGTGGAAAATTCCCGATCAACAACTACTACGAGACTGACGGCGCAGACGGTGCCGGTGGTTCCGGTATCGGTATCAGAGTCAACGACGGAAAACTGACACTGTTGATTAAGCGCTTTGATGCGGAAGCTATCACCAGAGTTAAGACTGAGACTTACGAGTTCCCGGTTGAAAGCAATGTTGTCAGCTTCTTCGACAACAATGACACCGTCGATATTTACGCCGGTAAGACGCTTGTGACCTCTATCAAACTGGAAGGCGCAAAGGCTTATGAGGACATTACATCCGTAACCGAACCGAAGTTTGCAGAAAAGGCAACCTTCACCGATGCCGACGGCAAGACGGTTGAAATCACAGATACGCTTGTTTGCGCAACTGCCGCTTCCGATATCGGTGTGGTCGGCAGAGCTGCACTGGTTCATGTTTATTCGATCAAAGTGCAGGCGTACTCCAAGGTAGCCATCCCCGGTACCCCCAATTACCTGATGACCCCGGATATGATTGCCGCAGAGGGTGCTAAAGAAGGTCTTACGCATGTGCAAAATGCCAAAATGACGTTGAGCGAAGACGGCAAGTATGTTACCCTGGAAGCAACAGCTGGTGATCCTTATGTTGCTTTGATTTCCATGGCGGATACTGCGGATGGGCAGTCCCCCGTTCACGCGGGCGTGGTTGCTCTGATTAAGTATCGCACAACCGCTGCGGACGCAAAGGGAGAGATCTTTGTTGGTTCCAATGGCGGTTGGGAAGGCGGGGACTCGGTAAGCTTTAACTACGTCAACGACGGCGAGTGGCATTACGTGATTGTCAATCTGTTGAATACAGAGAAGCAGAAAGTGACTTCCGATGACCTCGCATATGCGCGCTATGACTTCTTCCCGGACAATGGCTCCATTGATGTTGCTTATGTTGCATTCTTCTCTACTGAAGAGGATGCTGACGCATACGCTAACAGGCCTGAGCCTGTTGAACCTTTTGAGTGGAAGAATCTTTCCGATGTCCATGGTATCATGTCCCCTGATACCTATTATGAAAATGGTAACGCGCTGAAGGACGGAGCCGCTCATGAATGGCTCAAAGCTAACCGTTCCGAAGGCATCAAGGATGTAGCAACTGCCGGTTTCCGCGGTTGGTGCGGACTTGGGGATCTGACCATTGAGGCATACGGCTACTCCGTTGACAGCGATCAGCCCATTTGGGATCCCGCATTTATTGTCGCACCGGAGGGTGGTTTGGCTGGTGCTACAGGTCAGCCCAATGTTACCCGTTATCTGATCACGGTTGATTTCAAGAATATCCCTGAGGGTGAGCATGTTCTTCATCTCTTTGCGAAGGGATCCGACGGAAATGCCTACGAGTTGGGTGTTTGGGGAGAAATCAAGGTTGTTGGCGCTAAGCAGCAGGAATACGGCGAAAACATTGCACTCAAGGGCAAGGCAACCTGCGCAAATACCGAAAACGGCGATGAAAAATATGACGCCAAGTATGCGATCGACGGTAAGGATCACGACAACAACTCCCGTTTTGCAGCAACCGTTCTTGAAGATTCCTGGTTTATGCTTGAACTGGATAAGATCTATGACATTTCCAGAATCGTGATCAGCTTTGAAAATCATATCAATCCCACACTCGTCGAGGCTTCTGTTGACGGTAGTACATGGAATACCGTGATGACAATCGATGGCGGTGGAAATGAAGTGAAGACTTACGACGATATTTCGCTTACCGCAAAGTATCTCCGTCTTTCCCGTAAGGTTACCGGCGCAGGCAATGAGTATTTTTCCATTTATGAAATTGAGGTATACGGTGTTGAGTCTACCACAGCGCCGACCATCGAGATCGTGGATGCAAAGGACGAAAAAGCTGCCTGCAAGCATGTTTCCAGTGACGATATTCGCGCGTCCGTGACCGGAAAGAATGTTTCCCTTTATGCATGGGGCTGGCTTGCATTGACCGCTGATTACGAAACCTTTGGTTATCGGATTGATGATAACGCCCCTGTCTTCAACGATGCGTGGATTCATCCGGCAGAGGGGCCTGTTATGGACGCAGTTAAGAGCGTAGGTGGAACAGTCGGTACCAGATTCAAGATTGACGCAACTGTTGAAGATGTTGCCGTAGGGCAGCATACCGTGCAGTATCTCTACAAGCTGAAGGACGGAACGATTGTTTGCTTCGCTGCGAAGGAATTTGAAGTCAAAGAAGCAACAAGCACGGAGCCGAAAAAAGAGTACCAAGCTCCGATCAACAATGGCAAACTTGATGCTTATCATGAAAATGGATGGGGTGCGGCTGGCTACAACTGTCCTGTGGCAATTATCGGCTACAATGGTTACATTGATCTTGGCGAGTTGGACCTTGCCAAGTATTCCAAGGTGATTATCATGTACGGATCCGACGGATCTGCTGCGAGCAAGGCACACTACGAAGCCAATGCTGCTGCACACGTCATTGGATTGAAGACTGTTACCACGGCATATGGATTTGCTGGTAACGAGCTGAACCTTGAGGGGGATGTGGCTCACGTTGCATTGGTGTTTTCTGATGCCTCCTGGAATGCAGGTCAGAGAGCTGCCGAAATTGATTTGACCGGCGTTGATACTAAGGGTCATATTTACCTGTCTGTTCATAATCCGCAGGAGGTTCAGATTGCGGTTACGTCTATCGTCTTCGTAGAGGCAGACGATCAGCCCATGTCAGCCGCTGACATTTTCGATCTGGAGCTGACCGATACATGGAAGGATATTTCTGCGAAAAAAAATGAGCTGACCACAGAAGGTACACCGAAGATCGTGGATCGTGACGGCGCGAAGGCATTGGATTTTGATGGCACAGGATCTTCCTACGTGAAGGTTCCGAATGCAGATTCTTTGTACGATACCATCAAAACGGGTTTTACCTTTGAGTTGGATGTGGAATTAAAAGCAATTGCTGAATACAGTATTGTTTCAAACATGCAGGCGGGTGGTTATGGATTTGAAATCATTGGCAATAAGATGTATTTCAATATGCACTGTGACGGTTCTTATGTCGGTCCGTCCTTTACACCTGATGCGAATGTTCGCTATCATTTGGCTGTCACCTATAATGGTAACGAGTTGACATTGTACGTCAACGGTAAAAAAGTGGACTCTGTTGTTGTCGGAAACAATATTCGGTTTGCGGAAGAGGGATCCAATGTTCTGGTGATCGGCGGTGACTCTGATGAACAAAGCGGTTCTTTGCCGTGCAGTGCTTACATTTACGGTGTACGCATTTATTCCGCTGTTGCAAGTGCAGCACAGGTAGCTGATCTGTACAATGCAAACAAATAAGGAGTGATATTCCGATAGGAGCCACTCAAAACACAGGAGTTGTCAATTTTGGCAACTCCTGTTGTTTGTATATTGTAAGAATTTGGTATGGTTTGCGAAAAGAGATCGTGTAAATGCACAAAATGTTGAGGACGAGAATGTGCACATTTGCAGAAAATTGTTTTTTTAGGCGATTATACTTGCTTTTTAATTCGGAATGTGCTACAATACCTGTCTACGGCAGGGAACACTGCCAAATTCAACTTGAGAAGGGGAAGAAATATGAAAAGACTTGTAATTGTCGCAGTACTTGTTTTTGCATTGCTCGTAACATTGGTTGCTTGTAATAATAACAAGAATCCGGAAGAAACCACGGGCGCAATAACGACAAACAACGAAGAAAACACCACTGTGGCTGAAACCACAAAGGGTGAAGAGACAGCGGCGGAAGAAACGACCGATGCAGAGGGAACAACCAATGCAGAGGAAACGACAGCCGCAGATGAAACAACTGAGGAAGTGACCACGGAGGAGGTTACAACCGCGGAGGAAACAACTGAGGAGGAAACAACTGAGGAAGGTCCCAAGGACTACGAATTGAAGGATATTACGACGGTTGGCGGCATGTCCTCCGATGAGTATTTTGAGAATAATGAGTCTATCGTAAACAACGGTGAGGCGGAAAAGTTTATTGCCAATGAGCGCGGAGGCATCCTGAAAGATGTCACTTCCGTTGCATTCCGCGGATGGGCAGGACTTGGTTCCATGAAAACGCTGTCCTTCGGTTATTCCATTGACGGCAACGAGCCGGTTTGGGTGGACAGCTTTACTGTCGAGTTTGAAAACGACCAGGATAAGGCTGCTATTCAGGCTGGACAACCCAACGGTCTGCGTTATAAGATCGTCATCAATCTTGCCGATATTGAGAAAGGCGAACATGTTCTGCACCTTTGCATGAAGGGCGAGGACGGTAACGCTTATGAAATGTCCAAGTGGGGAAGTATCAAGATTGTCGGCACCAAGACGTTCGGTCCTGCCGATATCCTTGATATAGACTTGACCGATGGTACATGGAAGGATGTTTCCGCCAAGCAGAATGAACTTGCTACCGAGGGAACCGTGAAAGTTGTGGAGCGTAATGGCGTAAATGCGTTGGAGTTTGACCGGGTTGACGAAAACACCGGTTCGGGATACTTGAAGGTTCTCAATGCTGATACACTGTACGATACCATCAAAAACGGTTATACCTTTGAGTTGGATGTGGAACTGCCGGTTACCGATCCGTGCAGCATTGTTTCCAACATGCAGTATGGCGGTTTCGGATTTGAAATTCTGGACAATGACTACAGATTGTATTTCAATATGCACTGCGACGGTTCTTATGTCGGTCCGTCCTTTATGCCTGACGCGAATGTTCGCTATCACCTGGTTGCCACCTATGACGGCAACGAGTTGACATTGTACGTCAACGGTGAAAAAGTGGACTCCGTTGTTGTCGGAAACAATATTCAGTTTGCAGAAGAGGGATCGAACGTTCTGGTGATCGGCGGTGACTCCGATGGACAAAACGGCTCTTTGCCGTGCAGCGCTTACATTTACGGTGTCCGCATCTACTCCAAGGTTGCAACCGCAAAAGACGTGGCACAGTTATACGCAGATTCCTGATCATAAAAGGGATTGCGCGGTAATGCCTTAAATTTCGTAAAAAACAAGCTCTGGATTTGTATGTTTTTTCGAAATGCGCGTTTGGTTGAGAAAACACTTGCTTTTTCTCTGCAGATGTGCTATGATAAACAGGCGACTGCGGGATGATTTCTCGCGGAGCAATATACAAAACAGAAAGGAAAAACCATGAAAAGACTTGTAATTGTTGCAGTGCTTGTTTTTGCATTGCTCGTAACGCTGATTGCTTGTAATAACAACAAGAATCCGGAAGAAACCACGGACGCAACAACGACAAAAAATGAAGAAACGACCACCACGGCTGGAACCACGAAAGGCGATGAAACCACGGGTGAAGTAACAACCAATGCAGAAGAAACGACCGTTGCTGAGGAGACGACCAACGCGGAAGAGACGACCAACGCGGAAGAGACGACCATTGCCGAGGAAACAACTGCTGCAGAGGAAACGACCAAGGAAGAAGTTACGACCGAGGATCCGAAGCCGGCTGACGGTATTTATGCCACGGATGACGCTGAGGCACAGTGGAAGCACACCTCCTTTGATGAGTGTGAAGCTCGGGATGCTGCAGACGCAGAACTGAAAAAGGCGTTTGCTCCCGGTAGTTACACAGATTTGCCTGAGGTGTTTGACGTTCCCTGTAATGTTGCATCCATCCGTTTCTGGGGATGGCTGGCTACCAGTGCCAAAGTTGTGGCAGTCGGTTACCAGATCGACGGTGGTGACGTGGCTTTCAATGATGCGTTCCTGGTTGAAGCAGAGCAGGGTGTTATTGACGCTGCAGCAGGCGCAGGTGCTTCCAACGCTACCCGCTACAGAACTTATGCGGATGTTTCCGGTGTGAGCGCAGGCGAGCACACGGTTGCATGCATCTACAAACTGGAAGACGGAACCCTTGTCCGTTATATTGAGATCAAGATTAACAAGGCAGTCGATCCCAATGCCCCTGTAGACATTATCACTGTGGATCGGATGGAAGAAATCTTCAACACCGGAAAAGAGGCAGCGGCATCCAATCACTACATCCAGATGATGGAGCTTGTTAAGAAGGATGGCTACGCAACCCTGACTTCTACCGATGGAGATCCGTATCTTGCGCTTGTTCCGCTGGACAGCAACTATGATGCTGCACAGTATTTGCTGATTGTTTACCGTACAACTTCTGATCAGCAGGGTCAGATTTTTGTTGGCTCTGCCGGCGGTTGGACCGGTGCCAATGACCAGTTCACCTTCAGCTATGAGGGCGACGGTAAGTGGCACGCTATCATAGTGGATCTGAAGCTGTCCCAGAATGTAACATCCGATACACTGACCTATCTGAGATGGGATTTCTTCGCCGGTAACGGTGGTTCCATTGATGTTGCCTATGCTGCATTCTTCACCACCGAAGACGCCGGAAAGGCTTATGCAGAGAAGAATATGCCTGCAGATGCAATCGATCCTGCTGACATTTTCGATCTGGATCTGAGCGACGGTTGCAAGGATGCTTCCGCTGCAAAGAACGATGTTGAAGTGGTGGGCACTCCCAAGATCGTGGATCGCAATGGCGACAAGACGCTTGATTTTGACGGCACCGGTTCCTCCTACCTGAAGGTTCCCGGCTTCAAGAATTTTTATGATACAATTGCAAAGGGCTTCACTTTCGAGTTGGATTTTGAGATGAAAGATATGGGCGGAGAGCAATATCTGGCTTCCAATGCGCAGGCTGGCGGTCTTGGCTTCGGAGTTGAAGACGGTAAGATGTCCTTCCTTTTGAATCTCGGAAATGGCGGTTATGAGACTGTCGGTTTCGTACCGCAGGTTAATACCCGGTATCATGTTGTTGTTACATACAGCGGCGATGCGCTGACGATGTATGTGAACGGTGAAAAGGTTGATTCCAAGCAGGTTTCGGGCACTTTCCAGCCGGCATCGCAGGATGGTTCTCAATTCCTGTGCATCGGCGGTGATTCCAACCAGGGCAATGTCGGTGAGTTGTTTGCAAATGCTTACATTTACGGCGTTCGCATCTACTCTGCAGTTGCAACCGAAGAGCAGGCAAAGATTCTGTACAATAACTGATTAGCTTTTAATTTTTCGGCGGGGGGCTATGTGGCATCCCTGCCGTTTTTTGGAGAAGGTGTGAAAACGAAGTCGATATACGGTCTCAAAAGGTTGACTAAATGAAATAAAGCATAGTATTCTGCACAAAGATGACGCAAGAAATTTGTGCATTCAAACTAAATATTAGCTTCGAGATAAAAAACACTTGCATCTGTCGACAATTTGTGTTATGATAGATATGCACTGTGGGTGGCATGTAGCATCCGTGTGCAAATATATTCACAGAAAGGGAAAAACCATGAAAAGACTTGTAATTGTTGCAGTGCTTGTTTTTGCATTGCTCGTAACGCTGATTGCTTGTAATAACAACAAGAATCCGGAAGAAACCACGGACGCAACAACGACAAAAAATGAAGAAACGACCACCACGGCTGGAACCACGAAAGGCGATGAAACCACGGGTGAAGTAACAACCAATGCAGAAGAAACGACCGTTGCTGAGGAGACGACCAACGCGGAAGAGACGACCAACGCGGAAGAGACGACCATTGCCGAGGAAACAACTGCTGCAGAGGAAACGACCAAGGAAGAAGTTACGACCGAGGATCCGAAGCCGGCTGACGGTATTTATGCCACGGATGACGCTGAGGCACAGTGGAAGCACACCTCCTTTGATGAGTGTGAAGCTCGGGATGCTGCAGACGCAGAACTGAAAAAGGCGTTTGCTCCCGGTAGTTACACAGATTTGCCTGAGGTGTTTGACGTTCCCTGTAATGTTGCATCCATCCGTTTCTGGGGATGGCTGGCTACCAGTGCCAAAGTTGTGGCAGTCGGTTACCAGATCGACGGTGGTGACGTGGCTTTCAATGATGCGTTCCTGGTTGAAGCAGAGCAGGGTGTTATTGACGCTGCAGCAGGCGCAGGTGCTTCCAACGCTACCCGCTACAGAACTTATGCGGATGTTTCCGGTGTGAGCGCAGGCGAGCACACGGTTGCATGCATCTACAAACTGGAAGACGGAACCCTTGTCCGTTATATTGAGATCAAAATCAATAAGGCTGCTCCGGAAGTGAAGGAGATCGTTAAGGGTGAGAATGGTCTGATCAGTGCTGATTCCTACAAAGAAAACGGCGAAGAACTGGCGACCGGTTCCGCGTACAAGTGGCTTGGTGAAAACCGTGCCAACGGTATTTCCGGTGTTGCTAACGCAACGTTCCGCGGTTGGGTTGGTCTGAATGACTACACCATTGTTGGCTTCGGCTATCAGATCGGCGACGGCAAGCTCGTTTTGAGCAACACGGAATTCAGTGTTGATTTTAGCAACGAAGAACATAAGAATCAGGTTTTGGCAATACAGGCGAATGCGGTATGCTATGAGTTCACCATTTCTCTGGCAGACTTGGAGCCCGGTACCTATGAGCTGAAGCTGTATGCTTTGGCATCCGACGGTAACCTCTACAACCTGATGAGCAAGTGGGGACAGAACACCGAAGGTAAGCTTCTGATTGTTGTTCCGGAACCGTATGAGGCACCCATTAATAATGTCATCAGTGCGACTTATTTTGGAGAAGGTTGGGCCGCTGCTGGCTATGATTGTCCTGTTTCGCTGTTTGAATATAACGGCGGCATCAATCTTGGCGAGTTGGATCTTTCCAAGTATACCAAAGTGACCATTATGTACGGCTTTGACGGTAGCGAGGTAACCAAGAATAATTTCGATGCAGCCGGCGGACATGAGATTGGTCTGAAGAGTGTTGCAACCTCTTACGGTGTTGCAGGAGATCCTTCCAACATGGAGGGTGAGATTGCGCACACCGATATGGTATTTTCGGATCAGGGCTGGGCAGGCGGTCAGAGAGCTGCTGTGATCGACCTGAGCACCATTACTTATAACGGTCAGGTTTATCTGTTCCTTCATAGCCCTCAGGGCACACAGATTGCCATTACTTCTATCATTTTTGAATAATTTTGAGTATCTTTTTTACAGCCGCCCCTGTTTCGGGGGCGGCTGTTTTTTCGCCGGAGGCGCTTTGTGTCTGTTAAAAGTCCGGATTGTCCATAAATAGATCCGGTTTGTATCTTGCATGAAAACCTGTTTTTTTTATAATAGAATCACGATGGCGTTTTGTGCGAAAAAGCGCACCGATACGGTATACTACAGACGGAAAGCAGGAAAATATGCATCATGAATCGCGAACAAATGGCACGTTTCCTTTATGAACAGGATGGGATTTTGAACCTGATCCCGATATTTTTGCCGCGGCAATTCTGCAAGCCGGGGTACCGCCTTCGCTTGCATCCGGATGATTATTATGCTTTTGGGATGGAGCGGGGCGCCATCAAGGAGCGGTGGTTTTCCTCGGTGATTTGCGCAATGAACGGAGAAAAAGCAAAGCCCGATGAGGGGTTGAGCTATGTCAATGTAGATGACAATACGGAAAACAAGGTGTCATTGAAGGACTTTGTGGACACCCTGGGTGCGGTGCTGATCGGGCAGGATTTATACGACAAATATGGGACATGGCCGATGTACGCCAAATTTTTTGACTATGCGGACCCGTTGTTCCATCACCTACATTTGTCTTTCGAGGATGCGGAAAGGGTCGGGAAGCTCGGGAAGCCGGAAGCGTATTATTACTCGCCGCAAATGAACAATTACCCCGGCAGTTTTCCGCACACTTATTACGGATTCTCGCCGGAGGTGACAAAGGAAGAGGTCAGAGAGAGATTGCTCCATTTTACGGAACGGGATGACAGAATCACCGAACTTTCCCGCGCATACCGGATTCAGCTCGGAACCGGGTGGTACACGGCACCCGGCGTTGTCCATGCACCCGGATCGTATCTGACCTATGAGCCGCAATGGAACAGCGATGTAAACGCTGTTTTTGAAAATGTCGTCTGCGGCGAGGTGTTCGGGAAGAAGCTATTGGTAGAAAATTTGCCAAAGGAGGAGCAGGATGACGTGGATCGGGTGATGAATTTACTGGATTGGGAGAAAAACGTGGATCCGGATTACAGAAAGCATTATTTCCGTCCCCCTGTTACTTTACAGGAGAATGAAAACCATATCGAAAAGCAGGTCGTCTACGGAAATCCCTATATCTCCGCAAAAGAGCTGACGGTTTTGCCCGGAAAGACGGTGACGGTCTATGACGACGGCGCCTACGGTTGCATTCTGGTACAGGGGTACGGAAGGATGCAGGGACACAGAGCCGCATCGGCGACCATGCTTCGTTTCGGACAGATCAGCCGTGATGAATTCTTTGTATCTGCCGACCGGGCGCGGGCAGGAGTTACCATTGAAAACCACAGCGACTGCGAACCGCTTGTGATGTTAAAGCACTATCCGTCACGGGAGGCGGAGCAGGAGATTCGCGTTTGATGAAAGGAACGGATCATGAGACAGAGTGAAGATTTACTGGAAGTTTCCCTGAATCACCAGGATGAACGTGCGACCGCATTCGGACGAAGCGTTGCCTTTATGCGGCAGGCATACCCGAATATGGCGGCGATGACCTATGATAATCGGACTGCTCGCGGCGCCGAACATCTGGTTCTTGTCAAATTTGTACTCGGAATCGGAGAGGAAAAGAAAATCCTTTCCTACCAATACTGCACGGAGGAAACGACTGCAAACAATGTCCCCGGCGGGCTGGAGAGCAAAGCCATTACTTTGGATGGGCACACCGTGCAGACCGGTATTTATCCCGTGATTCTGCCCGAAGAGGACCTTTACCGCGGTGCATTTGTCATTCACGTTAAGAGCGATATGCCCGGCGTTTTCCTCCGTTTCGGCTGCGGGAACGTTGCCTTTATGCACCATTCTCCGAATGCCGCCATGAAGGGGGAGGCAATTGATTGCGAGGAGGGCTCTGCGGCGATTGCGGAGGATGCAGTGGTCATTCGCCATGCGGAGCGGGATTTTGTCACTTATGTCCGGGGAAATATGGATTTTTCAATCTGTCAGAAAGAGACAGGCGGAAGCTATGCCGAGGGGTATACAACGGGGGACGAGGTCTGGCTCATGATCGGTTTTTCGGTTGACGAGACGGAGGCGTGCCGGCTTTCCGCTCTTGAGGCATGTGTGGAAATGGAGAAGGTTGCCGATTATTATCGGAGAAAGTTGGAAAATCTGTACATCCACACGCCCGACAAAGAGCTTGACGCGTCTTTTATGCACGCCTATCTGAATTTGGAGTATTCCTGGCTGTATCCTTTCGGTTGGATTGAATGTATCCAGCACTGGCCCACGCTGTGCCACATGGAGCAGACCGCCGCCGAGGAATGGGCGGGGAATTTTGATCGGACCAAAGAAACGCTGCGCTCGCAGTTGCAGTATATGCGGGATGACGGTGCCATTCTGGAACTGCATCCGAACCATACTGCCAGACGCGATTGGGGTGGTGACAACCATTTCTTTGTGCGCGAATTGCTGCACTATTTGCAGATGACGGGCGATTTGGATTTTGCGCGGGAGTGTCAACCGTATATCGAGAAGATCATACGGCAAACGTTCGGAGAATACGATGCGACGCGGACGGGGATTCTGGCGTGGCATTCGCAAATCGGAAATCAGGAGGATTTTGAGTCCACCCCCGGCAGAGGCGCCGCACCCGGATCCGAAGGCGTGCAGATGCTTTCCCTGGCGGCTGACTATTTTGATATTTTGGGTGAGTGCGAACGTGCGAAGGCGTACCGTGCTCTGTCTGCATATTGCCTGGAGGCATGGAAAAAGCGTATCTGGAAGAAGGACCTGGGGCGCGCAATTTGGTTTTCGGATGACTACGGTCAGGCAAGGTTGGATACAACCTATCACGGTATTTGTTATCCGATTATTTACGGTCAGGTCGATTCCTTTGATGCGCAATCGTCCATGGATCATCTGATGCACCGGATGACCGGCGAGGAGGGGGAAGTGTTCCAGTCCAACCATTTCGGAGATCACCGATTTGATTGGGTTCCCACATGGGGTATGCAGGCGGGCTCCGACATGCAGCCCTTCGCAACTGCCGCCTATGCAAAGATCGGTAAGCATGAGGCGGCAATCAGACCGCTTGATTTTGTCGCGACACGGGTCTGCGGGGACTATCAGAGAGGGTCTTTCCCGGAAACCGCAAATGAAACAAGGTTCGGTTATTTTTCCCCTTCGGCAGGCGTTTTTGCGCAGGGGGTGATTGAAAGCATTTTCGGTGTTACCAGGGACTTGTTTGCAAATGTGACAACCATTTCGCCCTGTTTTCCGGGAGGATGGGAGCACGCGGCGTTGCGGACGCCTATCGTGAACTATACCTATCAAAAGCAGGGAAATTCGTTCACCATCGCATTCCGTTCCGCCGACACCACGCAAAAGAAACTGCTTTGGCGCACGGATTTTGTCAAAAATATCTCTGTCTGTGCAGACGGAAAGCCGGTGGCGTGCCACGTTGCCTATGAGTGCGGCTTTTGCATCGTGTCTGCCGATCTCGGATGCGCGTCTGATGTGATATGCAGTGTTGCCTACCAACCGATTGCAATCGCATTGCATTTGCCGGCGATTGCGGTTTGCGGGGAAAAACCGCACATTACCGCAGAAGGGGCAGAAATCATCGGTATTGCGGACAGATGCGGCGTACTGGATGAGGACGGTGCATACAGAACGGATTTGCTGGATGCTTATGTGGGGTACGGCGATTTCGGATTGGTCAATTTTGCGCGCAGAACTTTTGCGGTGCGCCTGCGCCATGACGGTATTGTATTGTCAGTCCCCTGCAGTGTGACGGTCGTGCCCCCGTACCGGATGGAGACGGAATATGCCGCCCACACGGTCACTGTCCGTTTTTGGAACCGGACAGGCAAATCCATCGATTCGGACGCTTATCTGATGACGGGGAGTACGCTTGTAAAGTCACATCTTTGCTGTGGCGCAGGGGAGAGTGCGGCATGTCGGTTTGAAAGGATACCGGACACCGTACCCGGGAAAAACCGTGCGATGCTTCACATTGGCGGTGTGTTCAGCGGAGAGATTCTGTTCACGGCGCCGATGGACACTGCGCAGACGGAGCAGCTCACTATCCCGGACGACCTGACGGTGGCATATCCGGCATGGCGGGATATGGCGTATTTCCCGCATCACGGTTGCACGGTGATCAATCCCGATGCCTTTTTGCGCGACATGCCGGACAAGGTGGAAATCGGCGGGTTGTCATTTGCGTTGAACGGAAGATTTGCACCGGTTGCTACGCGGGAAAACCGGGTGTTGCATCTGCCGATTGCAAGAGCGGCGCGGAAACTGTTTGTGCTGTTTTCGGCATTTGCGGACGACCACGAGATTTGCAGTGAGCCGTTTGATGCGGAGATTGTATGTGAAAAGGAGGGTGCCTACCTGCTGCCGGTTTATCGGAAAACGCTCTGTTTTCCGGGAGATTTGGACTATGGATTCGGCGCTGAGGTTGTCGCGGATTTTTCAACATACAAACCGGGCGCGGCGCGTCCGTCCGTGTTGCCGCCGCTCGGAGAGACGGACTATGCCGACACCGTGCCGCCCGTATACCCTACGCGTGATTTGTGGTGCAAGAACCACGCTGTGGAGGTGGGCAATACCGTTTTGAATCTGCTGGAATTTGATCTTGGCGAAACCAGGACGATCAAAGAGCTGACGTTACTTGCCAAAGCGTCCGACGCGGCGGGCGGTGTGTTTGGAATTGCAATCTGTTGAATTTTGGGGGCTGTAAGGGTTGTACTCTTACAGCCCCTTTTCTGTACGGCAAAAAACGGCAGGGAAAGCCTGCCGTTTGGATGAATGTTATGGATAAACTGTTATTCCGACTCTTTTGCCGCCTTCGGATCCGGAGATTCGTTCTTTTTTTCGGGCACAATCGGGGTGATGTCTTTTTTATAGTAAGTTTTGGACGGAGTGTCTTTGTCGTCAAAACGCACCTTAATGGTCCCCGGGACCGGGCTCAACTCACATACGGTTGCAGGACCGTCAGGGGTCATTACCTTTGAATCCACTGCCGGCATCAGACGCAGTTCTGCCTGATAAGTTCCGTATTCGTAATGCAGGCAGCACATCAGTCTGCCGCAGCAACCGGAAATTTTGTTGGAGTTCAGCGACAGGTTCTGCTCTTTTGCCATCTTGATCGAAACCTGCACAAAATCGTTCAGGAAGCTGGCACAGCAGAGGGGTCTGCCGCAGGCGCCCAATCCACCCATCATTCGCGATTCGTCACGGATGCCAATCTGCCGGAGTTCAATGCGTATCCGGAAAACACCTGCAAGATCCTTGACCAGATCCCGGAAATCCACCCGTCCGTCTGCGGTGAAGTAGAAGAGCAATTTTGCGTTGTCAAAGGTATATTGCGCGTCTACCAACTTCATGTCCAGCTTGTGTGCCTTGATCTTTTCCGCACAGATACGGAATGCTTCGCTTTCCTTTTGGCGGTTTTCCTGATCGTGTGCAATATCCTCCAGTGTTGCCTTACGGATCACCGGGCGCAATGCCTTGGCGTTTTCCGAGCGGACAATCATGCGGTTCTCAATTGCAACGGTGCCGAATTCCAGACCGTGCGTGGTTTCAACGATGACGCGGTCTCCTTCGGCGTACTGCAATTCACCCGGGTCAAAGTAATAAACCTTTCCGGCGGTTTTGAACTGTACACCGATGATGCAGACCTTTTCCTCCGAGGCGTTTTCCTGCCGGTTGGCGACGGCGTAGCTGATACGCGGAATATCCTCCAGCACTTCGGAACCGGGGGGATAAGAAGACGGGATTTCAGGCTCCGGTTCTTCAAAACGAACAGGCTTTTTCTGTCGCGGCGTCAGTGTGATATCGGAAAAGTCGAGGCTCAGTGCGGGATTTTCCTGGTTGCGCCACTGTTTATTGCGGGGAGGCTGACTGTTTTGCGCAGGTCTGCGTCCCTGTTGCCTTTTTTCATCGTTATCGGTATTTTCGCGCTTTGGCGCGGGCTTTTGCGGCTGCTGTTTATTTGCGGGTTGCTGCTTCTGCGACTGTTTCGGTGCCGCGGCTTTTTTCTGTTGTTGCGGTTGCGGAGCGGGTTTCTTTGGGGCAGGCTTGCGCTGATTTTCCGTTCGTTTTGCCGCAGAACCCGATTCCGTATCGGGGAATTCCGCCCCGGTGGGTTCGTTCAGCCAGTCTGCCTGCCGTTTGTGACCGGAATGCGGTTTACGGCGCGGTCTCCTGGGTTTCTGTTCCTGTTTGTTTTCGTTATTGTTTTCTGGCATATTCATTTCCTCATCTTATTTTTACAAAAGTCCCGCGTCGGAGAAAGCGCGTAAAAGCGTCAGACGGATATTCCCGTTTAACAGGGCAATCCGCCGGAGCGCGTCATTGACGGCATCATAGCAACGTACCAATCGCTCCAATGTGGTGCGATCGGAAAGTGCCAATGCCTGCTCGCGGTCGGTATAGAAGCAGAGCGGGGCATTTTCATCTTTTTTCAGAACGGTCAGATCGCGTATGGCAGGCAAAATTGCCTCCAACTGTGCGCGTACATCTGTGCGGACACTGCCGAGTCCGCCGAGAAAGCCGATGATTCCCGCATTATCGCCGGCGACGGCAAGCGCTACAAAGCTTTCTACACCCCTGCGCAGAGCCGTGATCTGTTTGGCGGCTTTGGGCTGCAGCAGTGTTTTTGCCATTCCAAGCGATCCTGCGGCGGCTTGCAGAATGCCGTCCGTTTCCTCCTGTGTTGCCGGCAAATGACAGTCCGGATCCGTGCGAAGCGCCTCCCGCATCAGCGGCAGTGAGAGCGGCTCCATCCGGAAAACCGGCGCACGGCTCCGGATGGTTTCCAACAGGAGCGTGGCGTTTTCGCAAAGCAGAAAGAACATTGCATATGCGGGCGGTTCCTCCAGTGTCAATAACAGGGCGTTCTGCGCCTGTACGGTCATTGTATCGGCATTTTCGATGATGTAAACCTTTTGGTCACTGTCATTGGGCGCAATGGCAATATCACCCGACAGAAATCGGATGGCATCCACACCCAGACCGGTTTTGTCTTTTTCACGCCGGATATATCGAACGTCAGGGGAGTTGTCAGACAGGATTTTGTGGCACAGACTGCAATTGCCGCACGGAAGCGGAAGGTCCTCGTTGTCCTTTTGCCGGCAGGAAAGTGCCGCAACCAGTTGCCGCACCAGCGTATGCCTGCCGCTGCCTGTTGCGCCTTCAATGATATAGGCATGAAACATGGTACCTGCCCGGATATCATCGTAAAAACGCCGGCGCAGAGCATCGTTTCCGAGCAGTGACGGAAAAACCGTGCGCAACATGATCCCCCCTCTGTGTAAATAAACTCAATTTATTGTAACACAGTTTTTGCGTGCTGTCAAGGATTTTTATTGACAAACAGGTTGTAATATAGTATAATGGGAGAAAGCACACGGGCAGAAGGGCGGGAATGAAGACGCGTATATTCGGAAAAAAAGATTTGATACTGATTGGTGTACTGCTTCTTTTGGCAACGGTGCTTTTCTGTCTTTTTTCCCTATTCGCAAGGGAAGGAACGTATGCGGTGATTCGCAAGGATGACCGTGTCGTAACCATCTTACCGCTTTCGGCAGATGCCGTGTATACGGTCGGCGGGAATACGGTCACGGTCCGGAACGGGTGTGTTTTTATGAGTGATGCGGATTGTCCGGGCGGTGACTGCATGCGGCACGCCCCTATCGCAAAGCGTGGGGAAACCATTGTCTGTCTGCCAAATCGTGTTACAGTCAGTATCACCGCAGATGCGGCAAATACGCCGGGAGAGGACGGTGAACCCGATGCGATTGCGGGGTAGCCGAGCGGTGCATCACGTAGCATGGATGGGGTGCATGGTCGCACTTTGCTTCGGACTTTCTTATCTGGAGTTTTTGGTGCCGTTGCCGATCGGGTACTACGGGGTCAAATTGGGGCTTGCCAATTGTGTGACGCTTTTTGCGCTTTATCGGTTGCGTGTGTGGGACGCGGTCATTCTGACCGTTCTGCGGGTGATCCTCGCGGGCTTGGCTTTCGGCGGATTGACCGGGATGCTGTACAGCCTGTGCGGCGCTGCACTTTCCCTGTGCGTGATGATTTTACTGCGGCGGACCGGATTGCATGTGATCGGGGTCAGCGTTGCCGGCGGGGTTGCACATAATATAGGGCAGATAGCGGTAGCGGTAGTCCTGACCGATACACCCGGACTATGGTGGTATCTGCCGGTTCTGCTGGTGGCGGGGACACTTGCCGGAACGCTGACCGGAATTCTTGCCGCTATGGTAATTCGCCGGACAGATCTTTGGCGGAAGCACAAAGAGGGCGAACAAAACTGAAAGAGATAAAAGGAGGTTGACCGATATGTATCGGATCAGAACCAAAAAGGAGCTGAATTCCACCGTTACCATGATGGAGATTGAAGCACCGCGGGTTGCCGCAAAGGCACGTGCGGGACAGTTTATCATACTGCGTGTAGACGAAAACGGGGAGCGGATTCCCCTGACCGTTGCGGGAACAGACCGAACGGCGGGCACTGTCCGTATCATTTTTCAGATTGTGGGTGCCACAACCATGCTTCTCGGAAAAAAGAAAGAAGGAGAATATATTGCCGATTTCGTAGGTCCGTTGGGCAGACCGACCGAAATTGAAGGACTGCATCACGTAGCGGTGGTCGGCGGCGGCGTCGGTTGTGCCATTGCCTTGCCGATTGCAGAAGCATTGCACGAGGCGGGGTGTGAGGTGTCTTCTGTGATCGGTTTCCGCTCCGAAGAATTGGTCATACTGGAGAAGGAGTTCCGTGCCGCGTCTGCACGGACCGTTTTGATGAGTGACGATGGTTCTGCGGGTAGGCAGGGCGTTGTGACACTGCCGCTGAAGGAATGGTTGGAGTCGGGAGAGCGGTTTGACCGTATTTTTGCAATCGGTCCGCTGATTATGATGAAATTTGTGGTGGAGACCGCACGTCCCTTTGGGATTCCCGTGACGGTTTCTATGAATCCGATCATGATAGACGGAACCGGCATGTGCGGCGGATGCCGGCTGACGGTCGATGGGAAAATGCGGTTTGCCTGCGTGGACGGTCCGGACTTTGACGGATACGGCGTGGACTTTGACGAGGCAATATCGCGTGGTAACATGTACCGTGATTTTGAGGCGACGGCACGGGAGAAGGTCTGTAACCTTTACGGTAAGGAGGAAAATGGGAATGGCTAAGGTGAATATGTCGCCGGAGAAGAATCCGATGCCGACGCAGGAGCCTGCAATCCGGGCAAGAAATTTTTCAGAGGTCGCTACCGGGTATACCGAAGAGACGGCGTTGCAGGAGGCGGCGCGCTGTCTGCACTGCAAGCATATGCCCTGCGTAACCGGGTGCCCGGTGAAAATCCGGATTCCTGATTTTATCGAAAAGGTGAAAGAGGGCGATTTTGAGGGGGCTTATCAGGTGATCGCACAGTCGTCCTCACTGCCGGCTGTCTGCGGCAGAGTGTGCCCGCAGGAAACACAGTGTGAGTCGGGATGCGTTCGCGGCATGAAAGGGGAAGCGGTCGGCATAGGCAGATTGGAGCGCTTTGTCGCGGATTGGCATCGGGAACATGCAACGACCCCGCCGCAACGACCCGAACCGAACGGACATCGGGTAGCGGTGGTTGGATCCGGACCTGCCGGATTGACCTGTGCGGGGGATCTTGCCCGTTTGGGCTATGCCGTAACCGTGTTTGAGGCGTTGCATGTTGCGGGTGGCGTATTGGTTTACGGTATTCCCGAATTCCGCCTGCCGAAAGCCATTGTGCAAAGCGAAGTGGAAACACTGCGTGCATTGGGCGTGGAGTTTTGCACCAATACGGTGATAGGAAGAACCATCACGGTGGACGAACTGTTTGAGGATGGCTATGAGGCGGTGTTTATCGGTTCCGGCGCGGGATTGCCCCGCTTTATGGGAATTCCCGGTGAATCTCTGAAGGGCGTTTATTCCGCCAATGAGTTTCTGACACGGAGCAATCTGATGAAGGCATATCGGGAAGATGCCGCAACGCCGATTCTGCATGCCAATCGTGTGGCAGTCGTGGGTGGTGGCAATGTGGCAATGGATGCCGCGCGTACGGCACTGCGTTTGGGCGCGGAAAAGGTTTATATTGTTTACCGTCGCTCCATGGAAGAGCTTCCCGCACGCCGTGAAGAGGTTGAGCATGCCATGGAGGAGGGCATTGAGTTTCTGCTTCTGCACAATCCCGTGCAAATTTACGGGTATCACAATGCAGAAGACCGCCACGATCCCAAAAACGGTTTTGTGACCGGGATACAGTGCATTCGGATGGAGTTGGGTGAGCCGGATGCACGCGGCAGACGCCGGCCGATCGAGATTCCCGGTTCGGAAACCGATCTGCAGGTGGATTGTGTGATTATGGCGCTGGGAACCTCGCCCAACCCGCTGATTAAGACGACGACGGAGAGACTGGACACCGATGCGCACGGATGTATCGTGGCGGATGAACACGGAAAAACGTCACGTTCCCGCGTCTATGCCGGCGGAGACGCCGTTACCGGTGCGGCAACTGTGATCCTCGCCATGGGTGCCGGTAAGCAGGCTGCTGCTGCCATTCACCGTGATTTGATGTCATGATTTGCCAAAGGAGCCGCGGCAGGAAAACTGCCGCGGCTTTTGCATGGTTCTGATCGGTAATTACGCAATTTTCAAGATGAAAAAATGCAAAAATGCGGAATAACCACTTGACAAATCGCGAAAAATGAGCTATAATATGAATGATAGAAAAATAAAATTGCAAAAGGCGCGGATGTGCCAATTGCCAAGGAGGTTTCGTATGTCATATGTAGATCAGGTCATCGACCGCGTGGTCGAGCAAAATCCCGCACAGCCGGAGTTCCATCAGGCGGTCAAAGAGGTGCTTGAATCTTTACGTCCCGTGATTGAGGCAAACGAAGAACGGTATCGGAAGGAAGCGCTTCTGGAACGTCTGACAACACCGGAACGGCAGATTCTGTTCCGTGTTCCTTGGGTGGATGACAACGGACAGGTGCAGGTCAATAACGGCTTCCGTGTGCAGTTTAACAGTGCGATTGGTCCGTACAAGGGCGGGCTGCGGTTGCATCCGTCTGTCAATTTGGGAATCATCAAATTTTTGGGCTTTGAGCAGGTGTTCAAGAACTCCCTGACCGGGTTGCCGATTGGCGGCGGCAAGGGCGGTTCGGATTTTGACCCCAAGGGGAAGTCGGACCGTGAGGTCATGGCGTTTTGCCAGAGTTTTATGACGGAGCTGTACCGTCATATCGGTGCGGACACCGATGTACCTGCCGGGGACATTGGCACCGGCGCACGCGAAATCGGCTATCTGTACGGGCAGTATAAGCGTATTCGCGGTCTGTACGAGGGGGTTCTGACCGGGAAAGGGCTCAGCTATGGCGGCTCCTTAGCAAGAAAAGAAGCGACCGGATACGGGCTCCTGTATTTTACGGAGGAAATGCTTCGTGCCAACGGACATTCATTGGAAGGGAAGACCGTGGCGGTTTCCGGTGCGGGAAACGTGGCAATTTACGCCATTGAGAAGGCATGGCAATTGGGCGCAAAGCCGGTCAGTTGTTCGGATTCGACCGGATGGATTTATGACCCGGATGGAATCGATGTGGAGTTGCTTAAGAAAATCAAGGAGGTTGACCGTGTCCGTTTGACCGCTTATCAGGCGGCAAGACCGCGGGCAGAGTACCACGCAGGCAGAGGCGTGTTTGCCGGCGTCAGGTGCGATGTGGCGCTTCCCTGCGCAACACAGAATGAGCTGCTCTTAGAGGACGCCCAGGCGCTGGTTGCAAACGGCTGTATTGCTGTTGCGGAGGGGGCAAACATGCCCACGACGTTGGAAGCGACCGCTTATCTGCAGGCACACGGCGTTTTGTTTGCACCCGGAAAGGCTTCCAATGCCGGCGGCGTTGCAACCTCTGCGCTTGAAATGACGCAGAACAGTGAACGTCTCTCATGGACCTTTGCGGAGGTGGACGCAAAACTCAAGGATATCATGGTCAACATCTTCCACAATCTTGACAGTGCCGCCAAAACCTATGGCATGGAGGGCAACTATGTCGCCGGTGCAAATATTGCCGGCTTCCTTAAGGTTGCGGATGCGATGGAAGCACAGGGTGTTGTGTAACCGGCTTGAAATTGCATAAGGTCGTAAAAAGGTCTGAAAAAGCATCCGAATGTCTTTTGACTCCCGGATGCTTTTTGTTGGGTTTAGAATGTTTGCGTATTGCCGGTTTGGTTCATACAGTATTTCCCGATCAGAAGGCTCCCGAGCAACATGGAAACACCTGTGCAGACGGCGGAGATGAGCTCCGTGATGGAATCCGAACTGAGGGAGAGCAAAGACGACGCGGAGCTGATGAATTGCAGAATGGCAAAGACCATCAGGCAGATACGGACATAGTTTGCACGCGCGATCGGCAATCCCATGGGAGCATTTTGTCCGAACGATACTAAGAATGCGCGCAGCGGGCGGGTAAAGACAAGGTTGATCACGGTGAGGACAATCGCAGCAAAGGCGAGAATAATGCCCGCTATAAACAGGAATAATTCAAAGACCTGAGCAATGCTCATGCCGGGGAAAAATTCGCTTATAAATTGGTTGACGGCGTTCTGCGTTTCTTGGTCTATTGTAATGTAATCGGGAAAGGCGTCAAATAAGCTGTCGGCGTTGGGATCAATGGAGGACTGTATACCAGGCGCGATTGCAAGCAGAATGATTGCCAGGATCAGAAGGAAGGCTACCGCAACCCAAAGAAGGATGAATTGCGCTTTGACGGTGCCGCTAATCATCTTGATGCCGCAGGTGGAAAAGGGATTCTTGTTGCTCCGCACGGCAGCATAGAGAATCCATGTACCGATTGCAATCAGAATGGTCAGGATGTTGAAGGACGGGAAATTGATCAGTGCGGCAACCGAGAGCAGAATACAGATCGGAAGGAAAAGTTTGTCTTTGAAAATTTCGCTTCCGCGTCCGGCACCGGCGTTGTACCCGTTCGGTGCGCCTGCTCCGCCGAAAAATTCATTCGGAGCGGATTGATTGGGGTTGTTCTGCCAGAAGGAATTGAACTGGCTGTTCTGCCCGTCCTGGCCGTTGTTGTAGTCGGGTTGGTTGTTCATGGTGTGCTCCTTTCAAAGCATAAAATTTTTCAGACAATATCGCTTCTGAATGACAGAATACACGCTGGCATGATTTTGTCTCCATTTGGCGGTATGGACTTAAATGGAAATCTCCGCCGCATTTGTGGAGAGTGGGAACCGTTTATTCAGTCCCTGGATTCAATGACAAAAATTCTGCCGCGGCGCAGGGAAATCATGGCACAGTTCCCGGTGATCTCATTGGAGATTGCGTACTGTAAACGGCGGTTGAGCGTCGCGCGTTTCAACGGGTATTTGCAGCCGTCAATCGACAGCCCCTTGATTTTCTCGTCAATGGCAAGTACGGAAAGGTAGCGGAACCCGCTCCGCAGAATCAGTGTCGATGAGGCGTTCAGGTAATGTACACGGTTATAACCATTATTGATATGCGCATGAACATGGCGTTCACGAAGATCCTCCAGAATGGCAAGCGTGGAAAGGGAATGATCCATCCGGCTTCCAAGACCGCCGATCAGAATGATTTCATCAGCGCCGCGCGCAAGTGCGGTTTCCACGGCGATCTGTGTGTCGGTCAGGTCCTTTTCGGCAGGAACCTGCAGCACTTCCATGTCGCCCTCCGGAATGGTGCCGAGGGAGTCAAAATCACCGATCAGAATGTTTACCCGTTCTCCCAGTTCCTGCGCATTCCGATAGCCTGCGTCGGCGGCAATGCAGAGGTCATCCCCCTTCGGGTGTTCGGTAATGTTGTCGGCAAGAATGGATCCGCCAGCGTAAATAAATGCCCTCATAAATTTTTCCCTTCCTGTATGTCATGTCTTATCCCAGGGGTGCTTTTCTTTCAGAATGTCGTAAAGCTGCCGATAGCTTTCGTGGCGGGAGGGCGGAATGATGCCGTTATGAACGGCATTCAGAATGGCACAGCCCTCTTCCTTGGTATGCGTGCAGCGTGTATAGCGGCATTTTCCGATATACGGTGTGAATTCCCGGAAAGTGTAGAGCAGATCTTCTTTTTCAAAGAAATCGAACCGCATAAAATCCAACATGGAAAAGCCGGGGGTGTCGGCGAGATAACCGGTATCCGGAGCGTCGGTCAGCGCGAAGAGCTCCACGGCACGTGTGGTGTGCCGTCCGCGCTGAATTTTTTGGCTGACAGTGCCGGTTTGCAGGGTGAGGTGCGGAAACAACACGTTCAGAAGCGTGGATTTTCCCACACCGGATGCGCCGGCAAAGGCGGCGATTTTTCCGTTCAGGTGTGTTTGTATGTAGCTGCCGACCGCGTCCGTTCCGGTACCGTTCCGGCAGCTGACGGTAAATACGGGGAAGCCGGCGCGCGTATAGATGTCAAGAATCTGTGCAGCCCTGTCAGGGTCCAACTCGCTTTTTCCGATGATGATGATCGGTTCGATATGATTGTGTTCCAAGATGCAGAGCAGCTTGTCGGTCATATCCGTCATGGGAGCGGGGGATGCTGCGGCAAGGCAGACAAAACAGAAATCAAGATTGGCAAGCGGTGGACGGATCAACGCATTGCGGCGGGGGAGGATGGATGTGATCATCATGTCCGTCCCGTTGGGAACGGGCATGCCGTCCACACCGACCGTGAATGACGCGTCGGTGTATTCCACGCGCACATGATCCCCGCACAGGGGTTTGATTCCGGCATGGCGGAATGCGCCGCAGGCGCGGCAGTCTGCCTGCATACCGGCAAGCGGTGTGGCAGAGGTGTGTGCAAGGTGAACGGTATACAGTCCGCCGATACCGCGGATCAGAAGACCGTCTGAGGTGTAGGTTGCCATAACGGAATCCTTTCGTTATATCCGGTGATTTCAAAACCAGGGAAACAGCGGAAAATGCCGGTCATCTTCGTCGTCGGACGGTTCCGCATGCTCCGGTTCCGGTGCATGATCGTCGTTGTCCTCCCCGTCGGTGCTTTCTTCTGTCGGTTCCGTACCTAGGCTGACCGTAAGCCCTATACTGCACCCATAGGGGATGGAAGCGCCGATCGGGGCGTCTGCGGAAATTACACTGCCAGCGGGAATCTCGGGATCGAAGGCTTCGTGTATGCTGCCGACGTAAAGTCCGGACAGACGCAGGCGTGCACTGGCTTCCCCGATTTCCATGCCGGTCAGATCCGGCAGGCGGATACTTGCCCGTGTCTCACCGCCGGACACTGTCAGCGTCACCGTATCCCCTGCCTGCAGAGCGGCGCCTGCAGACGGCTCGGTCAAAAGCACTGTTCCGGTGGTTCCGCCTGCGCGGAAAACAACGCGGGCGTCCAGCTCATTGGCTTGCAGATATATGACGGCGCGTCGGTATTCCATACCGGAGAGATCCGGTAAGCAGATTGTGCAGATTCCTTTGCTCACCTGCAGGGAAACGGCACATTTTCGCTTGTCGGGAATTACTTTTCTGCCGGCACCTGCCGGCGGCGATTGGGAAAGAACGGTTCCCGCGGGTGCCGGGTCATAACATTCGTGAACGGAAAGGTCGTACAGACGGGTGTCCCAGAGTGTGCTGTCGTACGGTTTCCCTTTTGCATCCGGGACAGAAACGTGAATGATGCCCTCCGGTTCCGGCGGAAAAAGCGTCCGCGCGGCAAAGAAACAGGTCAGAGCGAGCAGGGCAAAACAGAGAAGCGTAATCAAAAACAGGTAGCGGGTTTTCATACAGACGGGTTCCTCCCTTCGGCTATGTAATGACCCTCAAGAGGACGTATGAAACGATTTTATTTTTTGGAAGCTGCCGCTTTTTTCGCCGCTTCTTCCCGCCGTAACTGTCCGCAGGAGGCGTTGATGTCAGCGCCCAGGGTACGACGAACGGTAGCGCGGATGCCGCGTTCTTCCAGAATTTGTGCAAATTTCTGCACTGCTCTGTCTGCGGCGCGGACAAAGCCGGTTTCCTGCACTTCATTGACCGGAATCAGATTGACATGAATCGGCATTCCTTCGGTACGGGTACGCAGACTGCGGTTGAGCAGTTCCGCCAGCTTGCGTGCCGACTCCGGTGAGTCGTTCTTTCCGGCGATCAGGGTGTATTCAAAGGAAATCCGGCGCCCGGTTTTTTCAAACCAATTTTTGCAGGCGGCAAGCAGTTGTGCAATTTTCCAACGGTTATTGATCGGCATAATAGAAGAACGGGTCTCATCGTCCGCCGCATGCAGGGAAATGGAGAGCGTGATGGGCAGATCCTCTTCAGTCAGCTGGTAGATTTTATCAACCAGACCGCAGGTGGAAAGAGAAATATGGCGCAGACCGATGCAGATACCGTTTTCGTGAGAAACCAGACGGAGAAAACGGATGACCTGGTCATAATTGTCGAGTGGTTCACCGATGCCCATCATGACTATGCCGGAGAGACGTTCGCTTCCGAGATCCTTTTGTACGGTGATGACTTCCCCCAGAATTTCTCCTGCGGAAAGGTTGCGGACTCTGCCGCCGATGGTGGACGCACAGAAACGGCATCCCATTCTGCAACCGACCTGGGAGGAAATGCAGACTGTGTTGCCATGCTTGTATTTCATGACAACCGCTTCCACGCACGCGCCGTCCTCCATTTCCAAAAGGTACTTGACAGTGCCGTCAATGGCGGATACCAATTTCCGGCGGATGGTGGGGAAGTGCCAGGACGCGACCGATGCCAACCGTTCGCATGTGGTCTTTCCGATGTTGGTCATCATTTCCGGGGTCAGTCCGCGATGCAGTTGCGGAAAAATCTGTTTTGCTCTGTATTTCGGTTCTCCGACTGAAACAAGGAGTGCTTCCAGCTCATCGGGATACAGGGATAAAAGTTCTGTCATGTGCGCCTCCTCATTGTTTGGTCATACAGGCGATGAAAAATCCGTCAGAGCCCTGATCCGGTGTCAGAAGCAACATCCCGCCCGGTGCATTGTAGTGACCGACGGTGAAGGCTTCGGGGCGGAAAGAGGGATTTTCGGACAAAAAGCGTTTGACGACGTCCTGGTTTTCCTCCGGCAACAGGGTACAGGTAGAATAAACCAATCTGCCGCCTTTTTTCAGATAGCCGGAACAGTTCTGCAAAATCGCATACTGTACGCCGGGTAATTTCACGGTATCAGCCGGGTCCTTATAGCGGATCTCCGGCTTTTTGGCAATGACGCCGTACCCCGAACAAGGGACGTCGCACAAAACCCGATCGGCACTTTCTTTCCATTGCGGACGTTCAATACGACCGTCAGCGCAAACGGTTTCCAGAATGGTGATACCGAGTCTTTTTGCACCGTCATGTACCAACGATAGCTTGTTTTCATGCAGATCACAGGCATAAATGTGTCCGCGGTTTTTCATACGCATGGCGGCGGTAAAGGATTTGGAACCGGGGCATGCGCACGCGTCAATCATGATCTGCCCCGGTTGCGGGTCCAATACGGCACAGGCGTACTGAGAGGCTGTATCCTGAACGGTAAAAAGTCCGGCATGGAACGCGTCCGATCCGGTTCCGGGCGGGCAGAGGTGCAGTCCCTCCGGCAGCCCTTCTAAAGTTGATACGGAAATATCCAGAGATTTTAACTCTTTTTCCAGCGCCTCGGGTGTGATTTTTAATGTATTCACCCGCACATCCGCGCCGCTTTTGTCACAGGACAGGGAAGAAGCAAGAATAGTTTCCGCTTTTTCCAATCCGAATATGTCTGCCATTCTACGGCAGAGCGGGAGCGGAACGGAGGTGCTGACAGAAAGATACAAAAGAGGGTCTTTTTTTCTGTCCGGAAACGGTATTTGCCCGTCACGGCGCAGATAGGTGCGCAGGATGGCGTTGACAAACCCAGCACTTTTGTGAGGCGCCAAGCGCACCGACTCGTTGACTGCGGCGTGTGCCGGAATGCGGTCCATGTAGCCGATTTGCAAAATGCCGAGCCGCAGTGCCGTGCGAGTTTCGGCGTCAATGTCGTCCCCTTTGCAGTTTGCAAGGGCATCAATGATATAATCCAGGGTCAGACGGCGCTCGGTGACGCCGTAGACCAATGCGGTCAGAAGAGAACGATCCGCTCCTGACAGATGTGATCTGCAAATTGCAGTGTCCAGAGCGAGATTGGAGTATTGTCCGGCATGTTCGATACGCAAAAGGACCTCTTTCGCCAATGCACGGACATTGGGTTGTTGGCTTTTTTTGTTTAGACTCATGCGAGAATATCCCCCGCATGCAGTTTTCTGCCGTTCAGAAAATCAGCAGCCGACATCTGTTTTTTTCCCTCCGGCAGCACACGCAGAATGCGCAAAACCGTTCCGTTCCCGCAGGCGATGCGGATGCAGCCCTCCTGCGATTCCAGTACGGTTCCCGGTGCGGCATTGACAACGGCGCCGTGTTCAATACGGGAGGTTACGACTTTCAACAGTTTCCCGTCCGGCGTGTGTGTGAAAGCAAGCGGGATCGGAGACAGACCGCGGATCCGGTTGTGCAGAGCGGTTGCGTCGGCGGTAAAATCCAAAATGCAGTCTTCTTTTTCAATTTTGGCGGCGTAGGTTGCACGGGAGTGATCCTGTGCTGTCGGATGCAATGTGCCGGATTTCAGCTTTTTCAGTGTTTCCAACAACAGCTGTGCACCGCAGGAGCCAAGGCGGTCATGGACGGTTTCAAAATCGTCGTCTTCGGCAATCGGAACCGCGCGTGAAAGCAACATGTCGCCCGTATCCACACCTGCGTCCATTTGCATGGTTGTGATACCGGTTTCCGTGCATCCGTCGATGATGGCGCGCTGCATGGGCGCGGCGCCGCGGTAGGCAGGAAGCAGAGATCCGTGAACATTGATACACCCGAAGCGTGGAAAGGAAAGAACATTTTCCGGCAGAATTTTGCCAAATGCCACCACGACGATCAGATCAGGGGCAATTTGTGAAAGGAGAGCGGCAAATTCTTCCGTGCGCAGGGTTTTGGGCTGATAGACGGGAATGCCGTGCGATGCGGCATAGACCTTGACCGGCGGGGGAAGCAGGTTGTAGCCGCGTCCCTTGGGTTTGTCGGTCTGTGTCACAACACCGATCACGTTCTCCCCGCTTTCTACCAGCGCCCGCAGGGAAAACAGGGCAAAATCCGGTGTCCCCATAAATAAAATCCGCATAGGTAATTCCTCCGTTGCTTCTTATTCCAACTCTTCCGGGTCTACCATGCGGATTGCGCAGTCGGTAAACAGCTTTCCGTCCAGATGGTCGATTTCATGGCAAAATGCGCGGGCAAGCAGGCCTTCTCCACGGTATTCAACCGTTTCTCCTTTTCGATTGAGCGCACGCACCGTTACATACATGGGACGATGTGTAATCCCCCATTTTCCGGGAATGGAAAGACAGCCTTCCATTTCTTCCTGCTCGCCTGCATAAGCGACAATGCGCGGATTGATCAGCTCATACACCTCGCCCGGTTCACACTCCACAACTGCGATACGGCGCAAAACACCAACCTGCGGTGCCGCAAGACCGCAACCGTCCGCGCGGCGCATGGTTTCCACCATGTCGTCGATCAGCGTCAGAATACGCGGTGTGATGGATTCTACCGGGCGGCAGATTTTACGCAGTGTTTCGTCGCCCTCTTTGAGAATGGTTCTTTTTGCCATGATTGATCTTTCCTTTCCGTTCGGTATTCCGGAGGCAGACCGATCTGTCTGTCCCGGATTTTGGTTTTCTTCTCTACTATCGTTTTACAGCCCGGATGGGTTGAAATCAATACTGAGTGTGGGTTTTTTAATATCTGTGCCGAACCAACAGAGCAAGTGATCGAATAATTCCCGTGAACGTCGGTTCAGGCGGCATTTGATAACCAACCGCATCCGATATTTTCCGTCTACCCGATAAACCGGTGCCTCAAAGGGACCGTATACAATCACGGCGACGTCCGAAAATTCCATATGGACGGCGCGGATGATCTCTTTGGGAAGAAGCGGTGTGCAAAGCAGCAACGCCTTTTCATCGGAGCAGGTCAGCGTCATAAGGACAATGTCGCAGAAGGGGGGAAATACAAGCAGTTTCCGAAGCCTGATTTCAGAGGCAAAGAAATGTTCATAGTTTTGATCACATGCCATCCGGATAATCTCATTGTCGGGATTGTTGGTCTGAATAATTGCATGCCCTGGCTTCTCCCCTCTGCCAGCGCGCCCAATGACCTGCGTCAAAAGAGAAAAGGTGTTTTCATTGGCACGGTAATCGTCCAAATAAAGCGAAGCATCCGCCAAAAGAACGCCGACCAAGGTCACTCCCGGAAAGTCGTGTCCTTTTGTGACCATTTGCGTGCCCAAAAGAATGTCCGCCTCGCCCTGCCGGAACTGGCTGAGAATCCGGTCGTGCGCAAATTTGGTTGCTGTTGTATCTGCATCCATGCGCAGAATTCTTGCACCCGGACAAAGTTCTGAGAGTTCCTGTTCGATCCGCTGCGTTCCGTAGCCGACGTGGACAAGATGCGGGGATGAGCAATTGGGGCAAACCTTTGGCACCTGCATGCGTCTGCCGCACCAGTGGCAAACCAACTCCCCGTCTTCATAGGTGCCGCGCTTGGTGTGATAATTCATTGCGACCGAACAGGACGGGCAACGGATTGCCTCGCCGCAGGCGCGGCAGCTGACCAAATGATTGTAGCCGCGCCGGTTCAGAAAGAGAATGGACTGCTCTCCTCTTGCGTGTGTTGCGCAGATTTCACGGGCGAGCAGCGTGCCCAGCGGCGTGACGTTGCCACCCTGGGCTTCTTTTCGCATATCCACTACTGTTACTTTGGGCAGGGCAGCGTTGCCGTAGCGTTTGGAAAGGCGGATCAACTGATAGCGACCTTCGGTTGCCCGCTGATAGCTTTCCAAAGAAGGAGTCGCAGAGGCAAGCAGAAGCAGGGCGCGATTGTTGGCGCACCGCCAGCGTGCAACGTCTCTGGCATGATATTTTGGGTTCTGATCGGACTTATAAGTATGCTCCTGCTCTTCGTCAATGATTAGCAGACCGAGATTTTGCACCGGCGCAAACACTGCCGAGCGGGTTCCGACGACCACGTTTGCCTCTCCTGCACGGATGCGGCGGAAAGAATCCAACCGTTCCCCTGCGGACAGAGCGGAGTGAATGACCGCTACATCATTGCCGTAACGGGAGCAGAAGATGGCAAGCGATTGCGGAGTCAGTGCTATTTCGGGCAAAAGCAGGATGACGCCTCTGCCTTTGGCGCGTACTTCGTCAATCAGACGGAGCATGACGCTGGTTTTTCCGCTTCCGGTCACACCGTGCAACAGCGCCGCCTGTGCTTTTCCGGTTCCGAACAGATCGGATAAAGTACGGTATGCCGCCTCCTGCTCCTCGTTCAGCACTATGGGGGAGGGGTTCGCGACAGTGTCGACCGCATACGGATTGCGATCTACTTTGCGGACGGTTGCGGTTAGAATTCCTTTTTCCGTGAGTGCACGGAGCTGGGACCTTCCCGCCTCGGACACAGCGGAAATTTCCTCTGCGCACATGCCATCCGGTGCACGCAGAAGCAGTTCCAGTACCGCCTTTTGCTTCGGTGTTGTTTTGGGCGCATCCATCAGCGCGCGGACTTCATCCTGCGGCAGGGCGAGCGTATAGATGGTTACAACCTTGCCCGCCCCTGCCTCGCGCACTTCAGAACAACTGCTGATCAGTTCCTTTTCGCGCAGTGCCGCAATGGATGCGGTTACCTTTGCACCGAATTTGGCACGCAAAGCGTCCAATGAGACGGCACCGGATTGCGCGGTGCGCGTCCGGATATAATCAAATACAAACAAATCCGCCGGCGACAAACTACCGACGGATAAACCTATCTGGTCCGTTGCCGGTCGGAAGTATTCCACAAGCTTGGAAAGTGCCGCCGGGGGTACCAGGCAACGAACGGCATCACCGATCGTGCAAAGGGTTTGTTCTTTCAGATAAAGGCAGAGTGCAAGCATTTCCTCGTCCAGAGAAAAATTTGCAGCACAACTGCTGACGATCGGCTTCAGTTCATCAAATCCGGTTTTGGCTGGCAGGGAAGTCACGAGGGCGAGCTGTTTCCGGTTGCTTTTTCCGAAGGGAACCGCAACAAAAGAACCCGGTACGGCAGTTGCACGCAGATCACGCGGAATGAAATAATCATAAGGGTGATCAATGGCATACGGAACATCCAAAAGGTAGACCCGTGCGATTTCACCGTTTGCGTAGTGTGGCATCTGACCCGCGCCCCCCTTTCTTATGCAGTGACTTTTGCAGGATACTTATTCCTCGCTTTCCTCGGGAATGCCGTCAAACCGATATTTCTTGTCTTCCTCCGGATCTTCATCGTCCTGAATGACAATGGGATCTGCCAGCGTTTCGGGCGCAAGGGAAGAAAAGTCATACTGACTGTCCTGATTCGGTTCCTGCTCGCTCTCATCGCGGACGATTACATAGTCTCCGTGATAAATTTTGTCAATCGCAACGATGACTGCTTTCTCGTCGCGCAATTCACGGTCGATCATACCGACCATAGATTTATCGCCGTCCTTGACACCTGCGAGCTCCCGCTCCGCCTGTTCCCGCTGGCGCATATATTCCGCCGTAATCAGGCGGGCGCACTTCGCCGTGGCAAGCGCAATTTCATAACGATTGAATTTTCCGTTCTGGGTCAGTTCATTGATGGTTGGATGAAGCATACTTTTTATCCTTTCACTCGTTTATATGAGGTTGTTTTTCGTTTGCGGATCGCGGATACATTTATTCGTCCGGATCTTCCTGGTCGTCTTCGTCGGTGTCATTCAGACGTGCGGCAATGGTCTCGGTTTGCAGGGCAGAGAGAATGACGTGTTCGGAATCGGTGATAATCACCGCCCGTGTTCTGCGCCCGCTGGTGACATCAATGACACGACCGCCGGCACGTGCATCCTGAATCAGACGTTTGATTGGTGCGGGATCCGGACTGACCAGCGTCACAATTCGATCTGCCGCTACCATATTGCCATAGCCGATACTGATGAACTTCATGTTTCTTTACCTTTCCTTCTGTCCGTATTGCGGAAAGCTCCGGAAGTATTGCTGAAAACTTTCTGTTTAGATAGGATTATTCGATATTCTGAATCTGTTCACGCACTTTTTCCAGTTCGGTCTTGACATCCACAACTTTGTGCGCAATCTGTGCGTTCGCACATTTGGAACCGATGGTATTGATTTCGCGGTTCATTTCCTGCAAAAGGAAATCGATGCTTCTGCCGACCGGCTGCGTCTGTGAAGCGAAGTTTTCGTAGGCGCACAGGTGAGAACGCAGACGTACCAGCTCTTCGTCAATTGCCATTTTATCCGCCGCGACGGCGCACTCGGTCAAAAGCCTTGTTTCGTCCGCCTCGGTGTGCAGGTCGGCAAGCAGGGAACGGATCCGTTCTGCGAGCCTGTCCCGGTAGGTTGCCGCATCTTTTGCGGAAAGCGCCTCAATTTCATTGATCAGGTCGGTGATTGTGCGGAATTTTTCGGAAAGGTCCGCACGAATGCGCTCTCCTTCTGCCAGGCGTGCCTGCAAAAACGCATCGGTTGCCTGTGCCAGGACTGCGGAAATCGATTCCCACTCTTCGGCTTCTTTTTGCAGTTGCTCCTGTGCTGTCGGCGGGCGTTTGGCAGTGAATACGGCGGGATTGTTTGCAAGCGTCATCACACTGATGTCGTCTGCCAAAATATAAGTGTCCCGCAACTCATAGAGTGCCTCAAGATAGGCCTTTGCATATGCATGATCCACCCGGATCACCGGTTCTTCTTCTGCGGCGGATTGCACACTGACCGTTACTTCCACCTTGCCGCGCGACACGCCACGGGAAAGAATGTACGGTTTGACCTTTTCCTCTAAATAGGACATGGATCGCGGCAGGCGCACGGCACAGTCCAGGTACCGGTTGTTTACCGACCGGATTTCCACCGTAATTTGCCTGTCACCGACATCCGCCGTTGCGCGTCCGAACGCCGTCATACTACGAAACACACACATTCCCCCAATCTATGGCATACACCAATATTTTAACCCATTTTTCCTGTTCTGTCAAGAGATTTTTGAAATTTCCACGTGAATCCTGCACACAAACCGTTTCTGCATACCGGGAAAAAAGGAAATGAATGAGTCGAGGGGAACCGGCGGACAAAATCGGAACAGAAGATCCCGGAACAGATCAGAGAATCCGTTCCGGGACCGTGTTTCAGACCAACAGATATTTGATGCCTTTGAGCGATTCCGGACTGTCCGGACTATCTGCCGTCGGGAGCGGATTTCCGGCGCTTACGGCTGAGATAGGGCGCATGTAACGCTTCGCTACGCTCCACAGTGTGTCATTTGGGGCAGGATAGCAGAGGACATATTCGCCGCGGCGCGGCACGGTTTCGCCGTCAAAGGATGCTTTGTCCAGAACCGTGATCGGGGTATTGCTCCAGAATCGGGCGGCAACCGCAATTTCCGCATCAATGCCGATGCGTTCGCCGTCAATTCGCCCGCGGCAGGTCAGAATGTGGGTGTCCGCACAACAGTCGGACGCGTTCCCTCCGTCTGTTTCATAGCGGAAGGGCAGTTCGATTTCCGCACTGCTCATTTCGCCGTCCGGATTGCGCAGAAGAACCCAGAAAACTGCTGTGCCGGCAAGCTGGCACATGCCGCGTTCCCGCCTCATTTCCGCATACCTTGTCTCCCCGCTGATGTCCAGAATTTTTGCGCCGGGGTCGATGCCTGCTTCCTGCAAAGGAAGGGAATCACTGAGCGTGAAATTGCCGTTGACACATTTTTGTGCCTGCGGGATCAGAAGGTTTTCATAGGTGCAAACGGTGGGTTTCTGTGTGGAGTAAAGATCCTTCAAATAGGTAAAGGTACTGTTTTTTTGTGCAAATACATCCAAAAGAATGCCTGCCTCTGTCATGATGCCGTCCTCTGTCATTTCCACGGAAAGTTCCGTGCAGCATCCCTTTGCACAGCACTGACTGTTGACAGTGACACCCTCCAGATCAACCGCCTGCGAGAAGGGAATTTTGCGCAAGAGGGTCTGGTAGGTATCTTCTTCCGCCTCCCCTGCAATCAGAAGTTTGAGCAGAAGCTCACCCCGACAATTGACAGCTCCATTTCCGGCTGCAATTTCGCCGATCAGAATTTCTCCTTCCGCACACACAATCCGAACCTCACCGTTTCGATTGTCCGGTATGATCGTGTCTCCGACGCGCAGAATTTCCCCTGTTCCGTGCAGGAATTCCGAGGTACTGCATGTTTCCTGCAATGTTTCCGGGGCGCTATTTTGTACATCCGCATCAATTCCGCCGGACAGTTGCCGGTTGCCGCAGATGTGCACGGTTGTACGCAGACGGCAACGGATGGTCAGTTTGCGTGCGGCGCTGACACGACCGGTCACATTTTCCGTCGCGCAGTCGGCGTGACAGGTAACGGTGTCGGTGTCCGGTATTGCGTCTTCACAGGGAACGGTTACGCCGTATTCGGCTGTCAGGGGGGCGCAGTACAGTTTGCCGTCATTTCCCATATAGAGTACGTAATAATCGACATTTCCGCTGATTTCCGCATTCCCCGCACCTACATAGCACGCCGGAGGCAGAACCACCGGACGAATATGGAGCAGGCGCTTGATCTCCGGTTGGTAATCCGGTAAAGAGTAGTCGCCGGACAGCTCGGTTACGGTCTCCTTTTCCAACAGAGGCATCTGTATTATTGCCCCTTCCGTGTTGTTCCAATCCATCTTTCATCTCTCCTTTGCAGACGGGCAGACCATTTATCCGCCGTAAAATTCTTCGCTACATCCTATGTCACACGGCGGGAAAATATGACAGGCAGTAGCGTAAGAAAAACGCAAAAATGCGGCTGCGCCGATCTCCCGATGAGGAAAGATCCGGCGCAACCGCATTCGGCTGCAAACGATGGAAGAGTTTATTTGGCTGCAGGGGTCATGCTGCCGTCCGCAATACTGGAGGTACCGTCACATTTGACCGCTTCTCCGCCCACGGTATAGGTGATTTTCGCGTTCCCGGAGACTGTTACGGACTGAGATGCCTGCAAACCGTCCGAATCGGCGGTCAGATTGACGACAGCGTCTTCCGTGATCAGAATGAAGCCCTTTCCGGTTTTCAGACTGTCCGACTTGATCGCATCGTCGCAGGCAAGAATATTGACCTGCGCATCGCCCTGAACGGTTACGCTGTTGTTGCCCTTGATGGCATTGTTGATCGCCTTGACCGTGACCGTGCCGTTTTTGATGACGATGTCGTTTTTACACCCGATACCGTTGTTGTAATTTGCATTTACAATCAGTGTGCCGCCGCCCTTGATGGTCAGATCGTCTGCGGCATAAATGCAGGCATTCGGCTTGGTTTCGCCGGCGGTTTCGTAGACATAACTGGAGGCGTCGGTCAGGGTATTGACTGTCCCTTTTTTGAGATCAATGTATACACGGTCCGCGCTCTTGACATAAATGACAGCAGAAGTAGAGCAACTTGCGGTGAAGTTGTCAAGCAGAAGCGTCAATCTCTCTTCCTTCGGAATATCCACAACAATGGTACCGTCGCTCAACGTGCCGCTCAGCTTATAAGTGCCGCTTTTCTTGAAGATCAAAGAGGTGCCGCTTGTTTCATGTTCCGGCGTTCCGGTGTATTTGAAATCCGAACCGTTGAAATCAAACGTGTAGTCAATCACATCTTTGCTGTCCTCAGCGGTGCCGGAATCCGCAGGGGCGCCGGAATCCGCAGCGGTGGTTTCGTCCGATTTGTCGACCTTGTCACCGCATGCAATCAGCAGGGAAGCCGACCCGACCAGAAGAATGGCGGTGAGAAGCAGAGAGAGAATTTTGTTTTTCATAATCAGTGATGCTCCTTTTCTGTACGTACGGAAAAATGTATTCCGAATGATGTAACAGTATACCTGTCAACTGTGACTGTTTCATGATTTTCCGACGAAAAAATGACGGAAGAGTACGCATTCCACTCGTCAGCCCAGCGTGACTGTCACGATAAAGCCGCTGTCATTGTCTCCGGAAATTTCGTACGTGTATGTGCTGTCCTGCGGAACGGGAATTTCGGTCAGTTCCTTGCCGGTGGAGGCAGGGACATAGTAGATTTCATAGGTGATACCGTTGTCCGCCTTGAAGCGCAGGTGCTTGCCGGAGTACGGATACTGCTTCAACAGTGTCAGGTAATCCTCCAGACAATAAATTGCGGTTTGGCTGCCGCTGACGGGCTCCTGTGCAGCGGGCGTCTGCGTACCGGTCGTTGTTGTCTGTGCTTCGGTTTGTGCGGAACCCGATCCTGCCGTGCCGTGCGTCATATACCATGCATGCGGGTAGCCGACATAACGGAAGTAGTTGGTGTAATTACTGATCCCGGTATGTGCATCATGCCCGTCCGGATAGCGGACAATAAATCCGAATTCGTAGCAATGGTCGAATATCCAGCCATAGGTTGCCAAATCCCCCTTCAACTCACCGGCTTTTTGTCCGTCGTAGGTGCGCAGTGCGCAGGCGAGACCAGTGTGACTGTCACTGTATCCCGCGGCAATGGAGCTGGCGAGATTTTTCTGCTCGTCATAGGTCCGGTATGCGGAAGTAATGTTTACGTTGGTGTTACCGGAATGCTCATAGAACTTTACAAGCATATTGTGTATCTGGGAAGCGGCAGGCTCGCGCAAGCGGATACTGGTATCCGCGAGCTGATAAACGCTCCCGGAGCCGTTCAGCTTGGGAACCGGATTGTTTTGCCGGTATGTGTACATGCTGATCAGCCCCTCTTCCTTTTCGGGAAAAGTGAATGCGTGCGAACCGTTGACCAGCACAAGATTGCCGGTTTTGACATCCGAAGTCGCCTTGGTGATGGTTGTATAGTTAATCTTAAAGTTTTTTCCGTCCTGATTGTCCGTACCGTTTGATTTGGTACCGCTGCCGCTGACGTTGTGAATGACGAGAATCAGCAGACAGACCACCAGAAGAACGGTGGCGACGGAGATCAGCATAATCAGGAAGCGGACACGGTTGTCCTTATTTGCGTATTGGTTGGAATTCATTCGATACCTCCGTTCCGCCCCGGCAGTGCGGGGCATAAAGTCTCAAGAGCACGACCGGGGCGTCTTTGTATGCGATTTATTCGCTCAGTGCGTCTTTGATGGAAAAGTCCATGCGTCCTTTCTTGTCAAGACCCATATATTTGACCTTTACGGTATCGCCGAGCTTGATGCCGGCGTCCTCGACCTTCTCAATCCGGCGAGGCGCGATCTTGGAGATGTGAACCATGCCCTCTTTGCCGGGAGCGTATTCCACAAAGCAACCGAATTCTTTGATGCCGGTTACCTTTCCGGTGTAGACCTGACCTACCTCCGGCTCAAATACGATGACGGAAATGGCAGCCTTTGCCGCTTCTGCCTGATCGGCGTTGACGGCGGCGATATGAATCGTTCCGTCATCATCAATATCGATTTTTGCACCGGTGTCTGCCACGATCTTCTGAATGACCGCGCCGCCCTTGCCGATGACCTCACGGATCTTATCGGGATCAATATGCATGGTGGTCATTTTGGGCGCATAGCGGGAAACCTCTGCGCGCGGAGCGGGAATTGCTTTGAGCAGAACATTGTCAATGATATAGTCACGTCCGGCATGTGTCTGTTCCAATGCCTGGCGTATAATCTCGGGTGTCAGACCGTCGACCTTCAGATCCATCTGAATGGAAGTGATACCCTTGTGCGTACCTGCTACCTTGAAGTCCATATCTCCGTAGAAATCTTCCAGACCCTGAATGTCGATCATGGTATCCCACGAACCGTCCTCCGCGGTAATCAGACCGCAGGAGATGCCGGCAACCGGAGCCTTGATCGGAACACCGGCGTCCATCAGAGCCAGCGTGGAACCGCAGACGGATCCCTGCGAAGTGGAGCCGTTGGAAGAAACCACATCGGAGACCAGGCGGATTGCGTAGGGGAATTCCTCCTCGGAGGGAAGCACGGGAACCAGGGAACGCTCTGCCAAGGCGCCGTGACCGATCTCACGTCTGCCGGGGGAGCGAACCGCTTTGGCTTCACCGGTCGAGAAACCGGGCATATTGTAGTGGTGCATATAGCGCTTGGAGGTTTCGCTGTCGATTCCGTCCAGCATCTGCGCCTCGGACAGGGTTCCCAGGGTTGCGGCAGTCAGTACCTGCGTCTGACCTCTGGTAAACAGACCTGAGCCGTGCACACGCGGCAGAACACCGACCTCGGCTGCAAGCGGGCGGATTTGATTCATCGCTCTGCCATCAACACGCTTCTTGTCCACCAGCAGCCAACGGCGAACGATCTTCTTCTGAATTTTGTAGACCAGCTCATCCATCTGGGTGGGCAGGTCGGGATACTCTTCGGAGAACTGCGCAAGAATTGCGTCCTTGATCGGTACCATAGCGGCGTCGCGGACATTTTTGTCATCGGTATCCAATGCCTGCATGACATCTTTTTCGCAGAAAGCAAAAATCTTGTCAAACATGTCATGGTCCAACTCACAGGACGGGTAGGCAAATTTGGGTTTGCCGATTTCATCAACGATGGCATTGATGAATCCGAGCAGATCTTTGATTTCTTTATGCGCAGTCATGATAGCTTCAAACATGGTATCGTCGTCTACCTCGTTGGCGCCTGCCTCGATCATGACCACCTTCTTCATGGTAGCGGCGACCGTCAGCTGCAGATCGCTCTTTTTCTGCTGTTCCTCATCCGGGTTGACAACCAGCTTGCCGTCAACAAGACCCATGAACACGCCGCCGATCGGTCCGTCCCACGGAATATCGGAGATTGCAAGCGCGGTGGAAGCGCCGATCATTGCAGTGATTTCGGGGGAGCAGTCGGGATCGACAGACATCACGATCAGAGTCAGTGCTACGTCGTTGCGAAGATCCTTCGGGAACAACGGACGGATGGGGCGGTCGATGACACGGCTGGTCAGGACGGCTTTTTCGCTCGGTTTTCCCTCTCTCTTGAGGTAGCCGCCGGGAATTTTGCCGGCAGCATACATCCGTTCGTCAAAGTCGACGGACAGGGGCAGAAAGTCGATGCCGTCACGGGGCTTTTCGGATGCGGTTGCACAGCAGAGAACGGCAGTGTCACCATAGCGGCAAAGCACGGAGCCGTTGGCAAGTCCAGCCATTTTTCCGCTTTCGATCACCAGCGGTCTGCCGGCAAGGGTGTAATGAAATACCTTGTGTTTTTTGAACTCCATAGCGGAGCTGATAATTTCCTGCATTTTCAGGGAATCCTCCATTCATTTCATTTTGTCTTTTTATGGTTTCCCCGTGGCGTTTCAGTACTTAAACAACCGTCGGAGGACAGTGCGCAGCGCGAGACTCCGGCATTTGTTTAAGTTCTGAACCAGTCACGGGCAAAATCACGGATAAGAAAAGAGAGAGGAGGAACGGTGGCAGAAGCCGCCGCCCTCACTCCCGCGAAGATCACTTTCTGATATTCAGCTTGTTGATGATGGCGCGGTAGCGCTCAATATCAACCTTCTGGAGATAATTGAGAAGGTTTCTTCTGTGACCAACCATCTTGAACAGACCGCGACGGCTGTGGTTGTCCTTCTTGTTTGTCTTCAGATGCTCGGTCAGATTTTTGATCCGATAGGTCAGGATCGCAATCTGTACTTCCGGGGAGCCTGTGTCACCCTCGTGGATGGCATACTCCTGAATAATCGCTTGTTTTTCTTCTGCTGTCATTTTTGTTTTCACCTTTCAAAAACAGATTTTTGCATCGATACGGCTGCCACAGCAGGCGGCGGGTGAAGTGTCGTAGAAAACGACCGTATATCCGCATACCGTGCCATCGTCATGCACCACTGATTATAGCACATCCTTTCCGGTTTGTAAAGGGGTTTTTTCGCTTTTTTTCAATAACTTTGTGCAAACCTTGTTCCATTACCCGGCGCCCGGTGTGTTTACTGCTTTTTCCTTTGTCGGTGCCCGGTGAGCAGTTCCTTTCCGCTCCGGATCAGCGTTACGGTTCCGGCAAGCGTCATCATCCCACCAAAGCACTTGCGCAGAACCGCGGGCGGGATCAATCGGGACAGATACGTGCCTGCAAGCGCGCCGATCACCCCTGCAAGAATCATGGGCGGTAGGTGAGAAAAGAGAATTTTTCGCTTGCGAAAATGGAAAAACAGCGCACCGGCGGACGAAATGACAAAAAAGAGCAGATTCAGCCCCTGTGCCTGTAATTGTCCGATGCCGTGAAAAAGCGTCAGCCAGAGGGTGAGCAATCCGCCGCTGCCGATTCCCATACCGGTCAGCAGTGCGATGCCGAATGCAATCAGAAAATTGATGACAATCATGGAAATTCCTCCTTACCGAAACAGAAGACTGATGCCTGACCAGATGACCAGGAGCGCGAATAACACACGCAGGAGTGCCGGATTGATCCGGTCAAGCAGGACGGCGCCGCACAGACCGCCGGTAATCGCCGGTAACAGGAGCGGGGAAAATCCGGTGAAGGACACGGCACCGCCGTGTAGATAGGATAATCCGGCGCTCAGAGAGATGGGCAGCGTGACGCACAGCGCATTGGCAAACACATCCCGTTTCTGCAATTCTCCGTCCGTACAAAGACGGTTCAGCGCAAAGACCAGCAGAATGCCGCCGCCCGCACCGCAAAGGCCGCTGATGATGCCTGCGAGCAGTGAGGAGACGGAAAGAAACCACCGCCGTCCGTGCAGACGGCTTTGTTCGGGTTGTTGTGACATGGCAGAACTCCTTTTTGGGTGGCCGCCGGATTTTTGAAAAATATCTCTTGCAATCCGACGGCAAACATGATATAATAAAACGGAATGTAACTGTAAAAACAATTCCATTGTAAAAAGTTTATCCCCTTTGTCCGACTTTATGTGGCACGGGGTGGAAGGGATGGGAATATGGCAGAAAAAAACACAACCGGGACGAAGGTGAACGCGTCTACCGCAAAGAAATCGGACGTACAGCCGGAGGCGGAAAAGAAGCGTTCCGCCACTTCATCCGACGGTAAAAAAGGAAAAACTTCCGCAGAGGACCGGCGTCGTGCGCAACGGGCGGCGGAAGCGGAGGAACTTGCCGCACAACAGAGAAGGGAACGTCGCACGAAAAATATGACATGGATATTGATCCTTGTCGGCGCGGTTCTTCTGATTTTGATGATCTTTGATTGGGTCAGTATTTTCGGCATGAAGGTGGCGGACGGAGATCCCGGCACGCATTTGTTGGGGATTGCGGGATTCTACTTCTTCCACGCGCTGTACGGCGTGTTCGGATACGGGATGCTTCTGATTCCGGCGGCGCTTTTCTGGCTGGGGATCAGATGGCGCTCGTCTGTGCGGGAGAGAACAGTGGTGGCGAAAATTGTCAGCGCCTGTACCTTCCTTTTGCTGTTTTCGGCGATGTTGCATCTGATCTTCAACTGGACGCAGATGCGGGATCAGAAGTATACATGGGAGGCGGTCGGTCGCCTGTTTAACGAGGGGCAGCGCCTCCGCAGCGGCGGTGTTCTGGGCGGTTCGCTTTCCGTCGGACTGATGAAACTGTTACGGTATGTCGGCAGCCTGATTGTATATATCATCGGACTTTGCGTCAGCCTTGTCTTTTTCCTTGGCTTGGATCCGACTGTCATTATTGACCGTATTCAGGCAAAGGTGCAGCAAAAGGCGCAGCTTCGTGCCCAGGAACATGCGGCACAGGGGGCAAAAAAGCGCGAGGAATCCGAGCGTCGCAAACAGGAAGCGGCTCACGATGCGGCGCTGAAGAAGGCGGAAAGAGCGGCACAGAAGGAAGCCGCACGGCGTGAAGCGCTTGCCGCAAAGGAAAAAGCAGAGGAAGAAGAACCGGATGAATCCGATACAGAGGATGCCGCGGTATCGGACGACGGAGAGGATACTCCGGCACCTGTTGCCGAGACGGGTGACAACCGTGCACAGACCGCGCCGGCTGCGAAGGCGGAGGACGAGGAAGCGTCAGCCGGAGAATCGGATGCCTTTGATGATGACGCCGAAGCAGAGCGGGTCTTCCCACGCAACGGTGGAGCGAGATACACGGACAGAGCATCTGCCGGAGCGGAGGATATTGTCGAAGACGAAGATATCGAGGTGGATATGCCGCAGGAAGCGACCGATGCGGATATGCCGGATGCGCCGTTGCCGGAGGGGTATGAGCGAGCCGACGATGATGACAGCGTTTTGTCGGAACGCTACAAGGACGATACCGTCGGTGCATGGGCACATGCGATTTATGACGGCGAGACTGCGGAAAAAACGGCTGACGGAAATGAAGGCGTAAAGGGCGGAATTTCCGCCGCACAGGCGGGCGAGAATGCCGATGAGACTGCGGAAGAGGGAGACGAAAAGGAACATGACTATGTGTTCCCGCCGCTGACGCTGTTGAAGGAAGGCAGTAATGAATACGGCGGCAATCCCGCGGAAATGCAGGAGAATATTGCGGTTCTGCGGCAGACGCTGGAGAGTTTCCGGATCAAGGTCAAGGACATTACCGGCGTGCGCGGACCGACAATCACCCGATATGAGGTCAAGCCGGAAGCAGGTGTGCGTGTGCACGCGATTTCCAATCTGCAGGATGACATTGCACTGGCGCTTGCCAAGTCCGGCGTCCGGATTGAGGCGCCGATTCCCGGCAAGCCGGCAGTCGGTATCGAGGTGCCGAACGACAATCCGTCTGCGGTCAACCTGCGCAACCTGTTGGAGGCGCCCGATTTTGTCAATCATAAATCAAAGATTGCCGCCGCGCTCGGCGCGGATGTTGCAGGCAAACCGGTGATCTGCGATATCGAAAAGATGCCCCACTTGCTGATTGCAGGTACAACGGGCTCCGGTAAATCGGTTTGTATCAACTCCATTATCATGAGTATTCTGTATCACGCAAAGCCGGAAGAGGTGAAGCTGATTCTGATCGACCCGAAAAAAGTCGAGTTCAACGTCTACAAGGATATTCCGCATCTGTGCACGCAGATTGTCAGCGACCCCAAACGTGCCGCGGGTGCGTTGCAGTCGGCGGTGACCGAGATGGAGCACCGTTTTGAGCTGATTGAAGATGTGGGTGTGCGTAATATTCAGGGCTATAACGAAATTACCAAAAACGATCCGGAACGTCCTTTCATGCCGCGTATTGTAATCATTATCGATGAGTTGGCAGACCTGATGATGACGGCACCGGATGAAGTGGAAACCGCAATCTGCCGGATTGCGCAGAAAGCAAGAGCGGCGGGCATTTACCTGATTATCGGTACACAGCGTCCGTCCGTAGACGTCATTACGGGTCTGATCAAGGCAAATGTGCCTTCCCGTATCGCTTTTACGGTGGCGTCGCAGGTGGACTCGCGTACCATTATCGATATCAGCGGCGCAGAGAAGCTGTGCGGACGCGGTGATATGTTGTATGCGCCTGTCGGATCACCGAAGCCCAAGCGTGTGCAGGGTGCTTTTGTCAGCGATGCCGAGGTGGAAGAGGTCGTGAGCTATGTCAAATCCCACAATACGCGTGTTCATTACGATGAAGTCTTCACACGCCATATCGACGAAGAAGCCGCAAATGTCGGCAATGCCGGCAAAAAGGCAGGTGACGGCGGCGGAATGGGCACCATGGCTGGCGGCGGCGATGATGACGCGAAGCTGTGGGAGGCTGTAGAACTGGCAGTGGAATCCGGCAAGATTTCCACGTCCCTGATGCAGAGGCGTCTGGAGGTCGGTTACGGGCGTGCGGCAAAGATCATTGACCGCATGGAGGAGCTTGGCTTTGTCGGACCTGCCGACGGAAATAAACCGAGAAAAATACTGATTACAAAAGAGGACATCGCACAGTTGAAGATGAACGGACAGGATCCGCAGAACTGAGCGATGCCGTTCCGAACCCGAAAAGGAGAGAACTATGTTCCCGTTTGATATCCTGTTTGACATCACTTTGTACGACATTCTGATCGGTGCAGGCTTGTTGGTTTGTCTGCTTGTGTTCCGCAAGTACGCAGACAGACTCGGATTACGTGCCAAACTGCAGAATCTGGTATTATTCTGTTCGCTTGCCGCCGTAGTGGTGGGTTACGGGTGCGCCGTGCTGATGCAAAGCGTTTACCATTGGATTGATACCGGTAAGTTTGAAATTACCGGCGCAACCTTTTACGGCGGTTTGCTGGGCGGTGCCGCGGTCTTTCTTCTGATTTACTTTATCGGCGGTCGTTATGCATACCGCGGAACTGCCGTTCCCGACTATACAAAACGTAAGTTCTTCCGTGTAGCGGACATTGCCGCGTGTTCCATCACCGTCGCGCACGGGTTCGGACGCCTCGGGTGCCTGATGGCAGGATGCTGTTACGGAATCGTCAGTGAAACCAAAACATGGTACACGTTTTCCTTCAAGCTGATCAACGATCAGAACAAGGTGATCGGACACCGTTATGCCCTGCCGACGCAACTGTTGGAGGCGCTGTTCCTGTTTGCCCTGTTTTGGTGGCTTTCCCGCCGTGTCCTGCGTGGAAGGACCTATAATCTGCAGCTTTATATGGTTTCCTATGGCGTGTGGCGCTTCCTGATTGAGTTTCTGCGTGCCGACTACAGAGGCAAAACCATTGTCCCTTTTCTGACCCCCTCGCAGTTGATCGCTATTCTGCTGATTGCGGGCGGTGTGGTGTTGTACTATGTGGAAAAGAAGTACGGAGAAAAACACCCGGAGTCGCTGTGCGATGACCCGGTGCCGGGGGAAGAGCAGATGAAGGGGAGCGCGGCTGCAACCGCAGACGCATCTGACGGGGGAAAGGACGGAACCGCTGATGTCTGAGCGTTATCAGCCCGACAAGCGGCGGATCTGCCTGATTTTTACCCTGGTTTGCGGCATATTTCTTGCCTTTTATGAATGGAAGCTCAAGGGTTGGTATGCCGATCTTGTAATGAGAGATGTTGTGGACATGATCATTACCCGTATGATCGGCGGCGCGGTTTTTTTGGTACTGACGCTGTACATGCGTTATCGGGTGATCAATCCCGTGCGCAGCCCGTTTGGCAAATCCCTTTTGATTACTTTGCCTTGCTTTCTGGTTGTAGTGACCAATCCGCCCATTCAGGGGTTGCTTTTCGGACTTGCACACCTTAACTACACCGGTGCACAGCTTGGCGGATACATCGCATTGTTTGCGCTGGAGTGCTTTGCCATCGGATTTTTTGAGGAATTTGCCTTTCGGAGCGTAGTGCTTCTGATGATTATGGAAAAGCGGCGCAAAAACAGAAAGCAGATCTTTCTGTCGGTGCTCCTGTCCGCCGCGGTATTCGGTGCGGTTCATTTGGTCAATTTGTTTACGGCGGGACCCGGCGCGGTTTTCTTGCAGATCGGGTACTCTTTCCTGATCGGCGGAATGTGTGCGTTTGTACTGATCAAAACCGCCAATATCTGGCTGTGTGTGCTCTTGCATGCCGTGTTTGATTTTGCCGGAAAGCTGGTCGACACGTTGGGAGAGGGAACCTGGATTTCTGCTCCCATCATCATCTTTACCGCTGTGCTGGGTGTTGCGGTTGCCGCTTATGTTCTGCACGGGTTTGCTACGCTGGATCCCGCCCTGACCGATCGGTTGTATACACCGTCTGCGCGGCAGGAGCAGAAGTAGAACGCTGCAAAGGAGGTCTTATGCGTCTTTGTCTGAAACAGCATCTGTTTACTTGGGGAGACCGGTTCACGGTCTATGATGAAAACGGGAACGATGCGTACTATGTGGAAGGAGAGGTTCTCACATGGGGAAAGAAGCTGCATATTCTGTCTTTGTCCGGTGAGGAACTGCTCTTTATTTCCCAGAAGGTATGGTCATTCCGTCCGCGATATGAACTGTTGCGATCCGGGCAAGTCACGGCGTGCGTGGAAAGACAGTTTTCTTTCCTGCAATCCCATTACCTGGTGGACGGTTTCGGCTGGGATGTCGAAGGGGATTTCTTTAACCACGAATATGTGATTCTGGCGGGAACTTTGCAGGTCGCGCAGGTGTCCAAAGAGTGGTTTACCTGGGGAGACACTTATACGATTGATTTTATTCCTACCGTCCGTCCGGAGGATGTTTTAGCGGTTGTACTGGCCATTGACGCCTGCTTGGCGAACAATTGAACCGTGTTTTCCAAAACGTTTAGTAAGTAGTCAAAAAGCACCGTCCGTGGTGCTTTTTCTCTTTGGCGGACATCAATCCGACACCTTTCGCGCTTTTTTTCATATACTGCTATTGACCGGTCCGCATACCAAAATGCCGGATCGGAACAAACAGGCGAGGAGAGATGAAGAAAATGTATTCACAGGGAATGCAGAACGGACGGCGCGGACGGTTGGATGAACGTTATATCCGCCGGCTGTTGGACAGCGAACAGACACCGCCTCCCGGCAGGGGAAGCGCCCGTGGCAGAGCGGATGCAGCGCCGGTTGGCGAGATGCGGATGCAGGAATCCGAGATGCGCGGCAGAATGGCACAGGAGCCGGAACAACAGCCGTCCTGCCGGGGCGACGGGGCAGGCGGTTGCGGCTGCACTTCCGGTAGCTGCAACAACGGCGGAGGCGGTGCGCAGGAGACCGGTTACGGTTGTGGCGAGGGCGGCAGATATGCCATTACCGACCGTCCGCTTGCAATGGCGTATGTGCCGGTGCAGGATTTTTCGGAGCTGTACGGCGAAGAGGAAGGTCTGCGCCGCGGGACCATCTTCAAAGATTTGGATCTGTCTTTTGTCGGTGCACAGAGAAGGGAGGGCAAGCGCTTATGAATAACGGAAGATGTCAGAACTGCAAGGCGGATTGCCGCAAACTGATGAAACGGATTCACGAGTTGGATTTTGCTATCAACGAGGTTGTGCTTTATCTGGATATGTATCCCGCATGTGCCAAGGCACTTGCTTATTATCACCAGTTGCATGAAGCCAGACAGGAAACCGTGGCATTGTATGAGGAGGCGTGCGGACCGCTGACGCCCTTCGGAAACAATAATCGCACCCGCTGGCAGTGGACTGACAGTCCGATGCCGTGGGAACCCGAGGCAAACTGACAAAGAGAGAGAAAGGGGCAAATCAATGTGGATTTATGAAAAGAAACTGGCATATCCGGTTAAAATCAAGAACCCGAATCCCGACACTGCGGCAATTGTCATCAGTCAACTTGGCGGACCGGACGGGGAATTGGGCGCATCCTTGCGCTATCTGAACCAACGTTACAGCATGCCATATGCAAATGTATCCGGTTTGCTGACCGATATCGGCACGGAAGAACTCGGGCATCTGGAAATGATCGGCGCCATTGTCTGTCAGCTGACGCGCAATCTGACGCCGGAGCAGATCAAAGGCAGCATGTTTGAGCCGTATTTCATTGACCATACCACGGGTGTTTATCCCGTAGCGGCGTCCGGGACGCCCTTTGATGTCAAATATCTGCAGTCCAAGGGCGATGCCATCACGGATTTGCATGAGGATATGGCGGCAGAACAAAAGGCACGTACCACCTATGACAATCTTTTACGAATGATCGACGATCCCGATGTGCTGGATCCGATCCGGTTCCTGCGGGAGCGTGAAGTAGTGCACTACCAGCGCTTCGGCGAGGCGCTGACCAGGGTGCAGGATCATCTGGACGGCAAAAATTTCTATGCCTACAACCCGGAATTCGATCGGCGTTCCGGCAGATAAAAGAAAAAAAGCGCTCTTCCGCCCGCATTCCGAAACAATGCGGGCGGATTTTTGACGATATGAAAAAATCGGTCGTGCGACTCTTGTAAAAAGGTATTGGCTATGCTATAATGGGAAAAACGGACGAGAAGGGGGACGGCAGATGGATCAATGGATTACGGAGTATGCCTATGCGAAAATCAATCTGTATTTGCACCTGACCGGGCGCAGAGAGGACGGATATCATACGTTGGTCAGTGTCATGCAGAGTGTGGACTTGCATGATATACTGACCCTGTCATGTCCGGGCGGCGGAGAGGGCAAGATCGAACTGCATTGCGATACGCCGGGGCTGTCAACCGGCGAGGACAATCTGGTTTGCCGTGCCGCACGGATGTTTATGGACCGGTATGGAAAACGGAACCTCCGGATACGGCTCGAAAAACAGATTCCGATTGCAGCCGGTCTGGCGGGCGGAAGCAGTGATGCCGCGGCAACATTGCGTGCGCTGAATAGGCTGTATGGGTATCCGGCAACCGAGGACGAGTTGCTTTGTATGAGTGTGCGCCTGGGGGCAGATGTCCCGTTCTGCCTTTGCGGCGGAACCGCTCTTGCCGAAGGAATCGGGGAGCACCTGACTGTTTTGCCGCCTGCGCCGCCGGTTACTGTACTGATTGCCTGCGGTGGCGCGGGCGTTTCCACGCCGCTGGCGTACCGTGCACTGGATGAGATGTACAAGGGCTTTTCCGAACCGGTTCCTCCGGACAGGCAATTGCAGCCGCTCCTTTCTGCCATTGCACGGGGAGATGCGCCGGGGATGAGCGGAACGGTGTTCAATCTGTTTGAAAAGGCGGTTTTGCCCCATCACAGTGAGGCAACGGAAAGCAGAAATCTGATGATTTCAGGGGGGGCTTTGTGTGCCATGCTGTCCGGAAGCGGACCGTCCGTATTTGGGATATTCACGGAAAAAGCGAAGGCGGACGCCGTTGCGGGACAGATCAGAGAGAACGGTTGGTTTGCCTATGTGGGCGGATTTGCGGAAAGGAAGGGGATTTTCGAAAAATGAGTATCTATCGTGGAAAAGGGAACGCAGAGCAGTATGATGCGTTTATGGATTTTATCAACTATGTGTTTGGTTTTAACGGAAATCAGAAGGACTTCAAAAAGCTGTTGCCAAAGTTGTATCGGCGGGAACTGCAACCGCAAATGCAGAATTATATTGTGACCGAAGATGGCAATTTCCGCGCCGCGGTGGGCGCATATGATCATGAGATTGTGGTTTGCGGACGCAGGCTTCCCTGCCGGGGCATCGGGAATGTTGCCGTACATCCATACCATCGCGGTCAGGGATATATGAAGGATTGCATGAACGCGGCACTGGCGGATATGAAGAGGGACGGCATTGTTCTCTCTACGTTGGGTGGCAGACGTCAAAGATATAATTATTTTTCTTACGACAAGACAGGCAGTATGTATCAGATTCACCTTGTCGATGATAATATGCGGCACTCTTTCGGCGCAACGCGGACGCCTGCGTTTGCCATGCGGGAAGTTTTTGCGGGGGATGTGCGCGCATTGGATGACATTGCCGCATTGCTTGCCGCGCAGATTTACGTGCCCGTGCGGGCAAGGGAAGAGCTCTACCCGATTATGACCACCTGGCACACCCGTATCTTTGCGGCATACAGCGGCGAACACTTTATCGGCTACGCAACCTGTCTGGATACAACCGTGCGGGAGGTCATGACCGTGGAGGATGCGGACTTTCTGCCCCTGATCTGCACACTTTATGACTACCTGCATGCCGGAACGCTGACCGTCTGCCTGCCGGAATTCCGCCAGACTTACCTGCGCGCGATTTATCGGATTGGGGAGGGCGTGAGTGTCACTCCGAATATGAGCTATACGGTTTTGAATTACCGTGCGGTGCTGGATGCGTTTTTTGCACTGAAAGCGACCTATACGGCTTTGCCGGACGGAGATTTGCCCGTTCTGATTCATGGGTTTGCAGGGGATGAACAACTGCTGCTTTCGGTTCGGGGCGGTGTGCCGTGCATATCCGAAACACGCCTTTCACCGGTTTTGGAACTGTCCCATCCGGAGGCGTTACAGTTGCTGTTCGGTCCGTTTTGTCCGGATCGGTTGCAGTTGCCGGCATTTGCACGGTGTTGGTTGCCGCTGCCGGTCTGGATGTACCACGTGGACGAGGTATAAGAAGCATTTGCATGGTGTGGGCATTGATCGGTAAAAAGCACAGGGTGTTTTTTACCGATTTTTTATATCAGATAACATTGCAAACGCTGAATTTTTTACCGGTTTTGTGTCGTTTGGCATTTATCATAAAAAAATATGTTGGATTTTGTCCGAAAAGCTGATTGCAAAAAGAAGGTGAATATGGTACAATGGTATGGATTTTGTTTTGATGAAAATGGGAGAGAAAAATGAAGATCGGATTTGATAACGCAAAATATATCAGACTGCAATCGGAAAAGATCCGGGAGCGCATCGGGCAGTTCGGGGGTAAGCTGTATTTGGAATTCGGCGGCAAGCTGTTTGACGATTACCACGCATCGCGTGTGCTGCCCGGTTTTGAACCGGACAGCAAGATCCGCATGCTGCAAAGCCTGCGTGCGGATGCGGAGATTATCGTCTGCATCAATGCGGCTGACATCGAAAAAAACAAACTGCGCGGGGATCTCGGAATCCCTTATGACGAGGATGTGATCCGTCTGATCGGGGTATTCCGCCGCATGGAGTTTTTTGTAGGGGGCGTGGTGATTACACGCTATACCGGTCAGCCGGGGGCAGATGCTTTCCGGCGGCGTCTGAAGGCGATCGGAGTAAAGAGTTATCTGCACTATCCGATTGCCGGTTATCCTTCCGATGTGGCACGGATTGTGAGTGAGGACGGGTACGGCAGAAATGATTATGTAAAGACGACCAGGCCGTTGGTTGTCGTGACAGCGCCCGGTCCAGGAAGCGGAAAAATGGCGACCTGCCTTTCTCAGTTATACCATGAAAATAAACGCGGAATCAAAGCGGGGTATGCCAAGTTTGAAACCTTTCCGGTTTGGAACCTGCCGCTGAAGCACCCTGTGAATATTGCGTACGAAGCGGCAACGGTGGATCTGAATGACCGGAACATGATTGATCCGTTCCACCTGGAAGCATACGGCGTGACAACGGTCAACTATAACCGCGATGTACAGATCTATCCCGTCCTGCGTGCGATGCTGACGGGCATTCAGGGAAATTCCCCGTATGCTTCCCCCACCGATATGGGCGTCAACATGGCGGGATTCTGCATTTTTGACGACGATGCCGTTTGTGAGGCGTCCAGACGGGAGATTCTGCGGCGTTATTACAAGACCGCCGAGGAAGAGGTACGGCACGGCGGAGACGGGTCCGTAACGGAGCGTATGGAGCTGATCATGCAGATGGCAGGGGTTCAGCCGCACGATTGTTCGGTGGTGAATGCGTGCCTTGCCCGTCATGAGGAAACCGGTAAACCGGCAGGTGCGATGGAATTGGCAGATGGAAGCCTTGTTACCGGAAAGACATCGCTTCTGATGGGTGCTGCGGCGGCGCTGTTGCTCAATGCGCTGAAAAAGTTGGCTGGAATCCCCCAGGAAGAGGACATTATCAGCCCCGAGGCATTGAAGCCGATCTGCGAGCTGAAAATCAATCATCTCCACCACCATAATCCGCGGCTGCATTCCAATGAGGTACTGATTGCGCTGAGTATCAGCTCCGCAACCAATCCGAAGGCACTTGCTGCGCTGAATCAGTTGGATGCACTGCGTGGCTGTGATGCCCATTTTTCGGTGATCCTGTCCAACAAGGATATTGATCTTTACAAGCGGCTCAATATCAATGTCTGTTGTGAACCTCGCTTTGAAGTGAAGTAAATACCGTACATAGGAAACCCGCCGGGGCAGAAGTGCTCCCGGCGGGTTGATTTTCTTTAGGTATTACCGCGTGATTCCGATGGTGCAATTGCGCAGCGCAGACTGCGCAGTGATGCCTTTATTCACGATAGAGGTAATTGAAGCGTCCGATCGGTGCCGTGTCGCCGTTGCGATAGAAGTCCATGATGTTTTTCTCCTGCATGTTGTCGCTCCACTTGAACTCAAAATCCAATGTGCCGGTCATGCCGAGCAGTGCGCGCGGAACTGCAATCTGCAAAAGGTTGCCCTTTACGCTGATGTCTGCTTCGCCGATCTTCTCCCAGGTGAAGCTGTCGGCGTCCGCAGTGCGCAGATAACGTTCCACGCTTGTCTTTCCTCTCTTGGGCGTGAGTCGGTTAATGGCAAAGTCAAAGCCTTCCCAACCGGTTGCTTTGGAGCGATCCGTATCCAAAAACAGCGTCATCCAGCCTTCCTCGGTGGGCTCCGTGATGGGTGCGGCACACGTAACCATAAAGTAGAGGTGGTCGGCGTCACGGGTTACCTTGGCGGAGATGATATCGTTTCTGCCGGTCTCGTTTTTGTAGTGGTGGTCCCCAAAACCGTCCCAGTCACGGTGAATGGTGGTTCCTTTGTCATTCAGATAGACAGGGCTGACCGTTTTCCACTGGCGCTCGCCTGCGCGGATGCGGATGGTCTGCGGTGCACTGACCGGTTTCCGCTGTACGGCGCCCTTGAAACGACGAATATTGGAAACCATTTGCAAATAGTAGGTGTCAAGATACCCGTCCTTGTCCATTTCAATGTCCCGGCTGTGTTCGCGGTCATATTGGTCCACCATGGCAAGCTGCGTGGAGTCGTTATCTTTGAGCCACGGTTCATGGAATTGCCCCATGATCCATTCATTCCAACCGGTGATAAAGGCAATGTCAGGACCGATGTCTAATACGCGGTTCCACTGCTCCTGGACGTTGTAGCCGTACTTGTAGGAGTTTTCATCGATTTTTGAAAAACGGTCTCTGTAGGTAAAGCTTCTGCCATAGGTTTTTCCGTCGTTGAAATGGGTGCAGATGCGTTCGTCGTTGCAGTTCTGCGCGACACCGACGGTCATCATCTCGCAGGAGCCGTCCGCACGGGGAACAAATTTATGCTGCGGGAATTTTTCCAACCAACCCCACTGCGTGTCCGTAACAGGACCTGTGCCGTAACCGGGCTGACCGGGACGGAAGGTGAAGAAATTGCGGATTTCGTTCAACAGTGCGGTATCTTTGTCGCACACTCCCTGCGCGGGCAGGGCGTCCGGGTACGCCATGATCATCGGTTTGCCGTCCAGACGGAACCACAGATCGGAATAAAGTCCGGGTTTGTAGAGATCCTGATAGAGCGCGCGGAGCATCGCGGCAGTGGAGGGAGCGGGACCGAAATTGAGCATAAAAGCAACCTGCGGTGTGCGCACACCGTCCTCCCGCATTCTGCGCATTTCGGCAAAGAGCGGTTCATAGGCAATCCGCCAGAGCAGGGCAGCGTTGGTGCAGTCAAAGAGGAGGAAATCTACCCCTGCGTTGGCAAGTAAAGACATGTGGTGGCGAATGACATATGGGTCGGAATCCCGATAAAATCCGTAGAACGGTTCGTGCCAGAAGCACTGAAACGGGTGCGTGCCCCATGCCGGATGGTCCGCGCGATATTCCGCGGCGGGGTATTTTGCGAGTGTGTCTACCACGTCTACCGGGCGCAGTGACGCATGTGCTTCGTGCCATGTCCAGTAAAAAATTCCCACTTTACGGTTTCGTTTGGCACCGACATCTTCAACCGATGCCACTTTGCGCCCCAGCATGTCGGTTGCTTCCCAGGTGTCCGACTGGGTATCGCGCAGATTCTTTTCAGGAACGGGGACGTAGGAAGGGGATACGGGGGGCTGTTCCGGGAACGAAACATCGATCAGTTTGGCATCGCCCTCGGTGCGGATTTCCACCCGATGTTTGCCGGACGTTGTTTCAATTTCACAACAGGAAGTGGTTTCCTTTTCTTTGGTGGACAGTGCGCAGACACCGATGGGGGTGCCGTCCGCAAAGATGGTGGCAAGTGTGACATTGACAGAGTTTGTAAAGCGAATAATCGCCGTATGGGCTTCGGTACCGAAATCGCAGCCTGGGAGAAGCCACATTTTTTGTTCTTTGTCATAGACAGGAACGGACATAGGATTGTTCCTCCTTGTTTCCAATACTTCAGAATCGGATCGGCAAAGGATCCGTCAGGGAATTTTACCATAATTGAGCAGAAATGTCAATTCACTTCTTGACATTTTTTTCAGGATCTGCTAAAATGACAATAGTGGCCGGCGTGACCGGCAGGAAAAACGGAGGAACAGGGACATGAAGAAGAAACGATTTCTTTTACTGACTGCACTGGGAGTGACGGTGGCGTTGCTCTGTGGTGTCGGTGTTGCGCTGATCCATGCGGAGGAAACGCCGGATTCGGTGGCGCCAAAGGGAACGGTTTTGCTGACAGAGGGCGCGTCTGTCAGTATTTCCGCATGCACCGCGCAGCGGGCGGGAAGCGAAAACAGCTATGAGATGCCAAGTGAAAACTGGTGCAAGGCGCACCTGGTGGACGGAAATCTGAGCACCGGATATTCCACGGATCCCTATGATCGGGAAACCAATCCGGACGCGCCTGTGACCATTACCATTCGGTTGGCACAGAAAGCAACGGTATCCTGTGTTGCGCTTTTCCCGGCGGGCGACCGTTTTCCCGTGGATTATACGATCAGTCTTTCCGCGGATGGGAAATCCTTTACGGAAAAGGAGCGTGTGACGGGAGCGTCCAAGCCGCAGACCGCAGCAGTGCATTCCTTCGCGGGCATGGAGGCGCAGTACATCCGGCTGCATGTCACAAAACGTTACACCGATGCGACCGTCGGGCAGGATGGGTTGCTGGTGCAGCTTTCCGAAATCGGGGTATACGGAAAAGCCGACAAATCGGTTCTTCGTCTGGTCAAACCGGCACTGGAGCTTTGCATCGGTGAAACCGAAACGATCGGTATTGCCACAAAGGGAGCGAACCTCTCTGACATGACCTTTGCAAGCAGTGACGCATCTGTTGCGGCGGTTGACGGAAAGGGTGTTGTGAAGGGTGTGAAAAAGGGCAATGCCGTCATTACCGTAACGGACCGGAAAAGCGGTGCAAAGGCGGAATGTCCGGTTTACGTCGTGGAAAGTGACTACAGCTTTGACGATAACATTATGATTTCCGTATTCTGGCCGCCCACACCTGATTATATCAACGACGAGCAGTATCGGCTGATGGCGGACGCAGGCATCACATGGGTGCTGGGAGCAGGCGAGGAGACGCTGGCAACGCCGGAAAATCAGTTGAAAATGCTGGAGCTGTGCTATAAATACGGAATGCACATGACCGTTTCCGACGGTTCGTTCGGCGGGCAGTTGACCGGGCAGACCGCAAAACAGATTGCGGCAAATGTCGCCAAGTACAAGAATATTCCGGGATGCAACGGGTACTATATGCTGGATGAGCCGTTTAACCCCAATGCATTTCTGTCGGCGTATAAAGCGCTCAAGGATGCTGATCCGGGTGCCTATATGCATCTGAACTTTTTGCCCAGCGCTGCCTATGCATCCAATGAGCAGTATAAAGCGCAGATGAATGACTGGCTCCGCCTGTGTGCGGCAGCCGGCTATCCGCAGGACTACCTGATGTATGACCGTTACCCCTTCGGATTGGCGGCGGGGTCTATGGATCGTGACGGATTTTTCTCCAACATGAAGGCGGCGCACGATGTTGCACTTGCAAACGGAGGCGTAAAAACCGGAACTTACATTCAGTCTGTGCAGCAGGATGTGGCATTCCGTTGCCCTAGTGCATCGGAGTTGCGTTATGAAATTTACGCATCTCTGTCATTCGGATTCAAGCAGATTTCCTATTTCACATGGTTTACCCCCGTCAACCGGTCGGAACCGTTCAGCAAGGGGATTATCTCCGCAGACGGAAAACCGGGTGAGAACTATGCCGTTGTTTCCAAGCTGAATCATGAGGTGTTGGCGCTCGGAAAAACACTGATTAACTGCGAAGCAGTTGAAATTTATCTGAACGGGACCGCATGGGGCGGTATGGAAAAGATTCCTGCTGACTTCTTTGTGCAGCCGAATGACCGGACCAACTACATTCTGTCCCTTTTGCGTGACTGCAAGACCGGGCGGAATTACCTGATGATTGTCAACAATGATTTCAATAACCAGAAGAAAATCAGCCTTTCGCTTGATTCCGCCATCGGACAGTTGTATCAGGTCAGCAAAACCGACGGATCCCTGTCGGGTGTGGCGTTGACGGGCGGAAAGTTGACCGTAACGCTGGATGCCGGAGACGGACAACTGTATGCACTTCCGGAAGGGCTTGATTATTTGCCGGAAAAGAGCGAGCCGGCTCCGGGAACCAACCTTGCGCTGACGGCAGATGTCACTGCCAACAGCTCCAAGGGCGAGAACGGCATGTATATTGCAGGATTGAATGACGGCAACCGCACTGCAAAGAACGGTGTTTCCGGTTGGGAATCGGATAGCCGTGAGGATGCCGTGATTACCATGGATTTCGGTTTGGTGTGCACACTGAACCGCATTGACCTGTACCCGATCGGTAACATGTTGGGCGCCGGGGAGAACATGCCGCGCGATTTTGTCATTACCTATTCGCAGGATGGGGAAAAATGGCATACGCTTATCAAGGCAACCGGATTTGTGATGCAGAACGGAGTTACACCGTCGCTGCGTTTTGACGCGATTCGTGCACGCTATCTTTGCCTGACCGTGACCGCGCGGAACGGCGATACGGTTGCGCTTGCCGAGATTGAGGTGTATCATGATCAGGGAAGCGTTCCCGCCGCGGAAAATATCGGCGGCGGTATCCGGAACGGTGTTCGCGGTACGGAAAATGTGATTACTTTCAAGGCGGGTGCCAACCTTGCGTTGAATAAAAAGGTGTTGGTTTCTACCGATACGCCGGAGCATTACCGGCAGTGGGGCTGGGGCGCATCGTTCCTGGTCGACGGAAAGGCTGAAACAGGTTGGACATCCAATGTCAAAATTCACGATAAGGCGCTTGCAAGCGAATATGCCGTGATTGATCTCGGTGATTGCTTCCGCATTGAGCGAATTGACGTGACACCGCTTGGGTGTTGGCCGGAGAATTTTGAAATCCGTGTTTCATCGGATGCGAAAACCTGGATTACCGTAGCGTCCGAAACCAAGTCAAAGGAAAACGGTGTTTACACGGTCAATCCGGATGCGGTCAGCGGGCGGTATGTGATGTTTGTCGCTACCAAGCTCCGCGGAACTACTGCTGACGGGTATATGTTGCAGCTCGGCGATATTGCGGTATACGGTACGCCGGATACCGATCTTGCGGAGGCGGAACAGATGTGTAAGCTGTATACCGACGCAGGCGGTTCACAGGATGCGGAGGTGTACCGCGCTGTTCGGACACTGATGGAAAAGAAGGACGTGACACAGAGTGCACTGGACGCTGCCATGAAGAAAATGCTGGACACCGTAGGCAAAGAGTTGCCCGCGAAGGAAAGCGGTGCGGCACCTTCTGCCGACTATCGGTTTGATTACGGACCGTTTTCCGACGGTGAAGAGGAAACCACGGGCGAGATTACAACCGGCGAAGATACAACGGTGTCCGAAGGAGAAACCACAACAGGTGCGTCGACCGATGCGGACTCTGCAAATACAACCGCTGTGACGACCGCAGAGGAGACTTCCTCTCCCAACAAAAAGAACGGATGCGGTTCCGTTCTCTCCTGTCTTGCGGTGATTGGCAGCGTCCTGGCGGGCGTTGTGCTTTTGCGAAAGAAAAAGGCTGATTGACCGCATTACCGAAAAACGATGCCGGCGGAATTGTTCCGCCGGCATCAATATTTTTCACGGTATATATCGGTAGCTGATTTTGTCAGCGCAGCTTGACGCCGAAACGGCGATCAAGAGAGGTAACGATTTTGTTGACATAGCCGTCGATTTCCTCCGGGGTAAACGGTTTGTCTGCAGGGACAAACGTCAGCTGGAAAGCCATGCTCTTTTTGCCGGTGCCAAGCTGTTCTCCGCGGTAAACATCAAACAACTCTGCTTCTGCAAGCTGTTTGCAGCCCTGCAGGATAGCACTGCGGATTTCGCCGCAGGTCTTTTCCTCTTCGACGACCAGTGCCAGGTCGCGTGTAACAGACGGGAAGCGGGAAACCGGTTTGTAACGGACAAGATCGGGGAAGTACGCAGACAGTGCCCGGTAGTTGATCTCACCAACGTATGCGTTTTGGGAAATCTCATTGTCTTCCGCTACCTCGTATGCAAGCTGACCGAACCAGCCGACCGTCTGACCGTCCAGCAGGACATTGACGGTTGCGCCGGGGTGCATAAAGCACTTGCCTGCGCGCTCGTAGGTAAAGGTTAATCCAAATTCGTCGGCAATGGATTCGATTGCCCCCTTTGCGGTGAAGAAGGATTCTTCAGCACCGTAAAGACCGATACAGAGCATGGGGCATTCATCCGGTTTTTCATCCGGTGTGGAACCCGGGACAAAAATGCTTGCAAGCTCAAAGAACCTTCCGCCCGCTCTTCCTTTTTTCATGTTGTGGGAGAGAATGGACAGCATGGACGGAACCAGCGTTGTGCGCATGATGGAATAATTTTCGCTGATCGGATTCATGATGCGCACGCATCGACGCTCCGGAGCATCGGCAGGCAGGCGCAGCAGATCCAATTCACGGGTGGAGTAGAAAGAATAGTTGATCAGTTCGTAAAAACCTTGCATGACCAGTGCATTTTTGCACTTGTTCAGCTTTTTCTGCTGCTGATTCAAGCCGCCCGCCGTGACGGTTAGCCCATCCAGCATCCGGGGGACAATGTGTTCATATCCGTAGACCTTGATGATGTCCTCGGCAAGATCCGGAAAGCTCTCTACATCCTCCCGATAAGCGGGCGCTGTTGCACTGATTGTGTCGCCGTCCACCTTGACCTCGTAGTTCATCCGGCGCAGGATGTCCACTGCCGTCTTTCGCGGCACTTCAATGCCGAGAACGGAGTTGATTTTTTCAAAGGTGGTTACGACAGGTGCGTTCCGACGGTCGGGGTCCGCACAGATATCAATGTGTGTTTCGGAAATTTTGCCGCATCCGAGCTGTTGCACGAGGTGGAGGGCACGGGACATGGCAAGGTTGGTGGTATATTCGTCCACTCCCTTTTCAAAGCGGTGGGAAGAATCCGAAGAAACCCCCAGTGAACGCGACGATTTCCGCACATTTTCCCGCATAAACTTTGCCGCTTCAAAGAGCACACTGTCGGTTGTTTCGCGGATTTCACTGTTTAACCCGCCCATAATACCCGCAAGTCCGACCGGCTTTTTGCCGTCACAGATGACCAGGTTGGCGTCGGAAAGCGTCAGTTTGGTGCCATCCAGCGTGGTCAGCGGTTCCTTGTCGGTCGCGCGGCGCACCACAATGCGGGATTCTTCCAGTGTGGAGAGATCAAACGCGTGCATGGGCTGTCCCATTTCGGTCAGTACGTAGTTGGTAATATCCACAATATTGGAAATGGGATTGTGCTGACACAGGATCAAACGGCGACGCATCCAGCGGGGGGAGGTAGCAATTTTTACATCACTGACATAATGCGCGATATAGCGCGGGCAGAGATCCGGAGCTTCTACACTGACATGGATTCCCGGGTGTGCGGGGGATTCCACCGTATAGGAGAGATCGGGTGTGCGCAGAGGTCGGTCAAGCTGTGCCGCCAGTTCCCGTGCCACACCGTATACATACTGGCAATGGGGCAGGTTTGCCGTGACGGAGATATCCCACACCTCATCATTGAAGGCAAGGTAATCGCGGATATCCGCACCGACCGGCGCATCTGCCGGCAGAATCAGGATGCCGTTGACGCCCGCACCTTCCATCCATCCCTCGTCGATGTTCAACTCTTCACCGGAGCAGAGCATGCCATTGGACGGAACGCCGCGCAATTTTCCGTTGTGAATGGTGACTTTTTTTGCATTTTTACGGTCGATGACGGTTGCACCGTCCAGAGCGGCAGGGACAAGATCATCCGTATGCACATTCTGCGCACCGGTAACAATCTGATAGGCGCCCTTTTCGCCGCAATCGACCTGGCAAATAAACATGTGATCGGAATCCGGATGACGCTCCATCGCCGTAACACGCCCGATAAAAACGCCGGTTACATCCGGATTGAACGGATTTTTTTCTTCCACTTCCAGACCGCAGGAGAAGAGTTTTTCCTCGACAGTCTGATTGTCAATGCCGCGCAGATCCACAATGTCGCGCAGCCAACTGATCGGTAAAAGCATACGTTTCTCCTCCTTTAGTTTGCAAATTGCGACAGGATTTCCTCGTCGCCGTCAAACAGAATGTGAATATTGTTGATTCCGTATTTGAGCATGGCAATCCGGTCCAGTCCGGCGCCGAAAGCAAGCCCGGTCCATTCGTCCGGGTCCAGTCCGCCGTTGCGGATTACGTTGCGGTTAACAACTCCCGCTCCCAGGATTTCAATCCAGCCGGTTCCTTTACACAGACGGCAACCCTTGCCGCCGCACTCACAGCAGGAAATATCCACTTCCACCGACGGTTCGGTGAAAGGGAAATAGGACGGACGGAAACGGGTTTTTGTATTCGGGGAGAACATGGACTTTGCAAGCTTATCCAGCAATCCGTGCAGATCCGAAAGAGAGACATGCCGGTCAATGATAAATCCTTCCATTTGGTGGAACATCGGGGAATGGGTTGCGTCGTCGTCACAGCGGAAAACGCGTCCTGCCACCAATACTTTGAAAGGCGGCTTCATCTCCTCCATGCTGCGGATCTGCCCGCCGGAGGTCTGGGTGCGCAGGAGAAGATCTTCCGTGATATAGAAGGTATCCTGCTTGTCCCGTGCCGGGTGATCCTTCGGGGTATTGAGAGCGGTGAAGTTGTGGTAGTCATCTTCGATTTCCGGTCCCTCGTAGTAAACAAATCCCATGCCGGCAAACAGATCAATCAGTTGATTGCGCACAATGTTGATCGGATTGAGCGCGCCGGGGGTTCGCTTGACGGCGGGCATGGTGATGTCGACACTCTCGCTCCGGTACTTGTCCGCCAGTTCTTTTTGCGCGATTTCTTCCTCTGATTTTTTGAAGGAGGCAAGGACTTCATCTCGAAATTCATTGATCAGCTTTCCCGCTGCGGGGCGCTCCTCTTTGGACAGCTTACCCAATTCTTTCATCAGTGCGGAAATGGAGCCGTTTCTGCCCAGATAGGTGCTGAAAAATTCTTTCAGTTCGGCACCTGAATGTGCGTGCGAGAGATCCTCCCGTATTTTTCCACGCATCTCCTGAATGTGTTCTTTCATCATAGTATCATTTACCTCCCCGCCGCAAGCGTGTGCATCCGTACTGTTTGCGGCATCTGTTCAACAGAAGTCTACTTCAGAATATCAAACTTCATTATACCAGTATTGCCTTGCAAAGTCAAGGGATTATTGCGATTTTTTGCAAAACCGGCATCTTTGCATTGCAAAAAGCGGAAGAATTCTGCAAATACGGATTGACTTTCCGATTTTTGTATGCTACAATGATAGCCGTTACAGATCATCTGAAAAACGGAAAGGAAGGACCGAACAATGAAGAAACATTTTTTGCGAACAGGAGTTTGTCTGGCAATGTCCGCATTGCTGTTGATGGGTGTGGCTTGTAATGGCGGAGGAAAGTCATCCGATACGACCGCGGAGGAAAAGACCGCTCTTACGGAGAGTTCGCAGGCATCGGAAAATACGGAAAGCGAAACGGAGGAAAAGACAGAAATGACAACCAAAGAGGAAGAAACAACCGGGGCAGAGCGGGCGGACGGCACCTTCGGAAGTGCGCTTCTGCTGAACGGCTTTCAGGCGGATAAGAATCAGCCCTACATCACCGGAAAGGGATGTGATGTCACCTTCAATGAGGATGGCTCCCTGACCGTAACGGGGAATTGGCAAAACGGGGAACGGTTCAGTCCCTTATTGCAGATTTCTTACTTTTCTTTGATGAAATCCTGCCTGACCGGCTATACGGACAAAGATGACCTGGTTAACGGCGGAGAAACAAAATATCCGGTTGTCGTGTTCGCTGTCAAAGCAGATGCGATGATTGCCGGTGATACGGAACTGTCCTTTGTTGCCGGCAGAAAGAGGGATGTGTCCGGCTCTGCCGCGGCACTGACAGAGGCAAAGGGCGGCAGTGACACGGAGTATCTGATTTATGACATGAGTAATACGGATTTTACTTCGGATTATCTGTATTCATTGGATTTGGCTTGGGCATGGGGAACCGGGGAAGACAACAATATCGGGGCATCCATGACCGTGTATTCCGTTGCATTCTATGAGAACCGCGAGGATGCACTGCAGGCGCTCAGAATAGAGGAACCGGTTACGGAAAATCGCGGGAATCTGCCCCTGAATATCGAAAAGGGCAAGCTGAACAGTCTGATTGCCGACATCTTTTCCGGGAATACGGTCGAAAACGAAACGGTGATGTTTTTGGACCGCGGGGATGAGCGTCAACTCTTGTTCCACATTGACAAGGTTCTTTCCGTTACCTCTTATGACGGAAAGAAAACCTATGTGGAAGGGAAGGATTACGAGGTCAGGGATGGCAAACTGGTTGCTCTGGAAGGCGGTTCCATTCCGTGTATCACTTCCGAAAGGTATTACAACGCCGGGTCGGATTCTTTGCTGATGACCGAGCATGACGGGGAAAAGAAATATACCCATTGGGGAGAGGGGCAAGCGATGACAAACTGGCAGGTCAACGTTACCTATACCCACTCTGACCAGTGGAATGGCTTTAAGCAGTCGTGTGAAGCGCAGGTGTATGCGGATTTCCTTCATAAATTGCAGAACGGCGAAAATGTGACCGTGATTTTTTACGGGGACAGTTGTACTTACGGGGCGGCGTCCTCCTTTGCCTACGGTTATGAACCGTTCCAGTATTCCTATGCGTTGCTTGTAACCCAGGCGCTGGCGGATTTGTACGATTATAATGTTGTATTTGTCCGTCCGAAACAGTCCGATACGGGACCTGTCCCGAAGGCAATCAGACGGGACAATCCGCGCGGGACCATTACCTATATCAACCCCTCCGTTGGCGGCTGGAACTCTGCGGACGGTGTTAAAAATTATGATACCTACCTGAAGCCCTATATTGAAAAATACGGTTGTGATCTGTTTGTCATGGACTTGGGCGGAAATGACGGAAGCGCCGAGGCACGGAGCGTCCGGTTGAATGATGAAACCGTTATTGACCGGGTGCTCTCCGACGCAAAGAACCCCAGTATCGTGATCATGTCCACAATGGTGCCGAACCCGAATGCGGTCAACGGGTGGTACACGAAGGAGTATATGCAGGAGCCGCAGTTGGTCAGGGCGGCGGAAATGTACCGCAAGCGCGGCGTTTCCTGTGCTGCCTGCTGCATGACCTCCATGACGCTGTCGGTGCTCGACCGTGTGGACTTCCGGGACATCAGCGGAAACAACATCAACCATCCCAATGATTTCCTTGCCCGCATTTATGCTTGTACGTTGTTCCGTACACTGGTGGGGTATGAGAATCTCCGGTAATTGCGGTACTATCGCAGAGCTATGATTTTTTCCGGCGTGTGGCAGTAAAAGCTCGCACGCCGGATTTTTGTACTTTTTTAAAAAAAGCTCTTGACACCGGCTCGAAACTGTGCTATAATGCAAAAAATCAAAAATCTGTAAACCGATGAATAAGGAGAGTACCTTTGATGAGAACATCTGCAGAGAGCCGTGTTTGGTGCGATACGGTGATGGGACGCAAGGGGAATGGGCTTAGGAGGGCGACCGAAAGCGCAGTGTTTTGTGCGTGAGTAGCAGTCGACGGGAACCGTCACCGTTATCCGGCGGGCTTATATCACGCATTGGTTGGTATTGGCAGACAGAGAGAGGATGCGCTTCTTGCGCATCAATTTGGGTGGTACCGCGAGCGCCGGACAGGCGCATTCGTCCCAGAACCGTTTTTGTACGGTTCCGGGCTTTTTTATTTCCGAACAAAGGGGGGAAAACGTGTGAAGATAATCAATGGGGCGATTTTTCGATGGCGATGGCTTTCTTTTGGAAGAATGAAAGACAAGGTGTCAGGAAATTTTAATATTGAAAAAGAGGATACGAAAATGAAAAAAGTAAATCATGTTCTGAAAAATACAAAAAAGATGGTTGCCCTTTTGCTTACCGCAGTTCTGCTCTGCACGGCAGCAGTGGCGTTTGCGTCCTGTGCAAAGACGGAGAAGAGAACCCTTGCGCAGAAAGTTTCGGACGGAGAAAGCTTGCGGATCGGCGTTATTCAGTATCTGAGCCACCCTTCGCTTGACAACTGCTATGCCGGTGTCCGGGAAGCGTTGAAACAGTCCGGTATCAAATGTGAGATCACTTATAAAGTCGGTTCCAATACCTCTGCCGAAAATGACTGTTCGGCATTCGCGCAGGATATGGTGACCAGCGGGTATGACTTGATCATTGCCATTGCGACGCCCGCCGCAACGCTTGCCTACGCTGCCACGGGAGATACCGAAATTCCCATGATTTTCTGCGCGGTCTCCGACCCGGTAACGGCACATTTTGTCAAGTCCATGGAGGTTCCCGGCGATCTTTGTACGGGCACAAGCGATGTGCTGGACCTGGAAGCTCAGGTCGACCTGATTCAGAAAATGCAGCCCGATCTCAAATCCATCGGTATTCTGTACACCTCATCCGAGGCAAATTCGCTGACCAACCTTAAAAATTTCCGCGCTATCTGCGAAAAACGCGGTTTGCAGGTCAATGCCAAGGCGGTTCAGAATGCTTCCGATGTTCCGGCTGCCGCAGAGGCGGTTGCCGCGGAGTCGGATTGTATCAATAATTTCACGGACAACAATGTGGTGAATAACCTGAATGTTGTACTGGAAGCGGCTGACCGGCACGGAATCCCGGTTTACGGATCCGAAGTGGAACAGGTCAGAAATGGTTGTCTCGCGGCGGTTTCCATCGACTATGTGGCACTGGGACGTGTGACTGGACAAATGGCGGTTGAGGTGATGAAGGGTGCCGACTGTAAAACCATGGCGGTCAAAACCATTACGGATGCCACCCCGGTGATCAATCAGACGGTGCTTGAAAAGTTGGGAATGAGCATGCCGGTTGGCTATGAGAATGCCGAGATTGTGACCGACCGTCACTGAGTCTGCGCAATTCGGAAACGGAGCATACGATGTTGGGTTTATTGGAAGTTGCGCTTAAAAACGGTCTTGTGTTCTCCCTGTTGGCAATGGGGTATTATGTGTCTTTTACCATTCTGGATTTTCCCGATCTGACGGTCGAGGGGACCTTTCTCTGCGGCGGCGTGGTTTTCGGTGTGTTGGTGACGCACGGGTGCAATCCGTGGCTTGCTTTGCTTGCCGCGCTTGCGGTTGGGTGCCTGTTCGGTATGCTGACCGGCTTCCTGCATGTGCGTCTGCATATCCGACCGCTGCTATGCGGTATTCTGGTCGCTACGGCGCTGATCACCGTCAATCTGATTGCAACCTCTGTCGGCGTGACCGGTGATTGGCGCGGAGAGGGGAGCTCCATCATTACCTATCCGCGTGATCTCGGAACGTTGCATTCCGCATTGCCGTTTTCGCTGATTCCTGCCCGTGTCGGCGGGGTCAGCCTGCGGGATATGATCCTTTTTCTGTTCGTTGCGGTGATTTTTAAGATTCTCCTTGATCTGTTCTTAAAAACCAGACGCGGACTTTTGCTCCGGGCGACCGGCAATAACGCGCAGTTCGTTACCACGCTTGCAAAGGATGCGGGAAACAACAAAATTTTAGGGCTTGCCATCGGAAACGGATTTGCCGCCGTATCCGGTGCACTGTATACCCATATCGCCGGCGGTGTCAACCAGTCCATGGGAATCGGCACCGTTGTCATCGGACTTGCTTCGCTGATTATAGGTCTTTCGGTCTTTCACAAGGTGCGTTTTCTACACGATACGACTAAGGTTATCATGGGAGCTATCATTTATCAGGGGTGTCTTTCCGGCGTGAACAAGTTGGGAGTGCCAACGGCATACAATAAGCTGATTATGGCATTTCTGTTTGTACTGGCACTTCTTTTCGGGGATCGTGTCAGACACAAAAGACGTGTTGCTAAAGGAACAAAGGGGGAGTAAAGCATGCTGGAGCTGTCACATATCAACAAAATATACAACCCCGGTGAAACAACGCAGGCGGCGGTATTTGACGATTTTTCGCTTCGGATCGCTAAGGGAGAATTTGTGTCCATTGTCGGTTCCAACGGCAGCGGAAAAACCACAATGCTCAATCTGATCTGCGGTACAATCCCGCTTGACAGCGGCAGAATCCTGTTGGACGGCAAGGATGTGTGCCGTTTGCCGGAATATATGCGCTACCGGATGATCGGGCGTGTATACCAGAATCCTGCTATGGGAAGTTGTCCGGATCTGACGGTGGCGGAGAATATGGCGCTGGCGGATCAGAAGGGCGGGCATTTCGGACTTCAGCGCGGCGTGGATCGGAAGTGTATGCAGCGATACCGGGAGCAACTGGCAACGCTCGGATTGGGACTGGAGGAAAAGCTGCATACCCGTGTCGGGGCATTGTCCGGCGGGCAACGCCAGGCGATGTCGCTTTTGATGGCGACCATGACACCTCTTGGGTTTCTGATCCTGGATGAGCATACTGCCGCATTGGATCCCAAGACAGCGGATCTTGTTATGGAACTGACAGATCGGGTTGTCCGTCAGAAAAAACTGACAGCCGTGATGGTGACGCACAATCTGCGTTATGCTGTGGAGTACGGCAACCGGATCCTGATGCTTCATAAGGGCAAAGCCGTATTGGATCGGATGGGTGAAGATAAGGCAAATACCGGCGTACAGGATCTCCTGGCGTTGTTCAATGAGATCAGCGTGGAGTGCGGCAACTGAATTTGAAACTGTTTTTGAGCCAGGCGGTGCATGGGAACTGCGTTGCATGTGCCGGTGAAATTCGCGATATACCCCGTTAATGATGCAATTATATATAAACTGACAGAAAAGAAAGGGAACACAGTTATGAATAATCAATTAAAGGAAAAGTACGGACTCATTACGGCGATTGCCATGGTTGTCGGCATTGTGATCGGAAGTGGCGTCTTTTTTAAGGCGGAAAAGGTTTTGGATGCAACGGGTGGGAATTTACCGTTTGGCATTCTCGCGTGGGGAATCGGCGGCGTGATCATGATGATCTGTGCCTATACTTTCTCCGTTTTAGCCACACGCTACAGCCATGTCAACGGTTTGGTGGACTATGCGGAGGCGACGGTCGGCAGAGGGTATGCCTATCTGGTCGGATGGTTTTCTACCTTTATCTACTATCCCGCTATGACCAGCGTGCTTGCATGGGTGTCCGCGCGGTACTTTTGTGTCATTCTCGGGTGGGATATTACCGGGGGACCGTGCATGGTGGTTACCTGCCTGTTCTTAGTCGGGAGTTATGCGGTCAATGCGCTTTCTCCGGTGCTTGCCGGAAAATTTCAGGTGGCAACAACCGTCATCAAACTGATTCCGCTGTATCTGATGGCAATTGTCGGAACGGTTGTGGGGCTGTGCAACGGTATGACTGTTGAGAACTTTACCAGTGTGGTCAGTCGGGATATTTCCACGGGCAACGCGTTGCTTACCGCAGTGGTTGCGACTGCGTTTGCATATGAAGGCTGGATTATCGCGACCAGTATCAATGCGGAACTGAAGAATGCAAAACGGAACTTGCCGATCGCCCTGCTTGCCGGCTCGACAATTATTGTCCTGACCTATATTCTGTATTATGTGGGTCTTGCAGGCGGCGTGGGAAATGAGGAACTGATGAAGAGCGGGGAAGCCGGTGCACAGCTTGCATTCGGTAATGTATTCGGGAAGATCGGCGGTACGACGCTGTTTGTGTTTGTCGTGATTTCCTGTCTTGGGACGCTGAACGGACTGATGTTGGCATCTACGCGCGGAATGTATGCCATTGCCGCACGGAAGAACGGTCCCCGACCTGCGCTGTTTGAGGATGTTTCCGCACATACCAATATGCCTGCCAATTCTTCTGTGGTCGGGCTTTTGATGTGCGCACTCTGGCTGACTTATTTCTACGGCGCGAATCTGGTGGAAAAGCCGTGGTTCGGACCGGTGGTGTTTGATTCTTCCGAGTTGCCGATTGTGACCATTTACGCGATCTATATGCCCATTATACTGCGTATGATGGTGAAGGAAAAAAGTCTGCATCCGGTCAAGCGTTTTCTGTTTCCCATTCTGACACTGCTTTGCTGTCTCTTCATGATATTTGCCGCAGTGATTGCGCACGGAATGGGCGTGGTGTGGTATCTTTTGGTTTTTGCATGCATCATGGCAATCAGCGTGTTTTTTTACAAAAAAGAGGAAAAAACGGTATAAGCCGTGCGATAAAAGCAGAGCATATCGGAAGGCAGGTCGTTTTTTACACGAAGAAAGGAGATACATATGAAGGATATTACACAGATTGATCCGAGGTTTTTGACGAGTGTGCAGCTGGACCGCAACAGTGTGACGGCGTATGACGTTACCTTACCGCCGTTTTCCGTGCACGGGCTCTTATTGCCGCAGGATGAGAATGATCGGTTCCGTCGGTTGCCGGAAGAGGTGGCAGCGGCAACTAATCCGGGAGTTTTGGAATTGCATGCCAATACCGCCGGCGGTCGTGTACGGTTTGTGACGGATGCTTCGGTAATCGGTATTTGCGCCGTCATGCCGCGGCTGTGCCGCGCGTCGCATTTTGCGTTGAGCGGTTCCTGCGGATTTGACCTGTATGCCGCAAAGACGGACGGCAGTGGAGTTCATCATGTGCAGACCTTCTTGCCTCCGTATGACATGACCGACACTTACACAGGCGTATACCGTTGTGCCGGCGGAGAGATGACGGAGTATACGTTGAATTTTCCTCTGTATAGCGATGTTTCTTCCCTGTACGTCCTGCTGAGCAAGGGCGCAACGGTCGGTGCGCCGCGTCCCTATCGGGTGCAGACACCGGTTGTGTACTATGGCTCTTCCATCACGCAAGGCGGATGTGCTTCGCGTCCGGGCAATGCATACCAGAGCATGATTGCACGCAGACTGGATTGTGATTTCGTGAACCTGGGCTTTTCCGGCAGTGCATGTGGTGAAACGGTCATTGCGGATTATATTGCCGGGTTATCCATGTCCGCCTTTGTGATGGATTATGACCACAATGCGCCGGATGTGGCACATCTCGCCGCTACGCACGCCCCCATGTTTGCCCGCATTCGTGCGGAAAATCCGACATTGCCCATTATCTGTGTTTCCCGTCCGGATTATTTTTTCTGCCCGGCGGAGTGCGAACCGCGCAGGCAGGTAATCGAGAAAACGGTGCGGGATGCCGTTGTGGCGGGGGATCGATATGTTTCTTTTGTGGACGGGCGTGATTTTGCCGCGCAGTTCGGAGCAGGGGACTGTATCAGCGTGGACGGCTGTCATCCGAACGACCTTGGGTTCTTCTGTATGGCGATCCGTCTTGGAACGGAGCTTGCACATTGGATTGGGCAGAATGAGTTGACGGAATAACACATACGGGAACACAGAAAAATATAAAAAACATGGAAAAGTTGCCACGGCATTTGCCATGACAGCTTTTCTGTACAGGGGTCAGCGCGGTGACATTTCCGGTGCTATGGAGAAGTCCCGACGAAAACAAAAAAGTCTCCGGAAAATCCGAAGACTTTTTTACGCGCCGTAAGGGACTCGAACCCCCGACCTTTTGGTTCGTAGCCAAACACTCTATCCAGCTGAGCTAACGGCGCATTTGCCCGGGTGATTACCCGAACAAGCTATATTATAATATATTCTTTCCGGTTTGTCAACCCCTTTTTGAAAAAAAGTTGAAAAAACGGAATTTGGGGCGAACCGCCATGTGATAAGGTCACTTTTCCTCTTGACAAAGCGTTTGGTTGTGGGTATAATAATGACGTAGAATGAAAACAGAACGGAGGAGATAGAAAAATGGTTGTTACGAAGGAATCGGTTATCGGTGATGTGTTGGATTTTGACGAAGGAACGGCAAAATTCTTCTTTGAAATCGGCATGCATTGCCTGGGATGCCCCGCATCCAGAGGCGAGTCCATTGCGGATGCCTGTGCTGTGCATGGAACGGATCCGGACGAATTGGTTGCAAAGCTGAATGCGTATCTGAGCGCAAAATAAAAAACCGGACAAACGGCGGCTTCCGCAGGCGCTTTTCGCAATGGAAGCCGCCGTTTTTGAATTGCATGCAAGGAAATTGTACCGAGAGGGAAACTTTGTATGAAATTGACAGAGTCTTTGCAGGAGAAGGGAGAGACTGAATGGCAGAACCGGGAAAAGAGGTAAAAGCCCTGGACGCACGCCTTGCCAGCGCGATTCCGTTTGTGCGCCGGGGGAGCTTTCTGGCGGATGTCGGCACCGATCACGCCTATTTGCCGATTGATTTGTACAAAAGAGGGCAGATTCGCGGTGCCGTTGCATCGGATATCAATCGGGGACCGTTGGAGCGCGCCGTAGCTCATATCCGTGCATCGGGAGCAGGAGAAGGAATCTGTACGGTACTTACAGACGGATTGCAGGGAATTGAAGCCTATCATCCGGATGACATTACGATTTTCGGAATGGGCGGCGAGTTGATCTGCGATATTCTCCGTGCGGCGCCTTTTGTACGTCACCCGTCGATTCGTCTGATCCTGCAGCCGATGACGCATCCGGAAAAAATGCGGCAGTTTTTGCTCTCGGAAGGGTTCTGCATCGCGGGAGAGGCTCTCAGCCGTTCGGAGGGACGGATTTACCAGACGGTTTGTGCCGTATGGGACGGGATTGATCGGTTGGATACGTACACACCGTTTGACTGCCTGTTCGGCAGAGAAAACCGAATTGCGAACGCGCCACTCTATCAGGATTTGCTGGCGGTCGGTAAACGTGTTTTGTCCCGTCGTCTTGCCGGGAAGCGGATTGCCGGACAGAATGCCGGATATGAGGAGGAAATATTGGCGGCGATTGCCGCTTGGGAGGAGGAAAACCGATGATGACTGTCAGACAACTGTATGCATTTTTGGAAGCTCGGATTCCGCGCACGCTTTCCTGCTCGTGGGACAACGACGGGCTTGCCGTTTGCGCCTCGCCGGACAAGCCGGTACGCCGGGTGTTGGTGACGCTGGACGTAACAGCCGATGCCATTGCTTACGCAGAGCAGGGAGGTTTCGATGTGGTGCTGTCGCACCATCCGCTTTTGTTCTCTCCGCTGCGTTCTCTGTGTGCCGGCAGCGATCCGGCAGACCGGGTGCTGTCTCTTTTGCGTGCGGATATCAGCGCAATGTCTTTCCATACCAGACTGGATGCGGTGGACGGCGGGGTGAATGACTGTCTTGCTGCCGCGATCGGACTGTGTGATGTCGATAAACTGTGCGAAGACGGTATTGCCATCGGCAGAATCGGACAATTGCCGGAACCGATGCCGCTTTCCGTATTTGCCCTGCAGGTCAAAAATGCGTTGGGATGCCCGACGGTCAGTTACGCAGGGGACGGCATTGTCTCGCGGGTTGCCCTGGTCAGCGGATCCGGTGCAGAGGAAGCGGCTCTTGCGTTCAACGCAGGGGCGGATACCTACCTTTCCGGGGAACTAAAGTATCACCAGTTGTGCGATGCGCCGGAGACGGGACATTGTTACGTCTGCGCAGGGCACTTTCATACGGAATTTCCGGTTTGCCGCATTCTTGCCGATTGGGTCAGGGATGCAGATCCTTCTATCGAAACCGAGCTTTTTGCCTCGGATCGTATCGGAACGGTCTGAAAAAATGCAAACAGAAAACGGGACAGCACCAGAGGAGGGTGCTGTCCCGTTTTTGATATCCCTTTTATTCCTTTATTCCACCCAAAATTCCTGTTTGAGCGAACGCGAAAACAATGCATTGAGTGTTTCTTTCGGATCTTTTTGCTCGTACAGAATTTCGTAAACCGCACGGCTGATCGGAAGATCAACTTGGTAAGTATCGGAAAGACGGATCAGGGCGGCTGCAGTATAATAACCTTCGGCAAGTGCATCATAACGTTCTCCGCGGATCAGCGCCTCGCCAAAGCGTCTGTTGTGGCTGTAGGGGGAGAAAACGGTCGCTTCGTAGTCGCCAAGGTGACAGAGTCCGTAGGCGGAAAGCTCACTGCCTCCCATTGCACGGATCAGTCTGGCAACTTCCCGTGCACCGCGTGCCATCAGTGCACCTTTGAGTGCCCCAAGGGACATGCCGTCAAGCATGCCGGCGGCGATGCCGATAACGTTTTTGGCTGCTGCTCCAATCTCGTTTCCGATCAGGTCATTGCCGATATAGAAACGAATCAGATTGCCCGAAAAGGCGTCAATCAGGTGGTATTTGGTTTCTTCGTCCTCACTGTCAATGACCATGCAGTTCGGAATCCCGGCACAGAAGGATTGTACATGCCCGGGACCGAGCCACACCGCAATCCGGTTGCTTTTGCTGAGGTTTTCCGATGCAATCTGGGACAGGCGGCGACCTGTCGCTATTTCGATTCCCTTCATGCAGAGCACAATCGTTTTGCCGCTCAGCCCACGTTCTGCAAGCTGACGGGTCAAAGCGTCAAGCCCCTGTGAATTGATGGAGATGGCGATGATCTGTGCCTGGTCTGTGCAGGAAAGATCCGTGGAAAGCGCTACTGCGGGGGGTAATTCCATCAGCTCATTGCGGCGTGTTGCAAGCAGTTCCTGCATATGAACGGAAGACGCCCTGCCGTACAGCGTGACATCATGTCCGGATAAAGAAAGATAGCGGGCGATGAAGGAACCCCAACGCCCGCAACCGATAACAGTAATACGCATTCTTGATTCTCCCGAAAACCGTATTTGGCAATTGCGGTGCCGTGTATGTGTGACCATATGACACACACCTACAGTATACAGGAAAACGGTCGGAATTACAAGACCTTTGCCAGAAAAGTTTTCAGACGTTCCGATTTGGGCGCTGTAAAAATTTCCGCCGGTGTGCCGTCTTCCATAATAACGCCCTTGTCCATGAAAATCACACGGGTTCCGACCTCGCGTGCAAACCCCATTTCATGAGTGACCACGACCATAGTCATGCCGCTGTGTGCAAGCTCACGCATGACGTCCAATACCTCTCCCACCATTTCGGGGTCCAGTGCGGAGGTCGGTTCATCAAAGAGCAGAACCTCCGGCTCCATACACAACGTCCGGACAATCGCAACACGCTGTTTCTGACCGCCAGAAAGCTGAGAGGGGTAGTTTTGCGCACGGTCGGCAAGCCCGACACGCTGTAACAGCTCCACTGCCTTTGCTTCCGCTTCCGCACGGTTCTTCCCACGCAGTTTCATAGGGGCAATGGTCAGATTGCGCAGAATGGTCATGTGGGGAAAGAGATTGAAATGCTGGAAAACCATGCCCATTTTCTGGCGATGCCGGTTGATATTGATCCGCGGGTCGGTGATGTCGGTTCCGTCAAAGAGAATGGTGCCGGAAGTGGGGAGCTCCAAAAGATTCAAAGAACGCAGGAAGGTGGATTTTCCGCTTCCGGAAGGACCGATGATGACGGTTACTTCGCCGCGGCGGATATCGGTGGTGATACCGTCCAATGCCTTGACGGCACCTTCATTGTAATATTTTTTGAGATCCTTGACACTGATAATCACATCGGATGCAGTTATGTTTTGTTGATCCATACCCGTAACTCCTTCTCTCAGCGCTCACTGCGGCGCAATTTCTTTTCCAACAGCGCGACCAGACGTGTCAGAATGATGACGATGAGCAAATAGATCAGGGCAACGGCAATCAGCGGCATGAATGCCGAGAAGGTACGCCCGCGGATCAGATCTCCCGCTTTGGTCAAATCCATAATTCCCACGTATCCGGCAACAGAGGTCTCCTTCAGCAGGGAAATAAACTCGTTGCACAACGCAGGAAGACAGTTCTTGAACATCTGCGGAACCACGATGTAGATCATGGTCTGTACATAATTGAAGCCCATTGACCGACCTGCCTCAAACTGCCCCTGGTCGACTGCCATAATGCCGCCGCGGAAAATCTCAGCGACATACGCGCCGGAGTTCAGACCGAAAGCAATAATAGCAATCAGCAGTTCGTTGTTGGAGGAGGCAAAAATAACAAAATAGGTGATCAAGAGCTGTACCACCACAGGGGTTCCGCGGATGATTGTCAGGTACAGGCTGCAGATGAAATTGAGAATACGCAGAATTACATAACCGAATCCCCCGCGCTTTTTCAGAGATTCTTTGTTTTTGTCATAGGTGGAGCGGACAATTGCCACCAAGACGCCCAGCAGAATGCCGATCAGAAGTGAAAACAGCGTAATCAGCAGGGTGTTCTTCAGACCGTCTACCAACCACTTCCAACGGTTCTCTTTGATAAAATTGGTGACAAATTCATTTTTGAACTTTGTCCAGAATTCTATGAACTTTGTCCGGAACGCCGAAGCGGAGAGCAGCAGTTGTATCTGTCCCATAAATTAAAAAAGCCTCCTTGCAGAAAATAACCGGAACGGCGGCAGGGAACTGTCCTTGCGGACATTCCCGACCCGCTCCGGTTGTTTCAATTCCGAATAATTACTCGGCTTTGATATACTTAGCAACAATCTTTGCGATCGTGCCGTCGTCGGTCAACTCTTTGAGTGCTTTGTTGATCTTTTCCAGCAGTTCGGAATTTTCCTTGCCAACGGCGATGGCATAATCCTCGTCTGCATAGGAACCTTCCAGAATGGTCAGCCCTTCGTTTGCTTTAACAAATTCCTTGGCGGGCTGGTCGTCAATGACGACTGCGCTCAGCTTGCCGCTTGCCAATGCCGCAACGGCATCCGCACCGTTGGAATAACGCTTTACCTTGTCTTCACCAAATCCGAAGTTTTCAAGCGTGTCAGAGCAGTAGATGTCACCGGTGGTGTTCTGCTGAACACCGACAAGCACGCCCTCCTTGACTGCGGTGTGGTTACCCTCTGCGTCAAGCACGAAGAAGTCGTCAACGGACTTGTATTCAGAGCCTTCTTTTACGATGACAACCTGGATGCCCTTTGCGTAAGAATCAGAGAAGTTAACCTGCTGTTTCCGTTCGTCGTTGACGGTCATGCCTGCCATGCCGATATCATATTTGCCGGTCTGCACGCCTGCGACGATGGAACCGAATTCGACATCCTTGATTTCCAGTGTCATGCCCAGCTTCTTGGCAATCTCGGTTGCGATCTCAACATCGATACCGGCATAACCGTTGCCCTCTTTGTATTCGTAGGGCGGGAAGTTTGCGTTGGTTGCCATAATCAGCGTGGTTTTCGTGTCTGCGGCGGTTGTTTCTTCCGTTTTGGTTGAGTCAGAACCGCAGGACAGCATTGTCAGCATTGCCGCACAAAGCATGGCTGCTGCAAGAACAATTGCAAGTAATTTTTTCATGATGATAATCCCCTTTTGTTTTTGAACGAATCCGTGCTGCTGCGCGGGTTGTTTGATTGATTTGCATAATTATACACCCGACGTGTATATTTGTCAACCCCTTTTTTACAAAAAAATAACTTTTTACGAATTTGCCATATCTGACAATTCTGCTTCTTGTTCTTTGTGCAAATGGTACAAACATCTTGACGGCGAACTCTATTTCGACACGATTTTTGAGAACCAATCGGAAAAGGCGCACATTTCTCCGACTCGTGCAGAGTGAATGCGCGCCTTGAATATTCATGCTTTCATTCATGTTATGCCTCTGAGCAGGAGGCAAAAAGCAGGGTTTTGGTCCGTTCTACAGCCGTTTCATATGCGGTCCCTAACACCAGGGAAACCTCCCTGCAGAGGCACTGCAACGCGACGGCTTCATATTCGTTGTCGACTTCGGGGAGTCTTTTCTTATTGGCGGCAAAAGCACGACGTCTGATTGTCACGGTACGCAATACCCGTACCCATCCTTGCGGGTCATTGGCGGCAAGTGCATCCCGGTAAGCATTTCTGCGTTGTTTTTCGTTGGTAACCGTGATGGTTCCCACGGCGGAAAAGCCGTCCCGCAGATCATTGACCTGCTCACGCGACATCAGAGCGCGCATGTTGACCATTTCGTTTCCCACCGGTGTGAATACTGCCGAACCGCTCGGGGAACCGACCGGTTTGAGTACATAAAAGAGGCGTGGATCTGCCGGATCAAAAGGAGACGGCACAATGTCGCTGACCAGGCAAACCCCGCTCGTGCCGTACACAACATACTCATTTTTGCTGTACATCAAAAATCCCTCCCTTTCCGTGCGACATAAATCACTACAATATTATTATATCACATTTTTTGAAAAATGGTAGGGATGCAGGGCGAAAATTCATAAAAAATTCATTTTTACCAGCCGTATTGCTCGTAATGCGGCTCTATGACGGTTTTGTTATAGTCATTTCCGCCGGGATAGTTGGCGCTTTTGAGAATGCCGGGCGTATAACCGTCCGTAAGCATTTTTTCAACGGCGACTGCGGTCAGTGACCAGAGAATATAATCGGAACCGATTCCGGAAGCGGCTGCAAAATGCGCTTCAATGCCGGGGACCTCAAGCATAGCCTCAGCGGCGGGTGCGCAGTTGTCAAGCGTCAATGTGGCAATTTCGTACAGCTTTTTCCCGCAGGAGTGAACGGGAGCCACTTCTTTTGTGTACTCCATACTGGTCAGCGCGATGACCTTCACGCCCATTTGCACTGCTTCGTAGGCAAGCTCCACCACGGACGGTGTGCGTCCGGATACCGAACTGACAAACAACACGTCGCCCGGGCGGATATTGGACATAGACAGCGCATACCGTGCCGCCGCGCCCTCGGTTTTGATCCCAAGATCGCTCCTGTCGCGCTGGCGTGCATTGTTCTCGATTTTGAGATCGTAGGAAAAGTGCTTGTAAAAAATGGGACCGCCGCCGCGATAGATCAGATCATTTTCAATTCCGTGCACAATCCCGGACAGAAAGATGCAACCGCCGTTTTCTACCGCATCTGCAACCATTTCGCCCGCTTTTGTAATTGCCTCTTTTTGGGTCGTGCGGATTTTTGCAAGCAGCGTATCCACAGCGCCCTGATAACGTTCCATCAACATTTCAAAATCCTCCATGATTAAAAACTTCATTAAAAATTACTTTATTGCGGCATTCTGCCGTCGGAAAAACAGGGTAAGAAAGGTTTTGGGTACGCCGCCGCAATCCTGCAAAGCGTATCCGGGTCATGTATCCCGCGTGCAAAGCCATGGCAAAGCACACTGCCGACCACCGGTTCCACCAGCGGGGGACGCAGAGCGAAGTCCGGAATTTTTTCCAGAATCACCGAAAGGACCGATTCCGCATACAAAGGATTCCCCTTCCAGACACTGCCGCTGACCGTTGTCGGCAGACCGGTCGGCAATCCGAAGTGGTGCAAATGGTGCAGATACTGACGTCCGAGCGCCTGTCCCGCTTCCCGCAGGATGGACTGTGCAACGGCATCGCCCGCCTGCGCCGCCTGACCGACAGCGGGACAGAAAGACGCGATTGCCGTTACCGGGGAGACCGCGGCGTCCGGTGCGTAGATGGAAAACACGGCATCCCGCGGGTTCTCCGTGCCGTACCGCTCACACAGCAATGCAGTGAGTGCGGTGGCAGGAGCCTGTTCCTCATATGCGTGCATAATTGCACGGAAGGCGTGCCTTCCGATGTCGTATCCGGAACCGTCATCCCCCAATGCGGCGCCCCATCCGCCGGAACACAGCGTTTCCTTATTGCGGCAGGTATGAATGCCATTGCCGGTGCCTGCCAAGAGAATGGTCCCGTCCCCCATAATCAGCGCGGTGGCAAGCGCCGGTTGCAGTTCGTTGCGGAAAACAATCTCATCGGGGTGAAAGGTGCGTTCCAGTGCATCACGGCAGTCCGGGAAAAAGGTTCCGCTCAGCGTACCGAGTGAGGTTACACCTTCCTTTTGCAGAATTTCCAACATCAGATTGATGTGTGCGTCCATGAGTGCCTGCGGGGTGGTATTGCGGCGCATACTGCCGACAGAGAAGATCCGGCGCGGTAAAAAATCGTCGCCGTAAAGAACAAATCCGGTTTTGGAGCCGCCCGCATCGACGGCGAGGTGCAGTTTCACGGGATTCCTCCTTTCTGCCCCGGAAAGGGCAGGTTTTATTGGTAGAATATATGATCTCCGAATTTTTCAAACATTTCCCGGTTGTGCCGGTCTCCGCCGTCCAAATTGGCACTCATAAAGACCGGTGGAAGCGTACCGTCCGAGAGCAATTGTTCGACTGCTTCGATGACCAGTGCATTGATCAGCGCGGCGCCTACCGCCGTAGAGGTCGGACCGATGGCTTCCGGAAGACCCGGCAGACGGACTGCCGCATCTCCCACTACGCCGCAGTTGTCGATGACGGCATCGCACACCTCAAATAGGCGTTTGCCGGACGGATGCCGGGAGCTGACTGCGCCGGAGTAGGCAAGGGAAGTGATACAAGCGGTGTAGACGCCGGCGGCTCTCGCCTCTGTTGCCATTTCAACCGGAACCGTATTGCGCCCGGAAACCGAATGCAGAAGGAGAAAATCGCCGCATCCGACGTGATTTTCCTCCAGAATGATTTTTCCGAGCCCCGGCAGCCGCTCCAGTTTGCTGGTCATGGTGACGGGTCTTGTGTTGAGCATAAATCCGGGGAAAAGAATGGGATTGATGATTGCCAACCCGCCGGTGCGGTAGAAGACCTCTTCTGCCAGGATGCCTGCGTGGGAACAGCCGAAAACAAAGACATTGTGTCCCTCGCGGACGGTTGCTGCAAGTTTTTCTGCGACCGCAAGAATTGTTTCTTTCTGTGTTTCCCATGCGTGATGCAGTGTTTTTTCCACAGTTTCCAGATAAGTGTTGCCGTACATGGTGATTCCTCCGTATCTTTTTTGAACGGTGTGTTACCTGAATGAAATATCCGACGTAAACGGTCCGATGTGCAGATCGGTGTCGGTTTCACCCAGGCGTTTGCCGTTAAGCGTTATATTTTCGATTTGTACGCGGGAAACGGTACATTCCGGCGAAAGTCCGTTCAGTTGAATGACTGGCTTTTGCAGGCATCCGTCCGTGTAAATTCCGATGTTACGGAACAGGACATCGCTGACGCGTCCGTGCAGTCCGTCCTCACTGAACAGCCCCATGTCATAGATGGGAATAGCAATCAGCATCGGCTGACGAAGCGCGCCGGTATCGGTATAGACATCCTCGTCCCGTTCCTGAATCATTTCCGAGAGCTGATGTCGGTTGTATTCAATCCGGATGTTCTCAAACAGGATATGATGGATGTATGCACGGTTGTGGTGTTGTATATCGAGATGAATGGTCGAGCCGTGGATCAGATCGCAGTCCCGGAAGATGATATTTCTGTATTCGGGCGCATTGGTTTCCGCTCCCAGTTCCAAACCTCTGCCCCAGTCGCAGAAGACCACGCATTTTTCCGTCAGAATATTTTCGTTGTTCCAGTCGTCCCAGCCGCAGATTCCCTTGATGACCACGCAATCATCGAAATTGCGCAGAAAACAGTTGCGGATCACAACATTCCGGCAGTTGAACAGGTCAATTCCGTCTGCATTATAACGCCACATGCCGATGGTTTTGATTCCGTCGATTTCCAGGTTTTCGCATTGTGCCGGTATCATGGCAAAGGTTGCGCTGTCACGCAGTACCAGATCCTGTACACGGACGTTGCGGCAACGGTACAGGCGCAGACAGCCGTGCAGAACACGGCGCTGTTCCAGAAAAGCGAAAAACGCTTCCCGATCTCCCGGCAATTGGGCATGGTAGTCGCATGGGAGCAGGCGGTCATCGTCCGTGCGGATTTCTTCACTGCCGTCTAAAATGCCGCCGCCGCAAAGCAAAATATCCTCTTCTCCGTAAGCGGTGATGCTGCCGTATACCACTGCACCGCGTTCGATGATGACCGTGGTGTGACTGCCGATAACCGTATGCCCGATATGGTGGACTCCAGGCGCGTAACGGATCCATGTTCTTCCTTCTTTCGCGGGGAGCGCCTCGCGGACCGGGTCTACAAAGATATGGAGGGCGTGGTGGAAGTTGTCTCCCTCAAAAACATATTGCCCCGGCCCCGGCAATGTAATCAGAAAAGCACTCCCCTGACGCTTTGGTGAAATTCCGGCTGACAGGGGACGGACGGTCGCATCGGATACGGGACGGACGGGGGAGACGGCGACGGTAACGGGTTCATCGGCACACAGGCAGAGAAATGCTGTCTCTTCCGTCTGATCAAGCGGACGCTGATGACCGCGCCAGGGGGTGTTGAACGGCATTGCGGAAACACGGGCGGCATATGCCAAAGCAGGAGTGCCGTTGACGGTGATTGCATAAAGATCGCTGGTTGTTTCCGTTTCCGGAATCGGGGTGAGATGTACCATGTTTTTTTCTGCCCTCTCGCTGTTTTTTCGGATTGTCTCCGATGTGTCCATGATAACACAAAGCGCGGGAAATATCAAGAGAAATATGCAAAAAGGGTGAAAAATAATATGTCGTGGGATTTCCTGATTCGGAGCATTGTTTTTGCTGCCATTTATGTACAAACGGCGGGACTTCGGGATATACTGAGTAAAGAGAAAGAGAGGAACGGAATATGCAGAGTCAAACAGAGGAAAACGAATTTCGCGGAAAATACTTCGGCACGGACGGCTTTCGCGGGGAGGCGGGAGTGAATCTGACTGCGGAGCATGCCTTCCGCATCGGCAGATTTTTGGGATTGCCGCAGGACGGGCGCCGTGTCCGGGTGCTGATCGGTAAGGATACCCGTCGTTCCTGCTATCAGTTGGAGTATGCGCTTGCCGCTGGTGTTGCCGCGTCCGGCGGGGATGCATGCCTGTTGCATGTCGTGCCTACGCCCGGTGTATCGTGGCTGTGCAGTGCCGGGAAGTATGACTATGGTGTCATGATTTCGGCATCGCATAATCAATATTACGACAACGGGATCAAAATCGTCAACCGGAAAGGGGAAAAAGCAGAGGATGCATTGCTGGCACGCATTGAGGCGTGGATGGACAGCGATACGGTGGAGCCGGCAGCCGTCCGCGAAAAGACCGGGTGTGTTTATGACTGCGCGGAAATCCGTGAGCGTTACGCGCGGCATCTGCTCTCGCTTGCGACCGATTCCCTTGCAGGGCAGCCGTTCACCGGACTGCGCGTCGGGCTGGACTGCGCAAACGGTGCTGCCTGGCGGATGGCGCCGTTTCTGTTCCGCCAGGCAGGTGCTACGGTGTATACGATAGGGGACGCGCCGGATGGACTCAATATCAATGCCGGGGTGGGTTCTACGCACATTGATGCACTCTGCCGCATAGTTTGGGAACACGGTCTGGACTGCGGATTTGCCTTTGACGGGGATGCGGACCGGTGCATTGCGGTGGACGGCGACGGAAATGAGGTGGACGGAGATAAGATCCTGTACCTGTTTGCACGCAAATTACAAAAGGAAGGAAAGTTACGCGGCAACACCGTGGTGATTACCGCGATGTCTAATCTGGGACTTTCCCGTGCGTTGGAGCAGGCAGGAATTGACTGTGTCCGGACAGCGGTTGGAGATCGGTTCATCTACGAATGCATGGCGGCAAACGACTATGTGCTTGGCGGAGAGCAATCCGGACACATTCTTTTGCGTGACCGGGAAGTGACCGGTGACGGGATTCTGACGGCGCTGTTGTTGGCGGGGGAGATGATCGGCAGCGGTTTTGCGTTCCGTGACGCATTGCACGAGATGACTGCGCAGGTTGTTTCCTATCCGCAGCTGACCGAAAGCGTCCGTGTGCATGACAAGAATGCGGCACTTGCCGATGCGGCGGTGCAGGCTGAGGCGGAGCGTGTCCGTGTACGCCTTGGGAAGAACGGCAGACTGGTTTTGCGGAAGAGCGGCACGGAGCCTGTTGTGCGTGTGATGGTAGAGGCGCAGGATGAGGCGATTTGCCGTGCATGCTGTGACGGTCTGATTGCACTGCTGAAGGCTGCGGGAAAGGGTGCGGACCGGTAAGGGGGTAGAAAATATGGAAACAAAGATTGACCCGCAGGAGATTACAATACGGGAGCTGTATACGTTGTCCGCCACTGCCGCGCAGGGATATCTTGCCGGATTCCGCTATCCGTGGGAGGCACTTGCCGGCATTGCGGCGTTTGTGCAGGCACTGCAGAAGCGGTTGCCTGCCGAAGAGTATGAAGAAATTTTGCCGGGGGTGTTTCTTGCCCGGGACGCACGGATTGCGTCGGGGGCAGTGTTTTTTGCACCGACCGTGATCGGGCATGAGAGTGAAGTCCGTCCGGGCGCCTACCTGCGCGGTTCGGTTCTGGTCGGAAACGGATGTGTGGTCGGAAACTCAACGGAGCTCAAAAACTGTATTCTGTTTGACGGTGTGCAGGTGCCGCATTACAATTACGTCGGGGATTCTGTTTTGGGAAAAGGAGCACATATGGGTGCCGGCGCACTCACTTCCAATGTCAAGGGGGATAAAACACCGGTTACGATTCTGTGCGGAGAAGAACGGCTGACGACCGGACGCAAAAAGTGTGGGGCATTTCTTGGGGACGGTGCGGAAATCGGTTGCGGTGCCGTACTGAATCCGGGAACCGTGATCGGCAGGAACAGTCGCGTCTATCCGTTGGTGTCCGTGCGCGGATGTATTCCGGCAGGATATCTTGTGAAGGGAACGGACCGCGTGGAAAAAATTCTTTATTTTGGGGCAGAATAACGGAATTGCCGGGGCACAGCTACTTTGCGTGTTCCCGGCAAAAAAACTGAAAAAAATTTGAAAAAAACTATTGACAAAGCATTTTTCGTATGGTATAATAAGCGGGCGTTGTTGAGAAACGACGTGCTATGGCGGAATAGCTCAGCTGGCTAGAGCAATCGGTTCATACCCGATAGGTCATAGGTTCAAATCCGATTTCCGCTACCAGCGGCCCGTTGGTCAAAAGGCTAAGACACCGCCCTTTCACGGCGGTAATATGGGTTCGATTCCCGTACGGGTCATACAATGAGAGACTTGGTTGCCATTGTGCATCAGGTCTCTTTTGTTTTTTACCGGAGGTTTTTTATGACGGACAGTCAGAAGAAAAAGCGGATCAAAGAGATTTCGGAGGCGTTGCGCGCTCTGTATCCGGATGCCGTCTGTGCCCTGACCTGGATGGGGGACGGGCAGGATGAAGCGGATGCCGTACGAAAAGACGGCTGGCGGTTGCTTGTAATGGGGCGGCTGTCCGCACAGTGTACCGACGCGCGGGTGAATCTTGTCTGTCAGGATCTGTTCGCAAAATATCCCACGTGCCGCGCATTGGCGGATGCGCTGCTTTCCGATATTGAGGCGGTCATCCGCCCCTGCGGACTGTACCATACCAAAGCCGAGAGCATCAAGGCATCCTGCGGGATTCTCTGTGACCGCTACGGCGGTGAAGTGCCGGACAATATGGAGGAACTGGTTGCCCTGCCCGGCGTCGGACGGAAGATTGCCAACCTTCTGCTGGGGGACCTGTACGGTCAGCCGGCTGTGGTTGCCGATACCCACTTTATCAGACTTTGCGGGCGGTGGGGTATGTACCCGGCGTCACTGAAAGATCCGGTTGCGGTCGAAAGAATCATGCGGGAACTGTTGCCGCCGGAGGAATCCTCCGATTTCTGTCACCGTGCGGTGCAGTTCGGCAGAGATTTTTGCAGCGCGCGCCACCCTGCCTGTGACAGATGCCCGGTGCGTCCCCTTTGTGCTTATGCCGACAGTGCCGCAGACGGCGGTGCCGAGTAGTGAAAGCGGTCGAAAAAATGGGGAAATACATTGACAATCCGGTCCCATGTGTGTATAATAATAGGGGGTTGTCTGCGTTGTATCCGTGGCGGTGCCCGGATTGGACAATTGCCGTCTTATTGTTGTGTTCATAAACTGGCGTATAATGAAAAGGGCTTTTGCGGAGGTGTTGATGGAGCATATTCCGGTTCCGGCATTCGCCGGAGATTGTATTGCACAATTGGAAAAGAACGGATTCTGCGCATATCTGGTGGGCGGTTGCGTGCGGGATGCCCTGATGGGAAAAGAACCGCATGACTATGACCTGACCACAGACGCGACCCCGCAGGAGATGCTGCAGGTTTTTTCCGGATACCGCGTGATTCCGACAGGATTGCAGCATGGAACGCTGACCGTCCTTTCGCACGGTCAGCCGATTGAAATCACGACTTTCCGGGTAGACGGCGCCTATCTTGACAACAGGCATCCGTCGTCGGTGTCCTTTGCAAAACATCTGGAGGACGATTTATCCAGACGTGATTTTACCGTAAATGCCATGGCGTACAGTCCGCGCACGGGTCTTGTGGACCTGTTCGGCGGAAGGGAACATCTGCGCGCCGGTATCATTGCGTGCGTGGGAAATCCGGATCAGCGTTTCAGGGAGGACGGCTTGCGGCTGATGCGTGCCATCCGCTTTGCCTCGGTTCTTTCTTTTGCGGTTGACCGGGCGACGGCGGAAAGTATCCATCGAAACCGTTTGCTTTTGCGGCAGATCGCCGCGGAAAGAATTTATGCGGAATTTACCCGTTTGCTCGCGGGTTCGGGCGCCGTTCCGATTTTGTCGGCATACGGCGATGTCATTGCGGTTTTTGCACCGGAATTGGAGCAGGTACCGTTTGGGGATGATGCCCGACGCGCGATGGAGTTTCTTGGTGCGTGCGGCGGTCCTGTACCGATCACGGTTTTGTTTGCGGCATATTTTTCCGGGATGGAGGCTGACGCCGTTGGGCATATTCTGCGGCGGCTGCGCGCGGATAACCGGACGCATGACAGCGTTGTCTCCTTGCTGCGGGACTGTCGTATCCCGCTGCCGCAGAGCGGGAGCACGGAGGAAAATTTACGGGAGTTGCGCCGCTTTTTGCGTGGAAAAGAGCCCGATTACGCGGCGGCACTGTTTTTGCTTCGTGCCGCGTTGGCAGCGGACGGGGAGAACCGTTCCCGTGCGTGCACACTTGCCGAACAGGCACAGGCTGTTTATGAGAGCGGCGCCTGCCTGTCGCTTGTCGGTCTTGCGCTCAAGGGGCAGGATCTGTTATCGGTCGGCATTCCGGGCGGGCGCAGGATGGGAGAAATCCTGGAGAGATTGCTTTGCCTGGTGATTGACGGAGATTTACGGAACGAACGGCAGGTTTTGCTGGACGCCGCTTTACGGATGGCGGCGGAGGAGTGCGCCGGTGCGGAAACGCACGGGGGCGGAAAGAATGGCGGCGGCAATGTTTTTCCTTGATTTTTCTGCTTTTGGATTGTGCCCCTTCCATGGGGGAAATAATAGGTAACAGACAGGATGGAAATAATCACGCGGAGGTCCCACGATGAAGAATGAGAAAATTCATAAGCGCCTGGGGCGCGATCAGGTACTGACCGTACCGAATCTGATGAGCCTGTTCCGGCTTTTATTGGTGCCGCTTCTGTTCATATTTACATTTGGCGGCGAGTGGGAACGGTGGAGAATGTTTGCCGTGTTTGCGGTTGTGGTGGTTTCCGCACTGACGGATGTGGTAGACGGTTTTATTGCACGGAAATACCACTGCGTGTCCGATCTCGGAAAACTGCTGGACCCGGTTGCGGACAAGCTGACGCAGTTTTCTCTGATGCTTTGCCTGGGGCTTCGGTTGCAGTTTTATCCGCTTCTCGGCTTGCTTGGCTTCCAGATTCTTAAGGAATGCGCCATGTTTATTGCCGGATGCTTTATCCTGAAGAATACGGATACCGTCAACAGCGCCAGATGGTACGGCAAGGTGACAACGGTCGTTTTGTATGCATCCATGCTGGCAATCCTGCTTTTCCCGATGCCGAAATGGGCGCTTGCACTGATTGTTGTATTTTGTGCTTTTTGGATTTTGTTTTCTTTGGTCATGTACCTGTTGTACTACAGAAAGCTGATTCTGCGTGCGCGGATGAAGGCGTCTGCGCCGACCGGAGAAACACGGGAGACGGAGGAAGGAACATGAAGACCGTATATTTTCGTGATTTTGATACTGCGGCGCATAATGCCGCCTATAATCTTTACCGCGCCCTGTGCACCTGCAAAGAAGCAGGGGCAGGGCGTCTCGTGTTTGACTGCGCGAAACGGTATGAACTGGACCCTGCGTTTTGCGCGGAACGCAACCTGTGCATTTCCAATCACGGGTACAACGGTCCGCACAGAATCGGCGTACTGATTGAGCAGATGCACGATTTTGAAATTGATTTTGCCGGTTCTACCTTGTGTATGATGGGGGAAGGCACCCATTTTGCCATTTTGGACAGCCGCAATATCAAGGTGCGCAATGTGGTACTGGAAAACCCGGAAAACATGTTTATGCAGGTGCGTGTCGCAGCGCACGGGGACGGATTTGTCGATGTGACCCCGATGAATGGCAGAGAACAGTTCGCAATCCGCAGACAGGAATTGGTCTGCCCTGCACCGCGTAAGACCTGCAATTACTGGATTGAAACCAATATTGAATTTACGCCGGACGGTGAGATTGCGTACGGAACCGCTGACCACACCATGGGGAATTATATACCGGAGATGCGGTGTGAACAGCTTGCCGACGGAAATCTGCGCTTTTACGATGTGCGGCGTTATCCGCCGGTTGGGAATATTCTGATCATCAGTGCGGCGCGCCGTTTGGGTGCCGGCTTCTTCCTTTGCGATTCTTCCGAAATCGTGTGCGAGGATGTCACGGTACATTCCTGCCTGGGAATGGGGCTGATTGCGCAGATGTGCGAAAATATTCATTTGAACCGGTTCTGTACGGTGCGTGCGGAGGGACTGTACTATTCCGCAACGGCGGATGCAACCCATTTTGTGGACTGCAACGGGCGTGTGACGGTGGAAAACTGTACGTTTGAAGGACAGTTGGACGATGCGCTGAATATTCACGGCATTTATACCCGTGTTCTTGCAAAGGACAAAAACGAACTGTTTGTGCGTGAGATGCATAACGATGCAAAGGGAATCCATATTTATCACGCGGGAGACCGCGTGCAGGCACTGCATCCGCAGACACTGATTCCTTATACGGAAAAAACGGTTGAGGCGGTTGAATATATCAACGGCGACCTGATTCGTCTGGTGCTTTCGGAGGAAACGGATGACATCCGTGTGGGGGACGACATCGAAAATATTTCCCACAACGTTGAATTGGTTTTTCGCCGGAACACGGTGAAGAATAACCGCGCGCGCGGCATGCTGATTGCCGCACGCGGAAAAACGCTGATTGAAGACTGTACGTTCCACACCAGCGGTGTGGCGATTCTGTTTGAGTCGGACGGGGCATATTGGTTTGAATCCGGCGGAACGGAGGATGTAACGATCCGGAACTGTCTGTTTGACCGCTGTAAGCACGGCGGCTGGGGGCGCGGCGTGATTGAGTGCGTTGCCCGCCCGGCAACCGAGGAGGGGAAATACTTCCACCACTGTATCCGCATTACCGAAAATGAGTTCCGCATGCTTCCCGGGGACGCAATCCCGGCGGCGATCTTTGACAATGTACAGACGGCGGTATTTACCGATAACCGGATGATGACGGCGAGCGGTGCACCGGCAACGGTCGTTCTGCACCATATCGGTCAGGCAGAGGTGCAGCCGGATACGGATCTTGAAACTGTCCCGGAGGAGATGTAAAGATGAAGATTGTGATTGCGGGAAACGGAAAGGTCGGTGGTGCGCTGACAGGACAGCTTGTCGCGGAAGGGCATGATCTGATTCTGATTGATTCGGACAGCGAGGCGTTGGAATCCGGCATGGAGCAGTACGATATCATGTCGGTGCAGGGAAACTGCGCTTCAATGGAGACTTTGCGGCAGGCGGGAATTGAGGACGCGGATCTTCTGATTGCCACGACCGGTTCGGATGAGGTGAATTTGCTTGCCTGTATGACCGCGCATGTGCTCAATCGGGGATTACATACCATTGCCCGTATCCGGAATCCGGAATACACCGATCAGGCGTACATGATGAAGGAGCACTTTGCGCTTTCCATGGATTTCAATCCGGACAGACAGACTGCCATCGAAATTGATCGGCTGCTCAAATACCCGGGATTTCTGAAGCGGGATGCCTTTGCCGACGGCAGAGTGGAAATTGTGGAGCTGCGTGTCGATGAAAAAAGCAAGCTCTGCGGCACAACGCTGATACGGATGATCGGGATTGTCAAATGCAAGGTCCTGGTCTGTGCGGTTCTGCGCGCCGGAAATGTGATTATTCCGGACGGTAATTTTGAACTGGCAGCCGGAGACCGCCTGTTTATTACGGCAAGCGCGGACAATCTGGCACTGCTGTTGCAGAATCTCGGTATGCAGCCGCATAAGGTGCGGCGTGTCGTGCTGATCGGCGGCAGTATGATCAGCATTTATCTTGCCGAGATGCTCTTGAAGGAAGAGATTGCCGTGCAGATCATCGAGGAGGACGGCGCCAAGTGTGTCCGGCTCGCTTCACGCCTGCCGCGGGCGCAGATTATTCACGCGGACGCAACGGTACAGTCGGTACTGGAGAGCGAGCGGGTCGGAGAAGCGGATGCCGTGATTGCCCTGACGGGGAAGGATGAGCTGAATATTATTCTTTCTCTGTATGCTTCGTCCTGTAAGGTGGACCAGGTGATTACCAAACTCAGCCGTGTGGACCGGATGCAACTGATTGAAAATCTGCCGATCGGGCGGATTGTCTGTCCCAAAAATCTGTGCAGTAACGGCATTGTCCGGTATGTCCGCTCCATCCCGAACCAGCAGACGGCAGCAAAGACCATTCATACCATCGCGGATGGCAAGGTCGAGGCGCTGGAATTTGCGGTGGACGAGAACACATTGCATTGCGATGAACCGCTCAAAGACATCCGACTGCGGAAAAATATGCTGATTGTCGGTATTTCGCACGGAAAACGGACCGAAATCCCCGGGGGTACGTCGTGCTTTTCGGTTGGGGACAGCGTGGTTGTGGTTTCGTCCGGAGAGCGGATGATCGGTTGTCTGAATGATATTTTTGAATAAACGGGGCGGAATATGAATTATCGAATGATGGGGCGTATCAATGCGCTGATCCTTGCCGCTGAGGCGGTGTTTATGATTCCGCCGCTTGTATTGGCACTTGTGGACGGTGTGTATGGCACCTTCCGCGGCTTTCTGTACGGTATTCTGATCCTGCTTGCGGTTTCCGGCGTATTGTTCCTTTTGTCGCGCGGTGCGCAGAAGGGATTTTATGCCCGTGAGGGTCTGATCTGTGTGGGCGTTTGCTGGGTGATTATGAGTTTGCTCGGCTGCCTCCCGTTTTGGCTTTCCGGTGAGATCCCCCACTATGTGGATGCACTTTTTGAAATGGTCTCCGGTTTTACCACAACCGGCGCGACTATTGTCGGGGATGTCGAAGCGCTTTCGCGAGCCGCTCTTTATTGGAGAAGCTTTTCCCACTGGGTCGGCGGCATGGGGGTGCTTGTGTTTCTGCTTGCCGTCATTCCTGTGGGCGGTCAGAACAAGGGATTTACCATGCATCTGATGCGCGCGGAGAGCCCGGGACCGGATGTCGGCAAATTGGTTCCTAAAATGCGTCAGACAGCCGCGGTGCTTTATCTGACGTATGTTGCGTTGACTCTTTTGAATTTTGTCTTTTTACTGTTTGGCGGAATGCCGGTCTTTGATGCGGTCTGCACGGCGTTCGGTACTGCCGGTACCGGCGGGTTCGGAATCAAAAATGACAGTATGGCGAGTTACAGCCCTTATTTGCAGGGGGTCTGTACGGTGTTTATGCTGTTGTTCGGGGTCAATTTCAGTTGCTATTATCTTTTGCTTTTGCGCAAAGTCCGATCGGTTCTGCGGGACGAGGAACTGCGCCTGTATCTCGGGGTGGTGGCAACATCCACATTGTTGATTGCGGTGAACCTTTGGCGCTCGGTGGCACAGTTTGCGGGATCGTTCGGCACGGCGTTGCACCATGCCGCTTTTCAGGTTTCCAGTATCATTACCACAACCGGCTTTTCCACTGCCTCCATCAACGATTGGCCCGCATTTTCGCAGGCGATTCTTTTGGGGCTGATGGTGATCGGCGCATGCGCGGGCAGTACCGGCGGCGGTATCAAATGTGCACGCGTGCTGTTGCTTTGCAAGGGACTGCACCGGAATCTGGCACAGCTGATTCGTCCGCGTGAGGTGCGTTTGATTCGCGTCAGCGGAAAAACCGTGGATGAAAAAGTGATGGCGAACACCAACGCTTATCTGTGCGCATATGTTGTGATCCTGCTTGTAAGCACGGTGGTTGTGTCGCTGGACGGGCTGTCCTTTTTGGCAAATTTCAGTGCGGTTTTGTCCTGCTTTAACAATATCGGTCCCGGTTTTGCCGAGGCGGCATCCAATTTTTCCTGTTTCGGACCGCTTTCCAAAGTAGTGCTGATTCTGGATATGCTGGCGGGCAGACTGGAGATCTTTCCCATTCTCGTATTGCTCAGTCCATCCGTATGGCAGAGCAGATAAGGAGCAAAGAAAATGCGTTACCGCTTTACCAAAATGCAGGGATGTGGCAATGATTATGTGTATATGGATTGCTTCACGCAGGCAGTCCGTGACCCCTCGGAACTGGCAAGGCAGATGTCCGACCGGCATTTCGGCGTCGGTTCGGACGGACTGATTCTGGTTTGCCCGCCGACCGATTCCGGTGCGGATTTCCGGATGCGGATGTTCAACGCAGACGGGAGCGAGGGCAGAATGTGCGGAAACGGTGTGCGATGCGCCGCCGTTTTCGCGCGTCGGTGCGGGATTATTACGGGCAACGAGGCAGTTGTCCAGACACTTGCGGGCAGCAAACGACTGGCCCTGGGGCAGATGCACGGCAACCGTTGTACGGTACGTGTGCAGATGGGTCAGCCTTCTTTTTTGCCCGCGGACCTGCCTGCTTTGTGCGCAGAAGAAAACGGAATTCATTGCCGGATTCCGGTGGGAAAAGATTTTCTTTTTGCAACACTCGTTTCCGTGGGAAGTCCGCATTGCGTGATTTTTTCGGATGAAAACCCATTTGTCGGTGAACTTGCGGAGCCGGACGGACCGGCGCCGGAGCGGTTGGGGCGGATGCTCCAGTCCTCCCCGCTCTTTCCGGTGGGTGTGAATGTGGAATTTGTTTGGCAGAGAACGCCGGACACACTGTATGCACGTGTGTGGGAAAGGGGAAGCGGGGAAACGCTCTCCTGCGGAACCGGTGCCTGCGCCGTCGCTGCCGCGGCTGTTGTCAAGGGACGTGCGAGCGGAGGAAACCCGCTCGGGATTTGTATGCGCGGTGGGGAGTTGTTCGTCACCGTGACAGATGCCGGTATGTGGCTTTCCGGCGATGCCGTGTTTGTCTTTGACGGTGAAACGGACATGGCATAAAGGTGTAAAAGAAATAGTACGGAGAATTTTATCATGGAACTCAAAAAATCGAAACTGATCGGCGACCGCAAGTTTTACGGGGTACTTCTTGCGATTGTATTGCCGATCATTGCCCAAAACGGCATTACGCAGTTTGTGGGACTTTTGGACAATATTATGGTCGGACAGACCGGTACGGAGGCAATGTCGGGAGTTGCCATTGTCAACCAGATTATTTTTGTATTCAATCTGGTGTTGTTTGGCGGGTTGTCCGGTGCGGGCATATTTACCGCGCAGTATTACGGAAGTAACGATCAGGAAGGAATCCGCCGCACGGTGCGTTTCAAGATCATGACGGCGGTGCTGATCTGCGGTGCCTTTGTCGCAATCGCATTTTTCTTTGGAGATGCGCTGATCTCGCGTTTTATCCACGAGGGGGAAAGTGAGGGGGACCCCGCATTGGTATTGGCAAGCGGAATATCCTATCTGCGCATGCTTCTTTGGTCGTTGCCGTTTTTTACGGTAACACAGGTTTATGCAAGTACCTTGCGTGAAACAGGGAAGACACTGCCCCCTATGCTGGCGGGGATTGCGGCGGTGTTGGTCAATCTGTTTTTTAATTATCTGCTGATTTTCGGAAAATGGGGATTTCCGAAAATGGGTGTTGAGGGTGCCGCACTGGCAACCGGCATTTCCCGCGTGGTTGAAATGGCAATTGTCCTTGTATGGGCGCACACCCATCGCCAAAAGAACCCCTATCTGCACGGATTGTACCGCTCCCTGTATGTGGGCGGGGCACTTACCAAACAGATTTTTATCAAGGGAATGCCCTTGATGGTCAATGAGTTTTTCTGGTCACTCGGTATGACCGTAATGGCACAGCGTCTTTCTATGCGCGGCATTGACGCAGTGGCTGCATATAACATTTCCAGTACGGTATCCAATCTTTTCAACATTGTGTTCATCTCCATGGGAAATGCCATCGCGATTATTCTGGGGCAACTGCTTGGCGCCGGAAAGATCGGTCAGGCAAAGGAGGATGCAAAAAAATTGCAGTTTGCGGCGGTGGTCAGTTCGGCAGTGATGGCTGGTTTGATGATTGCCTTTTCCGGGCTTTTTCCGTTGTTTTACGACACGACCGAGACGGTACGGCACACGGCAAGCGCGCTGATTATCGTCGCTGCCTGTGTGATGCCGATTTCCGCCTATAACAATGCCTGTTATTTTACCATCCGTTCCGGCGGCAAGACACTGATTACTTTTTTGTTTGACTGCTGCTTTGTCTGGGTTGTGACCGTCCCTGCCGCAACATTGCTGGTCTGGAAGACAGACTGGCCTGTAGTCTGGGTTTATGCGGGCTGTATGGCATTGGAGGTCCTCAAAAGCGTTGCGGGAAGCATCCTTGTCCGCTCCGGAAAGTGGGCGCAGAACCTTGCGTTGGCGTCTACCGAAAAGGCGGTAAAGAACACAGATGTATAAAAACACCCGACCGGGGGAGAATAATCCTATCCGGAATGGGAGGTGTAGATCAGATGAAAATGATGAAGATGATGAAAGAGGAGCGGTGTCTCGGTCTTTCTGTCTGTGTTTCGGTCGGGGCCGCGGTCGGCGGGCTGTGCTGTATGATGATGAACAAATACAGATGCCGTCACAAGCGTCGTATACGTCACTGCCTGCGTAAGGCGGGGGTTATTATGTATGGTGCCGGTACTGCCATGCGCACGTTAGCCAAACAGTTGGGGTAAGATGCCCCGCATAGGAAAGCATCTGGGCGAGCGGATCGTCCGGATGCTTTTTCGTGTATCGAAAAAGCAGAATCTTTTCGGAAACCACTTGCATAAACCCGGAAAATCATATATAATGATAATGAAGTAGTGCACAAAGAAGCGAGGTGGTAATTGTGCGCGGCACAAATGATGAGGTACGCTACCCGACATCCTTCAAAGGATGCGTGTGTGACGTGTTGGGAATGGGGATTTCCAATCGTCCGCTGATTGATTTGCTGTTGGCGGATGGGGCAATCGTGCGGGTCCGGGATAAAAAAACACCGGATGCGCTCGGAGAGGACGCAGGTTCGCTGGCAAAGCGGAGAGTTACATTTGTTTCGGGGGAAGGGTACCTCGACAGATTGGACGGAGACTACATTTTCCGTTCCCCGGGAATCCGACCCGATTTGCCGCAGATCAGGGCAGCCGAGAAGAACGGCTCTGTTCTGACCTGCGAGATGGAACAGTTTTTGGCACGCTGCCCCTGTCCGGTGATCGGGATTACGGGCAGTGACGGCAAAACAACTACAACTACCGTTACCCATCTGCTTCTTGCAGCGGAGGCGCAGCGGCGCCAAAACGGGCAAAAGATTTATCTGGGCGGAAACATCGGAACACCGCTTCTGCCGCGTCTTGCGGAAATGAAACCGGACGATTTTGCGGTGGCGGAACTGTCCAGCTTCCAGTTGCAGAGAATGGCATACGGTGTGTCGCGGGCGGTGATTACCAACATTACGCCGAACCACCTGAACTGGCACACCGATATGGAAGAGTATACGGATGCCAAAAAACAGATTTACCGGACGGAGCCGTGCAACATGCTGGTGACCAATCGGGATAATCCGGTCTGCGCGTCACTTGCGGCGGTCTGCACGGTGCCGCTGACGCTTTTTTCCTCAACCAAGAACAATTATGCTGACATCACAGCCGGAATGCCGGAGGGATGCTGTGCCGTTTTTATCCGTGACGGGTATCTGTGGCACAGTGACGGGCAGACAGAGACAAAGATTATTCCCGTAAGCGCGATCCGTCTGCCGGGCAGACACAATGTGGAAAATTACATGGCGGCAATTGGTGTGACATGGGGATTGGTTTCCTGCGAATCGATTGATACAGTTGCACGGACCTTCGCGGGCGTGACGCATCGGTTGGAGTTTATCCGCAAACTGAACGGTGTGACCTACTACAACAGCTCCATTGATTCCACGCCGACCCGTACGGCGGCGGCACTGCACGCACTGCAGGAAAAACCGATCGTAATCTGCGGCGGATATGACAAGCATATTCCGTTTGCCCCGCTTGCCGAGGTGCTTTGCGAACGTGCCAAGGCGGTGGTGCTGACCGGTGCAACCGCGGATGCGATCATGTCGGCGTTGCGGGAATGTCCTGCGTACAGGGAGGATTGTCTGCCGGTATTCCGTGAGGATACCTTCGGTGCGGCGGTTGACCGCGCGCGCGCAATCGCAACCGACGGGGACACCGTGCTTCTGTCGCCGGCATGTGCCAGTTTTGATGCGTTCCGCAATTTCGAGGAGCGGGGAGATACGTTCAGACGTTTGGTCATGGCATTTACGGAGTAAAGCGGAATGCGCGCAATTGTGAAAAGAGACAGAAACGAACAAGAGAAGGGGAAGAGAGAATGAATTTGAAAGATCTGATTGTCGGTCTGTGCGGATTGCCGTCCGTTTCGGGACGGGAAAAGGACAGTGCCGCCGCGCTGGAGCGGTTGATCGGGGGCGCTTTTGATGAGCATGTGACCGACGCGGTGGGAAACCAGCTTTTTATCCGCCGGTGCGGTCGGGAAGGCGCCGAAAAGCTGTTGATCGATACCCATTTTGACGAAATCGGTATGATGGTGACCGGCGTGCGTGACGGCGGATACCTGACCGTTACCAATATCGGCGGTGTGGATACCCGCATTCTGGAGGCGGGCGAGGTGGTGATTTACGGTAAAGAGACCCTGCCCGGTGTGATTGTACATGTTCCCGCACACCTGCGCGGTGAAAAAAAGAATGCGCTTTGCCCGATTACGGAACTGTTGATCGATACCGGATATGATAAAGAAACACTGGAAGCCATGGTTCCGCTCGGCACCCGTGTCGGATTCCGCCCGGTGTATACGGAGCTTGCCAACCGCCATCTGATCGGGAAGGCTTTTGATGATAAGGCGTGCGGCGCCTGTGCGGTTGCGGGCATTGCATCCGTGCCGCGTGAGGAACTGGCGGGGGACGTTTACTGCCTTTTCTCTGTTCAGGAAGAGGTCGGAATGCTGGGCGGTAGAACCGGCGCATGGCAGGTGTGCCCGGATCGGGCATTGGTGATGGATGTCTCCCATGCCGCGATGCCGGAAACCAATGTTGTGGCAAAGATGGGGGAGGGAATTGAAATTTCCTACTCTGCGCTGACAAGCCGGAAAATGACAGACGAATTTTTGCGTTTGTGTCGAGAAAAAGAGATTCTCTGCCGCCCGTGTGCGGATGCGACCAACTCGGGAACCAACGCCAACCGAATTTGGCTGACGGGTTCCGGTGTCCCGCAGGTGTTGGCAAGCCTTCCTATCCGGAGTATGCATTCCGCCGGAGAGTCGTTGCATTTGGGTGACGCGGAGCAACTTGCCGCGGCAGTGGCTGTGTTTGTCCGTGAAAAATCGCTTGGGGAGGTGATCGCATGAGTGCACTGTATCAGAACGAGAATATGCTGAAGACGCTGAGCGAGGCTTTCGGACCTTCCGGTTATGAGGATGCCGTTGCAGCGCTGATTGCGGAATATGTGCAGGAAAGTGCGGATGCGTACTGCAGGGATAAGCTGGGAAATCTGATTTTTAAGGTGTGCGGCGGCGGACCGGGATACCACGCGGAGAACCCGACCCGCGTGATGATTGCGGGACACATGGACGAAATCGGGATGATGGTGCGCCGGATTTCAGATGAAGGGTGTCTGTATTTTGCACTGATCGGAGAGATTGATGTCCGCGCGCTGTGTGGCAGACGGGTGCGCGTGATGGGGAAGAACGGTGAGATTCCGGGAGTAATTGCAACCAAAGCAATTCATTTGCAAAGCGCACAGGAGCGCCGCGAGACGGTTCCGGTCAATAAACTGTATATTGACATTGGCACCGAGAGTAAGGAAGAGGCAGAAGAGCTGGCACCGGTAGGTAGTTTTGCAACATTTGATTCCGATTTTTATGCGTTCGGACAGGACGGACGGCAGTACAAAGGAAAGGCATTCGGTGGCAGAAGCGGGTGTGCGGCGATGGTTGCCGTTATGCAGCGTCTGCATGAACAGGGTAAGCTATTGCCGTTCGATTTATATTTTGCATTCACCAAGTGCGGGGAGATCGGACTGTCTGCCGGCGGCGTTGCCGCAAACGGAATTGATCCCGATTATGCCATTGTGTTGGATGCCATTGAATCGGCGGATTATGACGGTGTCCCGGAAGGAAAGCGGATTTGCAGTCTCGGACAGGGTGCGGTTGTTCCTTATCTGGACCCCGGAACCATTTATGACCGTTCCTTTGTGGATTTTGCTTTTTCCGTATCCGAACTGTACGGGGTTCCCGTGCAGGGAAGCAACCGACTGGCAGGCGGTAGCGATGCGCGTGTGTTGCAGAGCGTCGGTACGGGAATCCGCACGATGAGCATTCAGCTCCCGGTGCGAAACCGGCTCAGTGCCTCCTGTGTTGCCATGGCAAGTGACTGCGCGGCAGTGGAGAACCTGCTGTATTCCATGCTGACCAATTGGAAGATGAACTGACACGATACACGATAGAAGAGAGAGGATAGAAAAATGTATAATTACGTGAAAACACTGACTGCGATCAGCTCGGTTTCCGGGCGTGAAAAAGCGGTTTCCGATAAGCTGGCGACCATGATTGCTCCGTTCTGTGATCGTGTATATACCGACCCGATGGGCAATCTGATTGCGAAAAAAGAGGGATACGGTCCGGTCAGCACCAAGAAAAAGATCCTTTTGTGTGCGCACATGGACGAGATTGGTTTTTTGATTACCGGAATCAATGAAAAGGGGTTTCTGCGCGTTGCGCCGATCGGCGGAATCCGTTTTGTCGCCGCGGCGTATACCAAGGTGCTGTTTGAAAACGGCATGAGGGGCATTATGGTGCCCGAAGTCGGCGCCGATCCGAGCAAACTGGGTGCGGACAACGTCGTCATCGATGTCGGAGCAAAGGATAAAAAAGAGGCGGAAAAGAAGGTACACGTCGGTGATTTTTGTGTTCTGGAGCCCGGAATCACCCGGCTGTGCGGCAAACGGATTGCCGGCAGACCGCTGGACGACCGTGTCGGTTGCGCCATTCTGCTTTCGGTTGCGGAAAAACTGAAGGACGGCGGATGTTGCGATGACGTTTACTTTGTCTTCTCCGTGCAGGAGGAGGTCGGTTTGCGCGGTGCCAGAACGGCGGCATACGGAATCAATCCCGATTACGCATTGGTCTTTGATGTGACGGGAACAGGGGACGAGATGAACGCAAAGCCGATGGAGTGCTGTGTGGGCGGCGGTGCCGCAATCAAGGTCAAGGATGCATCGGTTCTTTGCGATGCGGAGATGGTAGACAAGCTGACTGCACTTGCCAATGAGCAGCAGATTCGCTATCAGCATGAGATTCTGCTTGCCGGCGGGACTGATACGGCGGCTATTCAGATGACGCGCGGCGGTGTCCGTGTCGGAGGACTGTCTGTTCCCACACGCTATATTCACTCCGGTGTGGAACTGCTGGATCTGAACGATGCACAGGCATGTGCGGCACTTGCCGTTGCGTTTGTGCACGGGATCTGACGGAGGCGGAAAATGCAGTTTTCGGAATTTCTCCTCTCTCTCTCTGCCCGTGCTGAGGCGGAGCTTGCCGTACATTTTGCGCACATTGACCGGATTTCATACGCCAATACCGCACGTGTCATGGATGCATTCCGGGAGCACCGTGTCGCAATGACCAACTTTGACGGAACCGGCGGCTACGGCTATGACGACCGCGGGCGCGAGGTGCTCGATCGGATTTATGCCGATGTCTTCGGCGCGCAGGCGGCATTTGTGCGCCACCATATTGTCAACGGAACGCAGGCATTGACCATCGGGCTGTTCGGATTGTTGCGCCCGGGCGATATTATGCTTTCCGTTGCCGGAAAGCCGTACGATACCCTGGAGGAAGTGATCGGTATGCACGGTGCCAATGGGGATGGATCACTTGCCGATTTCGGCGTGTCCTATCGGCAGACGGAACTGACCGACGACGGAAAGTTTGACTTTCCTGCGATCGGGCAGGTGATGTCCGAGTGCGGGGAACGGCTGAAGGTGGTCTTCATCCAACGCTCCAAAGGATACCTGAACCGGAAAACGCTTTCAGTGGATGACATTGGGGAAGCGGTGCGGTTTGTGAAGGCGCGGTCTCCGCAGACCTATGTGGTGGTTGACAACTGCTATGGGGAATTTGTGGAAGAGCGTGAGCCGACCGCGGTCGGTGCGGATATGGCAATCGGTTCTCTGATCAAAAATCCGGGCGGCGGTATGGCAGAGTGCGGTGGTTACATTGCCGGCAGTGCACGCGCAGTGGAGCTTGCCTCTTACCGATTGACAACGGTTGGCACGGGACTGGAGGTCGGTGCAACGCTCGGGCAGAATAAGAGCCTTTACAAGGGGTTGTTTTACGCTCCGCACACCGTTGCGCAGGCGCTCAAGACCGCACACCTTGCCGCATATATTTTCGGTGCAATGGGATTTTCCGTTGAGCCGTTGTGGAGCGAGGAACGCCATGACATTATTCAGAGTGTGATTACGGGCTCACGCGAAGGGCTTTGTGCATTCTGTCGCGGGATTCAGGCAGGATCTCCGGTTGACGCATTTGTGACGCCTGAGCCGTGGGCAATGCCCGGGTATGCCGATGAGGTGATTATGGCGGCGGGTGCGTTTGTACAGGGTGCTTCCATTGAGTTGTCGGCAGACGGACCCCTGCGTCCGCCCTATACGGCATATTTTCAGGGCGGATTGACCTATGAGAGTGGAAAAATCGGCATTTTGTCTGCCGCGCAGTCCATGTTGGATGCGGGAATAGCAAAGATTTGTCCGTAGTGGAGGAAGAAACGTGAAAAGTACGAAAAAAATAAATGCAATGCTTGGTCGTATGCTGATTGTTTTTTTGCTGGTTTGCCTGATGCTGCCGCTTGTGGTGAGCTGCTCGCAGCAGAGCGAAATACCGGACGGCTATCAGTATGCCACCTGTGACGGCGCTTATTTCCGCCTTTTCATTCCCACACAGTGGAAAACAACGACGGAAAGCGGTATTTCCGGCGGGATTTACTCCGCAAAGGAAAACGTGACGGTCAGTATGATCCGCGAGCGTGAGGTACATGCCCTGGATGAGAACTCACCGGATGTGTCCGGCGTTCTGGAGGAAAAGACGACGGCGGAGGCTGAGACGGGAGCGGAAACCGAAACGGATCAGGTTGCGCAGGAGACCGCATTACATTACGCAGTCCTGTGTGGGCAAGAGTATGAAACCTCCATGAAGCGTTATAAACAGACATCGTTGTTCAGAACCGTTATGGGACGGCGTGCTGCCATTCGGATGGAATACAGTGCGCTGGTGGGCGAGACCGAGTATAAGTATTTTCAGGTTTATGCAAAGTACAAGGGCTATTTCTATGTCTTTACCTATGCCGCTCCTACGGATTATTACCAGAAAAGGCTGGAGATGGCGGAGGAAATTCTCGGATATGTTACTTTTGCGCAGACGCCGTTTGAGGGAAAAAACAACCGTCAGCCGAATGACGGTGCGGATGCACCGGACGGCATGCGCCTGATATCCGGCGAGGACGTGGCATACCGGTTTTATGCACCGAAGAGTTGGAAAATTGATCCGAACATGGGGCAGAGTGCGGTCTATTTCAGTGAGGAGGATCATTCCAATATCAGTGTGTCCGGACACATGCCGTCGGAACAGAACCTGACGATGGGCGGGTATAAGGACGCATTGTTACAGGAATATGAGGGGACATTTGACAGCTTTACGCTGATCTCCGATACCTCGGCAGAGGAAAATCAGACGGATCTGACCATGGACGGCAAACCGGCGATCCGGATTGTATATGACGCAACGCTCGGCGGACAGGCATACCGGGTGGATCAGACCCTGATTTTGCATGGGGCAATGGTGTATCTGATTACCTATACCGCCACGCCGGAGCGGTTTGATGACCATACGGCGGATCTGACAGCGGTGCTTGACGCGTTTAGGTTCCGTTGAGCGGCAGGAGGATATCATGCAGGAAACCGAAACCAAGGAAACAAAACCGCTGATTTATCTGGATAACAGTGCAACAACGGCACTGTGCGACGAAGCGCGCGCATGGATGGCGGAAGCAATGGACGCTTACGGAAATCCTTCTTCCCTGCATACGGCGGGACTTGCGGCACACGCTTTGCTTGAAAAATCCCGCGCGGCGCTTGCGCAGGCGTTGGGAATCCGCCGCCCGGTGCCCGGTCAGTTGCTTTTTACCGCCTGCGGCACGGAGGCAAACAACACGGCGCTGCTCGGCGGCATTTATTCCAAAAAACGCCGGACAGCCAACCGTGTCATTACCACCGATTCGGAGCACCCGTCTGTCGCCCGTGTGATGGATTTTCTGGAGAAACGGGGATTTGATGTTGTGCGGTTGCACACAGCGGGAGGCGTTATTGACCTAGACGAGGCGCAGACGGCAATGCAGGAAGCAACGCCGCTTGCTGTTTCGGTGATGCTGGTCAACAATGAGACTGGTGCGCGGTATGACGTCGAGAGCCTTTTTGCCATGGCGAAACGGTATAATCCGGACGCAATTACCCATTGCGATGCGGTTCAGGGGTTGTATAAGTGTCACTTTTCTCCCGAACGCCTGCATGCTGATTTCGTCAGCGTCAGCGCACATAAAATTCACGGTCCCAAAGGGGTCGGGGCATTGTATGTCAGCCCGGAGATTCTTCGTGCCCGCAGATTGGTGCCATATCTGATGGGAGGCGGACAGGAGTCAGGATTCCGTTCGGGAACCGAAAATATGATCGGGATTGCCGGTTTTGCGGGGGCTCTGAAGGCGGGGCTGTCTACGCTGGATGCGGACATCGGCACGATGGAAGATCTTCGGACCTATGCGGCAGAACGCCTGGAGGCAATCGGATTGCACTGCAACCTGCCGCACGGCGCACACGCACCCCATATTCTCAGTGTCACACTGCCGTCTATCCGGAGTGAAACGATGTTGCATGCGCTCTCCGGTGAGGGCATCTGCGTGTCTGCCGGTTCTGCGTGCTCGGCGAGATCAAACAAAACATCGGGGACGCTCCTTGCTTTTGGACTGACACCTGAACAGGCAGATTCCACTCTGCGTATCAGTTTTTGCGCACAGAATACCCGTGCGCAGGTGGACGCACTGGTCGATGCGCTGGCGGCGGGGATCAACCGCCTTGTGCGTAGGACACATTGATCGGTTAGGAATTGCGCTTCGCGCATTGCGTAAGTAATGCGTAAAAACCGTGTTATTGCATAAAAACAAGAGGTGTTTTCTGTGCAAAAATCATAGAATGCGGCATCCCACAAAATGGCAGAAACCCTTGACAAATCACCTGCGTGGGTATATAATAAAACACGAAGAGTAGGGATGCAAGCGTCAAGTGCCGACGGGACGGGGAGTTGCCGGTCGGACGAAAAGGGCTTGCCCTTGCGGTTCGGTGTCCGCATCCCGCTTCGCATATACTCGGACATTACCCTCCGGGCCTGTGCTGACGGGCATCTTCGGAGGGAGTTTTTTATGAAGAAAACAAAAAGCCTCCGGGTGATCGCCTGTGCCGCCGTCTGCGCGGCACTCTCAATCGTACTCGGAAAATTCGCCGCAGTCTCGATCGGCAACACGATCCGCATAAGCTTCGAGAACCTGCCGATTATCTTCTGTTCGGTCGCGTTCGGTCCCGCCGTCGGCGGGGCGTGCGGCGCCGTCGCCGATCTGCTCGGCTGTCTCCTGCGCGGCTACGACATCAATCCGCTGATCACGCTTGCCGCCGCCGCGATGGGCATCGTGCCGGGAACGCTGACGAAATATGTGTTCCGTTCGCGCACGGCGCTTCCCGTTGCGACCTCGGCGCTGGCATCGCACGCAGTATGCTCCGTGGTGCTGAAAACGCTTGCTCTGCACATCGCGTATGCGGCTCCGCTCGGAGCGCTCTTCGCCCAGCGGGGACTGACCTATGCCGCGATCGCTCCGATCGAAGCGTATCTGTGCATACTTATAATGAAGAACGGTGCCGTAAAGAAGGAGCTTGCCGCAAACGACCGTGAGAAAGATATGCATCACGGCAAAATTCGGGATCGAAAAGCGATCGGAGAGAGAAAATGACTTACGACGAGGCTGTTGAGTA